>Ga0194112_10006116_pt1 | contig 16025 bp, 16 predicted proteins | sample TA2MahC400mmetaG_FD_146191 | JGI IMG/M metagenome (GOLD analysis project Ga0194112, IMG submission 146191) | Freshwater microbial communities from Lake Tanganyika, Tanzania - TA2015016 Mahale Deep Cast 400m | ecosystem: Environmental > Aquatic > Freshwater > Lake | place: Tanzania: Lake... | reverse complement strand
AGAATTTGGGAGTTGGAGTGCAGACGCAAGTCTGCTTCAGACCTCGTAAAGGCGGACTTGCGTCCGCACTCCAGCAAGTCTTCTCATCTACTGATTATGAGGGGAGCGTTTGCCATCGTGAAATTTGGAGGAAATTCACAATGCATAAGGAGGGAGATATGAGATTCACAGACAAGGTAGCCATCGTGACGGGAGCTAGCAGGGGGATGGGGCGAGCCATGGCCCTGGGACTCGCCAGGGAGGGGGCCCAGGTGGTGGTCGTGGATATCAATCCCACCGGGGGCGAAGAAGTCGTGCAAGAGATCGAGAAGGGGGGAGGGGAAGCCATATTCGTAAGGGCCGATGTCAGCAACAGAGCCGATGTGGAGAAGATGGTGCAAGAGGCATTGGATCGGTTCGGCAAGATTGACATCCTGGTCAACAACGCCGGCATCCATGACGGGACGTATTTCACTGCAGAGAGTGAGGAGATGTGGCAAAGGCTCTTCCGGGTCAACGTCATGGGCACTGTTCTCCCTTCTCAAGTCGTAGTCCCGGAGATGATGAAGAGAAAGAAAGGCAAGATCGTCAACATCTCTTCCAAGGCGGCGGTCGTCGGTGAGCCTTATCACGCGGCTTATAGCGCCTCCAAGGGGGCCATCCTGGCCCTGACCCGCTGCCTGGCCATCGAATTGGCCCCTTATCAGATCACGGTGAACGCCGTCTGTCCGGGCCCCACCTACACCGACATGCTCCTGGGAGCAACGGACGCGGCTCAGAGAGAGGAGCTCACCGCCAGTGCCCCCCTGGGACGGCTGGGGCAACCAGAAGATATCGCCGCCGCGGTCCTTTATCTCGCTTCCGAGGAGTCCGACTGGTGCACCGGCCAGTCGCTCTCCGTTGATGGCGGGATGTCCATCCTGAAATAGTGAGAGGTAGACAGATGAAGATATTAGTTACCGCTCGCTCCTTTCGCAAGACCCCTGGGAGACACAAAGAACTTCTGGAGCAATCCGGCCACCAGGTAGTGGAGAGCACCCTGGATCGTCCCTTGAAAGAGGCGGAGATGGTGGAATTGATCTCCGACGTGGATGGGGCCATCCTGGGATTGGATGAGGTCACGGCAAAGGTCATTGCCGCTGGCAAGCGTTTGAAGGTCATCTCCCGATACGGCGCAGGGGTAGACAACGTGGACCTGGCGGCGGCCACCGCGTCGGGGGTAGTAGTTACCAACACGCCAGGGGCCAATAGCATCGCCGTGGCCGAGCTGACCCTGGGGCTCATGCTCGCCCTGGCGCGGCGCATCCCCCAGCACCACGTCAGCGCCAAGGCTGGATCATGGAGCAGGGTGACGGGCATCGAACTGGCGGGCAAGACCCTGGGGATCGTGGGGTTGGGCCAGGTCAGCAAGGAGGTGATCGCCCGGGCGGCATGCTTCGCCATGCGGGTTCTGGTCCACACCAGCTTCCCAGACGAAGGACTGACCAGGGACTGTGACGTGGAATACGTGCCGCTGGATCGCCTGCTGTGGGAAGCGGACTTTGTCTCCTTGCACTGCTCCCTGACCCCTGAGCGGGTCAAGCTCATAGGGGAGGGGGAGCTAAAGGCCATGAAGCCCACCAGTTACCTGATCAACACCGCCCGAGGGGAGTTGGTTGATGAGGAAGCCCTGTATCGAGCCTTGCGGGAAGGCTGGATCGCCGGGGCAGCCAGCGACGTCTTCGTTCAGGAGCCGCCCACGGGCAATCCCTTGTTGGAGCTGGATAACTTCATCGTGACCCCCCACGTGGGGGCCACTACCCACGAATCAGTGCTGCGGATGGGGGTCTTGGCTTCGGAGAACGCTTTGAAGGTGCTACGAGGTGATCGGCCCCTCTACGTGGTGAATCCAGAGGTCTATGAAAAGTCCAGATAGCAATCGAGGGCCCTCCCTGAATCCACCGGAGGGCCCTCGGGCACTCGAATAGTATGCGAAAGCTCTTCCTTCGGGAGGAGCTTTCTCTCTTCGGACAAAAACCGCTGTGGGCTTTCAAAACGTGTGGTTCTCGTCGCCTACCTTTGCACCCGCCCCGAGGCTTCGCCCCGCCTCAGGCTCTCGACCTCGGCTACACTGACGCGGTTGTAGTCGCCAGGGATGGAGTGCTTCAGGCACGAGGCGGCAGCGGCGAACTCCAGAGCGATCCCATCGGCCATGCCCTGCAGAAAAGCGTAGACCAGGCTGGCGGCGAAGGCGTCCCCCGTGCCGACGCGATCCACAATGTGGGTGATGTCGTATCGGGTGCTCGTCAGGAACTCTTCCCGATTGTGGAGGCACGCCGACCAACCGTTGTGGCTGGCACTATAGCTTTCCCTCAGGGTGATGGCTTGCTTTTTCAAGTTCGGAAACGCCTGGAGCACCTTCTCGCTCAGGGCGCGGTATTTGGCGATGTCCAGCTTCCCCGACTCCGTTGGGCGAAGGTCTCCGACCGAGCCCTTCCAGTCAGATTCAACGGTGATCCCCAGGGATTTCTGGCAGTCCTCCTCGTTGGCTATACCGATGTCCACCAGGCGCACGATTTCGGGCATAACCTCCGTGGCTGGCTTCCCATACTTCCACAACTTCCCACGATAATTGTAATCACATGAGATGGTGAGTCCCTTCTCCTTAGCCTTCCGCAACGCCTCCAGCGAGAGATCGGCCGCGCTCTGGCTGATGGCGGGGGTGATGCCGGTGATGTGGAACCACGACGCCTCGTCGAAGATACGATCCCAGTCCAGGCTGCCCGGTTTTGCGGTGGCGATGGCCGAGCCAGCCCGATCGTAGATCACTTGGGATGGCCTTTGGTTGGCCCCGCCCTCCAGGTAGTAAATCCCCATCCGGCCGCTGCCCCGGACGATGAAAGAGGTGTCCACCCCAGCCCGGCGCAGGTCGGCGATACAGGCGTCGGCAATCGGGTTGTCCGGGAGCACGGTCACGTAGGCCACGTCCACGCCAAAGTGGGCCAGCGACACAGCCACGTTGGCCTCCCCACCTCCGAAGGTCGCTTCTAACACCGGGGATTGGAGTAACCGTTCGAATCCAGGCGGATTCAGTCGCAGCATCACCTCGCCGAAGGTTACTACTCGACCACCCATATCAAACCTCCAATGGTCGTACCCGGCGTACCACAGCCAGGGCTTCCTTGGTCAAGCGGGTGATCTCATCGAACTTGCCGGCTGAAATCAGGCTGGCCTTGACCAGCCAACTCCCCCCGCAGCAGTGGACGCTCCGCAGGGCCAGATAGTCGGCCAGGTTGTCCTGGGTGATACCCCCGGTAGGGATGAACTTGACACCTCTGTAAGGTGCTGAGATAGCCTTCAGCACGGCGATTCCACCCATGGCCTCGGCCGGGAAGAACTTCAGGATGTTCAGCCCTCGGTCGAGGGCCATGTCAATCTCGGTCGGCGTCAGCACCCCTGGGGTGACGGGTATCTCATGTTGCAGGCACCAATCTACCACCTTCTGATTGAACCCAGGAGAGACGATAAATTGGGCACCGGCAGAGATTGCCCTATCAGCCTGATCCACCGTGAGCACCGTCCCCGCCCCGACGATGATCTCCGGCAGGTTTGGGGAGATTCGTCGGATCGCTTCCTCGGCTGCTGCCGTGCGGAAGGTGATCTCGGCGCATGGCAGCCCGCCGGCCAACAGGGCCCTGCCCAGCTCGACTGCATCCTCGGCCCGCTCGATCTCGACGACCGGCACCACGCCAAAATGCCCCAGTTTCTCAAGCAAGTCTGTCATTTTTGCCTCCTCCTTTGACGTTTTACGTTTGACGTTTTATAGTTCTGCGATCTGCTCGTAGATCGGTACCAGTGCCTGATAGGCTGCTTCAAAGACTTTGTACAGGCGGTCGTAAGCCGCCTTGGCCGCGGGGTCAACTTCTGTGACGGCGGCGATGGGCGTCAGACGCTCGGCGACGGAGAAGTCTGGGAAGAGGCCCACCCCTACACCGCCGGCGATGGCCGCGCCCATGGAGGTGGCTTCTTCGAGCAGAGCAGGACGCAGGATCGTTCGTCCGTAGACGTTAGCCATGATCTGGTTCCAGAGCTTGCCCCGTGCCCCGCCACCGATGACCCGTATGGCCTCGATCTCAGCCCCCTGATCCAGGAACGCCTCCAGAATCACCCGCAGGTTCAGAGCGATGCCCTCCAACACCGCCCGGATCATATCGGCGCGCTGGTGGGTCATGGTCAAGCCTATGAAAGCACCACGAGCATTGGGATTCCAGCGTGGGCTGCGTTCGCCCAAAAGGTAGGGCAGGAAGATCAGGCCTCGGGCTCCAAGGGGAGATTGATCCGCCTCCAGGTTCATCAATTCGTAGGGGCTCACGCCCAACTTGGCGGCAAATTCCACTTCCAGCGGGCAGAGTTGGTCGCGGGTCCATTGGTAGGAGCCTCCAGCCGTTTGCATGGTGCCCGTGGGGCTAAAGAAGCCGGGCACCAGGTGCGCCCAATTGAAGGTGCGCATGGCCGGATCGTAGATCGGCGCCTTGGTGGCCAGGCCGATCCAGGAAGATGAGCCAATGTAGTTATACGCCGACCCTTCACGGACGACCCCCGCCCCTGCTGCGGCACAAACGCCATCGCCCCCACCGATAACCACTGGCGTGCCGGCGGCTACGCCCACCTCCTCCGCTACTTCTCTCCCCACCTCCCCGACCACGTCAATGGACTGGTGTACCTCTGGCAGTTGGGCAGGGTCAATCTTCACCGCCTGCAAAATCGCCTCGGACCACTCACCTCGCTCCAGATCGTATAGATTCATGCCTGCGGCGTCCGAACAGTCGGTAACGAAGGCCCCGGTCATGCGGGCCACAATAACGTCTTTGGCGTGCACGAATTTGTAGGTCTCGGCGTAGAGGTCTGGCTGGTGGTCGCGGATCCATAACATCTTGGCCGCCGAATATGACGGGCTGAGGCGGTGCCCGGTGATGCGATATACCTCTTCTGGGCTGATCTGTTTGGCCATCCACTGAGTCTGCTCCACCGAGCGCTGATCGGCCCAGATGATGGCGTCGCGAAGCGCCCGTCCCTTGCGGTCAATAGGCACGCAGCCCATCATCTGCCCGCTGAAGACGATGCAGGCCACCTCATCACGGCCGATGCGGGCCTTCTGGAGCAACTCGTGGGTCGAGGCGCAGACCGCCTGCCACCAATGTTCAGGGTTCTGCTCGGCCCAACCCACCTGGGCGTACTTTGTGTCATACCCAAAGAAGGCACTACTCACCAGAGTTCCCTGGTCATCGTAGAGAGTGGCCTTGTTACCGGTGGTACCCAAATCGTGAGCCAGAATGTATCTTTTCATCAACTTATCCTCGTGCTAGTCATGATGATAGCGGGGCCTTCGGCCCGGACAACGGCCGAAGGCCCCGCGTATACTCTCGTAGCTGGTTGGGCTGGCCAGTCTAGTCCATGCCCATCATCTTGCGATAGAACGCCTTCTGGCTATCCCGGCCCAGGCGGTCCGTGATCTTCTCCCACTCGTCGTAGATGGTCTGCAGTGCCTTCGCCGGATCCTCCTCGCCCACGATGGCGGCGCTGACGTGGAGGTCTAGCACCGAGTCCACATACTCCGGCTTGCCGGGGATGCGCAGGTCAATGAGCACGTTGGGGTTCTCCAGGTCTGCCCGGACGGCGTCCAGGTATTCCCGAGCGTCTTGCTCGGCCACATCACCCCACGCCTCGACCCAAATCGTGAGATCGCGCACGTGGCTGTAGCGATAGACGTTGAAGCCGGTGCTGCCGATTACCACGTCCTGGGAGCTGATCTCCGGGCTGTTCAGGAACTTGATGAAGTCGTAGGCGCAATCCGGGTTCTTCGATGTCTTGGTGACGGCACCCACCCAGCCGCCGAAGTTCAGCAGCGGTGCAGTGTTGGGCTTGTCCAGTGTCAGCCACTTCTGGTTTTTGCGGTCCCACAACTCCAACGAGCCGGGCCGTGGAGCGGTGCCACAGTCACCGATGGCATCAGGATGGGCGAAGGCTGGATCCTCGCACATGCCGGGGAAGGTACCCCACTCGAAGGTCATAGCGATGTTGCCGGTGCTGGGGAAGGCGGAGCGGATCTCACCCACACCCCAGGCCTCCATGCCCGGAGGACCAAACTTGGCCATTTCCTTGTAGAGCTCGAGCCCCTTGAGCATGCACGGCTCGTTGACCAGGGGCTCCATCGTCTCAGGGTCGAAGTAGAGCTGGCCACGGTATCGGTCGGGACCCTCAGGGCCAGGAGGCATCACGCAGAACGGCGCCACGAAGTCCCAGAACCACCAGTGAGACTGCGTGCCGCGGGCCATAGGCTGCGCCCAGCCAAAGTCCGGCTGGCCATCGCCGGTCCAGTCCCAGCCAGTGAAGAACTCAGCCACATCGCGGAGTTGATCCATGGTCTTGGGGACTGTCAGGTCATACCCGTACTTGGCCTTGAAATTGGCCTGGTTTTTCGGGTCGGTGAAGAGATGGCGGCGGTAGAAGAAGGAGTGGGTGTCGCCGTCCAGGGTCAGGGCGTAGTACTTGCCCTCCCATTTGGCGATGATCTCGCGGAAAGCGGGCAACACGTCATCCCAGGCTGGGTTCGTGGCCGGGTCTGCAATGTAGTCATCAAGTGGGATCAGATAGGGGGTGAAATCGGGCAGCCAGGTGGCGCCGACCACGATGATGTCGTAGGCATGGACCCCGGTGGTGAAAGAGGTCATGATCTTCGGGTAGAGATCCTCATAAGGCACCTCTACCACTTCCACTTTTCCACCAGTGAGTTCGGTCCACTTGTCACGGTGATCGAAGAGGGGACCAGCGATGAATGGGCCGGGCTGGGTGACCGCAACCAACTGGACGCCGTCGCACATCTTGGCCGCAGGCGTGGGTGTCACCATCACCGGCTTCTCGACCACCTTCTCTTTCTCGACGACCACGGTCTCTACCACCGGTTTCTCGACGACTTTCTCCCTCTCGATAACCACGGTCTGCACCACTGGCTTCTCGACGACCACCTCCTTCTCCACTACCTGAGGAGTAGGGGCGGCGCAACTGGCCAGCAACACCGCTGCCAGGAGCGAGATGAGCAGAGATTTGGAATTTCCTCTCGTTGTAAACATTGTAAACTCCTCCTTATTAGAATTTTGAGTTTCAGTAGATCACAATCACCGATGTGAGGCAGTTGTGCTGCCGAACGGGGGATCGGAGTGCAACTCCTCGCCATCAATTGTGATGTACTGAGTTTAGACGTTTCATCGTCCAGGCTGATTAAAGAAACTTTGCTCCTTGCGATCACCCCTTTCTCGATACTCCTTTGAATTACTTCAGGGCCCCCAAAGTGAGACCAGCTACGATGTAACGCTGAAACAGGGTAATGAAGATGAACACGGGCACGATAGCCAGAAGCAGCATGGCGGAGATGTCCCACCACAAGGCCGCGCTGCCATGGGTCAGGCCAGCAACCAGCGTGGGAAAGGTCTGGGCTCTCTTGAAAGTGAGGGTGATAGCGAAGAGCAGTTCATTCCAGGAGAAGATGGTGCAGAATGCGCTAGTCGCCGCCAGGCCGGGCAAAGACAGGGGCAGGATGATCTTCCGCAGCGCCTGGAAATGCGAGCAGCCGTCAATGCGGGCACTATCTTCCAGCTCTTTAGGAATGCCCCGAAAGAAGCCACGCATGATCCAGACCACGAAGGGCAGGTTGGCCACCGTGTGGGCGATGATCAGGCCATGCCAGGTATCTATCAGGCCTAATCGAGTGTAGAGAATGAAATAGGGAATGACCAGGACAATAGGGGGCAGCATGCGCTGGGAGAGGATGAAAAAAGCGATGTCCCTATTCTTCCAGCGTTTGAACTCAAAGCGAGCCAGACCGTACGCGGCCAGTGAACCCAAAATGACCGAGACAAGGGTGCTCCCCACAGCGGTGATAACGCTGTTTCGCAAGGTGTTCAGGATGGAGGTGGGATCGTGCGTGCCTCGCTGAGTGGGATCCTTGATCAAACCTACGTCTCGCCAGGCAAACAAGGTCGGCTCAAATTGAACATAGGGCAGGTATTTGGGTGGATAAGTGAACGCATCTCGCGGGAATTTGAACGCGGTAACAAAAGTCCAATAGATAGGGAAAACCATCACCACCGTTATGGTGATCAATGCGATGTAGATCAAGGCATTTTCTAACCGTCGCCGCGTTCGTCTTGAAACCTGCATAACCCCTCCTTACGCGTTGGCGCGGTGTGGACGCCAACCTATTCCATCTCCACCTCCGTGGGGAGAACACGGGTCAGAATAATAAATATAATTGCGGACAAAATCATCAGCACATAGGCGATGGCCGCACCATATCCCAGCCGAAACTGGGTCAGGCTGACCAGCCTGGCGTACATGGTGGAGGTCTCAGTGGATATGCCAGGCCCACCCGCCGTCATGACAAAGACGATGTCGAAGATTTTAATCGCCTCCACCATCCGCAGAAGGATGGCGATGACCATGATAGGCCATATCATGGGGAGGGTCAGGTAGAAGAAAATCTGGACCCGCGAGGCTCCATCCACCGCCGCGGCCTCGAACGGTTCTCTGGGCAGGGACTGTAATCCAGCCAGGAGGATGATGAACACGAAGGGTGTCCATTGCCAAACGTCGGTTATGATGATGGAGAGCAAGGACGTCTTTCCACTGGAAAGCCACGTTCCCGTGGGCAGATGGAACACCCGCAGGATGTGATTGATCGGGCCGTTGGTGACATGGTAGAGCATCCGCCAGGTATAGCCCACCGCCACCGGCGTGGCCATCATGGGCAGCATGAGGAGCACACGGAAGATACCCTGGCCCCGGATTTCGCGGTTGAGGAGTAGAGCCAGGCCAAACCCAAAGATGACCTCAAAAGTGATAGCCCCTATTACAAAGATGATCGTGTTGAGAAAGGTCTTCAGGAAGCGGCTGTCTCTAAGGAGTTCCGCATAGTTGGCCAGCCCGGCGAAGCTCATGGGGCGCTGGGCGGCCACATCCCAGTGGAGGAAAGATAACCCAAAAGAGAAGATCAAGGGAAAGATGCCGATGAGAAGCAAATATAGGATTACGGGGACGACCAGGTAGAATTTGGCGTAGCGATCCGAAAAGACCCGGCCCAGCCCGGTTACTATCCTCGACGAGGCTGCCCGCGTCTGCAATGTGCTAAAGCTCACTCGCTCTTCCTCCCTTTCGTCATCTGGCCTCTTTCATCTTATGGACGAGGTCGTGCAGGTCGGTGCGTAACGGATACTTGCCGTACTCTCTCACCGTGGTGGCGAAAGCTTCCGCGTTCTGGGAGGGGAAGGGGGGCCAATTCTCGGGGCCGGCGATGTAGCCTCCTCCCTGGCCGAGTTCAGCGATTTGCTCCACAGCCTCCGCTCGCACCTCCTCTGGGGTGCCAAGGGTGAGGGTGTATTGGGTGTCCATCCCACCTGCGAAGACGAGTTGGTTGCCGTATTCCCTTTTCAGCTTTCCCTGATCGTTAGCGCGTTTCTGCACCGGATGCAAGACGTCAACTCCGATCTCGATGAGATCGGGAACGATGGGCTCTACGTGACCACAGGAGTGGAAGAAGACGAAGAGCCCGGCCCGCTTATAGACCTGTATGATCTCGGCCAGCAGGGGCTTGAAGAACTCCCGAAATGTGGCCGGAGAGATCAACATCGCACTTTGCGAGCCGTAGTCGTCGGAGAACCAGGCCCCGTCAACACCCAGGCGGGTAAAGTGTTCGGCCATGCGTATCTGGAAGTCGGCGATCTTTCGCAATAGCAGCTTCACTCTGTCGGGTTCGGTCATGAGGGCCAGGAAAAGGTTCTCCATCCCCATCAGACTGTGTGCCCGCTCCATGAGGGTGAGGCCATGCGTCCCTAACATCAACCGCGAGGGATCCATCTCGCGCTTCACCGGCTCCAGCAACCGCGGGTCGTTGGGGTCGGGCCAGCGGTAATCATCCAGGGCGGCCAGGTCTGCCAACGGGTGCTTCACCGGATAGGGGAGCATCAGCCGCGTGTCCGAAGCCTGCCACTCGATCCCCCACATGTCCCGACCACCCTCCCGTGGCGGAAAGGCTCCCTCGTAGGGCAGCCGCTGGAAGGCCCCTTCGTCATAAGGGTCGTCTGATCTCATGGTAAGGAACCAGGGCACATGATCAGGGTGGTCAAAAGTGATCACTCGGATCAGGTTCTCTTTCCGATCCATCAACCTACTCGCTTCCGCGTGTATCTGGCGATGAAGTTATAAGGAGAGGGGAGCGGAGTTTCGCTGGCGGCGTTGAGTTTGGCCATCTCGTCGGCGGAGATGGCCCAGCCCACACTGCCCAGGTTCTCTTCCAGCTGGGCTAGGGTGCGAGCGCCTAAAATGGGCGCAGTGACGCCAGGCTGCTGCAAGAGCCAGTTAAGAGCTATCTGGGCTGGCGTTTTGCCCCGCTGCTGGCTGATCTCAAGCAGGGCATCTATGATCCACCAGGCACGCTCACTCTCGCGCTGCTCCGGCAGATCATCCCAGCGGTCCGTCCGGCCCACGCGGCTATCGGGCGGGGGCGGCTGGCCGCGCTGGTACTTACCAGAAAGCCAACCCCCTGCCAGGGGCGACCAGCAGATCACCCCTATCCCTTCGGTGCGACAGAGGGGCAGCAGTTCCCACTCCGTGCTGCGCACCAACAGGCTATACTCTGGCTGCAGGCAGTCGAAGCGAGCCCAACCATGCCTCTCGCTGAGCATTATCGCGCGGGTCAGTTGGGAAGCGGTGTAATTTGATGCCCCGATGTAGCGCACCTTTCCCATGCGCACCAGGTCATCTAGAGCCCGCAATGTCTCTTCTAGCGGCGTCGAAGCATCCCAGCAATGCGTCTGATATAGATCCACGTATTCGGTTTGTAAGCGGCGGAGGCTGGCATCAATCTGATCGAAGATGTGCTTTCGTGACAAGCCGGTGTCGTTAGGGCCCTCGCCAGTGGGGAAGAAGACTTTGGTGGCAATCACGAACTGGGCACGATTGCCGCCGCGCTTGAGCCAGTTGCCCAGCATCATCTCCGATCGGCCTTTATTGTAGATATTGGAGGTGTCGAAGAAATTGCCTCCGGCCTCGACGAAGCGGTCAGCTAAAGCCTGAGCCGTGGCTTCGTCGGCCCCCCAGCCGAAGGTCTGCGTCCCCAAACAAAGCTCTGAAACCTTTAGCCCGGTTCTTCCCATGAAGCGGTATTCCATCAATTCATTCTCCTGGTTCGATTAACTACTGATTATGCTGATTCGTCCAGGTAACCAAGAGCCTGGGAGATGTGTGACGCAGTTTCGACAACCTGCCTGGCCATAGAACTGCCAATCAGGGGCACAGGCATGCGGATGTCTGGGCCAGAAATGCTTACCGCAGCGATAACCCTGCCCGTTCTATCGCGGATTGGCGCAGCCACACATCGGACACTGGCCTCGAATTCACCGTTGTCAACAGCGTAACCTTGAGAGCGGATTTCACGCAGCCCTTGTAGGAAAGCATCTTCATCAGTAATCGTGGCGTTGGTAACAGGTTTTAAGCCGTGTGTGTGAATCCAATGGCGAATCTCGTCCTCAGGCCGGAATGCCGCCATGGCCTTACCCAAAGCGGTACAGTGCATAGGAGCGGTTATGCCGATCTGCGACATCATCAGTCCAACAGCGTGTTGCGTGGAAAGCTTCTCCAGGTAGACCACCCGCAAGCCATCGTCAAGCACAGCCAGGTGGATGGTCTCATTGACTTGATTGCGCAACTGATTAAGAAAGGGACGAGCTTCCTGCATCAGGTCTAATTTCTCTTCGACCAAGGCGCCAAAACGCAGCATCTTCAACCCCAGCCAGTAGCCTTTCTCTGTTTCGACCAGATATTGGCCCTGGAGCAGATTGACGATGACTCGAAAAGCTGTTGACTTGGGCAGCTCGGTGTAGGCGCAGATTTGTTCCAGGCTGAGCGGGGCACGGGCATCGAGCAAGGCATCAAGTACTTTCATACCTCGCTGTAGGGCCTGGATTGAGTAATCGCGCTGGGGAGCTTGGCTAGCGTTTGGTTTCATGGAATGAAACCACCGTCTCATTTTCTGGTTTATATTATAGCACACTTCCAACTATCTGTCAAATTCCTTTTTTGAAATTTTGCACCGTTTGAGGTATAATGGTTTTAACCAGGTTGCTATCCCCCCATCTTGACGAGCGGCCTTGCCGGCCTTCAGAAAGAGCTATGAAATACCTGATCGGCCTGGACATCGGAACCACCAGTTGCAAGTCAATAGTCGCCAATCTCGAAGGGAAGGTCGCGGGGAGCGGGATCGCCCATTACCCCGTGCTGTCCTCTCTCCCCTCTTGGGCTGAGCTGGAACCCGAGGCGGTTTTTGAGGGCGTCCTCCAGGCCGTCAGAAGCTCTGTCCTATCCTCCGGTGTCTCGCCGGACGAGATACTGGGGCTGGGGGTGAGTGGCGCCCTCCACAGCGTCCTGGCGGTTGATGCTCATGGGGATGCGCTGACCAGGGCTATTCCTTGGGCTGATAATAGGAGCGCCGATTGCGCCGCACGGATTAAGAGAGAGTACGACAGCCACCGTCTCTACCGCCGGACGGGTTGTCCCGTCCACCCCATATATCTGCCAGCGAAGATCGTGTGGCTTCGGGAGAACGCCCCTGAAGTCTTCCAAAAAGCTCACAAGTTCGTTTCCGTCAAGGAGTATGTGCTCCACAAGCTGACAGGCAGGTTCATCGTGGACAGATCGGTCGCTTCGGGCGGTGGGCTGTTCAACATCCACCAGTTGGACTGGGACGAGGAGGTGCTGGAAATCGTAGGGATAACGACTGAGAGGCTCTCGAAGCACCTCTCCCCCACCACTGTCCTGGAGGGCATGGAGCCGCGTTGCGCCGAGGCGATGGGCATTCCCTCCGATGTCCTCCTCGTCGTTGGCGCGGGGGATGGCCTGCTGTCTAACCTGGGGGCTGGTTCAGTTGAACCAGGCCAGGCGACATTGATGATTGGCTCCAGCGGCGCCGTGAGGGTGATATCGAAGCAACCCAGGGTGGACGAGGAGGAGCGGACTTGGTGCTATTTGCTCACCGATGACCGTTGGGCAGTGGGAGGGGCCATCAACAATGCTGGCCTCGTTTATCGCTGGTTTCGGGATGGGTTTTGTCCGGCTGAGGTGGAAACCGCTCGCCAGTCGGAACAGGACCCGTATGAACTCCTCAACCCTTACGCCGCCGAGGTGGAGGTAGGATGCGATGGGCTGATCTTCCTGCCCTACCTGACCGGAGAAAGAAGCCCCCGCTGGAACGCCAATGCGCGTGGGGTTCTGTTTGGCTTGTCCCTCCATCACGACCGACGGCACGTGATCAGGGCTATCATGGAAGGGGTGGCCTACAGGATGTACAGTGTGCTCTTGGCTTTGGAGGAGGTCGCCGGCCAGGTCGAGGAGATAAGGGCCGCGGGCGGCTTTCTTCGCTCCACCCTGTGGACGCAGATTCTGGCCGATGTGTATGGCCGGGAGTTAGTGATCCCCGAGGTGATGGAGACCTCTGCTCTGGGGGCGGTGTTTTTGACCCTCTACGCCCTGGGCTACCTGCGGGAATTGGAGGAGGCGCGAAGGCTCGTGCCCATCAAGAAGGTCTATCATCCGGATATGGGAAACCACGCTAAATATGAGCGCTTGTTTGAGCTGTATCGGAGGATATATCGAAACCTTGTCGAGGAATTCGACGAGATATCGGAGATACAGCATTCCATAGCCACTGGCAATCCAACTATCTAGGTATTGTGTTGCGAAACTAGCAGGCCAGGCTCCCATGCCTGGCGGTTCGGCGGCATGGGAGCCGCCTCTGCTGAGTTTTGCACCAGAAACTATCTAACCAAATAGGAGGTAAAACTATGGTAGAAGTGCACGAAGCAGCACGACCTTTATTGGAATTGCAACCCAGGTACGATTTCCTGGTCGGCATTGACTCGGATGGCTGTGCCTTCGACACGATGGAGATCAAGCACAAGGAGTGCTTCACTCCCAACACCATCAAGCACTGGGGTCTGCAACCGGTCTCGAAATACGCTCGTGACGCGGCCCTGTTCGTCAATCTCTACTCCAGGTGGCGTGGCATCAACCGCTGGCCCGCGCTGGTGATGGTCTTGGATCTCCTGCGCGAGCGACCTGAGGTGCAGCGGCGCGGGGTGCAGATTCCCGAAGTGCCCCGCGTCCGCGAGTTCATCGCCGATGAGAGGTTTCCCAAGAGCAACGATGGCCTGCGAGCCTACATGGCCGAGCACCCTGACCCGGAACTGGATACAGCCCTGGCCTGGACGACGGGCATCAATGCTACTGTGGCCGACATGGTTCACGGCGTGCCGCCCTTTCCCTACGTGCGCGAAAGCCTGGACTTCCTGTTCGACAAAGCCGACATGATCGTCGTCTCGGCGACGCCGGTAGAGGCGGTGATACGGGAGTGGGAGGAGCACGACATCGCCAAGTACATGCGGGTCATGGCCGGGCAGGAGATGGGCACGAAGGGCGAGCACATCGCTCTGGCCGCCAAGGGCCGATACGCGCCGGACCACATACTGGTGATCGGCGATGCGTTGGGCGACTTGGAGGCCGCACGGGACAACGATGCCCTTTTCTTCCCCGTCAACCCCGGCTACGAGGAGGAGTCGTGGCAGCGGTTCTACGAGGAGGGACTGCACAAATTCCTGGCCCAGGAATATGCCGGCGACTACGAGGTCAGGTTGATCGCCGAGTTCGAGCGATTCATGCCCGAAGTGCCACCTTGGAAGCGGTGAAAAATCGGCAAATCAACAAATCAGCAAATCAGCAAATCAGCAAATCAGCAAATCGGCAAATCAGCAAATCGGCAAATCACCTGGCTTGACAGTTTGTGTATGGGTGTGCTACAATCATAGGTGAGGTAGAGGTCCTACAGAATAGCGCGGTTATTGCCCGTGTTGGCAGAGGAGGCTTGATCATGAGCAAAGAAGTGACCCTGACATTGCCTGAAGAGCTATACGAATACGCCAGGCGTTGGGCAACCATCACCCAACGAGACCTGCCTGAGATGCTCACTGATGCCTTGACCATAAGGGGACACGTATCCCCGTAGCGATGATCGTGGGTAGCCTGGCCGATGGAATGACGCCGGGAGAAGTTCAAGATGCCTATCCTCAGCTAACCTTGGAGGATATTCAAGCGGCGCTGGCTTATGCCGCTGAGTCAGTTTAAGGAGAGCGCTGATGGACACATCTGTCAAATCTTACACTACTGAGAGTATCCTTATCTCCCTGGGCTATCCTGATCCGCTGGTAGCAGCCCGGCAACATGCCCGCATGATTCTGCTAGGGCGGCTGGCGCGTTATCAAGCTGCCATTCGATGGTTGGAAGTTAAGTGGGATTGCACACTGGAGGACTTACGTGCACGCTACATAGCCCTCGGTAGTGAGGATTTTGAAGCCGACGACGACTACCTGCAATGGCAGTGGTATGCTGACGCCGTCGAGACCGTCAACGCCCAACTCGCTGTTATCTCTGAGCCATAAACCATGCTTGAGTTATTCGATACCTATGCGGCGCTCTTCAAATCCTGGCGCGTGATCCGTTACGAACAGGAGGGCGAGGCATACCTGCTCTATTGGAGGATGCTAACCGAGGTGCCGCTGCGGAACCGGCATATGCGTACAGGAGGAAATGCTGATGAGATTTGAAGTACCGGATGTTCGGGATGTTGTCATGAGAATACTTGAAGTCGAGGACAGCTTTGGTGATACAAAACAGGACATATACCAGTGCTTGCAAAATCATCGGAGACGCATTGAACGCAATAAACAATTGGTCACCGCTAGCGAGTATATGCAGGTGTTACGCATCTTCCTACCAGACCTGTTGATCCGCGGCATAAGTGGCGAAGCAGGGAGCAAAGTGCATGAGGAACTGAAGAAACAGACATTATTGGAAATAAGGATCTACTGCTTCTGGATTCGAGCGGCACGCGGTTCTGAAGTTGTGCAAGCCACAGGCGATTTCCATCACTACATCGTCAAACCCGTCCTTGGTGTTGCGGAAAACGT
>Ga0194112_10006099_pt1 | contig 16046 bp, 16 predicted proteins | sample TA2MahC400mmetaG_FD_146191 | JGI IMG/M metagenome (GOLD analysis project Ga0194112, IMG submission 146191) | Freshwater microbial communities from Lake Tanganyika, Tanzania - TA2015016 Mahale Deep Cast 400m | ecosystem: Environmental > Aquatic > Freshwater > Lake | place: Tanzania: Lake... | reverse complement strand
TCTCGTGGCTCATGTTGGCCAGGAATTCGCTCTTGAGCCGGGCCGCCTCCTCGGCCTTGTCCATGGCCAGCCGCAGCTCGGTATTGGCGGCCAGCAGGTCGGAGGTGCGTGCGGCGACTTCCTCCTCGAGGTGGTCGCGTTGCCGGGCGAGCTGCGTGTCGCGCTGCTGGATGCCGGACAGCATCTGGTTGAAGGCATCGATGAGCGCGCCCAGTTCGTCCTGGCTGCGCTTAGCCGCACGGACGGAGTAGTTCTTGTGGGCGGACACTTGCCGGGCGGTGGAAGCCAATTCCAGGATGGGGCGGGACACGACCTTCTGGAGGGCAAACGAGAGAGCCAGGGCGGCCGCCGAGGAGAGCAGCATCAACAGCGCCACCAGCCCCAGGTAGCGTTGCAGCCGGGCCTGAACATCCCCCATGTCGGCCTGCACGTGGATGGACCCGACCATCTCCCCGTTCAGGACCACCGGGCTGAACAGCAACAGCCAGCCTCCCTCGAAGTACACCCCGGGCGCACGCGGGTGCTCGGGCAAGGCCAGCCCGCGGCTTCCTTGGGCCACGTAGCTGGCGAACAACTGCCCCTCGGCATCGTAGGTGCTGGCCGCCATCACGCGTTCATCGGCCGCCAATGCGTTTAGGGCCTCCTGGGCAGCCTTGGCGTCCCTGAAGGTCAACGCCGCGGTGCTGTTGGCGGCGATCACCTCCGTCATGGTAGACAGCTCCCGGGCCGCGGCATTCCGCGCCCGGATCACCTCGTAGGTGAAGAAACCGCCCGCCGCCACCAGCAGGGACACGCCGCTGGTGAGCATAATGATCAGCATCAGCTTTCGCTGGATGGAGAGTCGGCCGAGCAACCGGATGTGCTTTCCCGCCCGCACGTCACTTCCTCTCCACGCGCGCCAGACTGAGCAGCCGTGAGCTGATGCTCAGCCCGGCGCTCCTGACGGCCTCCAGGTTGATCACGAAGCGCACCCTGTTGTCTTCCGTGGCGAACCTGACCGCGCCGCCCTGCTCCAAGAATTCATCCGCCTCGCCCACCGTCAACACCCCGGCCCCCTCGACAGCCTTGATCAGTTCCGGCGCCCGCCGCCGCTCCTGGGCGCTCAGGAACACCAGGTGAGCCGGCAGCACGTCCCGGAAAAGGCTGATGCGGCGTACCTTCAAGGGGCGCCCGTTTACCTTCTTGCCCCAGACCGCCTGATCCAGCGCCGGGCCGAACGGATCCCGTCCGAAGACCACGATCACAATGGGCGCCTTGGGATCGCCGTTGTGAGTGGGCCACTCCACGAACCGGACGAAGTTGTACAGATAGGCAGCCTTGACCTGGTACTCGTGCGCTGAGATGGGTGAGGTCTGCGCTCCCGCCGACGCCGCGGCCAGGATGAGCGCCAGCACCGCCGCGCGATGCACGAGGCTGCACTTTAGAAACGCCACGCCAGCCTCCCAGGCCGGCTGCGGCCACCCTCCAGCCCGTTGGCTGGCGGGGGCGAATACATCTCCACCCTCATCAGCTCCTCGAGGCTGATGTCGGTCAGGTCATGGGACTGTTGGGCCAGGCTGTCCGGCTGCCAGAGCGTCCCAGCCAGCAGCCCGACCAACACAATTGGCTTGCGCAAGGGACCTCAGTTCACTTTTCGGCCAAGACGGGCGGGCTATGAGCGGCCGCCGGGGAACGGCTCCAGCGCCAGCCCTTCCCAGCGCGCGATGACCGCCGTGGCCAGGCAGTTGCCCAGCACGTTGACCGAGGTGCGCACCATGTCCATGACCGCGTCGATGCCCAGCAGCACGGCGGCCCCCTCCATGGGCAGGTTGAACTGCCCCAGGGTCCCCGCCAGGATCACCAGGGCGGCGCGCGGCACTCCGGCCACGCCCTTGCTCGTCAGCATCAGGGTCAGCATCATGAGCAACTGCTGGCCTATGGTCAGGTGAATGCCCGCCGCCTGGGCCACGAACACCGAGGCCAGCGACAGGTACAGCGTGGTCCCGTCCAGGTTGAAGCTGTATCCGGTGGGAATGACGAAGGCCACGATGCGCTTGGGAACTCCGAAGCGCTCCATGTTCTCCAGCGCCCGGGGCAGCGCGGCTTCACTCGAAGCCGTCGAAAAGGCGATCAGGAACGGCTCGCGGGCGGCCTGCCAGAAGCGGCGCACGGGGACCCGCGCAATCAGCATCACCGCGCCCAGCACCACACCCACGAAGACCGCCTGCGCGACATACATGGTGACGACCAGCTTCCCCAGGCCCACCAGCACGCCCAGCCCTTTGCTGGCCACGGTCACGGCGATGGCCGCGCCCACGCCAAAGGGGGCCAGGTACATGACGTAGCGGGTGTACTGGAACATCACCTCGGCCAGCGACTCGGCGAAGCTCACCACCGGCTTGGCCCTGGCGCCGATGGCCGCGCAGGCCGCGCCGAACAGAAACGAAAAGACCACGATTTGCAGCACCTCGCCGCGCGCCATGGCGTCGATGATGCTGGTGGGGAAGACGTGCTCGAGCACGCTGGCCACGGTGGGCGGGGCCTGCGCCACCGCCGCCTCGGCCGCCGTGCGCTCCAGGCTCATCCCCTCGCCCGGGCGCACCAGGTTCACCGCGCCCAGCCCCAGGAACAGCGCGATGGTGGTCACCACCTCGAAGTAGATGATGGCCTTCAGCCCGATGCGGCCCATGGCCTTCAGATCGCCGCCTCCGGCGATGCCGTAGACCAGGGTGCCGAACAACAGCGGCGCGATGATCGACTTGATCAGGCGCAGGAAGATGTTGCTGATGATCCCCAACTGCCGCGCCGTGTCGGGGGCCAGCAGCCCCAGCGCAATGCCGCCCGCCATCCCGATAAAAATCCAGCTCGTCAGTCCAATGCGTTTCATCGCGCGCTACCCCGTAGGATAAGGCTCCAGCCTTGTCCCCGTGACAAGCCTGGAGGCTTATCCCACCACCGCATAAGGCTCCAGCCTTGTCCCCGCGACAAGCCTGGAGGCCTATTCCGCCGCACTATCTCTCCCCCCACTTCAGCTTCTGGCGCAGAACATCAAAGAAATGGGCGCGGGGGGGGCGGATGAGTTGCAGCACGTGGTCCGAGCGGCGGCAGATCACCTCGTCGCCGCGCTTCAGCGGCTCACCCACCTGGCCGTCAATGGTGAGGTAGGTCCCGCCGTCCTCGGCGTGGTTGACGATCCGGATCACGCTGGCGTCGGGCACTATCACCGGCCGGTTGGTGAAAGTGTGCGGTGAGATGGGGGTCAGGCACAGTGCGCTGACCCGCGGGAAGATTATGGGACCGCCGGCGGAGAGCGAATAGGCGGTCGAGCCCGTGGGAGTGCTGACGATCAGCCCGTCGGCCTTGTAGGCGCAAACCAGTTGGGCGTCCACGTAAGTGTCCAGGTCGATCATGCGGGCGATGGAGGCCTTGGTCAGCACCACGTCGTTCAAGGCCTCGTAGGCGGAGATCATCACGCCGCCCCGGTGAAGCTCGCAGTGCAGCATGCGGCGCTGGCCGATGCGGTGCTCCCCCCGCAGCGCGCGCTCCAGTTCCGGAAAAATCTCATCGGTGCTGATGGCGGTGAGGAATCCCAGCCCGCCCAGGTTAACCGCGAGCAGGGGAACTTCCCGGCCTTTCAGTGCGCGGGCCGCCGCCAGCAGGGTGCCATCGCCGCCCAGCACTACCAGCAGCTCGCAGCCCTCCGGCACCTGCTCCCGCGGCAAGCCGGGGCGCTCGCCGGCGTACTCCGCGGTGAATTCGTCGCAGCGCACCTGGAGGCCGCGCGCCTCCAGCCACCGCAGCAGCTCGGGGACGAGCCGGCGCGCTTGGTCCGCGCGCGGCTTGGCGATCACCCCCACGGTTCTAGTGTCGGGCATATAACAGGAATTCCACGTTGCCTTCGGCGCCCGGCAGCGGGCTTTCCATCAGGCTGGTCTCGAAGCCCAGCCGCCGGGCCGCTTCTTCCACTCGCGCGCAGGCCGCCTGCCGAACGGCCGGGGCACGCACAATGCCGCCCTTCCCGACCTGCCCGCGGCCCGCCTCGAACTGCGGCTTGACAAGTATAACCATTTCGCCGTCCGGTTTCAGCACCTCCACCAGGGCCGGCAGGATCAGGGTCGCCGAGATGAAGCTGACGTCGCACACCCCCAGGTCCACGCCCTCGCCCAGGTCCTCCAGCCGCAGGTGGCGCGCGTTGAGGCCCTCTTTCACCACCACGCGCGGATCGTTGCGCAGCCGCCAGTCCAACTGCCCCGCGCCGACATCCACGGCGTAGACGCGCCGGGCGCCGCGCTGGAGCAGGCAGTCGGTGAAGCCGCCGGTCGAGGCCCCCACGTCCGCACACACACGCCCCTCCACCCGAATGCCAAAGCCGTCCAGCGCCGCCGCCAGCTTGAAGCCGCCGCGACTGACGTAGGGCATGCGCTCGAGCACCCGCACCTGGCTGGCGGCGGGAACCGCCTGGCCCGCCTTGTCCGCCCGCCGGCCGTCCACCAGCACCTGGCCCGCCAGGATCAGGGCCTGGGCCTTGGTCCGGGTGTCGGCCAGCCCGCGCTCGACCAGCAGGTGATCCAGACGGCGGCGGCCGGGAGGCTTCATCTGGTCCGGCGCACGACGAACTCGGCGAGCTCGCGCAGCCGGGCGGCGCGCTCGTCCATCCCCTCCAGCGCCTCCCCCGCCCGCGCGGCTTCTTCTTCCGCCATACGGTGCGACTCGGCCAGGCCGTAGACGGCGGGGAAGGTGATCTTGCCTTGCCGGGCGTCCTTGCCGGCGGTCTTGCCCAGCTCGGCGGACGGTTGCTCGACGTCCAGGAGATCATCGACGATCTGGAAAGCCAGCCCCACGTGACGCCCGTAGCGGGTGAGAGCCTCCAGTTGAGCCTCGCTCGCCCCGGCGGCGATGGCGCCCATGCGCGCGCTGGCCGCCAGCAGCGCGCCGGTCTTCGCGCGGTGGATGCGCTCGAGCAGGTCCGCCGTGGGCGGCTGTCCTTCTCCCTCCAGGTCGCGCACCTGCCCCGCGATCATGCCCTCGACGGTTCCGGCGGCGTAAGCCAGCTCGCCCACCACGCGTGCACGGCGATCGAGGGGGACAGCCTCGGCCTCGGAAAGCACCTGAAAGGCCAGGGTCAGCAGCGCGTCTCCGGCCAGGATGGCCATGGCCTCGCCGAACTGCTTGTGGCAACTGGGGCGGCCGCGGCGGAAGTCGTCGTCATCCAGCGCCGGGAGATCGTCGTGGATCAGCGAGTAGGTGTGCACCAGCTCGAGCGAGCAGGCCACCCGCTCCAGGTCCGGCGTCTGGTCGGCCACCGCGCGCGCCGCCTCCATGCACAGGATGGGGCGCAGCCGCTTGCCGCCCGCGAACACGCTGTAACGCATGGCCCGGTGGATGATCTCGGGCGAAGTGGTCTCCGGAGGCAGCAACCGGTCCAGCGCCGCGTCGATGTCGCGCCGGCGCGCCGCCAGGTAGTCGCTCAGAGTCATGCCTTTCCCGGACGAAAAGGCTCGGCCTGGACCTTGCCCGCCCTCTTGAGCAGGATCTCGACCCGGCTCTCGGCTTCCTCCAACTGCTTGCGGCAGACCGCGCTGAGGGCCGTGCCGCGCTCGAACAGCTCGAGCGACCGCTCGAGCGTCAGCTCGCCGCTCTCCAGCTCCTTGACCACCTTCTCGAGGTCCGCCAGGCTGGCCTCGAAGCTGGGCGGCGGCTGCTCCGGCTGCGCTGTGTCAGGCATTGAAGCTCATTCTAGCCCGAAGTTGCCCGCCGACGGAAGCGTACTTCGCTGATACTGGGGCGCCTCAGCGGCCAGGGCTGGGGTCTTGCTGACTACTGGGGAGCTCCGGCCTAGAGCACGGCGTGCGCGACGTAGTCCGCGACGATGAGGATGCCGTCTTTAAGTCTGCCCGTCACCACCACCTGGAATGCCTGGGTCGGGCCGCAGTCGAGTTTCTCGCGCAGGCCACGGACAGTGTCTTCGCGGGTGAGGAACTCGGCGGCCATGCCGGTTCCCTCGCTGGAGGATGAATCCAGCACCATGAAACGGCGGCCAAGCCCCAGCCCTGGATAGACCGAAATCAGGGCGTATTCCTGGGTGATAGGCCCGTGGGGCGTGGCGCTGCGGGTCACATACTCGGTGATCTCGCCGGGGGCGGGGCGCCGGTTGACGATGCGGCGCGAGACGCTCTCGAACTTGAAGCGGTAGGGCAAGTCGGTGATCTGGGGGTTGAACTTGGACCCACCCAGCAGGATGACGTGCTCCCGTTTCAGTTCGTCCCAGGAGACGTCATTGGAGCGGCGGATATCGATCCGGGCGCCGACCGAAGCCATGAGGCGGGTGATCCGGAAGATGGCCTCCGCCTCCCCGAAGCCGGTGAAATGGTAGACGGGCCGCTGCTCGGAGGGCTTGAGGGCTTCCAACACGCGGTTGAGGCGGGAGCCTTCCGTCACCTCAGCCGGGGAGTTGACGTGAGGGTCGCGGAAGTAAGCGCCGTCCACCTTGACGAAAAGGGGAGCGCCATAGACCAGCAGGGTGGGCAAACCGCCGCGCAAGTGGGGCGCCCAGAACCAGGCCAGCGCCGGGGTGAGATCGGATCTGGAGACAACCGCCAGCAGCACCGCCACGCCGGCCGCCGCGGTGACCAGGAGAGCGCCTGCCAGCCACAGGCGCCTGTGACGCGCGGGGGCCGAGGCGGGCTCACCGGCCCGGGAGGCGTGGCCGTTGGCCACGAACTCGGCCGCGTAGCTACCTTTGGCGATTCCCAGGTGGACCTTCCGGACGGCCCCCTCGCGGTAGTGGTTCTGGAGCCGCGCGCGGAGGCGGCCAATTTCCACCCGCACGGTGGGGTCGATGCGAGGATCGTAATCGGCGGGTTTGCCGAGAGCCTCGATGCCGATGGCGTACTCCTTGACGGGCTCCCGGCGTTCTTCGATAGCCCTCCGGCCCAGGTATTCGAGCAGAGCGTACGCCTGGCTTCCCTCGCGCACCAAGCCGCTGCGGAGCAGGTTTTCCAGCTCCTCGACTTTGTCTTCCCGGGTCAATATGCCCTTCCCGCTCAAGAGTATACACCCGCCACAACCGGGTACGCTACCGTAACCATCTTGCCAGGAAAGCCCCCAGCACCGACACTATAAGGCGGCAGCTTTGTGCCGCAATGTCTCACCGCCATGGGGGTTTGTGATGTTCACTGAACGGTTGCGTACTTACGCGGTCTTTCTGTGCCTGTGCACCGCCGCCGCCTTCGGCCAAGCGAGTTTCACGGGCGCCATACTTGGCTCGATCACGGACCCGGCCGCCGCCGTGGTGGTAGGCGCTTCCGTGATGGTAACCAATACCGCGACCAACGAGTCAGTCGCGGCCAAGAGCGGGGACAACGGTTTCTACTTCGTCCCCAACCTGAGGCCCGGCAGATACAAGGTGGAGGTGGAAGCGCCAGGTTTCCGGCGTTCTGTGCTGGAAAACATCCCGCTCCAGATCGACCAGCGCGCCAGGGTGGACTTCAGGCTGGTGCTGGGCGCCACCACGGAAGTCATCCAAGTGACCGAGCCGGCGCCGGTGCTGCAAACCGAGATGGGCTCCTTGGGGCAGGTGATCGACAACACCAAGATCGTGAACCTGCCGCTCAGCGGGCGGGGCGCTTTCGCCCTGATCGGGCTGGCCCCGGGTGTGGCGGAGGGCACCTCGAGCTCCACCTCCGGCGCTTCAGCGCGCATCAACGGGGGGCGCAACCGCATGAACGAGATCCAGCTCGACGGCATCACGGCGGTCAACGTCAAGAACGGCAACGTCAGCTACACCCCCATGGTGGACGCGTTGCAGGAGTTCAAGGTGGTCACTAACAGCTTCTCGGCCGAGTACGGCCGCAGCGGCGGGGGCGTGATCCTGGCCACCATCAAGTCCGGGACCAACGCCGTCCACGGCACGGTGTTCGAGTTCTTGCGCAACCACGCTCTGAACGCGCGCAACTTCTTCGCGCGGCCGCAGGATGCCAAACCGGTGCTGCGGCAGAACCAGTTCGGCTTCGCCGTGGGCGGTCCGATCCGGCGCGACCGCACTTTCTTCTTCGCCGACTGGCAGGGCACCCGAGTGCGCACGGCGTCGGTACGGACTTCGGTGGTCCCGACCGAGCCGCTGCGCAACGGCGACCTGCGGGGTTTCAACCCTATTTACGATCCGGCCACCACGCGCATCGAAGGCGGCCAGGTGCTGCGTGACCCCTTCGCGGGCAGCCAGATCCCCAGCAGCCGCTTCGATCCGGCGTCGGCCAAGATCATCACTCATTACCCGCTGCCCAACGGTCCCGGCCTGGCCCGCAACTACACGCTGTCGGGGCCGGGGCGGAACGCCGCCAACCAGGGCGACATCCGGGTGGACCACAACCTGGGGGAAAACATCCGGCTGATGGGCCGCTACTCCATCAACGATTTCAACAACACGCCTTCGCCCACCTTCGAGGGCCCCGGCAACCCCTCCAACTACCCCTCCGTGGGCCGCCAGCAGAACGCCGTGGCCAGCTACCTCCACACCATCACGCCCAATGTGCTGAACGAGCTGCGGGCGGGTCTCAACCGGGTTTACTCCCAGGACACTTCGCCCACCCTGGGCCAGCACTGGCCGCGCCAACTCGGCATTCCCAACGTGCCGCCGGACGTCTTTCCGCGCATCAACATCACCGGTTTCGCCTCCGTCGGCAACGACCGCAGCCGCCCGGGGCTGCTGCGCACCACGGGCTTCCAACTGCTGAACAACACCACGGTCGTGCGCGGGCGCCATTACCTCAAGTTCGGCTTCGACTTCCGGCGCAGCTTCATGAACAACTACAACCCCACCAACCCTTCGGGCGAGTTCAGCTTCGGCCCGCTGCAAACCGGCATCTCCACGAACAGCCGCACTGGCGACGCGATGGCCAGCTTCCTGCTGGGCGCGGGCAGCGGTCTGCAACTGCTGCCCGGCGTTTCGACCTATCTCTCCTTCCCCTGCTACGATTTCTACGTTCAGGACGACATCAAGCTCACGCCCAAGCTGACCCTCAACCTCGGGCTGCGCTACGAGCCGGCCTTCCACTACGTGGAGAAGTACAACCGGATCACCAGCTTCAACCCGGAGAAAAGGACGCTGGACTTCGCCGGGCAGGACGGCGCGCCGCGCCACTTCTACCGCAACGACTGGAAGAACTTCGGACCGCGCTTCGGGCTGGCCTACAGCCTGATGCCTCGCACGGTGGTGCGCCTGGGTTACGGGATCTACTACGCCTCAGCGCCGGTGGCCAGCAACCCGGGCACACCACTGGAAGCGCCGTTCCCGTATGCCCGCAGCATCGCCCTGCCTCCCACCACCTACCCGAACCAGGTGGCGTTCACCTTGAGCGCCTTCCCGCAGCTCCCCACCGATTTCGACCGCACCGGCCGCACCGCCGGCGAGATCGTGTACTTCGACAAGGCGTCCAAGGCGCCCTACATGCAAAGCTGGAATCTCAGCGTCCAGCGGGAACTCCAGGCGGGCTTGGCCCTGGAGCTGGCCTACGCCGGCACCAAGGGCACACACCTGTATTCCCCCGGCGGCAACCTGAACCAGATCCGGCCGGAGCTGCTGGGCCCGCCAGACCGCTTCGGCGGGCTCACCCCGCAGCAGCGCAGGCCCTTCCCGGAGTTCCAGAACATCGCCTACAACTCCTTCGGGGTCTCCTCGATCTACCACTCCCTCCAGGTGAAGGCGGAGCAACGCTATCGCAGCGGTCTGAGCTACCTGCTGGCGTATACCTGGTCGAAGGCCATTGACAACGGTTCGGGCCTGTTCCCGGGCGATAATCCCAATATCAGCACTTCCTTCCGCTTGCAGAATCTGCACAACATGCGGGGAGAACGCTCGCTGGCGGCCGACGACCAGGCGCACCGCCTGGTGCTGAGCTACAACTACGAGCTGCCGTGGATGCGCAGCGGGAACCGCCTGAGGCGGCTGGCGGGGGCCTGGCAACTGGGCGGCATTGTGCTGATGCGCAGCGGCTTGCCGTTCGGCGTGGACAGCACCTCCAACACGACCAACTCACTGGGCGGGCGGCAGCGCGCCAACCGCATTAAGGACGGTAAGCTCGGGCGCTCGGAACGCGGCATCGACCGCTGGTACGACACCACGGCGTTCCTCAACCCGCCCACCTACACCTTCGGCAACTCCGCGCGCAACGTGCTGCGGGCGCCGGGGCGCGTCAACTTCGACCTGATGGCGGCCAAGAGCTTCCCGTTCATGGAGCGGTACCGGCTGGACTTCCGCGCCGAGGTGTTCAATCTGATGAACACGCCGCCCTTCGGCTTCCCCGGCGCGACGGTAGGGACCGCACCGATGGGGGTGATCGCCTCGGCCGACTCCGCGCGGATCTTCCAGTTGGCGCTGAAGCTCGGGTTCTGACGGGTTGCGCAAGCGCATCCGTGGTAACCGCTCGCTGACACTCCCGGCTCGGCAAAAGCCTGCGAGCGTGCCCAGGTGCATCCGAGCCACGATCGGCAGGCAGTGGTCGTGGGTTAACCGAACGGGATTGGGTCCAGCCCAGCCGGCAACACCACGCCCAGCCGCTCGGCCACGCGCGCCAGGTTGGCCCACGGGCCCGGCGGGATGGGAATGCCGCCGCGCCGCCGCTCGTCCTCGATGCGCCACTCGGGGTCCCCTGCCACCAGCACCTCCTCGTAACCCGCTGCCGGCGGGGCGGACTTGATCTCGGCCACGAACCGGTCCATGCGCGCCTGGAACTCCCCGAGCGGCAGGAACCGCGTCACGTCGATCGCCAGGAAGGTGTGGTTGACGCGCGAGTGCCTGCCATGCTGACGGATACCCCGGATCTCGGTTCCGAAAGCGCCGCCGCTCAGCACGCCGCACAGGATCTCGACCAGCACCGCCAGCCCGCTGCCCTTGTAACCTCCCAGCGGCATCAGGAAGCCCTTCAGGGCCGTGGCCAGATCCGTGGTGGGATGCCCTTCCCGGTCCTGCGCCCAGCCTTCCGGAATGACCGTCTTGCCTTCGAGCTGCGACTTCTCGAGGCGCCCGTAGGCCGCTGTGGTGGTGGCCATGTCGAGCAGCCAGCCGCGCCCTTGCGGATGCGGCACGGATAGGGAAATCGGGTTGGTGCCTACCCGCCCCGCGCGGCCCTGCCAGGGCGGGACCGTGGGTGAAGCATCGCACAGCGCGATGCCGATCAAACCCTCCGCGGAGATCTTCTGAGACCAGCAGGCCGCGATGCCGAAGTGAGTCGCCTCACGGGCCACCACCAGCGACACCCCCAACCGCCGGGCCAGCCGCACCGCGTGCCCGCAGCAAGTCAGAGCGGTCACCGCTCCAAGGCCGTGCTCGCTGTCGTACAGCAGGCAGGCGCCGCTCTCCGACGCCACGTGACCCTCGGCGTGTGGATCCACGTCCCCCGCCTCGAGCTGCTCGACGTAGTGCGGCAGGTTCTGTACGCCGTGCGAATCAACCCCGCGCAGGTTGGCCAGAATCAGCGAGTCCGCCACCAGGGCGGCCTTGTCCGAGGCGACGCCGGCGGCTTCCAGCACCCGCTCGGTCAGCCGGCGCAGCACACTCTCGGTCAGGGTCACGGCCGGAGCGGTCATGGCGCGCACCGCCGGCCCTCCAGGGTCCGCCTCATCACGATTCGCCCTTGGGCTTGCCGGGCTTGCTTTGGACCGCGTTCATGATCTCCTCAGCCACCGCGTGAGGCTGGTCGATGTTGGCGATGGTCAACTGGCTGGTCTCTCCGGCGGTCTCGATCGACAGGTTGCCGATCCAGAACAGGCGCTGGAACAGGGACTGATCCACGCGCACATCCTGGACGTTGGAGAGCTGGATGTTGCGCGTGGTGCGCGACAACACGCCGGTCTCGTGGCGCAGCCGGTCGCCGGTGATGGTGATCTTGGTGAAGCGGCGCTTCAGACCGCGGCAGAACGGCCACAGGAACAGCGCGGCCGGAAACAGCAGCCACCAGGCCGGCCAGCCCCGCGCGCTCAGGTGGTTGGTGTGCGTGAACACCGCGGCCACACACACCAGAAAAACCGCGGTGTACCCCATGCTGATCCAGCGCCGGGTGGGGTGGATTACCAGGTCAGGCATCAAGATCCTCCAAACCCGCTATTTTACTGGAAACCGGCCGCGGCCACTCCTGCTATGATGAGGCTTAAGGAGGGTGCATGGTCCGACGAACTATGGTGTTTGCCGCCGTGGCGGCCCTGGGAACGGGCTGCCTGTGGGCGGACTTCAGCTACGAGCAGACTTCGCGCATGACCGGCGGCATGATGGCCGGCGCCATGAAGGTGGTAGGGGTTTTTTCCAAGCAGGCCCGGGAGCCTATTCGGAGCAGCGTCCTGGTGAAGGGTAACCGCATGGCCCAGGTGATGGACCGCAGCACCCAGATCATCGACCTCGACCGGGAGACCATCACCGAGATCGACCCCAACAAGAAGACCTACTCGGTGATCACCTTCGCGCAGATGGCGGAGGCCATGCGGCAGCTCGAAGCCAAAATGAAATCCGAGAAGGGCGCCGAGCAGGCTGACATCAGCGTCAAGGCCTCGGTCAGCGAGACCGGCCAAAGCAAGCAGATCGCCGGAGTGAACGCCCGCGAGGTCGTCCTGAAACTGGAGATGGAAGGCACCGACAAGAAGTCCGGGCAGCGCGGCGTCTTCATGGTGATGACCGCGGACATGTGGCTGGGCCAGCACCCCGGCTACAGCGAGGTGCGGGACTTCTACCAGCGCATGGCCCAGAAGCTGAACTGGTCGCCCGGCGGCGGGTTCATGGGCCAGGGGCGCTCCGAGATGATGCGGGGCATGGCCGATCTCCAGAAAGAAGCCGCCAAGCTGGAAGGCGTGCCCGTCTACCAGGTGACCAAGTTCACCATGCAGGGCGTAGAGGTTCCGGAAGGTCAGGAGCCTCCCCCACAGCAGCCGCGGGCGCAGCAGCCACAGGTGGAGCAGCCGGAACAGCCCTCCGTGGGCGGCGCGCTGGGACGCCTGGGCGGGCGGCTGGGCGGACTGGGCCGGCGCCGCAAGGCTGAGCCGGAACCCGCACCGGAGCCGAAGGCGGCTCCCGAGCCGGCCGCGGCCCCACAGCAGGGCCAGGCCGCGGGCACATTGATGGAAGTCACCACCGAGCTGACCAGCTTCTCCAACGCCGCCATCGACCAGTCCCGCTTCGAGCCTCCGTCCGGCTTCAAGCAGGTCGAAAGCGAGATGCTCCGCAGCCTGCGCCGGTAGCAAGGACCTGGGACAGGCGTGGGTGTCCCCCCGTGGACACCCCAGCCTGTCCCAGGGTTTTCCAGCGAGCACCCTCCCCAAAATACTTCTCCACGCTTTCCCCTCACGCGCAGTATTAGTTAGTGAGGAGCCGGTTTTGGGACAGTGCTCGGAATCCGCCGGTGAAGGCGCCGCCATGCTGGCCTCCGGCGGTTGCCCCGAAGCCCCGGACGCCGGATTGGTCCGCGACGCCAAGGCCGGCGACCTCGCGGCTTTCGAGCGGCTCATGGTCCTTCACCAGCAGCGGGTTCGGGTTGTCGCTTTACGGCTGCTGGGCGACCCCGCGGACGCCCAGGATGCAGCGCAGGAGGTGTTCTTGCGACTGTGGCGCCACCTGGGCCGCGTCGATGAGCGCCGGCCGCTCCAGCCGTGGCTGTACCGGATAACGGTGAACGTTTGCCGCGACATCGGGCGGAAGCGCCAGGTGTCGGAGCCACTCGGACCCGTATGCGTCACGGCTCCCGATCCCCATGTCGCAGCCGACCGCAGCGAACAGAGGCGCATCCTGACGGCGGCCATCCTCCGGCTCCCGCCCAAGGAGCGGGCGGCGCTGGTCTTGCGCGACCTGGAAGGGTTTTCCACCGCCGAGGTTGCGCACATCCTGGGGTCCTCCGAGGCCACCGTGCGTTCCCAAGTGAGCGCGGCCCGGCTGAAGATCAGGCGGCTGATAGGAGGGGTTCTATGAGTTGCCGTCGCTTCGAGAAGGACGTAGCCCTATGGGTGGAAGGCGACCTGCCGCCCCGGCAAGCCCGGCGGCTGGAGGCGCACCTGCCGGCTTGTCCGGACTGCCAACAGCTCGTCGAAGGCCTGAGGGCGAGCCAGGCAGCGCTGAAAGAACTTCACGCGGAGGCCGTGGAGGAAGATCTGGCCGCAGTGAGGCTGCGTGTGCTGGCGCGCATCCGCACCGAGCGGCCGCAACGCCGAGGCTGGGCATGGGCGTACGCCCTGGGAGCCAGTCTGGCGGTCGCGGCAGCGGTTTGGGTGCTGCTACCCCGTCCCTCCGCACCCCCGCTGCCGCCCCCACGAATGTTGAAGCCGGCGCCTGTCGAGGTGGCCCGGCCGGCGCCCCCTGCCGCCGCGCGCCCGCGCCCCACCCGGGCAAAGCCGCCCGCGGCGCCCGAGCCGCTCCTGGTCAAGCTGTACACGGACGACCCGGACGTCATCATTTACTGGCTTATTGAGAAAACAGGAGGAGAGTGAGTCATGAAGTCAATTACTCTGGCTGTGCTGTTAGGGCTGGCCTCGCTGGCCGGCGCCCAGGAGCAAGCCGCCAAACCAACCGCTGAGAAGCGCGATTCCAGGGTGCTGATCCTCAAGCACGCGGACCCGCACCAGGTCTGCAATTTGTTGAAGGTTTTCGATGTTGCTGCCGTGCCCAGCGGGGAGCTCAGGGCCATCTCCGTGAGCGGGAGTCCAGAGTCCGTGACCGCCTACGAGGAAGCGGTTCGCCGGCTGGACGTGCCGCCGCCACCGCTGAAGAACCTCGAGCTGACTGCGTACATCTTGGAGGCGTCGCAGCAACCCGAAGCCGCCGCGCTTCCGCCCGAGCTTGAGAGCGTGGCCAAGCAGTTGAAGTCCGTGTTCGGCTACCAGGGCCTGCGCCTGCTGGACACCGCCGTCATTCGGACACGGGAAGGGCATCCCGCTTCGGCCCGGGGCCAGATGCCCTACGGGTCCGCCCAGGCGGCTCGCTACCGCCTGGACTTCCACCCCATCCGCTTGACCGGCGAGCGCCTCCTCCGCGTCGACGGCCTGATGATGAGTGTGGGGGACGCCTCGCTCTTTAACACCACCCTGGACTTCAAGGAAGGCCAGAAAGTCGTGGTGGGCAAGAGCGGCATCGAAGGCTCGCAGAAGGCCCTCATCCTGGTGATCACCGGCAAGGCCGCCGAGTAGCACACCGCCTTGGGCGCAGCGCCCGGCCGCCTCGTGACCGACCGCGGGCTGATGTCATACACTGGGAGTATCGATAAGCATTTCGTTCAACGGAGGCTTCCGTGGAGACCGTCACCGTTTCGAAGAAGTACCAGGTGGTCATCCCGCGGACCATCCGCCGGTCCGTGGGAATCCAGCCCGGCCAGAAGGTGCAGGTGTTCGCTTACGGCAACCGCATCGAGTACGTCCCCGTGCAGCCGATGCGGCGGATGCGCGGGTTTCTCAAGGGAATTGACACCACCGTGGAGCGGGAGGAGGACCGCGCATGAACGTGGTGGATTCCTCGGGCTGGCTCGAGTACTTCGCCGATGGCCCCAACGCCGCGTTCTTCGCGCCCGCCATCGAGGACACCAGGAGGCTGGTGGTGCCCTCGATCAGCATCCTGGAGGTGTTCAAGCGGGTCTTGCAGCAACGCGGCGAGAGCGACGCTCTGCGGGCGGCGGCCCAAATGCAGGTGGGGCAGGTGGTGAACCTGGACGTTCCGCTGGCCTTGCTGGCGGCGCGGCTGGGTCACGAGCTGAAGCTGCCGCTGGCCGACAGCGTGATCCTGGCCTCCGTCAGAGCCCACGGCGCGGTCGTATGGACGCAGGACGAGCACTTCCGGCAGCTTGAAGGGGTGCGGTACACAGCCAGGACGTAAACTGGGCTGCTGGCGGAACGGCCCTCCAGGTTCGTCCCCCGTGGCATCATAGTCTCAATGGACTTAGTCACGGGCAATATCGGCTGGATCGAGGTCATTTGCGGACCCATGTTCTCCGGCAAGAGCGAGGAGCTGATCCGCCGCCTGCGCCGGGCCATGATCGCCCGCAAGCGGGTTCAGGTCTTCAAGCCCTCCCTGGATGACCGCTACGCCCGCGACGAGATCGTCTCCC
>Ga0194112_10006098_pt1 | contig 16047 bp, 10 predicted proteins | sample TA2MahC400mmetaG_FD_146191 | JGI IMG/M metagenome (GOLD analysis project Ga0194112, IMG submission 146191) | Freshwater microbial communities from Lake Tanganyika, Tanzania - TA2015016 Mahale Deep Cast 400m | ecosystem: Environmental > Aquatic > Freshwater > Lake | place: Tanzania: Lake... | reverse complement strand
TCGTCGGAGTGGATCGCGACGATGCGCGCCGGGCTGTGGTCCGCCGCGCCGCCGTAGAACTGCGTGTAGAGGAACAGCACGCGCCCCGATTTCAGCGTGACGAACGAGCCTTCCGAACTGCGCGGGAACTCCGGCGTCGGCTCGAGGGTGAGAACGGCCGGATCGTCCGCCGCGCGCGCCGCGGCAACGGCGACCATCGCAAGCGCAAGGACCGTGCGGAGGTTCATGGTGCGCCGATGCTGCCGCAACGCCACCGGGCAGGCAAGAACGTCATCCCCGGCCCGCATGGAGCGGGTTCTCGTGGCGGAGGCCGGGGAAGCGGGCGAAGTCGGTGTCGGCGGACGAGAGCACCAGGCCGTGTCCGATTGCGAGGGCGGCGAGGTGGGCGTCGGCCACGTTCTTGTGGGTCAGGCCGTAGCCGGAGAGCAAAGCGTCCATGATCTCGCGATGGCGCGGCGTGGCGGACGGAATCCAGACCGGGTCGCACGAGAGCCAGTACTGAGCCTGTTCCCATGCCTGCCGGACCGGAAGGCAGGGCTGAATCACGCGGGGATTGGATGCCAGGCGCACGAACGCCATCAGGCTTTCCCACGGAAGGCCGAGGCGCGCATCGGTGTTCAGCCGTTCATCCAGCCAGCGGCGCGCCGCTTCGTGGAAGGGGAAGACGTCGAAGGTCGCGTAGAGGAGAAGGTTCGCGTCGACCAGCCTCATCGATGGTCCTCGCCTTCCGCCACCGCCAGCATCTCGGCCGTACTCGTCAGGCCGCCGACCAGCAGGCGATCGGCGTGAATGACCGGGGTCGCGAAGACCTTCCGGGCGGCCCGGGCAGGCTCGGACATCTTCTCCAGCCCCGCCCGCATCGTCTCATTCACCGCGTCGCGCAGACTCAGCTTTCGCTCGTCACGAAGCCGCACAAGCCTCACGGCCACATCGTCATCCAGCGTAAGCGTCGTCCTCATGATGTAATAGCATAATATATCTGATGCCTTGATGTCAACCGCCCGAGATGAATACGCCGGCGACCCATGCCATCTCATCTCTGTCCCCACTCAGAGCGGTGGGGACAGAGATGCTGTATCGCTGTCCGGCCGATCTTCCAACCATTGGAACCCGAGCGCCTTACATCTTCCAATCCTCGGAAGCCGATGGGCCGGATTTCGTTCTCTGTCCCCGCTCAGCCAGCCTCGCCGCCGCGATGTGATCCCATCTCTGTCCCTGTCCCCACGCAGTTGAAGGAGGCTGGGAACAGGGCGTGCGCGTGACTCCCGCTGCCGGCTTGTCTTTCGGAGCACTTTCTGCTAGCGTCGTGACCACGAAATTGCGCGTTCAGACTGCCGAAGCCGGGCGGGTGCCCGCACACCCGCGAAAGCGATCTCCTGTCATTCACTTCCTCTCGGGACTGACCGCATGGGCGTCCGTCACTTCTCTCCAGGCCGCCGAAACGGTCGTCCGCGTGACCGACATCAATCCGGGCGGCAGCGGCTCGTATCCGAGCTGCCTCACGGTCTTCGACAACCAGCTCTTCTTCCGCGGCAACACGGAGCTGAACGACACCGAGCTGTGGCGGTTTGACGGCACGAACGCCACGCGCGTGTCCGACATCGTGCCTGGCGTGAACGGCTCGTCGCCCAGCTACCTGGCGGCGCTCAACGGCCGGCTCTATTTCGACGCTCGGACCGCGGCCGGGGCCACCAAGATGCATCGCTACGACGGCACCAACGTCGTCGCGCTCAACCTCTCGCCGTCCGGCTTCTGGGGCGGCGGCGCCTGGAAGCCCGTCGCCTGGAACAGCGAGCTTTGGTACTGGACGCTCGCCCCGCCCGCCGCCCTCGCGAGCTTCAACGGCGCGACCATCGCGCGATTGAATTCGCCGCCCTGGGCCAACAGCGAACCGGTCCTGTTCAACGGCCTGCTCTATTACGCCGCCCAGGATGCCTACGGCGTCGAGCTTTGGCGATTCAACGGCTCCGTCCAGACGCGTATCAGTGACCTCAACCCCGACGCGGGCGATGGCCGGCCGGAAGCGCTGTTCGTTCACGACGGCGCGCTCTACTTCCGCGCCACGGATGGCAGTTCCGGCAACGAACTGTGGCGCTACACCGGCAGTGGCAGCCCGAGCCGCGTGGCCGACATCTTCCCCGGTTCCGGCAGCGCCAATCCGGCCGGACTCGCCACCTATCGCGGCGCGCTCTACTTCGCCGCCGATGACGGCGTGCATGGCTCCGAGTTGTGGCGCTACGACGGGGCCGACGTCGCCCTCGCCGCCGACATCAACCCCAACCCCTACCTCAACCCATACGGCGACGAAACGAGCCACTCCTCGCCCAGCCAACTCACCGTGTTGAACGACCGGCTCTATTTCATCGCCACCGACGGCGCCCGCTACGGCGTGTGGTGCTACGATGGCACCAACGCCGTCATCCTCGGCGGCGGCCTGGCCAATTGGACCAGCGAGTTGATCGTGTTCCAGGACACCCTCTACTTCGACGCCGACGATGGCATCTGGGGCCGCGAGTTGTGGAAGGTGGAAGCGAATCCCAAGCTGCACCTGGGCATCGAGCGGCCAACCGACAGTATCCGGGTCCAGGTCAACGAAGCCGAGACCGCCCCATACGTGGTGGAAGCCACCTCGGACTTCAGGGAGTGGACCCCGCTCGTCACCAACCGCCCCATCGACGGGCGCATCCTCTTCAGCGATCCCTCGGCGTCGAATACTGCGCCGCGGGTGTACCGCGCGGTAAAGGCGGAGTAGGCCCGCATTGGCCCTTCGCGGCGCGGGCCGGGAGCGGGCCTCCGGACGGTGGGGACAGAGATGATGTATCGCTGTCCGGCCGATCGTCCAACCATTGGAACCCGAGCGCCTTACATCTTCCAATCCTTGGAAGCCGATGGGCCGGATTCCGTTCTCTGTCCCCGCTCAGTCCGGCGCGCGACCCCGCCGTCAGTTCTCGACGACGACGCGGAAGCCGGTGTTGAAGACGCGCTGGTGCGGCGCGTAGGCGACGCGCGAGGCGGCGGTGCAGCGGAAGGGCCGGTCGTACCACGAGCCGCCGCGGGCGACGGCCACGGCGAACGGGCCGTCGGGCACGGTCCATTCCGCGGCGTTGCCGTGCATGTCGTGAAGGCCCCAGGCGTTCGGGGCGCGCCGGCCGACGGACTCCGTGACGAAGCCGCCGTCGTTGATCCGGTCGTCGCGCGGCACCCAGTCGTCGTAGCGGCTGGGATTCGTGATCGGCTCGGCCGCCGAGTAACCGCCGCGCGCGGTGCAGGCCGCGAATTCGCGCAGACGGATGTCGCCGAGGTTCGCGTGCGGCGCATAGTCGGTGTCGAGCGCGCCGAAGGAGAACGGCGTCGCCGCGCCGGCGCGGCAGGCCCACTCCCACTCGGCCTCCGCCGGCAGGCGCACCCTGCGGCCGGTCTTCTCGGAGAGCCACCGGCAGAACGCCTCGGCCTCCTGCATCGAGACGCGCACCGCGGGCTGGTCTCCCGCGTTCATGTCGTAGCCGCGCCGGCCGAACTGGTAGCCGTGGCGCGACTCGTCGCGGCTGTCGTGGGCGGGGTCGAAACGGCGGAACTGCGCGTTGGAGATCTCGCATCGGGCCATCCAGAAGCCCTTCGGAACCGATGCCGATGACGACGCGGCCGAATCGGGCACGCCGTCGCCGCCCGCGACGAACGCGCCGGGCGGAATCCAGGCGAGTTCGACCGCCTCGCGCGGATCCGCCAGGCGCAGGTCGATCACCGCGCCGGGGCTGTCGCCGGTCTTCGCGCGCCACGTCTCCTGGCGCGCCGCATCGAGCAGCACGACGCCGCAGCCGCCGAGGCGCTCGCCCGCGCAGTCGGTCCGGTTCCAGAGCGCGACGGTCTCGACCGGCATCTCCGCCCCGAGATCGACCTCCCACCACTCGCCCTCGGCGTTGCCGGTGTGCGTGATCGAGCCGGCGTCGTAGACGCCGTTGCGGTCGCCGTCGACCGCCCGCCCCGCATCGCCGCCGTGGGAGGTCGACGACTGCCGCGCCGTCCTTCCCCGCGCCACGTTGCGCCCGCCGGCAAAGACCTCCGCCTCGGCGATCGAGAGCCAGCGCGTCGGCCCCGCCTCGACGCGCAGGAATCGTGCGCGCGGGGCCGGCCGCCCGGCCGATGGCGGGTCGAGCGGGATCGTCAGGCGCCCCTTCGTGCCCTGCGGCGCCGTCGCCGCCTGCCGGCGCGCCGCCTCCGCCGCGTCGAACGGCCAGCCCGCGACGGCCGGCGCCTGCGCGCGGTCGGACGCCACGGCGGATGCCGTCAGCCCCGGCTTGCCGGGACCCGCCGGCACGGCCGCTTCCGGAACCGCCTCGTAGTCCGGGAACGGGCCGCCGGGGACGTAGAGCTTCCGCAGTTCGCGCGCGCGGGCCGCCACACCCGCGACCTGGTCCGTCCCCACGATCTCGCCCCACGTGCCGTGGAAGGGCGCGTTGAGGTCCGCCCACGCGGCGAGGCGCTCCCAGTCCTCCGCGTCCAGCGCGACGCCGAAGTGCCCGCGGCGGAGGATCTGGCCGAGTTCGGTGGTGCTGAAGTGGTAGTCCATCGGGCTCAGCAGCCGCATGTCGCCCTCGATGCCGGGCCGGCGGACGAACCGGTGCAGTTCCGCGTACGCCAGGGAGAACCGTCCCCCGCCGCGCGTGCCGGCGTTGCCGGCGATCTGCGACGACCAGTTCGTGATCGCAACGTCGCCCTTCAGGTAGGGCTTCCGGCGGTCGCCCGGACCCGCCCGCTCCGCCGCCGCGGCCAGCGCCGGGTCGCCGTGGCAGCAGACGCAGTGCCGGTCGAGCACCGGCTGCACCTCGCGCGCGAAGTTGAAGCCGCGCGCCGGCCCGTGCCACGGCGCGATGGACGACGGCGCGCGGCGCATCGCCATCGACGGCGCCGCGGCGGCGGCCTCGTCGGCCGTCTCGTGGCAGCCGACGCACGACACCGGCTCGCCGGGCATGCCGACGAACCAGCTGCGCATCAGCTGAAGCGCCTGGCCCTGCGCGTCGAGGGGCTGGACCATCAACGGCGTGTTGGCCGGGATCGTGAAGAAGGCGGAGCCGTCCGCCTCGACCGGCACCGTGCCGAGGATGCGCTTGATGTCCCACGGACCGTCCATCCCGATGCTGCCGAGCAGCCCGCCGGTCCCGCGGTAGCTGAAGTAGTACTCGACGACCCGCAGGGCCTTCACCGCGCCGCGCGGGATGCCCGCGAGACCGGGCCCGCGGTGGATGTCGGTCAGCAGCACCGTCGCGGTGGCGCCGGACGGCTCGGCGCGGTCGGCGATCGCGGGCGGACGCGGCGTCGGCCGCAGCGGAATCGGCTCGAGCAGCGCCCCGCCCTCGACCTCGCAGATCCGCGTCATGTTGTCGAACGTGTCGACGAGGTAGATCCCCCACAGCGCGTCGGGCGCGAGCTTGGCGGCGACGAGGTGGTAGGTGTCGCTCAGCGGGTACGGCATCAGGAACTGCGGCCAGACGCCGTCGACGAGCCGGTCGCGTATGATGGGCTCGACCTTCCTCCCGAACCCCGGGATCTCCTGCACGACGCCCTCCGCCTCGCGCTGGCCGAGCGACGCGTCGAGGATCAGCAGCCGCCCCGAGCGCGGCGTGCCGTGGTGTCCGCCCGCGACGCCGATCACGCGCCGCGCGTGGCCCGGCACGGGGCGCGCGTGGAAGAAGGAGTTCGGGAAGTAGCCGTTGCTGCCGTAGAAGGCGCGCTGCACGGTGCCGTCGGGGTTCATCGTGAAGAGGCGGCGCGAGTTCGAGTGCGGCAGGTCGGAGTACTCCCAGCGCTGGTAGAGGACGCGGCCGTCGGCCATCATCGTCGGGCACCAGTCGCTGTCCTGCTCGAACGTGAGCTGGCGGATCGCGCCGGTCGCCGCGTCGCGGCGGTACAGGCACACCATGATGCGCCCGCCGAACTCGCAGGGCAGGCCCTGGTAGACCGCCGTGGAGGCGAAGATCGCGCCGCCGTCGGGCAGCCAGCACGGGTCGAAGTGGCCGACGTCCTCCCCGTCGTCCGGCGTCACCTGCCGCAGGCCGGTTCCGTCGGCGCGGACCTCGAAGACGCGCCAGTTGCGCTGCGCGCCCTCCTGCGCGAACAGGATGCGCGCGCCGTCGAAGTCGAGGTCGGGATCGATCACCGTCTCGCCGCCCGCCGGCCGGTACACGGTCGAGAAGGTCCCGCCGCCGCGGAGATTCGACAGCACCGCCAGTTCGTCGTTCCAGTGTCCGCGCCGGGGCAGCGTGTCGCTCGTGTGGGCGTTGAGCGTCCCGACGCCCAGGCTCGCCCCCATGGCGCTCCGCGCATCGGCCGGCTTCGGGAAGCCGCGCTTCAGGACGAGCAGCCGGTCGAAGTCCAGCAGCGGGTTGGCCAGCAGGGCCGCGCGCACGCCGGCCTCGAGACGCTCCGCCTCCGCGCCGGCGGCCGCGTCGCCGCGGGCGGCGGCCTCCCGCAGCGCAGGCTCCCGCGTGCGGAACGCCTCGACCGCGGCACGGTGGGTGGTGGCGGCGTAGCGGCCCGGCCAGGCGGCGGCCATGTGCTCGACGGCGCGAGCGGCGGCCTCCGCGTGGACGCCGTCGGCCGCCCGGACGGCGACGCCCGCAGCCACCACCGCCCCCGCCATCCACGCCCGGATGGTCCACATTCGTGTCATTCCGCGTCCTCCACGCGCGCCGCGTCATACCCGATTCGGGGGCGTCCGGCCAGCCATTCCGCGAGGACGACGCCGACGGCTGCGAGCCGCCGGGGCGGCTCTTCCGCCTGATGAAGCCCGACGAACGGGCGCGGCTCTTCGCAAACACCGCGCGGGCGATGGGCGACGCGCCGGAGGCGATCAAGGTCCGCCCCGCTCGGCATCCCGCTGTCGGAGGTGCCCGGCGCCTGACCGACGGGGTCCGGCCGGCTAGGCCGGCCGGATCGCCGCGTGGTAGTCCTGCAGCGGGCGGACCTCCCAGTCGTTGGCCCTGCGCGCGGCGATGCCCTCGGCGGCCGCCGCCGCGGCCGCGACGGTGGTGAAGTACGGGATGCGGTGGCGGATCGCCGCCTTCCGGATGTAGGAGTCGTCCAGCGCGCCGAGCTTGCTGCCCGGCGTGTTGACGATCATCTGGATCGCACCGTTCTTCAGCGCGTCGAGGATGTTCGGCCGGCCCTCGTGCAGCTTCTGGATCGCCTCCGCCTCGACGCCGTTCTCCGCGAGGAAGCGGCGCGTGCCGTCGGTCGCCAGCAACCCGAAACCGAGCGAGGCGAAGCGCCGCGCGGCGCCGGCGAGCCGCGGGCTCCGGTCGCGCTCGCTCACGGTCAGCAGCACCGCGCCGGACGCCGGCAGCGCCGACTTCGCCGCGTCCTGCGCCTTGTAGAACGCCATGCCGAAGTCCGGCGCCAGGCCGAGCACCTCGCCGGTGGACCGCATCTCGGGCCCGAGCACCGGGTCGACCTCGGGGAACATCGAGAACGGGAAGACCGATTCCTTCACGCCGCAGTGCGGGATCGCGCGCGGGCGCAGGTCGAAGTCGGCGAGCGTCTTCCCGAGCATGATCTCCGTCGCGATGCGGGCCATCGAGAGCCCGCAGACCTTCGAGACGATCGGCACGGTGCGCGACGCGCGCGGGTTGGCCTCGAGCACGTAGACCCGGTCGTCGCAGATCGCGTACTGCATGTTCATCAGGCCGACGACCTTCATCTCGCGCGCGATCGTCTTCGTGTATTCGACGATCGTGTCGAGGTGGCGCTGCGGGATGCTGACCGGCGGAAGCACGCAGGCCGAGTCGCCGGAGTGGATCCCCGCCTGCTCGATGTGCTCCATGACGGCCGGCACATAGGCGTCGGTGCCGTCGGCGATCGCGTCGGCCTCGCACTCGAGGGCGTTCTGCAGGTAGCGGTCGATCAGGATCGGCCGGTCGGGCGTGACGTCGACCGCGCGGGCCACGTAGTCGCGCAGCGCGGCCTCGTCGTGGACGATCTCCATGCCGCGGCCTCCGAGCACGTAGGAGGGCCGCACCATCAGCGGGTAGCCGATCCGCGCCGCGACCGCGAGGGCCTCGTCGACCGTCGCCGCCATGCCGCTCTCGGCCATCGGGATGTTCAGCCGCTCCATCACCTGGCGGAAGCGGTCGCGGTCCTCGGCGAGGTCGATGGTCTCGGTCGTCGTCCCCAGGATCCGCACGCCGGCATCCTCGAGCTGCTTCGCCAGGTTCAGCGGGGTCTGCCCGCCGAACTGGCAGATGACGCCCATCGGCTTCTCCTTGGCGTAGATCTGCAGCACGTCCTCGACGGTCAGCGGCTCGAAGTAGAGCTTGTCCGACGTGTCGTAGTCGGTCGACACGGTCTCCGGGTTGCAGTTGACCATCACCGTCTCGAGACCCATCGCCCGCAGGACGAGGGCGGCGTGGACGCAGCAGTAGTCGAACTCGATCCCCTGCCCGATCCGGTTCGGCCCGCCGCCGAGGATCATCACCTTGCGCGGGTTCGAGCTCGCGACGGCGGTATCGGGCGCGTTGTAGGTCGAGTAGTAGTAGGCCGCGTTCTCGACGCCGCTGACGGGCACCGCGTGCCAGCCCTCGACGACGCCCGCGCGCGTGCGCTGGTCGCGGACCGCCCGCTCGGGGACCCCGAGGATCTGCGCGAGGTAGCGGTCGGAGAACCCGTCGCGCTTGGCTTCCGCCAGCAGCGCGTCGGGCAGCGTGCCCCCCTTGTGCGCGAGGATCCGCTGCTCGAGCTCGACGAGCTCCTTCATCTGCGTGATGAACCACGGCTTGATCGAGGTGCGGGCGTAGAGGTCCTCGACCGACGCCCCCTTGCGCAGCGCCTCGTACATCAGGAACTGGCGCTCGCTGGTCGGCTCGCTGAGCCGCGCGAGCAGCTCCTCGAGGGGCAGCCGGTCGAATCCCTTCGCGAACCCGAGGCCGTGCCGGCCGGTCTCGAGCGAGCGAATCGCCTTCTGGAGGGCCTCCTTGTAGGTCTTCCCGATGCTCATCACCTCGCCGACCGCGCGCATCTGCGTTCCGAGCTTGTCCTGCACGCCGCGGAACTTCTCGAAGGCCCAGCGCGCGAACTTGACCACGACGTAGTCGCCGGACGGCGTGTAGCGGTCCAGCGTCCCGTCGCGCCAGTACGGGATCTCGTCGAGGGTCATGCCGCCGGCGAGCTTCGCGGACACCAGCGCGATCGGGAAGCCGGTCGCCTTCGACGCGAGCGCCGAGGACCGCGACGTGCGCGGGTTGATCTCGATCGCGACGACGCGGTCGGTCTTGGGATCGTGCGCGAACTGGATGTTGGTGCCGCCGATGACCTCGATCGCCTCGACGATGTCGTAGGAGTGCTTCTGGAGCCGCTGCTGGAGCTCCGGGGTGATGGTCAGCATCGGCGCCGTGCAGTAGGAATCGCCGGTGTGGACGCCCATCGCATCGACGTTCTCGATGAAGCAGACCGTGATCATCCGGTTCTTCGCGTCGCGGACGACCTCCAGCTCCAGCTCCTCCCAGCCGAGGACCGATTCCTCGATCAGAACCTGTCCGACGAGACTGGCGGCGAGGCCCCGGGCCGCGATCGTGCGGAGCTCCTCGACGTTGTAGACGATGCCGCCGCCGGTCCCGCCCATCGTGTAGGCGGGACGGACGACCACGGGGTAGCCCAGCGCGCCCGCGATGCGCTCGGCGTCCTCGAGGGTCGTCGCGACCTCGCTGCGCGGGACCTCGATGCCCAGCCGCGCCATCGTGTCCTTGAAGGCCTGGCGGTCCTCGCCCCGCTCGATCGCGTCGAGCTGCACGCCGATCACCTTCACCCCGTATTTCGCGAGGATGCCCGCGCGGTTCAGCTCCGACGTCAGGTTCAGCCCCGACTGCCCGCCGAGGTTGGGCAGCAGCGCGTCGGGCCGCTCCTTCGCAATTACCTTCTCCAGCGCCTCGACCGTCAGCGGCTCGATGTACGTGGCGTCCGCCATCCCCGGGTCGGTCATGATCGTCGCCGGGTTCGAGTTCACCAGGACGATCGAGTAGCCCAGCGCCCGCAGCGCCTTGCAGGCCTGCGTTCCGGAGTAGTCGAATTCGCAGGCCTGGCCGATGACGATCGGCCCGGACCCGATGATCAGCACCTTGTCGATTCCGTTCAGCTTGGGCATGGGATCAGCTCCTTATCTGCGGTGGGACGGTCGAACACAAAGACGCAAAGGGCGCGAAGCGGGAAGACCGCGAACGGAGGAACACAGAGCCGCCAACGGCTCGAAGGAGGAGAAGGACGAGGGGACGCAACGGCGTGGATGGGATCGAAAGCGAGAGAAACCGTCGGGATCCGTCGCGCCGCATGCGACACCGAAGGCTGTTCCTGCAATCCGCCGCCCATCGGGCATTCTCCTCTCCGCCTTCTCCGCGTCTCCGCTCGAATCCGCCGCCCGTTCTTCGTCGCGCCCTTTGCGCTTTGGTGTCGTCCTCCTCCTACGCCGAGAACAGGTCCCGGCTCGGGAAGGCGGGGTCGCTGGTCAGGTTGACGCCGATGCGCCGCAACCCGGCCTCGTCGCCCGGGGCGGGCATGTGCGTCAGATGGACCTCGCACCCGCGCAGGCCGTCCAGCTTCTCCATCGCCAGTTGCGCGGCCGGGTTGCCGGTCGCGCTGACGGCGAGGGCGATCAGCGTCTCCTCGACGTTCAGGCTGACCGTCTTCCGGCGGAAGACCCCGCGCTTCATCGCGCCGATGGACTCGATGACGCCCGGCGAGAGCAGGTGCAGCGGGTCCGGCAGGCCGGCCAGCGCCTTCGCCGCGTTGAGGACGAGGCTCGAGGCCGCGTGCATCAGCGGCGAGTTGCGGCCCGTGACGATCCGCCCGCCGGGCAGCGCGATGGCCGCGCCGCAGCAGATGCCCTCGTGACCGAGGCCCCGTTCGCGCGCCCGCTCGGCCGTCTCGCGCGCGGGCGGGACGACGCGCCGGTCCTCCGGCTTCGCCCCGAGCTCCTTCACCAGCAGCTCGGCGCGTTCGACCGTCGCGCGCTCGACCGAGCCGAGCGCGAACTCGCACTGGTAGCGGAAGAGCCGGCGGATCACCTCCTGCACCGCGGCGGCTCGGACGACGCCGTCGTCGACGATCGCGAACCCCGCGCGGTTGACGCCCATCTCCGTCGGCGACCGGTAGGGCGACGCCGCGCCGGTCACGCGCTCCAGGATGCGCTGCAGCACCGGGAAGATCTCGACGTCGCGGTTGTAGTTCACCGACCGCTCGCCCGTGGTCTCGAGGTGGAACGGATCGATCAGGTTGACGTCGCCCAGGTCCGCCGTCGCGGCCTCGTAGGCGACGTTGACGGGGTGCTTGAGCGGCAGGTTCCAGATCGGGAACGTCTCGAACTTCGCGTAACCCGACTGCAGGCCGCGGCGGTGGTCGTGGTACAGCTGCGACAGGCACGTGGCCATCTTGCCGCTGCCCGGTCCGGGCGCGGTGACGACGACGACCGGGCGCGTCGTCTCGACGTGCGGGTTGGCCCCGTAGCCGCGTTCGCTGGCGATGGTGTCGACGTCGGTCGGGTAGCCCGGCGTCGCGGCGTGCGTGTAGGTCTTCAGCCCGCGCCGCTCCAGCCGGTTGCGGAACTGCGTCGCGGCGGGCTGGCCGTGGAACCTCGTGATCACGACCGCGGTGACCTCCAGGCCGCGGTCGCGCAGGTCGTCGATCAGCCGCAGCGCGTCCGCGTCGTAGGTGATTCCGAAATCGGCGCGCAGCTTCTTGCGCTCGATGTCGCCCGCGTGGATGCAGAGCAGGATCTCGACCTGGTCGCGCAGTTCCTGCAGCAGCCGCACCTTGGCGTTCGGGTCGTATCCCGGCAGCGTCCGCGCGGCGTGGAAGTCCGCGACGAGCTTGCCGCCGAACTCGAGGTAGAGCTTGTTGCCGAACCGGCGGGCGCGGTCGAGGATCGCCGCGGTCTGCTCCCGCAGGTAGAGATCGGCGTCGAACCCCGTCATACCGCCTCGATGCAGCTCGGCGGCTTGGACGTGATGTTGTAGGTGACGCTGACGACCTCGGGAATCTCGCTGGTGATGCGCTCGGCGACGCGGCAGAGGAGGTGGAACGGGATGTTCGTCGGCGTCGCGGTCACGGCGTCGGCGCTGTCCCAGCAGCGGACCTCGACCTGCTGGCCGAAGGCGCGCCGCCCGCCGCGCACGCCGGTGACGGGATCCTCGTGCAGTACGGCCAGCACCTGGAACGCGCCGCGATGGCCGAGTTCCTCCTCGACGATCAGCGTCGCGCGGCGGACGATCGCCACGCGCTCGCGCGTGACCTCGCCGATCACCCGCGCCGCGAGCGCGGGCCCGGGGAACGGCGGCCGCTCCGCGATCTCCCGCGGCAGGCCGAGGGCGCGGGCGACCGCGCGGACCGCCGGCTTGCGAAGTTGCACGATCGGTTCGAGAACCTGGTAGCCGAAGGCCGCCTTCGGATCGATGCCGATCTGCTCGAAGACGTTGTGCTGGCGCTTCACGCCCGCGGCAGTCTCCTCCACGTCCGTGTAGTTCGTCCCCTGCAGCAGGACGGTCGCCCCGCTCGCGCGGACGAGACCGGCGAAGACGTCCTTGTAGAAGACCTGCGTGATGCCCTTCTCGCGCTTCTCCTCGGGCTCGGTCACGCCCTTGAGCGCGGCGAAGAACTTGTCCGACGCATCCACCACCGCGACCGGGACGCCGAGCGCCTCGAAGATCCGTACGATCTGGCTCGCCTCGCCCTCGCGCATCAGGCCGTTCTCGATGAAGTAGGTCTTCAGGCGGTCGCCCATCGCCCGGTGGGCGAGCAGCGTCACCACCGCCGAGTCCACGCCGCCGGAAAGCGCGCTGATCGCGATCGCATCGCCCACGGCCTTCCGGATCGCCGCCACCTGTTCCACGATGAAGCGGCCGGCATCGAGCTTCTCCAGGATGATCTCCGACGCGGACATGGCGAACCTCCGTCCTGTTCGGCGGCGCCCCGCGGCCCCGGGCGCCCGCCCGGGCGGGCCGTGCGCGCCGCCGGTGAATCCACCGCACATTCGAACCCTAGGCCCGCCCGGCGCGGCCGTAAATGCACAGAAACTATGGATGGAATACCCATGGCGTATGGGCATAATGGGCATCCGGAGGCGCGCGGCATGAGAGCGACGGCGATGGACGGGCGGGGGCGGACGGGCGGCGACGTGGCGCACGCGCTCGGCGAGCGCGTCAAGGAACTGGACTGCCTGTACGGCATCGCGCGGCTGGCGGAGCGGCACCCGGACTCGGTGGACGACATCCTCGCGGGCGCGCTGCGGATCCTGCCGCCGGCCTGGCAGTATCCGAAGGAGGCCCGGGCGCGGATCGTCTTCCGCGGCCGGATCCGGCAGAGCCCGGGCTTTGCGAGGGCGAAGGCGCGGCAGGCGGCGCCGGTCCGGGTCGGCGGGGAGGCCGTCGGCGAGGTCGCGGTCGGCTACGTGAAGGCGCGGCCCGCCTCGTTCGAAGGCCCGTTCCTGCGGGAGGAGCGGGCGCTGATCGACGGCGTGGCGGAGTACCTCGGGGTGATCGCCGGTCGGATCGAGGCCGGCTGGGCGGTGGCGGAGGCGAACCGGCTGCTGACGGTGGAGCGCGAGGCTCTGCGCGAGGCGAACGCGGCGCTGCGGGTCGTCCTCGCGCGGATCGAGGAGGAAAAGCGCGAGATGCGCCGCGACATCGGCGCGGGCGTCGAGCGCGTGCTGCTGCCGATCCTGCACGCGATGGAGCTGGAGCTGCCGGCCTCGAAGCGCGCGTACGTCGACCTGCTCCGGCGCAACCTGCTCGACGTGGCCGCGCCGTTCGCCGGTCCGCTGTCGGCGGCGCTGCCGGCCCTGACGCCGGCCGAGACGGCCATCTGCACGATGATCCGCGGCGGGCTTCGCACCAAGGAGATCGCCCGCCTCCGCGGCACCTCGCCGGCGACGATCAACCGCCATCGCGAGCACATCCGCCGCAAGCTCGGCCTCGCCAACCGGCCCGTCAACCTCGTCACCCACCTGCAGGGCATGGCCGCCGAACGCCCGGCCTGACCGTCAGGCCGCCGCGGGCGCGGATCATTCGACGATGCCGTCGTCCCCCCGCCCCCCGACCCTCGCCCCTTGTCCTCCACCCCTCGCCCCCCGTTTCAGGCTTCCTCCCTCATCCCTTTCGCCATGTCAGACCGGGCTCATATCTTACATTCATAGATCAGACCCCTCAGCCGCAAGTAGCAGAGACTGCCGGTGACCCCGAGGTTCTTGTTGTTCCGGCGCGAGATCGTCATGATCTTCCCCAAGTCGTCGAGCCCGCAGTCTCTCGACATCCGGCTTGCCTGGATCAACCTGACCAGCTTCCCTGGATTCACCTTTGCTCCTGTTTTCTCTCCACGCGCCAGACCGGCAGTTGCTCGAACGCCGGCGCCGCAAACCAGTATCCCTGGAACAGCTCGATTCCCTCCCGCTCCAGCCATCGGTACTCCGCCTCCTCCTCGACGCCCTCGGCGACCAGCTCGATGCCGAGGTCGCCGCAGGTCCGGATCACGCCGCGGACGATCGCCTGGCGCGGCCCGTTGCCGGGGATGCCCCGGACCAGCTGACGGTCGAGCTTCACGTAGGCGGGCTGGAACTCGGCCAGCACGGTCAGCCCCGCGTATCCGGCGCCGAAGTCGTCTATGGCGAACGACAGCCCCGAGGCCAGGTGCTCCCGGAGCGTGGCCGCCATGCGCGAAGCGTCGCGGATGAAGTCGCTTTCCAGGATCTCCAGTACCACGCGCTCCGGCCCCACGTGACAGCGCGCGGCGGCGGCCAGTATCGAGGCGATGACCGACGGAACGACCTCCAGCGTCGAGGCCCTGAGATTGAGGTTCAGGCGGGCGGCCAGCCCCAGCCTCGCGGCCAACTCGATGGCAGCGACACAGCATTGCTCGTTGAACCGGTGCTCCCGCCCGGCCGGGACACTCCCCAGGACCTGACCGGCCGGCTCGCCGGCCAGCCCCCGGATCAGCGCTTCATGGGAGAAGACCGTCCCCGAAGGCGCGTGGACGATCGGCTGGAAGGCAAACGTGAACGCCGGCCAGGCCGCCGCGCGCGGGACGACATCCGGCCCGGGTTTCGGAACAGAGTGGGTTACCCCCTCCCGCCAGCGCCCCTGCCGGAACGCTTCCAGCAGTTTCTTCGCGCGGCTGGGTTCGAGCCGGGCCAGGGATTCACCGCGCGTGAAGAAATCGCTGTAGCCGGCGAGGTGATCGAGGTCCTTTCCGGATACCTCCGCGAAGCCCATGCTCCAATCGGAGAAATCGCGCAGGGCGATGGGCTCCCGCACAATGACCGTGATCCGTTCATGGCGGGAGTCCCGTGCGATCGTCGCAAACAGCCTCTCCACGACATCTTCCTCGCCTTCCAAGACCTGGAAGAACGTCCCCTCGGCATGCAACAAGAGCCCGGTGATTCTGTTCTGCTCGTTGTAGGCCCTCGCCCGGGACAGCAATTTCGCCAACGCGTCGCGGCTGAAAGGGGTCGCGGCGGCGGAACAGTATATCAGATGCACCAGCCGGTTCATCATACCGTGGGTGAAAGTACGCGACCATCCGATTGATTTCAATCGCGGCATTCCGAGTCGCCGCCAACGGGGATGGTCGCGAGAAGCCACAAGAGGCGCACGAACACCCCTCCCCTTTGCGATAGTTGAATTCCATCAAGGCCCATGGTTCTTCGTCTTCGGGCCCTTCGTACAATCATCCATCGCAGCGCTGTTCCAGCACCATTCCTCGCCTGCACGTTCGCGGCGAAGCCCTGCCATCCAGCCGGGCATCGTCGCGCCGCGTGTTCTGCAGCAGCAGTGAGGATCACGTCCGGACATGATCCACATCAATTGCGATCATTGGAGAGAAAGCGCGAAGCCTGGACGTCACCCCAGTGCTTCTCTCATTGTCATTGGAAGACCGCGAAGGGCCATCACCGGTAAGGGACTGTGTCTACCTTCTGTCTTCGCCGGTCGGACACGATGAGCCAAAGCGCCCAAGGTCAAGCCGGGAACAGATTGGAAGGAAGGCTGAACAGCGCGGCCTTCTGTTCGCGCCTCCAGCTCT
>Ga0194112_10006096_pt1 | contig 16048 bp, 7 predicted proteins | sample TA2MahC400mmetaG_FD_146191 | JGI IMG/M metagenome (GOLD analysis project Ga0194112, IMG submission 146191) | Freshwater microbial communities from Lake Tanganyika, Tanzania - TA2015016 Mahale Deep Cast 400m | ecosystem: Environmental > Aquatic > Freshwater > Lake | place: Tanzania: Lake... | reverse complement strand
GGCAAGTGGAAGCTGGCGGCGAATCACCGTGAGGGTTGGTCCTTGTACGACATGGAAGCTGACCGCACGGAGATGAACGACCTGGCCCGGCGGTTTCCGGAAGAGGTTCAGACCTTGGTCCGAAGGTACGACCGTTGGGCCCAGCGGTGCAACGTAGTGCCGCGGTCCGACTTGCTCGGCCGGCCTCCGGAGCCCGCTTCCGGTTGATTTCGTCAATGGCTTTCCGGGTATCATGGCAGGCAAGACTAGGAGGGTTCTCGTGAGAGTGATACGCCTGATGGCAGCGATGTCATGCATGTCCTTGGCACTGTGCCTTCCGGTCGCCGCTCAGACGGTGCTGGTGGAAGCGGAGAGCTTCGAAAACCTCGGCGGCTGGGTCATCGACCAACAGTTCATGGATCAAATGGGATCTCCGTTTCTCCTGGCTCATGGCATGGGCAGACCCGTCGATGACGCGCGAACCGCGCTTCAGTTGCCGAAGCCGGGAAGCTACCGCGTATGGGTTCGGACGCGAGATTGGGTGGCGCCGTGGAAAGCGCCCGGGACGCCCGGCAAGTTCCAGTTGTTTATAGACGGCAAGCCACTGAACACGGTCTTCGGGACCGAAGGCGCGGCGTGGCACTGGCAGGACGGCGGGGCGGTGAGCATCCCTCGCAGGCAAGCCACGCTGGCGCTGCACGACCTGACCGGGTTTGAGGGCCGCTGCGACGCCATCCTGCTGACCGGGGACCGGAACTTGCGACCGCCGGAGGAGGGCGCGGCGCTGGCGGCTTTCCGGCGAAAAGCATTGAAGCTGCCGGAGACGCCGCCGCCAGCGGGAGAGTTCGACCTGGTGGTGGTGGGAGGGGGCATGGCGGGCGCTACTACTGCCGTCTCGGCGGCCCGGCTCGGTCTCAAAGTCGCGCTGATTCAGGACCGCCCGCTGCTGGGCGGCAACAACAGCTCGGAGGTGCGGGTCCACCTCGGCGGCGACATCAACCTGCCGCCGTACCCGGCGCTCGGCGCCGTAGTCAGCGAACTGGACTCCGGCCGGAAGGGCAACGCCCAGCCGGCCGCCAATTACGACGACGAGAGGAAGCTGGGCGTGGTGAGAGCGGAGCGCAACATCCGGCTGTTCCTCAACACGCGCGCGGTCGGCGTCGAGAAGCAGGGCAGCCGGATCGCCGCGGTCATCGCGCGAGAGGTTCTCACCGGGAAGGAACTCCGCTACACGGCGCCGCTGTTTGCCGATTGCACGGGCGACGGCACCATCGGCTATCTGGCCGGCGCCGACTACCGCTACGGGCGGGAGAGCAGGAGCGAAACCGGCGAGTCATACGCGCCGGAGACTGCCGACCGCCTGGTGATGGGCACGTCGGTGATGTGGTACTCCGAGGATGCGGGGGCGCCGACGCCGTTCCCGGATTGCCCGTGGGCGCTGGCCTTCAACGACCGCACCGTCCAGAACGCGACCCGCGGGGACTGGAACTGGGAGACGGGTCAGAATCAAGACCAGATCACGGAATCCGAGGCGATCCGCGACCACGCCTTCCGGGCCGTTTACGGCAACTGGGCCTTCCAGAAGAACCAGAGCCAGGACCGGGCCAGGTATGCGAATCTCCGCCTGGCCTGGGTGGCCTACATCGGTGGGAAACGCGAGTCGCGGCGGCTGCTCGGCGACGTGATTCTGAAGCAGCAAGATGTCCAGGAGCAAAGGGAATTCCCCGACGCCGCGGTGACGGCCACCTGGTCGATCGACCTGCACGTGCCCGATCCCGAGCACTCCAAGCAGTTCCCCGGCCAGGAGTTCCGCTCGGTGGCCAGTTTCGGCAAAAAGCTGCCGTACGCCATTCCTTACCGGTGCTTCTACTCGCGCAACGTCGAGAACCTTTTCATGGCGGGCCGCAACATCAGCGTGACGCACGTGGCCTTGGGCACGGTGCGCGTGATGCGCACCACCGGGATGATGGGCGAGGTGGTGGGGATGGCCGCCTCGCTCTGCCGCAAACACGGCGCCACGCCCCGGGGAGTCTATGAGCGGCACCTCGCGGAACTGAAAGAACTGATGACGCGCGGAGTGGGCAAGCATTGAAGAGGTGAATGAAATGAGAAGACGGAGTTTTCTATTGAGCGCAGGTGCTGGTGGCTATTCCATAGGGCTATCCGGAGCGGATTCAGCCCGCCAGCAGGCTGCCGTTTCCAGCGGCGGCCTGATGAGCAGAGAGGGGTTCTCAGTGGCAAAGAGACCGCTCCGGCGGGAGAGCCTGAAGACGGACCTGGTGGTGGTGGGCGGCGGGTTGGCGGGGACCTGCGCCGCCATCACCGCAGCGCGTGCCGGCATCCGGGTGGTGTTGATCCAGGACCGGCCGGTGCTGGGCGGCAACGCCTCCAGTGAGGTGCGCCTGTGGATCTTGGGGGCCGCCGCGAGCATGGGTAACAATAACCGCTGGGCGCGCGAAGGCGGCGTGGTGAACGAGATCCTGGTGGAAAACATGCACCGGAACCGCGAAGGGAATCCGACCATCGTGGATTCGATCCTGCTCGAGAAGGTGGTCGAGGAACCCAATATCACGCTGCTGCTGAACACGGCGGTGCACGCTCTGGAGAAGGAAGGCAGCGACCGCATTCGCAGCGTCACCGCCTACTGTAGCCAGAACGAGACCGCGTACGTCGTCGAAGCGCCCCTGTTTTGTGATGCGTCGGGAGACGGGGTGGCGGCTTTCCTGGCCGGCGCGGCGTTTCGCATGGGCGCCGAGCCGAAGGAGGAATTCGACGAGGGCTTCGCACCGGGACCGGACTACGGCGGGCTGCTGGGGCACTCGATGTACTTTTACTCGCGCGACACGGGGAAGCCGGTGCGCTTCGTGGCGCCTTCGTTCGCGTTGAAGGACATAACCAAGCTGCCGAAGTGGAAGCAGCTTGGCCCGACCAGCACCGGCTGCTGGCTCTGGTGGCTGGAGTGGGGCGGGCGCCTGGATACGGTGCACAAGACGGAGACCATCAAGTGGGAACTGTGGAAAGTGGTCTACGGCGTTTGGGACTACATCAAGAACTCCGGCAAGTTCCCCGAGGCGGCCAACCTGACGCTGGAATGGGTGGGCATGATTCCTGGCAAGCGTGAGAGCCGGCGCTTCGAAGGCGACTACATGCTGAACCAGCGCGACGTGGTCGAGCAGCACACGCATCCGGACGCGGTGTCCTACGGGGGCTGGTCCATCGACCTGCACCCGGCGGACGGGGTTTACAGCACGTTTCCTTCCTGCACCCAGTGGCACTCCAAAGGCATTTACCAGATTCCCTACCGCTGCCTTTACAGCCGCAACATTGTGAATCTGTTCCTGGCGGGCCGCATCATCAGCGCGTCCCACGTGGCGTTCGGCTCGACGCGCGTCATGGGGACGTGCGCCAACAGCGCGCAGGCGGTGGGTATGGCGGCCACGCTCTGCCGGAAGGAGAACCTGCTGCCGCGCGACATCGTCCGGGAGGACCGGATGCGCGTGTTGCAGCGGGAACTGTTGAAAACCGGACAGCACATTCCCCGCCTCCGCTTGGACGATCCCGACGACCTGTGCCGCCGGGCCGCCATCACTGCCAGCAGCCAGTTACGGCTGGGCCGGCTGGAACCCTCCGGCAAGATGCGCCCGTTGGATGGCGCCTGGGCGATGCTGCTTCCGGTTCCTGAGGGCAGAGTGCCGGTAGTGAGCTTCTACGCAGAAGTGCTGGCGGACACGACGCTTCAGGCGGAGTTGCGCGCCTCGAGCCGCCTGGGCAACTTCACGCCCGACGTGAAACTGGCGGCGGTCGGGATGCCGCTGCGAAAGGGCAAGCATCGGGTGGCGGTGTGCGCCTTCGATGTGAAACTGGAGCGCCCGCAGTACGTGTTCTTTTGTCTGATGGAGAATCCGAACATCAGCGTGCAGTTGAGCGACCGCCGGCTGACGGGGATCCTGGCGTGCCGCCGTGCACCCCTGGGTCCCGGCAAGGCTACTTCGCAAGCGCCGCCGGAAGGCATCGGCATCGACAGCTTCGATATGTGGCGGCCGCAGAGGCGTCCGGATGGGCAGAACATGGCGCTTTCCATCAACCCGCCGCTGGACCTGTTCGGCCCGAACAACGTGGTCAATGGCCTTGCCCGGCCCACCACCGGCCCAAACGCGTGGGTGGCCGCGTGGGACGATCCCAGGCCGCAGCTCACCTTCACCTGGGACCGCGAGCAGAAGATCAGCGAACTCGTTCTGGGTTTCGACACCGATTTCGATCACCCCATGTGGTCCGTGTTGATGGGGCACCCGGAAAGCGACATGCCCTTCTGCGTAAAGCGGTACCGCATTCTCGATGCGGGTGGTAAGACGGTCTACGAAGCGGCCCAGAATCACCAGACCCGGAACGTGGTGCGTTTCCCTCAGCCGGTCACCACCAAGGCGCTGCACCTCGAGGTGCTCGAGACCCACGGCACCCCGGCTGCCGTCTTTGAGGTGCGCTGCTACGGCGTGTCCCCCGGCACTTGAGAGCCGGACCTGGGATCAGACCTCTTTGACGACCTCGAAGCCCACCAACCGGCCCACGCGCTGAATAGTCTTTACGTGGTCGCCATAGAAAACCACGCGGTGCACGCCGGTCCGGTAGTTCTGCACCCAGGCGTCGGCATCGGCTACGCGCGTGCGGAGCTTCGTCCGGCACCCGAAGTCCGCGTCGGTGCTGCCCGTGGGTTCCGTGGTGGTCGCGACGGCCTCGGCCTTCGATACCAGGAACTTTTCGGCGCTGTCGAAGATCCCGACCGTCACCGTCCGCCCGGTGGGCATGACGACTTGCAGTACCGGCCCCTCATTGCTCTCCAGGTGACTGCGCACGAGGTAGGGAAGCGCCGGCTGGTTGAGGCCGAGCATCCTGGTCGCGGCCACGCAGTGGCTGTGAATCACCTCGTTGCTGGCCGTGTCGAACACCGGATTGGACACGAAGCCCGGCATGCCGCTGTAAGAGGTCACCAGCAACTGGGTCATGGTGGCGCGCACGTCCGCCTGGCATACCCCGTACAGCCCGCGGTCATTGAGGTTGGACCAGGCGATGCACGGGTACGCGGCCAGCTCCCGCTTCACCACTGCGGGGAAGCAGTCGAGCGTGACGGCGTTGGCCTGTTCTTTCTTCATGAGACCGGCGATGCCGGCGTAGAACCGGAAGGCGTCCCGGATCTCACCGATGGAGGGTTCCACCACGCGCAACGCCGCACGCGTGAACGCCTCCGCCTGCTTTTCGGCCAGCCGCGTGTCGCCTGCCTCGAAGATGGCCTTCATCTCCGTCAATGGGATGTACGTGAAGACGGCGCCGAAGCGCTTGGAGAACCCCGCGGCGGGATTGATGTAGCCGCCCTTGGGATTGTTGGTAATCACCAGGATCTTGCCGCGGCGCAGTTGGCGCACGGCCCGGAAGGCCGGCAGGCAATCCTCCAGGTCCTCGAAGCGGCTGCTGGCCAGCAAATCGACCCTCCTGCCGGTGCGGCGCAGCGGCGCGATGCTCGCCCACTGGTGCCCCATATAAGGCCGCGAGAAGCACAGCACGGGCACACCGGCCGCATCCACCAGGGCGTTGAGGGAGGCGCTGGGCACCGAAACCGGCACCAGCAGGACGCCGTCCACGTCCTGCTGCTTCACCTCTTGCGCCCACCCGGGAATCTGGTCGGCGCTGCCGATCACCTCCCCGCCGGTCAGCCGCACCCGGCCCGCGAGTTTTCGCTCGATGCCCGCCAGCCGGCGCTCCATCTCCGCGACGTCTTTCTTGATGTCCAGCAGAGGCGTCGGCCAGGCCGGATCGGGACCGGTGAGGTATACCTTGGCGATCAGCGCGGGACCGTCCCACGGCCCGGTGATTTCGTCGGCGCGCAGCGGCGCGGCCAAGAACCATGGCAGCGGAGCGCCGCAAAGCGAGAGTCCAAAGCACCTTCGGGTGATGCACACCAGCCGTCCTCCACACGACTGCATAACACCTCCTTTTGCGTGCACCTGACTCCCTCGGGGGCAACAGGACCATGCTGCATGTTCCGCCGCAGGTTGGCACGAGCCGCCTTGGCATTATTGTCCAGAGGCCTCGTGATGTCAAGCCTCGTCTGCTGCGCCTAGCCGTTGCGGAACCTGGAGTGCACCGCAAAAGTGAGACAGCGAGAGGAGCGGCAACTGGCCTTTGACCAGTCTCCAGCAACGGTTGGCGAAGACCGGCGGCCGTCTGATCAGGCACTCCCGCTCTTTGTCGCTCTGCCGGCATTCTAGCGGGCAGCGACCGTTGCCTGAGCGCCCCGCCACCGCCCGGAAGGCAGCGCGACGGCAGGAAGGCACGGGAATGACCTGTGCCTATTGATTGAATAACGGCGTCGGCTCCAGCCGGCCGAGTAGACTTGGCAGTGACTTTCTGACCAAGACTCAGACTGCGTATTCCGGGCCATGCCGACAACCGTTCCGGGGGCATGCCGATAGGGATCCCGGGATGATGCCGATAACGATTCCGGGATGATGGCGATAAGGAATCCGGGGCCGCCGATAGTGTCGGCGGGGCGCGGAACAGCAATCGCCATCCCCGGGACGGCCTGCTGAGGTCGGCTCGTCAAAGCGCGCTGGACAGACCCGCGGCGGTCTGGCCTCCACTGAAAGGTGGAGGACCCAGATTGCCGCAAGAAAGGTTACCCATGCGCAGGATCAAAGAAGCACTCCGACTTCTTTCTGGGCCTGTCGAAAACTCGATCCGAGCCAAACGGCGGCCGAGCGCGGGCCGTGGAGAGGCGAAGGGTTGCGGGGCTTCCGTTGGAGTAGTGGGATCGGATGGATTCCCAGGTACCGCTGGCCGTTGATGGCCGCTCCGTCGCGCGGGCCGGCAGGTTGGCGGGGGCTGAAGCAGGCCTTGCGACACACCTATGCGAGAGCAGGGGAACGGCCCTACTGATCTCACGCCGCCCGGCGTTCGCAGCGGTGGTGGAGGCGCCGACCCTATCCTGTGCCCAGGCGCCGGACCTTCGATCCGTTCCGATTCCGGCGGACTGGAAGGGCCGGCGGGTGGGGCAGCAATAGCGGGCCGCCGGCGATGATCTGTGGGCAGCCATAGGTGTTACGCAAGGGCCGTGCCTGGTCGTGTGAACCCGAGGGCCATTCCGGCCGCGTGGTCGCTGAAGGCTGGCTGCGTTTCACAACCTACCCGCTCCCAACCATTTCTACCGCAGCCACGGCAGTCCGTAGGCTCCCCACGGTCTGTGCTCCGCCGCCGCTCGCCTCGGATGGGATTCCCGCTAGGCATAGGGCACTTTCAGGCTACCCGGGCGCGGTTCGAGGCGGCCAATGGGCCCATTCTGGTCCTGCATGACACGACGGAGTGCAGCCATATGCGGGAGTCCGTGCAAGCTATTGGGATACTGCACAACTCGTTTTGCAGGGAGGGTTAAAGACAGGCGCCCCCGGCTCCACATGGTGTGCGGCATGCTGATGGTGGCTTACCTCTTGCCGGCCTAATGCCGCGCCGGCCTCCAGCACCCGCGATAGGGCTATGCTGGGAGCAGGTCCAGGCAGAAAGGAGAGTGGCGCGTGTGAGGTGGTCGCTGATCGTTGGTGTTGTGGCTGTGTCACACCTGGGTGCGGGTCAGCCCGTGGGCAGATTGGCAGAGGTCCAGAAAGTCCACATCCCGATTGCCGCTGCCCGGCCACTTGAGAGCGGCAAACCCATCCCGATCGGCGTGGCGCCGCACCGCGGTCCTCTTGCTGCGGGCCTGTCGAGCCACCCGATCGCCGCTGTGCGCATCAGTGGCGCCACGCAACCGGACCTGTTCGTGATGGCCGGCCGCTTCAGCTTCCCGCCCGGCCTGTTCCTCTATCCATGGCGCGCCACGACACTCGAGGGTGTGCCGGTGTTCGGCGAGCGCATCCCAGTCCGCTTCCCCGCCACTCCGGAGCCCCATGCCGATTGCGCGATCTTCGAAGAGGCCTCTGCCATCCACGGCCTCTTCCTCGATCGGCAGGACCTCGTCCACGCCCTCTATCACCGCGAGAAGCGCGAGTTCATCGAGCAGTCCCGCTTGTCACTGCGCGACCTTCCCCGCCGCCCCTCCGCCTTCACGGTGCTGCGCAATCCCGACGGCGCGCTGGAACTCCTCTTCCACATCGGCGACGGCGTCGAGTATCGCCCCACCGATTTCGATTGGCGCGATCCACGCTATGTGCCTTACGACGGCGCCGGCATCTGGCGCGGCGGCCTCCCCTATCTCGCCTTGTACGCCGTCACCCGTCCCGATTTGTCCTCCGGCCCCATCGGTAAACCGCGCCTCGTCTCCCGGACTACGCGGGAAGTGCTCTGGGGCAACAGCGGCCTCGCCATCATCAACCTCGGACCGCAACACAGGCGCGACATCGTCAGCGGGTCCCGCTTCGGCGATCTCTACTATTACCGCAACGCCGCCGCCACCGGACTGGATCTGGAATCCCGCCGCCACATCGTCGGCACGGACGGCAACGCGCTGCGCCACCCCACCGTCGGCGCCTCACCCACTGCCTACCCGAGCCCGCAGACCGGTCTCGCCGACCTGATCGCCGGCGGCGAAGGTGCGCTCTACTTCTACCGCTTCACCGGCCGCTTCAACCGCGAAGGCCAGCCCGTCTATCACGCGCCCGTTCCCGTGCTCGAAAGGGAGGCCGATCTTTACAGCGGCTCGCTGGCCAGCCCTACGCAGGTGGATTGGGACGGCGACGGCGCGCTTGATATCATCGCGGGCAACTCCGAAGGCTTCGTGCTCTTCTTCAGGAATGCCGGCTCGAATGCCGCGCCCGCCTTCCTGCCCGGCGTCGCCCTGCGCGCGGGCGGCGAACTCATCCACATCCAACCCGGCTACAAAGGCGACATCCAGGGCCCCGCCGAAGCGCGTTGGGGCTACGTCTCCGCCAACGTCACCGACTGGAACGGCGACGGCCTACCCGACATCCTCATGAGCGATTCCACCGCGCAGCATCGCGTGTTCCTCAACCGCGGCACGCCAGGATCACCCAAACTCGCTCCCGGCCGAACGCTTTACCTGGACGGCCTGGACCTGCACGGCACCTGGCGCGTGCGCCCGGGCGTCGCGAAACTCAACGGCCGCATGGCATACGTCGCCAACGACGATCAGGACGCATTCCACCTGTACTGGCGCATCGACGACTACAACCTCCTGGACGGCGGGAAGTTGCGCCTCGAGGACGGCTCCGCCATCGGCGCCAACTACACCGGCGCCGGCGGCACGGGCCGAACCAAGCTCGAGTTGGTCGATTGGGACCAGGACAGCCTCACCGATCTGCTCGTCGGCACGACGCGCGCTCACTCCGTCCCCAACCCCGAAACCGGCCTTCCCCGCGCCATGAAGCCGTCCGTGGCCACCGTGCTCTTCCTCAAGAACGTGAACACTAACGCCGCACCGCGTTTCCGTTTCCCCGTTGCGCTCGCGCATCGCGGCGAGCCCATTTCGCACGGAGCGCACGAGATCACCGTCACCGCCGGCAAGCTCGGCGGCGGCGACGGCCCCAATCTCGTCGTCTCGCGCGAGGACGGCCGCCTGATTTTCTACCAGCGCGAGTTCCTCTCCCCGCGTTAGAAATCGACGCGCATCCCGAACTGGATCTGCCGGTTGCCCGACACGTTGGTGATCTGCCCGAACAGCGGGTTGTTCACCGCCGTATTCAGGCCGCCCAGGGTCGACCGGTTGAACACGTTGATGAACTCCGCCCGCAATTGGAAGCGCGCGTTCTCTCCGATGCGGGCGTTCTTTTGCAGCGCGAAGTCTTCGTTCCGCGCGCTGAAGGTGCGCACCTGGCTGTAGGACGGCGCGCCGGTCCCGATCCGCAGCGAGCCCGGATCGGAGAACTTCGACTTGTCAAGCCGCAGATTGCTGCCCGGACTACTCGCCCGCGAGTAGTCGAATTGCGGCTTGCCGATCTCCCGAGTCAACACGCCGGCGAGCACGTTCGGCCGGTTCGTGCCGCCATTCCAGAGCGAATACGGCGACGACGCCGAGAAACGTACCGGCGTGCCGGCAAAGTAGTTCAGGATGGTCGAGAACGACCAGCCGCCCAAGACGGCGTTGGCCACGCGGTGCAGGTTCCCCAGAAACGCGCGCCCTCGCCCCACCGGCAGTTCATAGGACACGTACGCCTTGAAGGCGTGGGGGATGTCGCCGCCCGAAAGCGTCTTTTCCAGCCCGCGATTGTAATAGTCCAGCATTACCGGCTGATCCGTGCCGCGCGCCGTCGCCGACGTGTTGCTGTTGGTCAGCGTCTTCGCCCACACGTAGTTCATGTAGGCGTTCAGCCCGTGCGAGAATTGCTTGTCGAGCACCGCCTGGAACGAGTGATACGTCGAGAAGCCCTCCGGCGACCCGATCGCCACCACAGTGTTGTTGCCGAGCACTTGCGGATAGGGCCGCAGCGCGCTCGCCACCGTGCCCGCGAAACCGGCATACGGATACGCGATCCCGTTCGCCGCCGCATCCGCCGCCGAGCGGATGGTGCGCGCCAGGTTCGTGCCGTATTGCGCCAGGTGCGCGGGCTGCAGTTGATTCAGCCGCACCAGCTCGCCATTGCGCAGCTTCACGCCGGTCGTACCCACGTAGCCCAGATCCAGCACCATCTTCGCCGGCAGTTCGGTTTGCACATTCAAGGTCAACTGCTGCGTGTACGGGCTGACGCCATAGCGCGGATCCACCATCGTGGGCCGGTTCTTGTTGCCCCAGGAGACATCGAACACCGGCGGCACATAGCGATCGAGCGGAATGCCGTTGTCCCAGTTCATCGTGCCGCGCCACGGCTCCAGCGGATCGGCGCTCAGGTTCACCGACCCGATCCACGGGAACAGCCACGTGTTGTTGAACTGCCCCAGCCCCGGCAGGTCCACGTCGTAGAACATCCCGTAGGCGCCGCGCAGCGTCAGGCGGTTCGCCGCGCGCCAGGCGAAGCCGATCCGCGGCGCGAAGTTGTTGAAGTCGCGCACACCGAAGTAGCGCTGCCCGGTGCACACCGTGCAGTTGCCCGCGAAGATGTACGCGCCCGCCCGCTTGCTCTCCGGATCGATCGCCGCCGGACTCCATGTCGCCATGCGATTGCCGCCCTCGAACAGCGGCGGCGAGTACTCCCAGCGCACGCCCAGTTGCAGCGTCAGCCGGCTGTTCACCTTGAAATCGTCCTGGAAGAACAGGCTGTAGTAGTAGCGCCGGTCGCTGGTCACGACGGAGTCGGAAAAACCGTCCGCCGAATACACCATGCCCAGCAGGTAGCTGGCAAAGGAAAAGCCCGTCTGGTTGCCCGAGAACGCCTCGTTGGGGATGGCCGTGGAGACCGCGTTGAAGTTGAATGCCCGGCTGGGCGCGGTCGCATAGTTCATGAAGTTGCGGCGAATATCGAAACCCGCCTTCATGAAATGCCGGCCGCGTGTCAGGCTCACCGTATCGCGCGCCCCCCACGAGGTCCACGCGTCGAAGCGATTGTTGTTGTTGCCCACGCCGTCAAACGATACGAACGGCCCGCCGCCCCAGTTCACCACGGGGAAGCCCGGCGTGCTCAGACCCTGGATGCCCAGCGCCGCCGCGCCGTCGATCGACGTATCGAACGCCTTGGACCATTGCGTCATGCGGTTCAGAGACACGCCGAAGTAGTTCACGATGCGCGGCGACACGGTCCAGTCGTAGGCGAGGCGCGCCAGGTACGACGAGATGTCCTGCAACCCTCCCTGCGACAGCGCGCCGCCCTTTTCCTCCGTCGCCGTCCACATCCCGCGCTGGATCAGCCACCGCGGGCGCAGCGTCTCCGAGTAAGAGCCCGACAGCTTGTGTGAACTGCCGATGTTGTGGTCCCCTTTGATCGAAAACTGGTGCTGGTCGAACACCGGGTCCGACACCGACGGGTACGGCAGGTTGTTCACCAGCGCCAGTTGCCCCGACGCATCCCGCACGGTGGGCACGTACTGCGCCCGCGCAATCTCGTTCAGCTTGCGCGACACCGCGCTGAAGCGCGACACCGGAAGGCGATTGCCGGGGAACATCTCGCCCACCCACCGCCCGCTCTCGAGGCGCCGGAACGTCGTGGGATCGAATACCGCCCCGCGCAGCACATCACGCCCCAGCGCGTCTTTCTGTGGAATCACCGGACCCAGCAAGCGGCTCAGGTCGCCGTTGTAGAAATCCGGAATCGGCCCCGTCTTGGGCGCACCGTTCAGTGACAGGTTGCGGGAACGGAAACGTTCATAGGCAACGTAGAAGAAACTCCGGTTCTTGCCGCTGTAAACCCTCGGGATGTGGACCGGACCGCCGAAGCTGAGCGCGAAGTTCTGCCGGCGATCCTGCGCCCGCCGCTGTCCCTGAGCGTTGTTCACGAACGTGTTCGCGTTCAGCGCCTCGTTGCGCAACGCGGCGAAGGCGCTGCCATGCAACTGGTTGGCCCCGGACTTCATCACGAAGTTCATCACGCCGCCCTGCGTGCGCCCGAACTCCGCCGTGGCTGCAGTGGTCTGCACGCGAAACTCGCTCAGCGCTTCCACCGACGGCGAGGACTCCGCGAAATGCCCGCCGCGCAGCGTGGTCACCGATTCGCCGTCGAGCAGCGTCTCTTTCGAATGCACGGTCGAACCCGAGATGCGCGATGCGCCCGCCGACCCCGTCACGCCCGGCGCAATCTTGAAGGCGAAGTCCTCGGCGATGCGCGCCGAGCCGATGCTCAGCGGCAGGTCCACCAGCGACCGGTTCGATAGGCTCGTGCCCGCGCCAGGCGCCTGCGTCTGCAAGCGCGGGATCTCCGCCGTCACGGAGATGGTGTCGGCCACCTGGCCCAGCTCGAGCTGTACATTCAACTGCACCACTTCGGTCACACGCAGCACGATGCCGTCCCTCACCAGCTTGCGCAGACCCTGCGTCTCGAACGTCGCCGAGTACGGGCCCGGCGGCAGGTTCGGCACGCTGTAGTGCCCTGCTTCCGTCGTCACGGTTTGATACGTCGAGCCTGTCGCCGTATTGGCGATCGTCACCTGCACGCCGGGAATAACTGCGCCCGTCGGATCGGTGACGATGCCCGATACAGTGCCTCTGTTCAACTGCGCGGGCATTGGAATCGCCATCAGCAAGAACCACACCAGAATGATCAAAGCAACCTCCCTTCCGCCTCCGCCATGGGGATGCTACCAACCCGAAATTTCCGATTTGGCACCCGGCTTGGCGACACTATACCCAGGATACCCGTCTTGAGAAGGACGGAGCAATCATAGACCACGTGCCGCCGCGTGAGGGGCGGCTGGGGCAGAGCCCACACGACTGGTGTTCCGAATGCCCGCATCTTGCTGGCGGGCCATGTGGGTGCTGATGCTGGTCTCGCCAATCGACAGCCAGCCACGCCCTGGGCTCGGTCGCGCCCTGTCGACCTTGCCGGGTTCCCAGCATTCCTTCGGCTCCCCACGGCCTGTGCTCAGCCGCCGTCTGGCTCGGATCGGATTTCCGATAGACACAGAGCGTTCCTCGCGTCCGTCTTGGCGTCGTTTCGCAGCCGAGCGGCCCTCCAGGTCGAGATCGTCGGCCTGCGCCACCGACTCGGCGTCCTCCAGCGCTCGGTGAAGCGGCCGAAACTGATTGCACCAGACGCTGCGGCCACCGCGGGGTCCAAACGCCGGAAATGAGTCCGGTCGTGGCGGTCCCGCAGGTCGGCCGTCTCCACCGCCGCTACAGACGCCGGGCGGCGTGAGAACCGCAGGGGCGCTTTCGTCCTCTGGGGTGCGTGGGCCGCGACGGGCTGTTGCCTACCTCGCGAACCCGGCCGCCGCTGCGGCTGCGTGGCCATCGAGGGCCAGCTCCGCACAAATCCATCCTGCCGCCGCCCACTCGACCGGATTCCCACCAACCCTGCGACCCTCGGGGCGAGTGCTCAGTCGCCCTTTGGCGCGGATGGAGTTTCCGACAGGCACAGATTGGCGGCTTACGCGCCTGCGAAGCGGAAGGCGTAAAGATCGGCGTCTTTCAGCACGAAGCGCAGCTTTACCGGCGTGCCAGCAAGCCTACTTATGTCCGCCGAGTCCTTCCAGGAGACCGTGCGGTCCACCGTGTCGCCGAAGACTTCGTCGCAGTCCGCGGCGCTGAAGCCGGGAAGCGGCTGGCCATCGGGGTTCTGGAGTTCGACGCGCACCACGCCAGCGGCAGAAGTAGCGAAGTTGAGGTATAGTCGACCGCCCTCAAACCGTACGGGCCGGGTGACGAGTTCGCCGCCGCTGTATCCGGCATTCACGGAGACAAAGCCGTCCAAACGCAGGCTGTAGCGGCGCACTTCGCTGCTGTTGCCAGTCCAATAGCTCTCGCTGGCGTAAAGGGAAAGCTCATTGGGGGCGCCCGGAAGCGACGACTTGGTTTCAACCAGATGCCAGCCGATGTATTGGTGGCCGTAGTTCCAGGTTCCGGGACGTTCGGCGCCGGGCCGCAGAAACGCCTCATTCCAACGATGGAACAAGACGCCGTCGCGGCTGGCCATGAGCAGGGCTTCGGTGATGGCGGTGCCGTAGCGGGCTTGGGCGCCAGAGCGCTGCTGGCGATGCTCCAATTCCGGCAGCGCGCGCAAGGACGGTGACCACTCGCGTTCCAGATAGCGGGTGGGAAAGCCGATCAGGATGTGCGGGGCGCGGTGGTAGGGCTTCACCTGGTTGGTGTAGAGCTGCTCGGCAGGGGAATCGACATAGCGGAGATCATTCCAATCCCCCCAGTGCAGAAAGTCGGAAGAGATGCCGGTGCGAATGGCCCGCAGGCCGCCGGGCTTCCAGGTCTCGCCGGTGGTGACGCCGGTCGTGAACGTTCGCCAGTAGGCCCGGTACTGCTGGCGGACCGGATCCCAAAACGCGAGGTTCTGCGAGTCAAAGGCGCCGTTGGTGATGACGGGCGCGGCGCTCATGGGCGACCAGCGGAATCCGTCGGGCGACTCGAGCGGCACCAGGCCGTGCGCTTTCTTGTCGGCGGAGCGCACGATGGCCTTGTAGCGGGCATCGTCGGGCGCGGCGGGGTTGGCGTCTTTGAAGACGGCTGGATGTGCCGCGTCGAGATGGACGCTGCCCAAGAGGCCGGCGCCGAGCACGATGTTATTCGCCTTGCTGCCGCGGAACTCCACCAGGTTCAGCGCCGGCTTTCGCCAGCGGATGCCGTCGTCACTTTCGGCATAGCAGCAGAAGCCGGGGTGCGCGTCGCTGCGCAGCCTCCCACTGGAAACGTCCAGATGGTAGGCCTTGTAGTACATGCGGTAGAGGTTGCCGTCCTGAAACACGCTGTGGTAGCCACTGCCGCTGCCCTCCCAGGGCGCGTCGTGGATGAGGACGATTTCGCGCGGTTGCGGGTGGTGCAGGCGCAAAGCCGCGCTGCCAGCAAGCCGGTCCAGCAGGTAGCGGTCCACGAAGAGTTCACGCCGTTGGGCGATGTCCACCGGCGCAGGGGAATCCGGGGGGGCCAAAGCCAGGGCTGCCGAAGCAGCGCTGGTGGCGACATTGGTGCTGAACAGGCGCCGGGTCATCTTAAGATCATAGCGTCGGGAGCGTGTTGTCCAAGACCGGGCCAGCCACCGTGGCCCGCAAGCAGACCGTCCACACCGTGGCATGCGGCGACACGAGAACAGCGTCCCTTGCCCTGCCTCAGCTGGAAATGGAGTGTTCGCCGTTAAGATACGTGATCCTCGACCGGGACGCGAAGTTCGATGATGACGTCATCGACTTCCTGCGGGCAACGGGTCTGAAGCCCAAACGAACCAGCGTCCAGGCACCCTGGCAGAATGGCACGGCGGAGCGTTGGGTGGGCAGTTGCCGGCGGGAGATCCTTGACCATGTCATCGCGCTGAACGAGCAGCATCTTCGCCGGCTGATCCGGGACTACGTGAGCTACTACCACCAAGACCGCATTCACGACTCTCTGGAGAAGGACACGCCGAACCGACGACCTGTGGCGCAGAAGCCGTCGCCCCAGGCGACGGTGATATCGAGCCCGCGTCTGGGCGGCCTCCATCATCGGTATTCTTGGCCCCAGGCGGCGTAGAAGCACTCCGCAGCCGTCGTGCACATCCTGAAGGCCCTG
>Ga0194112_10006093_pt1 | contig 16053 bp, 16 predicted proteins | sample TA2MahC400mmetaG_FD_146191 | JGI IMG/M metagenome (GOLD analysis project Ga0194112, IMG submission 146191) | Freshwater microbial communities from Lake Tanganyika, Tanzania - TA2015016 Mahale Deep Cast 400m | ecosystem: Environmental > Aquatic > Freshwater > Lake | place: Tanzania: Lake... | reverse complement strand
GCGCCGTGGTGGCCAGCGACCTGCCCGCCTTCCGGCAGGTGGCCGGCGAGGCGGCGCGGCTCGTGCCGCCGGGAGACGCCGACGCTCTGGGCGGCGCTCTGACCCAGGTGCTGGCGGATGAAGGGGAGGCGGCGCGGCTGGCGGGCATGGGGCGGCGGGCGGCGGTCCGGTTCGACCGGGCGACCGTCCTGGAGGCGTACCTGGCGGCCTATCGCGAGGCGCGCGGCGGAGACTGAGGGCCCCCGCGGACCTGCCGAGATGGCGGAACCCGGCCGCGGGGGACACCACCGGGGCGGCGGTACACTGACCCCGAGATCGGGCAAGGAGTCGAGGTGGAGCAGGGCACGGTCCGAGTCAAGCGAGGCCTGGCCGAGATGCTCAAGGGCGGGGTGATCATGGATGTGACCACCGCCGCCCAGGCCAAGATCGCCGAGGAGGCGGGCGCCGTCGCGGTGATGGCCCTCGAGCGAGTCCCGGCCGACATCCGGCGCGAGGGTGGCGTGGCCCGCATGGCCGACCCGGCCCGCATCGAGGAGATCAAGGCGGCGGTGACCATCCCGGTGATGGCCAAGGCGCGTATCGGGCACTTCGTGGAAGCCCAGATCCTGGAGGCCCTGGGGGTGGACTACGTCGACGAGAGCGAGGTGCTCACCCCGGCCGACGAGGAGCACCACATCGACAAGTGGCAGTTCACCGTGCCCTTCGTCTGCGGCGCCCGCGACCTGGGGGAGGCGCTGCGGCGCATCGGCGAGGGGGCGGCCATGATCCGCACCAAAGGCGAAGCGGGGACGGGGAACGTGGTCGAGGCGGTGCGCCATATGCGCTCGATGACCAACGAGATCCGCCGGCTGCAGACCCTGGGCGGCGACCAACTGATGGCGGCGGCGCGGGAACTGCGTGCCCCCTACGAGTTGGTGCGCGAGGTGGCCGAGACAGGACGCCTGCCGGTGGTGAACTTCGCTGCCGGGGGCATCGCCACCCCGGCCGACGCCGCGCTCATGATGCAACTGGGCTGCGACGGCGTGTTCGTGGGCTCCGGCATCTTCAAGAGCGATGACCCCGCCCCGCGCGCCGCGGCCATCGTGGCGGCCACCACCTACTTCCGCGACCCGGCGGTGCTGGCCCGGGTGTCGCAGGGCCTGGGGACGCCCATGGCCGGGCTCGAGATCGGCCGGATCCCGCCGGCGGAGATGCTGCAGACCCGGGGACGGTGACGGTGCGGGCCGGGGTCCTCGCCCTCCAGGGCGACTTCCGCGAGCACGCCGCCGCCCTGAGCGCGGCGGGGGCCACCCCGGTGCTGGTACGGACGGCCGCGGACCTCGACGGTCTGGCGGCTCTGGTCGTCCCCGGAGGGGAGTCGACCACCATGGGCGCCCTGGCCGAGCGCTTCGGCCTCGTGGCACCGCTGCGGGAGGCCATCGGCGGCGGCCTGCCCACCCTGGGTACCTGCGCCGGGCTGATCTTCCTGGCACGGGCCACCACCGGCCCGCGCCCCCAGGTGCAACTGGGGGTGCTGGATGCGGTGGTGGAGCGCAACGCCTTCGGCCGCCAGGTGGATTCCTTCGAGACCGACCTCCGGGTGGCCGGCTGGGCCGAGCCGCTCCGGGCGGTGTTCATCCGGGCGCCCCGGGTGGAGCGCACCGGGGAGGGGGTGGAGGTCCTGGCGGCGATGGACGGGCATCCGGTGATGGTGCGCCAGGACAAGGTGCTGGGCACCGCCTTCCACCCGGAGCTCACCGGGGATCGCCGGGTGCATACACTGCTGCTCGAGATGGCAGGGGAGCGCTGATGTCGGGGCATTCCAAGTGGGCGACGATCAAGCACAAGAAGGGCGCCAAGGACATCCGGCGCGGCCAGTTGTTCGCCAAGCTGATCCGGGCCGTCGAGGTCGCCGCCCGGCAGGGCGGGGGGGACCCGGCGGGGAACGCCGCGCTGGCGCAGGCGGTCGAGAAGGCGAAGGCCAGCTCGGTGCCCAACGACAACATCGACCGGGCCATCCGCCGCGGCTCGGGCGAGGCCGGGGGGGCCGACTACGAGGAGATCTGGTACGAGGGCTACGCCCCCGGCGGGGTGGCCCTCTACGTGCAGGTCCTCACCGACAACCGCAACCGGGCGGCCAGCGCGGTGCGCTCCACCTTCTCCCGCCTCGGGGGCAGCCTGGGGGAGCCGGGATCGGTGGCTTACCTCTTCGAGAGCAAGGGCTACCTGCTCGTCGCCGGCGATGAGGACCAGGTGATGCTGGCCGCCCTCGACGCCGGCGCCGAGGACGTGCGCCCCTCGGGAGACCAGTGGGAGGTCATCACCGCCCCCGCCGAACTGAGCCGGGTGCGGCGGGCCCTGGAAGAGGGCGGCCTTCCCGTGGAGTCGGCCGAGGCCACCTACCTGCCCGTCACCCTGCTCCCGCTGGGGGAGGAGGCGGCGCGCAAGGTGCTGCGGCTGGTGGACCTGCTCGAGGAACTGGACGACGTCCAGACGGTCTACGGGAACTTCGACATCAGCGACGAAGTCATGGCCGCCGTCGCCGGGTGACCCGGACGCCCCCACCCCCACCCCCGCATCCCCGCGCGGCGGCAACGCGCGCTCTAGAGTCGGCGAACACATGTTTGTCCTCGGCATCGATCCCGGCCTGTCCGTGACCGGGTACGGCGTCCTGGAGGCCCAGGGAGTGCGCCTCCGGGCGGTGGCTGCCGGCGCCATCCGCACTGCGCCGACATCGGCCGACGCCGCCCGCCTGGCGGAGTTGTTCGCCGACCTCGAATCCCTGCTGGCCGAGTTCCGGCCCGACGAGGCGGCGCTGGAGCAGGTGTTCGTGAACCGCAACCGGCAGACCGCCACCGCAGTGGGGCGCGCTTCGGGGGTAGCGCTGCTGGCCGCGGCGCGGGCCGGGGTGCCGGTGTTCGAGTACACCCCGTCGGCGGTGAAGCTGGCGGTGACCGGCAGCGGCAACGCCGCCAAGGATCGGGTCCAGGCGGTGGTGGCCCGGCGGCTGGGGCTCACCGCCGCCCCGCAGCCCGCCGACGCCGCCGACGCGCTGGCGGTCGCCTTGTGCCACCTGCAGTCGGCCGGCTTGCGCCGGGCCGCGGCTGAGGCGGAACGATGATCGGGCGCCTCCGAGGCACGCTGGCGGTCAAGGGCGCCGAGGGCCTGCTGGTCGAAGCCGGGGGAGTGGGCTTCGAGGTGCTGGCCAGCCCCCGGGCCCTGGCCGAGTTCCCGGCAGTGGGGGAGTCGGTGGTGGTGCACACCCACCTCCACCTGCGCGAGGACGGGGTGGCCCTCTACGGGTTCCCCGCCGCCGAGGAGCGCGACCTGTTCCGGGTGCTGCTCGGCGCCAGCGGCGTCGGGCCCCGGCTGGCGCTGGCGGTGCTGGGCCACCTCCGCCCCGCCGACCTGCGGCGGGCCATCGTCACCGCCGATGCCGACGCCCTCACCGTGGTGCCGGGGGTGGGCAAGCGCACCGCCCAGCGGCTCATCCTCGACCTGCGGGCCCGGTTCGAGATGCCCGACCTCCCCGAGTTGCCGGGGGCGGGAAGCCTGGCGGAGGTGCGGGGCGCCCTCGAAGGCCTGGGCTATCAGCCGGCGGAGATCCGCGGTGCCCTGGAGGGCTTGCCGGCCGACGGCCAGGTCGAGGCGCTGCTGCGCGCCGCCCTGCAGCGGCTGGGGAAGCGATGAGAGACGAGGGGCTGCTCTCGGGGGTGCTGCGGCCCGATGAGGCCGCCTTCGAAGCCGGGCTGCGGCCGCGCCGCATGGACGAGTTCGTCGGCCAGGTGGACCTGAAGGAGCGGCTGGCCATTCTCATCGAGGCGGCGGCGGGGCGGGGGGAGCCGGTGGACCACCTCCTCTTCTCGGGCCCGCCCGGCCTGGGCAAGACCACGATGGCGGCCATCGTGGCCGGCGAGATGGGGGCGCAGTTTCGGGCCACGGCCGGCCCGGCCCTGGAGCGGGCCGGCGACCTGGCGGCCATTCTCTCCAACCTCGAGCGGGGCGACGTGATGTTCATCGATGAGATCCACCGCCTGCCGCGGGCGGTGGAAGAAGTGCTCTACTCGGCCATGGAGGACTTCCAGCTGGATGTCGTGGTGGGCCGGGGCCCGGCCGCCCGGTCGATCCGCCTCGATCTCCCCGGCTTCACCCTCATCGGCGCCACCACCCGGGTGGGCCGGGTGTCGGCGCCCCTGCGGGATCGCTTCGGCTACGTGGCCCGCATGGATTACTACCCGGCCCACGAACTCGAGGCGGTGGTGGGCCGCTCCGCCGGCATCCTCGAGATCGAGGTGGACTCCGGAGGCCGGAGCGAGATCGCCACTCGCAGCCGCGGCACCCCGCGGGTGGCCAACCGCCTGCTGCGCCGGGTGCGCGACTTCGCCGCGGTGCGGGCCGAGGGCCGGGTGGACGGGGCCACGGCGCGACGGGCCCTGGAGGTGTTCGAGGTAGACCGGGCGGGCCTCGACGGGGTGGACCGGGCCATCCTGGAGGCGGTGGTGGTGAAGTTCGGCGGGGGCCCGGTCGGGCTGTCCACCCTGGCCATCGCCGTCGGGGAGGAGCCGGAGACGGTGGAGGACGCCTACGAGCCTTTCTTGCTCCAGCAGGGGCTCCTGCAGCGCACCCCGCGAGGCCGCATCGCCACCGCCCTGGCCTACCGCCACCTGGGGATCGAGCCGCCGCCGCCCGACAGCCAGGGGACGCTGCTTTAGGGCGGCGGGCCCGGCCCGGCTGGCGCCGGGTCGGCGCACCGCCCAAACTGGTGGCGCCGTGAGGACCGCCGACTTCTCCTACGACCTGCCCGCCGGGCGCATCGCGCAGAGCGCAGTGGAGCCGCGCCATGCCGCCCGCCTGCTGATGACCGACGGCCTGACCGATCACCGCTTCTCCGACCTGCCCGACCTGCTCCGGCCCGAGGACCTGGTGGTGGTGAACCGGACCAGGGTGCGGCGCGCCCGCCTGCGCGGCCACCGGGAGGGCGGCGGCGGGCGGGCCGAAGCCCTGTTGTTGCGCCCCGCCGATGGAGGGCGGTGGGAGGCCCTGGTGCGCCCCGCCCGCCGCCTGCGCCCGGGGTCCCGCCTGCGGTTCGGGGAGATCGTGGCCACGGTGGTGGAGAACCCGGGCGGCGGAGAGGCCCTGCTGGAACTGGACACCGGCGGGCGGCCCCTGGAGGAGAGCCTGGCCCGGTGGGGCGAGGTGCCCCTTCCCCCGTACTTCCGGGGTCGCCTGGACGACCCCGAGCGCTATCAAACGGTGTACTCCGCCGGCGCCGGGTCGGCGGCCGCTCCCACCGCCGGGCTGCATTTCACCCCCGAGGTACTGGAGGGCCTGGCGGCGCGCCGCATCGCCCTCGCCGCGGTGGACCTCGACATCGGGGTCGACACCTTCCGTCCCATCAGCGCGGCCCGCCTCGAGGAGCACCGCATGCACCGGGAGGCGTACGAGGTGCCCGCCGCCACCGTGGAGGCGGTGGCGGTGGCGCGTGCCCGGGGCGGGCGGGTGGTGGCGGTGGGCACCACCGTGGTGCGCGCCCTGGAGAGCGCCGCCCTGCCCTCGGGCGGCCTCCGGCCGGGACGCAGCGAGACGAGCCTGTTCATCACCCCCGGCTACGCCTTCCGGGTAGTGGACCTGCTGGTCACCAACTTCCACGTGCCCGGCTCCACCCTGGTCGTCCTGGTGGCCGCCTTCATGGGGGAGGGCTGGCGGGAGGCCTACGGGGCGGCGCTGGAGCGCGGCTACCGCTTCTTGTCGTTTGGGGATGCCATGCTGGCGGGGAGGGCCCCTTGAGCGACGCCGTTCACTTCCGGGTGGAGCATCGGGATGGCGCCGCCCGGGCCGGGGTGCTGGAGACCCCGCACGGGCCGGTGGCCACTCCCGCCTTCATGCCGGTGGGGACGCGCGGCACGGTGCGGACCCTGGACGCCCGGGACCTAGGTGAAGCCGGGGCGGCGATGGTGCTGGCCAACACCTATCACCTCATGCTCCGCCCGGGGGCGGAGACGGTGGCCTCCCTGGGGGGCCTGCACCGGTTCATGGCGTGGGAAGGGCCCATCCTCACCGACTCCGGGGGCTACCAGGTGCTCTCCCTGCATCCCCGGGTGGACGAGGACGGGGTGGCCTTCCGCTCCACCTACGACGGCGCCGCGGTGCGCCTGACGCCCGAGGGGGCGGTGACGGTGCAGGAGATCCTCGGCCCCGACATCGCCATGATGCTCGACGTCCCGGTGGCGCTGCCCGCGCCGCTTCCGGAGGCACGGCGGGCCATGGAGCGGACGCTGCGGTGGGCGGAGCGGGCGCGCCGCGCCCACCGTCGGCCCGATCAGGCTCTCTTCGGCATCGTGCAGGGAGGCACCGACCCCGGCCTGCGCGCCGAGAGCGCCGCGGCCACCGCCGCCCTGGGGTTCCCCGGGTTCGGCATCGGAGGCCTGGCGGTGGGGGAGTCCCCGGAGGAGCGGCGGGGCGCTCTGGAGGCGGCTCTCGGGGCGCTGCCGCCGGACCGGGTGCGCTACCTGATGGGCCTGGGCGACACGGAGGGGGTGCTCGACGCCGTCGGGCAGGGCTGCGACCTGTTCGACTGCGTCTGGCCTACCCGCCTCGCCCGCCACGGCAAGGTGCTGTCGCGGCTGGGGGACTTCTCGGTGCGGCGAGCCGAGGCAACGCGGGAGCGGGGGCCCATAGATGCCGCCTGCCCGTGCCTCACCTGCCGGCGCTACTCCGTCGGCTACCTGCGGCACCTGCGGGTGACGGGGGAGATGCTGGGCCACCGCCTCCTCAGCATCCACAACCTCACCTACACCCTGGCCGTCCTCGAAGGGGCGAGGCGGGCTGTCGCCGCCGGGGCCTTCGACGCCTATCGCGACGCGGTGCGGGGCGAGCGCGGCACCCGAGGACGGCGCGGGCCGCTACCATGATCCGGCCCGCGCCCGCCCGGCGGGCGCGATGGCTGCCGGACCCCTCGGAGGAATCAATGTCCAAGTGCCGTGCCCGGGCCTTCGTCCGCCGCCTGGGATTGTTCGCCCTGGTAGCCGCTCTCGCCCTGCTGAGCGCGGCGTGCGTGCCGCAGTCGAGCAGCACCACCACTGCCCCCGGCGACACCACCGGCGGCGGCTCGGGGGGCAGCGCCATCTTCACCATCGTGATCTACGCGGTGGTCATCGGGGGCCTCTTCTACTTCCTCCTGGTGCGGCCGCAGCGCACGCGGGCCCGCCGGCAGCAGGAGCTGCAGTCGTCGCTGGGCGTCGGCGACGAGGTGGAGACCATCGGCGGCATCTACGGCACCATCGAGTACTTCGATGAGGAGACCGACACCGCCGTGCTCCAGGTCGAAGGCGGGGGCAAGCTGCGGGTGGCGCGTCGGGCCCTGGCCCACAAGGTGAGACCGAGAGGCCGATAGAGCATGTCGCGGCGCGCCGCGCTCATCACTCTCGCCCTGACCTTGTTGGTCTCCTGGGGCTCGCTCGTGGTCACCCAGGTTCTCGGGGTCCGACCGAAGCTGGGCCTGGATCTGCGCGGGGGCTTCTCGGTGCTGCTCGAGGCACCCGACGGCACCGATCCCGACGTGCTCGAGAAGGCGGCGGAGATCATGCGCCGCCGCATCGAGGCCCTCGGGGACGTCCAGGAGCCCGAGATCGCGGTGACCGGCCTGCGCAGCATCGAAGTCCAGCTCCCCGGGGTGACCAGCCGCCAGCGCGCCCTGGACGCGGTGGGCAAGATCGGCCAACTGGCCTTTCGGCCCGTTCTCGAAGTCAGCCTCGGCATCAGCCCGCTGCTCGCCGCCGCCATCCAGCACGAGCAGTCGACGACGACCACCACCGATGCCACGACCACTACCTCCGGCGAGGGCGCCACGACCACTACCTCCGGCGAGGGCGCCACGACCACCACTTCTGGAGAGACCACCACCACCGTGCCGGCAACGACGACGACCACTGCGCCGCCCACGCCGCCCGACCTGACGCCGGTGCTTCCCCCCGGCATCGCGATCTGCGTGGTGGACGACCCCGACGACCCGGACGACGCCCCGCCGCCCCTTTCCGACCAGCCGGGGTGTGTGGACGGCACCCTGGGCATCACCCTCAGCGACGACCCGACCAAGGAGGCCTGGCTGGCCGATCCCCGGACCGGCGAGGTCTTCGCCCTGGCGCCGGCTCGGGTGCTGGGGGGCGATCTGGCCGACGCCCAGCCGGACTTCAGCCAGTCGGGGGGAGGGGCCGGAGGTGTGCCTTTCGGGGTGAGCACCGGCGGGGTGGGGGAGTGGGTGGTTTCCCTGGAGTTCAACCGGGAGGGCGCGGCCAAGTTCGAGCAGGTCACCAAGGAACTCGCCGCCTACTCGCCGGGCGACCCCCGGAGGCGATTCGCCATCGTGCTCGACGGGCTGGTGCAGTCCGCTCCCCAGATCTCTCCCGAGATCGGGCCCGACACCGGTATCAGCGGCGGCCGGGCGGTGATCACCATGGGGACCGGCGGCAACCCCGAGCAGGCGGCGCGCGACCTCTCGGTGGTGCTCCGCTACGGCGCCCTCCCGGTGGCCTTCGAACAGCCCAGCGTGCAGTCGGTCTCGGCCACGCTGGGGGCCGACTCGCTCCAGGCAGGCCTGGCGGCCGGCCTGGCCGGGCTCGGCCTGGTGGCCCTGGCCATGCTGGCCTACTACCGGGCCCTGGGCCTGGTCAACCTGGTGGGCCTGACCGTCTTCGCCTCGCTGCTGCTGGTGATCTTCTCTCTCCTCGGGGAGACCCAGGGGGTGAGCCTGACTCTGGCGGGGGTGGCCGGGATCATCGTGTCCATCGGAATCACCGCCGACTCGTACATCCTCTACTTCGAGCGCATCAAGGAGGAGGTGAGCGCCGGCCGCTCGCTGCGGGCCGCCATCGACCACGGTTTCGGCCGGGCCTTTCGGACCATCTTCGCCGCGAACGTGGTGGCGCTGGCGGCCGCGGCGCTGTTGTTCATGCTGGCGGTGGGTGCGGTGAAGGGCTTTGCTCTGGCCCTGGGCATCGCCACCGTGGTGAACGTGCTGGTGGCACGCATCTTCACCCAGCCGGCGGTGGCGTTGCTGGGTATGACCCCGCTGGGTGAGAGGGGCTGGTTCAGCATCCGGCGAGCGGTGGGCACGGCCCGGGAGGAGACGGCATGAACCTGGCGCGGCGTCTCTACTGGGGCACCACCCACTTCGACTTCGTGGGCCGGCGCCGCCGGTGGTTCATGCTGTCGGCCGCGCTCATGGTGGTCTCCGCCCTGGCACTGGGGATCCGCGGGCTGAACCTGAGCGTGGACTTCATCGGCGGGTCGGTCATCCAGGGCAAGAACCCGGCGGAGGCTTCGCTGTCGGAGATCCGCGGCGCCCTGGGCAGGCTGGGCCTGGCCGGGGCCAAGGTGCAGATCACCGAGGCCGCCGGGGAGAAGGGCTTTCGGGTGCAGACCGGCGAGCTCACCCCGGATCTGGAGGACCGCATGGTGGCGGCGGTGGCCGCCGTCGTGGGCATCGACGACCTCGATGAGATCAGCCGCCAGACGGTGGGCCCGACCTTCGGGCGCCAGGTGACCGAAGCGGCGATGCGGGCCCTCGTGGTGTTCCTGATACTGGTGTCCCTGTACATGTGGTGGCGCCTGGAGTGGAAGATGGCGCTGCTGGCGCTGGTGGGGCTGGGTCACGATCTGCTCCTCGCGGCCGGCATCTACGCCCTGGTGGGCTTCGAGGTCACGCCGGCGACGGTGATCGCCCTGCTCACCATCCTGGGCTACTCGCTCTTCGACACCGTGGTCGTGTTCGACAAGATCCGCGAGAACATCTCGGAGCGGAGCGACCGGCAGACCCTCTCGGCCATCGTCAACATGTCGGTGAACCAGGTGCTGATGCGTTCCATCAACACCTCGTTCACCAGCCTGCTGCCCATCGGCAGCCTGCTCTTCATCGGCTCGGCCTTGCTGGGAGCGACCACCTTGCGCGAGTTCGCCCTGGCGCTGTTCATCGGTGTGGCTGCCGGCACCTACTCCTCGATCTTCCTCTGTGCCGAGTTGCTGGCGGTGTGGAAGGAGAGGGAGGAGCACTGGCAGCGCATTCGCCGGCGCCTGGGCCGCAAGGGAGTCGAGGACGAGTACGCCGCCCGGGAGCCTGAGATCATCCCGGAGCCGGAGGCGGCTGCGGCCCTGCCCGCGGCCACCGGGGCCGTGCCCCGCCCGCCGCGCAAGCGGCGGCGCCACCGCTGAGCCGGCCCCGGTCGGCCGGCCCGCCGTCGTACAATCCGGAGATGGGTGTCTCGGACCTCTGCCGCGACGGTGTCGGTCCCCTCGGAGTGGCGGGAGGTGGCCCACGATGAGCGACGGCGGAGCGGTGGCGGCCGCCGACGACGCCGCCCTGTCCGAGATCGAACCGGTCCTCGCCGAGTTCCGCCGGCACTTCCCGCACGGCGACCAGGAGTTGTTGGTGCGGGCCTACACGCGGGCGGCCCGGGCGCACCTCGGGCAGCTACGGCGCACCGGCGACCCCTACATCACCCATCCGCTGGCGGTGGCCCGCATCCTGGCCGGGTACGGGCTCGACGCCGAGACGGTGGCGGCCGCGCTACTGCACGACGCCCTCGAGGACAGCGACCTGACTCTCGACGAGGTGCGTGCCGAGTTCGGCGACGCGGTGGCCGACCTGATCGACGGGGTGACCAAGCTCGACCGGATCCGCTTCAGCAACCTCGAGGAGGCGCAGGCGGCCACCATCCGCAAGATGGTCATCGCCATGGCCCGGGACGTTCGGGTGCTGCTGATCAAACTGGCCGACCGGCTGCACAACGTTCGCACCCTGCACGCCCTGCCTGCCGAGAAGCAGCAGCGCATTGCCGCCCAGACGCTGGAGGTGTACTCCCCCCTGGCCCACCGCCTCGGGGTGCAGCGCATCAAGCACGAACTGGAGGACCGCTGCTTCGCCATCCTCTACCCGCCCCGGCACGCCGAGATCCAGGAGTTGCTGCGCACCCGAGCCTCCAAGCGCGACGCCTACATCGAGGAGTTCATCGGCGAGGTGGAGCGCCTGCTGGCCGGTGAGCGCATCGCCGCCACGGTGAGCGGCCGCCCCAAGCACGCTTACTCGATCTACCGCAAGATGGTCGACGCCGGGCGCCCTTTCGAGGAGATCCACGACCTCATCGGCATACGGATCATCACCAAGCGGGTGGCCGACTGCTACGCCGCGCTGGGCATGGTGCACACCCACTGGCCGCCGGTGCAAGGGCGGTTCAAGGACTACATCGCCATGCCCAAGTTCAACCTCTACCAGAGCCTGCACACCACGGTGCTCGGGCCCGACCGCAAGCCCATCGAGGTGCAGATCCGCACCGAGGAGATGCACGAACGCGCCGAACGGGGGATCGCCGCCCATTGGGTGTACAAGGAGGGAACCTCCCCTGAGGAGGTCGAGGGAGTGCGCTCGATCAGCGCCCTGCCCCACGAGTACGAGAACCCCGAGGAGTTCCTGGCCAACTTGAAGCTCGACCTCTACCAGGACGAGGTGTTCGTACTCACCCCCAAAGGCGAGGTGAAGAGCCTGCCCCGGGGGGCCACCCCGGTCGACCTGGCCTATGCGGTGCACACCGAGGTGGGCCACCGCTGCACCGGCGCCCGGGTGAACGGCCGTCTGGTGCCGCTGAGCACCCGCCTGGAGTCGGGCGACATCGTCGAGATCCTCACCTCGCGGTCCGAGGACCACGGGCCGAGCCGCGACTGGCTCGGGTTCGTGCGCACCACCCGGGCGGCGGCGAAGATCCGGCAGTGGTTCCTGCGGGAGCGGCGCGATGTGGCCGCCGCCGAGGGGCGGGAGCAGGTGGCCCGCCTCCTGCGCCGGGAGGGTCTGGGCCTCACCGCGGTGGCGCGCGACGAGGCCCTGACACAAGTGGGCGCCTCCCTCGGCTTCCAGGACCTCGAGAGCCTCTACCAGGCGGTGGGGGAGGGCTCGGCCCAGGCGGCGACGGTGGTGGCCCGCCTGGTGCGCCTGGTGCGCCCCACGGCGGAGGTCCCGGAGGAGCCGGCTGAGGGCTTCGAACTGCCGGCGGCGGAGCGAGAGCGGCCGCTGGGCAAAGGCATCATCGTGGAGGGGCAGGAGGACATGTGGGTGCGCCTGGCGCGCTGCTGCGCCCCCGTGCCGGGCGACGACATCGTCGGCTTCGTTACGGTGGGACGGGGGATCTCGGTGCACCGGGCGGATTGCACCAACATCGGGGCCCTGGGGGCGGAGCGGATGGTGGAGGTGGATTGGGGGGTGGAGCAGGCCGGGACCTTCCCGGTGTGGCTGCAGGTGGAGGCCCTCGACCGGTCCCGCCTGCTGCGCGATGTCACCGCCGCACTGGGGGACACCGGCCTGGACATCACCGCGTCGTCGTCCCGCCTCACCCGGGAGCGCACCGCGGTGCTGCGCTTCCAGGTGGAGGTGTCGGCGCGCGACGACCTGGAGCGGGCCCTGGCCGAGGTGCGGGGCGTCGAGGGGGTCTACGAGGCCCGCCAGGTGTTCCCCGGCACGGACTGAGCCTCGGATCCCGGCGTGGAATCCATGACCCTGCCCTCTCGGGGGCTGTGGGTTCCGCTCCCCGAGGGCCACGATAAGTGGTCAAGGTGCCTCCGTGATTGGTCGAATAGTCCCCTGAGCGGTCCAAGCCGCACCGTGGGAGGCCCCGAACGTGAGAGGCAGAACCGACAGCGGTTTCTCGGTGATCGAGGTCGTGGTGGCGTCGGGGCTCTCGGTGATTCTCGTCGCCCTGTTGGGGTCGGTGCTTGCGGCTGCTCTCAGGGGAGCCCAGATAAGCCGTGACTACCAGGTTGCGGTCGGGTTGGGCAGCGAGCAGGTGGAGCAACTGCGCTCCCTGAGCTGGGCAGAACTGGCTATGTCCTCGGTGGACGAAGCCGCGCCCTGGCTCACTCCGGACCACACGACCTTGAGTGGTGCCGCTTCCGGCCTCGGCCACGATGAAGTCCTCGTGGTGATGCCCGCCGGCGGTGCGGTGGCGCCGAGTGCGGTGAGGACCATGTCGGGCCTTCAGTACACCGCGTGGCGCTACGTCAGCCGGGTGTCGGCGGATGTGCGTCGCGTGACGGTCTTGGTGGAATGGCAGGGTCAGTCCGGCGCGCGGAGCTATCACACTTCGGCGGTGGTTTCGGAGCTGTCCTCCGGGGGGTTCGGCACCACCACGACGATACCCCCGGCGACCTCAACGACCACCGAAGCGGCGACGACGTCACAGCCTTGAATGGAGATGGGACAGATGACCCTTCCGGCCACCCTCCCCCGGCTTCCGGCCCGTGACCACGGGTTCACCTTGGTGGAGCTGATGGTGGCCCTGTTTGGGGTGGTTCTCGTGTCGGTGGTGATGCTCTCGGTGTTCGTCGCAACGAATCGGGCGGACCGCCACCATGAGGCGGACGACAGGGCAATGGCCGAACTGCGGACCGTCCTGGAACTCATCACCAAGGACCTGCGAAGGTCGGAGCAGCTGGTGGTCGCGGACGCCAAGTCGGTGACCCTATGGATAGACGAGAGCCGTGACCGCACCGCAGATCCGGGGGAGACCATCACCTGGACCATCGAGAGCGACGGCGCCGTCTCCCGGTCGACCGACGGCGGTACCTACGGGGTGCTGGCCGGCGGCATGTCGTATGCAGACAGCAACTTCGGCTACGACTCCGTCTACCCCTACCAGGTACGGCGGGTGACGGTGAACCTGGCGGCCTTCGTGCGTTCACCGGGCGTGGATGGAGCCCGATACGTGGCTACCGAGGTCTTCATCAGAAACGGTTCATGAAGAGGAGCGGCTCATGACGTGGTTCAGAAGGATACGGCGAGGAAGGGGGCAGCCGATGCCGCCGCGGTCCGGCGAGGAGGGCGCGGCGTTGGCGATCGTGATGCTGCTGGGCCTGACGTTGGTGCTCGTGGCAGTCGGAGTGTCGGCTCGAGGGGTGCGCGAGTTGGGCAGCGTGGCCTCGGACGCTCACTGGCAGCAGGCGCTGTACGTGGCGGAGTCGGGCCTGGATGAGGGGATGCGCGCCTTCCAGGCCGATCCCGATTTCGCCACCGGGGAAGTGGCCCCGGTGTTCACCGACCCGACTGCGGAGCGCGCCTGGGTGGTCTCGGCTGCGTATGCCCGCGCCGTCGGGCAGGTGGGGTCGACTCCCGAAGGGGAGTATGTGGTGGTGAAGCCGTCCAACGTCGATGCCATCTACGCGGTGGGATTCGCCCCCGGCCGCGACGCAGCTCAGCGCCGGGTGCGAGTGGTGATGGTGCAGCTGGAGCGGGAACGGGTGCCGGTGCCGTGGCAGGTCGAGTTCGCCTTCCTCACCGGCGGCAAGCTCCGGTTCTGGGGCAACGCCAAGACCATCGATCTCACCGGAGAGAACGGCGCCTCGATCCACGCCAACGGAGCGCTTGAGATCAACCGGCCGGACAACGTGGACGGGTGTGCTTCCTCCTCCACCACGCCGCTGGCGGCCTATGGGGCATGCCCGGCCAGCCCTCGGCCCCCGGTGGCGATCCCCAGCATCGATCCGCGAATCTTGTACCCCTACGCGACGGTGGTGCTCTGCCCGAATGGGAGAGCGTACGGCGGGCCGACGCACGGCACCCTGCCCGACCCCACCCCCGGTACCGCATGTGACGCCTCGGACCACGAGGTCTCGTCCGGGGGATGGACCAGCTTCCTCAGCGGTGGTGTGCGCATCTGGCGGCCGGGCAGCACCTCCGGGGTGTACTACGTGGCCGGCGGGACGGTCGACGGGAAGATCGGCGACGACAAGAGTGGGACGAAGGTCGGGGCCACCATCATCATCGAGTCGCTCGACGCCGGCGGTGGCTGCGGTTCGAACAGCGGCCACTTCTACCTCAGCGACAATTCATACCTCGAGGCGGATCCCTCGATGAGCGGTATCGCCGTGGTGGCAGGCGGGGATATCTACTACCGGGGAGGGGCCACGGTAGTCGGGGCGCAGCTCGCCCACGAGCAGGTGGACTTCAAGGGCAACCCCGTGTCCGCGGGAGTCCTGGTGGCCGAGGCCGCGTGCGACCATCCTTCTTCCCCGGTGCATAGCTCGGTGATGTCGGGCAACTACACGCTTCGCTACCCCGGGCCCTTGTGGACCCTGTTCCCGGTGTTGGGTGAAGGCGAGAATCTGACTTTCGGTTCTTGGGACGAGCTCTAGGAGCCCGGCAGAGGCCGGGCCGAAGCCCGGCAAGCCCCACTCGGCACGGGGGGCGGCGTTTCCCGCTTCGCGAAGGAGCGTCGTAGCCTGGAGCCGTGCGCGTCTTCACTGCTCCGCTGTGGCTGGCGGCCACCAACTGCTACGTGGTCTCTGCCGGGGAGGGCGGGCCCGGCGTGGTGATCGACGCCCCCCCCGATCCTGAGGGCATCGCCGAGGTGGTGCGGCGGGCCAACGTCGTCCCGCAGGCCCTGCTCCTCACCCACGGGCACCTCGACCACGTCGGGGGAGCGGGCCGGACGGCGCAGGCCTTCGGGCTGCCGGCGCACCTGCACCCGGAGGACGAGTGGCTGGCGGCCGACCTGGACGCCCAGGCTCGGCTGCTGCTCGGCCTGGGCGGCGGGGAGTTCGAGGGGGCCGAGCGGTACGAGGCCCTGGCCCACGATGCGGTGCTCGACCTCGCCGGCCTGCGCTTTCGGGTGATCCAGACCCCGGGTCACACCCCGGGGCACTGCTGCTTCTGGCTGGAGGATGAAGGGGTGCTCTTCTCCGGAGACCACCTCTTCGCCGGGTCCATCGGGCGCACCGACTTCCCCGGGGGCGACTATGCCGCCCTGCTTCGGTCGATGGCGGAGCGGATCGTGCCGCTTCCGGCGGACACGGATGTGCTTCCGGGGCACGGCTCGGCCACTACCCTGGCCCGGGAATTGGCCACCAACCCTTTCCTCCAGGATCTGCCCCGGTGACCACCCGCGCCCCCAAGGGGACCGTCGATGTGCTCCCCCCCGAGTCGGGGCGCTGGCGCCGGCTGCTCCGCGCCTTCGACTCCCTGGCGGAACGCTACGGCTACGGGCTGGCGCTCACCCCCGTCTTCGAGGCCACCGAGTTGTTCTCCCGCGGGGTGGGGGA
>Ga0194112_10006089_pt1 | contig 16066 bp, 15 predicted proteins | sample TA2MahC400mmetaG_FD_146191 | JGI IMG/M metagenome (GOLD analysis project Ga0194112, IMG submission 146191) | Freshwater microbial communities from Lake Tanganyika, Tanzania - TA2015016 Mahale Deep Cast 400m | ecosystem: Environmental > Aquatic > Freshwater > Lake | place: Tanzania: Lake... | reverse complement strand
AATCAGATCTCACAACCCTCATATAATAGCTGGAAGTACTGCCGATAAGTGACTCGTTTACGGTGTCATATGACAAACTACTGTTCAGGCAACAAGAATCGCTCAATTTAGGCAATAATAATGCCAAATGTCAAAGTTCATGGTTCGATAGACTCACCATGATTTGAATAACATCCTGAGCCTGTCCTGAGCCTGTCGAAGGATGGATTTTGGCATTCATTTGGCATTTGAAATTGGTCATTTGACATTATTATTTTTAATGTCCCAGTATCTCTCTCGAAATGACAATGCGTTGAATCTCAGAGGTCCCTTCGTAGAGAGTTGTTCCAATAACATCCCGCAGGTAACGTTCCACTGGATAATCTTTGGTATAACCGTATCCACCTAACATCTGAACTGCACGGATGGTTACACCCCTTGCGGTCTCCGTAGCAAAGAGCTTTGCCATGGAAGCCTCTTTGGTAAAAGGTTGGCGGGTCTCCTTTAGGAAAGCAGCACGTAAGACGAGGAGCTGTGCGGCTTCCAATTCTGTATAGGAATCGGCAATCATCCATTGAATGGCTTCATAGCTGGAAAGGGGTTTGCCAAAAGCCTCTCTTTTTTTTACATATTTGATGGCAAAGTCAATAGCAGAAAACCCAACTCCCACCGCCAATGATCCGATCCCAATCCTTCCCCCATCGAGTTCTATCATAGCAATTTTGAAGCCTTCTCCCTCTTTCCCCAAGAGGCAATTGGTTGGGATGATACAATTGTCAAAGATTATTTCATTGGTCTGAGAGGCCCTCTGACCCATCTTTTCTTCCGCCTTTTCCACGATGAACCCTGGTGTCCCCTTTTCAATGACGAAAGCGCTAATCCCTTTGCCTTTTTGAACATTTGGATTAGTGACAGCCCAAGTCACCGTCACCCCTGAAGCCTCTCCACTCGTGATTAAGGTTTTATTTCCATTGAGAATATATGTATCCTTATGATAGACGGCTGCGGTCCGAATATTGGCTGCATCCGACCCTGTATGAGGCTCGGTGAGAGCAAAGGAAGCAGCAGGATATTGACCACTACATATTTTTGGGAGGTGCTTCCTTTTGATCTCCTCCTGCCCAAACTCATAGATTACTTCTGCAACCATATTGGTCACTGCGGTCGTGACTGCATGAGAGGCGCAACCTTTTGCAATCTCTGTGATGGCCAGACTGTAAGCGATCACCCCGGCCTCTGAGCCACCATATTCTGCAGGGATATTCATTCCCATCATACCTAATTCGGCCATTCTCTTTAAATTTTGATAAGGGAATTGTCTTTCTTCATCATACAGGGCTGCCACAGGTTTGATCTCTTTCTCCGTGAACTCCCTCACCGCATCTCTGATCATCTCTTGTTCTGGAGTCAGTTTGAAATCCATAGTTTTCTAAAATTCAGTTTGTAGTTTTTTAGTTCGTAGTTCGGAGTAATCTCAAAATCTCCGAACTCATAACTTTTAGTAGTGACCCTTTAATTGTTGACAAATGCATTTGATACAATACACGTCATTCCCGCGAAAGCGGGAATCCAGTAAAAACAATGGGTTCTGGATTCCTGCCGGAGTTTACCTCGTACTTGTCGGAGCGACCCTCTGCGGAGACCCGCATCGGGATACGTGGCAGGAATGACAAATTTGAAATCATAGAATGATATATCAACGATTAAAGGTGCACGACATAACTTTTCAGTAAGTATAAAATCCCCTCCCAGTTTTTCTGCCGAGGTAACCTGCATCCACATACTTCTTGAGAAGAGGGCAAGGGCGATATTTGGAATCTCCCAAACCCTTATAAATCGTCTCCATGACGGCCAGACATGTATCTAAACCGACGAGGTCAGCCGTTGCCAATGGCCCCATCGCATGATTCGCCCCGAGTTTCATAACGGTGTCGATGGCCTCCGGTGTTCCAACTCCTTCATATAGTGCATAAATGGCTTCATTGATCATCGTCATTAGAATTCGATTGGAGATAAAGCCTGGGAAGTCATTGGCTTCAACAGAGGTTTTACCCATCTTTTCAGCCAGAGATTTCACCACATTAAAAGTCTCCTGAGAGGTTTGGAGCCCTCGAATGATCTCCACCAGTTGCATGACTGGAACAGGATTCATGAAGTGCATCCCGATGACCTGTGAGGGTCTTTGGGTCGCAGAGGCAATTTTAGTAATCGGAATGGAAGAGGTATTGCTCGAAAGGATAATCTCCTTCCGGCAGATCTGATCCAAATCTTTGAAGATGCTTAATTTAAGGGATTCATTCTCAGTGGCCGCCTCGATGGCAAAATCGACATCTGCCATATCTTGAATTTGAATCGTCCCCTTGATCTTCCCCATGACCTCCTCTTTTTTTTGGGAAGGGATTTTTCCTTTTTCCACCATCCGATTCAAATTTTTAGAGATCGTACTAAGCCCTTTTTGGATGAAAGAATCCCCTATATCACTCATCAACACGCTGAATCCAGAATGGGCAGCCACCTGAGCAATCCCACTGCCCATCTGTCCAGCTCCTACAACACCGATCGTCTTAATCTCCATAAGCCACCTCCAATTCTCAATTATCAATTCTCAATGGTCAATTGCCAATGGTCAATTTTTAGTGAACTAAAACCAAAGTTGTTTTTCATTGTTAATTGATAATTGCTAATTGCTAATTGATCATTGACCATTGATCATTTTAAATCATTTCAACAATTAAACTGACAGCCTCGCCGCCTCCTAAACAGAGAGAAGCCATGCCTCTCTTCACCCCTCTATCTTTCATGGCGTAAAGTAAAGTAGTGAGGACCCTTGCACCGCTTGCACCAATTGGATGACCCAAGGCGACAGCTCCACCATGGATATTCACCCTGTCTTTATCTATCCCTAAGGTTTTGATGATGGCCACGGGCGCCACCGCAAAGGCTTCGTTGATTTCGAAGAGGTCAATATCTTTAAGAGAGAGGCCTGCCTTTTTGAGAACCTTCGGGATCGATTGAATCGGCGAGACCAGGACATCCTCTAATTCCACACCTGCTGCTACCTGCGCTCCAACTTTAGCCATAGGCTCTACACCTAAGGCTTTGGCCTTTTCTTTTGACATTAAAACAAGAGCGCTTGCTCCATCACTGATTTTAGAAGAGTTTCCTGCGGTGACGAGCCCTCCCTCTTTAAAGGCAGGTTTTAATTTGGCCATGGCCTGGAGGTCCGTTTCACGAGGTCCCTCATCGATTTCAAAGAGAACCGGTTCCCCTTTTTTCGAGGGGATTGGTATAGGTAGGATTTCCCCTTTGAATTTCCCTTCTCGTATTGCCTTCATCGCCTTGAGGTTCGATTCGTGGGCATATTGATCCTGTTCTTCACGAGTGATATTAAACTTTTTTGATTGAATTTCAGCAGTGTAACCCATATGGTAGTCATTCACCACATCCCAGAGTCCATCACGGACCATCCCATCCACCAATTTGCCATCCCAAAGCCGGTATCCAGTTCTTGCATCTTCTAAATAGTAGGGAACTCGGCTCATACTCTCCATTCCCCCGGCTACGATCACCTCTGCATCTCCGGCCATAATCACCTGAGCCGCCAGCATGACCGCCTTCAACCCTGACCCGCAGACCTTGTTCACCGTGATGGCTCCTCCTGCCATTGGCAGTCCTGCCTTGATCATTGCCTGACGAGCTGGATTCTGTCCAAGTCCATAGGGAAGGACATTGCCCATGATTACTTCATCGACATCTTTTTTTTGGATCTTGGATCGTTTTACTGCTTCCTCGATGACCTTTGCTCCCAGTTCTGTAGCGCTAAAAGTACTTAAACCCCCAAGAAAATTACCGATGGCTGTCCGGACTGCGCTGGTGATCACCACTTCTCTCATCTAAATCTCCTCCTTTCTGAAGATCAGTTTCCATATTTAATTTCTGACGGATTTTTTCGTGGTAGCTTAAAATATCGGCCTTTAACTTGATAAGGTTGTTGATCCGTTCGTTTATCTTTTCTACATGGTTATCCAATAATTCCAAAAGCCGGGATAAGACTATTTTATTCGTCCGATGAATCCGATAAATATCCTCCAACTCGCTCATTTCTGATAGGGTGAGGCCAAGGTGTTTGAGTCTTTGGATAAATTTAAGGCATTGATAGTCTTTATCTGTATAAACTCTTTTGCCTCCTTCGGTCCTTTTAACAGAGTTAAGGAGACCGATCTCTTCATAGTACCAGATCGTTCGAGGGCTCAATTGAACCAAATTGGCCAATTCACCGATTTGATAATATTTTAATCCGTTGATTTCCATGAAACCAATTCGATAAAATCACTTAACGTAAACTGTTAATAACTGTAGAAAAAAAATTGGAATACTGGAATATTGGAATGGTGGGCCTAAATCGCAAAACAACTTAGTTCAATATAACTCATTATTCCATTATTCCAACCTTCCATTGTTCTTTTATTTTCTACATGGAGGGCCATTTGCCTATGGATAAAACATCATAGCCAGCTCTTTCCAGATCTTTAACAATCCCTTCGTAATCTTCTGTTTGAATCCGGATGGCAGCGAGCCTTTTGCCTTCTATTAGGAACGAGGGGGTTACGATGCTGATAATATTCACATTATGCTTCTTTATCACTTCGAGTATCCCGAGCATCGCTCCAGGTTTATCTTCAAGTGCCAAGGTTAAGCGGGTACCCTTCTGCTTATAACCAAATATATCAACTAAGTGGTCCAAGGCATCCGTTTCCGTAAAGATTCCGTATAGCTTATTTCCCTCCACAACGGGAACACATCCGATCTTGTGATCGTGCATCAATTGGACTGCTTCTTCGATCAGCGTATCAGGAGTAATCGTGATGAGCTTCTGCTTTGGTGTCATGAAAGCGGATACCTTTAGTTTTCCTAAGAGATAATTGAGTTCTTGGACACTGAGTAAGGTTGCATCAGAGGGGGCTGCTTCCCTAATATCCGAATCAGTTACGATTCCAACCAATTGATTGTTCTTATCCACCACTGGCAGGTGCCGGACACCCTTCTCATGGATAAGGTTTCGCGCCTCAAAAAAAGAGGCTTCCGGGTTAATGGTAATTGGATTTCTTTGTATCCTTTCTCTCATAAAACCCTTATATTCAATTTTCATAGTCCCACCCTCCTTTTTAAATTTAGGGAAAATTTATATCATACTAAGCAAAGTATTGTCAAAATTTTTAAGTACCTAAATTGAGCGATTCTTAATACTATTTTTAAAGATAAACCCTTCTGGATTCCCGTTCCCCGATTAAAGACTTCGAGGACAAGTTTCACGGGAATGACATTTTCATTAAATGAGTGATAGTCGTCATTCCTGCGGAAGCCCGCGGTCGGGTCTTATCGACAGGAATCCAGTATCTTTGATGTAATTAATAATGAAAAATCGCTCAATTTAGGTAAGTATTGAACATATCATCCTTTTTGGGTCAATTAATCTGCCAATTGGTGTAACCCATCACTTTTTCGTGGCCCAATAGGGTAGGGGTTACAGGGGCATCAAGATTAAAGGGGGGGGGTAGGGGGTAGATCATTTAATCCCAGGTTCGTTGGTCTTCAATCTTTCTTGACCCGTCTGGGATTGTTCCTCTTGGGACGAATTGGACATCACTTCTTATTTTCATCACATCTCGGATCGATTTTTCAATCTCCTCTTTTAATTTTTCGGGTTGTGGAATTTCTTCTCTGAGCTCAATCCGGAATTCCATCTCGTCTTTATGTTCCTTTCTCGTGACCACCACCTGAAACCTTTCAATCTGGGGATGCTTGGAGGCCACTTCATCTGCCTGGCTAGGATGTACAAAAAGCCCCCTGACCTTGGTCGCCTGATCGACTCTTCCAAGGATCTTCAGCAATCTGGGCGAAGTCCTACCGCAAGGGCAGGGGGTCTCGGTCAGGACGGAGAGGTCTCCTGTTCCGAAACGAATTAAAGGGTAAACCTTATTGAAAGTGGTGGCGACAATCTCCCCTGTTTTCCCAGGCCCTAATTGTTTGCCTGTTTGCGGGTCGACGATCTCTACAATTTTATCATCGGGGATATGCATTCCATTTTTCTTCATACATTCATAGCCCAAGCAACGCATATCAGCCGTCCCATAGGTTTGCCGGATGATCATTCCAAATTTCTCCTCCAGTTTAGAACGGAGGGATTCTGAGAGCATCTCTGCAGCCACAAATCCAACTCGAAGGTTTAATTCTTTTTTAAAATCTAATCCCATCTCCTCTGCCTTTTCAGCAATGTTGAGTAGGAAACTCGGGGTCCCGCAGAATGCATTGGCTTTTAAATTCTTCAACACATTGACCTGTTGTTCGGTATTGCCAACACCCATAGGGATAGAGATACATCCGATCATATGAAGGGAGTTGTCCACCATTTGCAATGCAAAGGGAACCATATGGTAACTGAAGGTATTGATGGCAATATCTCCGGAACGGAATCCCCCGGCATACATGCCTTGGGCCCAACCCAACTCATCATACTCAGCCTCGCCAGGTTCGTAGATGGGACCTGGTGAGATATAAATCCTTCTCATTTCTGTAATTGGAACTCCTTCAAATCCACCAAAGGGAGGATTTTTTTTCTGAAGCTCCATGAGCTCGATCTTTTTAGTGATAGGAATTTTTTCAAGATCCTTTATCGTCTGGATATCCCTTGGCTTCAATCCAATAGAATCCATTTTGTTCTTAAAAGCGACAGAATTTCTATAGGCGTATTGTGCAATTCCTCGTAATTTTTGATTGAGATATTCAATCCGTTTTTTGTGGAGCATGGTCTCCAGATTCTTCTTAAGAAATCCGTGAGAACGATCCATGGGATCCTGTTTGGGCATAGAAAATCTCCTTCAAGGTGAACAATAGTCAATTCCCAATGATCAGTTGGCAATGGTCAATGGACAACGATCAGTGAAGAACTCATTAAAATGACAAATGATCATTGATCATTGGGAATCGATCATTGAACTATTCTGTGGTCTGCTCGGGGACCTAACCTTACCCCCATTTCATACGGTACGGTAAAGTCCCCAAGCGCAACGTCTGTTACTTCTTAGGAAATTTTCCTTCAAAGGGAACGATAATATCACCCTTCTCGGTGGAGAAGGTTGCCTGTCCTTCCCCCACCTTGATTCCAAAGGCAAAATCTCCAATCTTCGTATACCAATTTTTAATCACATCTGCAGGCTTAAGGTTCAAAGCCTGAATCTTTGGTGCCTGAGCGACTAAAAGAGTTAAATTCATCGTCATTGAATCCATCACACTTACAATTCTATATTGATTCTTAGTGTTGGGTGGGAAATGGATCTGGTCATATGAGGTAGGAATGGTAATTTCGATATACTTATCAGGTGCGGCCTCAAATGAGACGGCAAATTTGAAATTTTCAAGCATGATTTTATAACCGCTCGGGTTTTCGATGTTGAAAACAAAACCTAAAACCATTGGGGTACGAGCAGGTAGATCTGCCCATGGAAAATAACTCTGGATCTCAACCCGTTCCAATGTAACTTTTGGCTTCCCTTCCTCTTCGGTTGGAAGGAGACCAGGTTTGCAAGCCGTCATTCCCCAAAGAGCGAATGTAACCATGATGAGGACAAAAAATAATCTTCGCATATTAAACCTCCTTTTAAAGATCATTTGGCAATGAGCAATTATCAATTCTCAATAACCAATGAAAAATCAAAAAAGAAATTGATTATTGATCATTGACCATTGTTTATTGAAAACTGATTCGTTTAGGTGAGCCATCTTTTTCTTCTTTTGTAATGTTTCACTTGCCTGAAACTTTTTCTTTCACCGATATCAGAAAGGCCTAAATAGAAATCCCTGATGTCTGGGTTTTCTTTCAGTTTCTCTGATGTATCATGCATCACCAGTCTGCCGTTTTCTAAGACATAGGCATAAGGTGCTACGGTGAGGGCTAACTTTACATTCTGTTCTACTAAGAGAAGTGGGATCTTCTCTTCCTTGTTCAATCGGGTGATAATGTCGAAGATCTCTTTTATCAAGAGAGGAGCAAGGCCCATTGAGGGTTCATCCAGAAGCATCAGTTTTGGCTGGGCCATGAGAGCCCTACCGATAACAGTCATCTGCTGCTCCCCACCGCTGATGAAGCCTGCCAAGACATTGCGTCGATCCACAAGCCTGGGGAAATAGTGATAAACCATCTCCAGCCTCTCTTTAGTGGCTGAACCAGTTCCCCTGAGATGGGCTCCTACACGAAGATTTTCTTCCACGGTGAGGTGTTCAAAAACTCTTCTCCCTTCGATAATCTGGAAAATCCCTCTTTTAGCAATCTCCTCAGCATGAAGATGGTGTATCTTCTCTCCCATGAATTCAATGCTTCCATCAGTCACCTCACCATCCTCATGTTTTAACAAGCCGGAGATGGATTTTAAGGTGGTCGATTTCCCAGCCCCATTGGCCCCAAGAAGGGCAACGATCCCTCCTTGAGGCACATCAATGGAGACCCCCTTTAGTACAAGGATAACCTCGTGGTACATGACCTCAATGTTGTTAATCTTAAGGATATTTTCAATAATCAATGTTTTCTCCTTACCAGCCGAGCCAACCAGCCCACTTGTCAGGAAATTTGGCTCGCATATCAATATTTGCCACAGTCGCCGGTTTTCCCCTGATGATCCTTCCTACCTTCACAATTGAACTATAACGGTGATCAGTAGGAGTAATGGTTACTAATTGTCCTCCAAATTCTTGGAGACCGCCCCAGTTTCTGAGGGTCTCATAGGTTTCCTTAATCCCCGGACCGTTCAATTTCCCCGCCTTGTCGGCTATTTTCATAGCCTCTACGGCCATGGTGACCTTCACCCACCCCTGGACAGTACGAATTTGTCTCGCCTCAGCAGGAAATCCAGGGTTAACTTTCTTAATATAATCCAATACTTTCTTCTTGGCAGGATAATCTTCAACAAAGTAAGTACAGGCGGCAGCACCAATGACACCTTCAGCAGTCGGTCCAGCCAGTTTCGCAAGGTCTTCATCGAACCCCCAATTGTTAACGATATGGTCTGCACCCAATCCTAAAGCATAAGCATCTTTTACTGCGGTGGAGACAGACATCGTCGTATTGCCATGCCACACCAAGTGGGGTTTGAATTCCTTGGCTTTTAAGACCTGGCTCTTGGTATCCAATGCAGTTAAGGCCACATCCTGGTCAGGGCCAACCTCAAAGCCTAAGAGGGTTGCCTGATCCTTAATGGCCTTAATGGGGGCACTCGAATAAGGAGTTGGCCAGGAGTAGAAACAGACAAACCGAGGTTTTACGCCCTTTTCTTGTTCAGCTTTCCATTTGGGGTCCTTTTTCCAAACCTCCTCAAACCAATAGGTGATACATCCACGGGCATTTGTAGAATAATCCGTTCCATAAACGAAGTTATAAGGGGTCTTCTTGGGATCGCACAGATGGCCGGAAAAGGAACTCGAGAGATAGGGCATTTTATCAGCGTTGACCGTAGGGGAAAGGGCCTCGGTGTCACCTGTTCCCCAACCCAAAACCATCACTACCTTATCAAAATCTCGAAACCGTTTATACGTGGTGATGGCCTCAGGAACCCGATACCCATAGTCGTATTGAAAGTACCTTATCTTCTTTCCATTAATTCCTCCAGTATCATTATAATACTGGAATGCTTCTCTTACGCCTGCTGCCTCATTTTTCCCAACATCAGAAGTTGCACCGGTGGTGTCCTGAAGGGCACCAATTCTTACCTCCTGAGCAAAGACCCATGAAGCAGTGAGACCCACGATGAGGAATGCCAAAACAATTGTAAAAAGCCTATTTTTGATTCTCATTTTTCACCTCCAATAAAGTTTGTCGTGTTTCGCCATGCACCACGTTGGGTGCATAGTTACCCTGAACCTCATGTGGTTCAGGGCGTGCCGGTGACTCGTAAAAAGATTTAAATCTATCACGTTTCACCAACACGATTCACGTCCTTTTAAAATTCTCTCCTCCCACCATCAAATGACGTCACATCACCCCCTTCTTTTTCGTTTTGCGTGAATGGTGATTCGTGATTCGTAAAATGATCAAGAGGTTTTTAGCACTTTTACTTCATACGATTCACGACTCACGCATCACGGTTCACGTTAGTAGGAAAACGGCCATAGATTAAAATAATTCTTCACCTGCCACCAGCGATAAGATAATCCATTTGGTTCGAAGATAAGAAACAGGGCAATGGCAAGACCAAATGCAGCCTCTTTTACATAAAGGAACTTTTCGAGTAAGAGAGGGAGAAATGGCATTAGATTTAAGACGAATTCGCTGCCAGTTAAAAATAGAATTAAGGCCTTCAGCCCTTCTGGAATGAGAGTCATAAATAGGGCACCATAAATGGTACCATAAATGCTTCCTACCCCTCCAATAAGGACAACCCCAACCAGCCAGAGAGACCAAGGGAAGAGGAAATGCTCGGGGCTGACAAAGAAGAGGTTAGTGATCCAATAAGCTCCGGCAATGCCTCCGAATGCACCTGCCACAAAGAAGGCAAGAAGTTTGTAGAGTACAATATTAACACCCAGGGCCTCTGCGGCAATATCATTGTCCCGGATAGCAATCCAGGCTCGGCCTATTTTTGAGCGAAGAAGGTTAGCCATAACAAAAGTGCAGAGAATGACGAGAACGGCTGCCAGGTAATAATATTTCATATCGTTATCAATCACCCAGGGGCCAATTTTGATCGTTCCCGGTGGGATGGAGAAATAGGATCCTCTCCCTCCTACCTGACTCACATATTGAGTGATGATAAAGTCCACAGTAATGAATTGGGCAGCCATGGTAGTCATAATAAGGTAGAACCCCTTCACTTTTGCCGAAGGAAGACCGAACAAGACAGACCATAGCCCAGCAACAATGGCAGCAGCAATTAGACTAATCGGAAATACTATTCCTGCTTGAATGAAAAATGCAGGCCATTTGACCTGAAGCATCAGAATGGAGCTGGTATAAGCACCAACGGCAATGAAAGCGGCATGGCCCAAGGTGACCTGCCCACAATAACCTATGAGCAACTGAACACCCATTGCCGCAAGGATCGTATATCCAACCACATTAAAGACAGAGACTACATAGAGTCCGACAAATTTGGGGAAGAGGTAGAAGACCATTAAAAACAAAAAGATCATTTTTCCCCAGACGAATTTGGTCTGCCACCAGGCGTGATCTTGACGATAATATTGATGGTAAATACCACAAGGTCGATAACCCATGTTAGACCTCCAATCATCAATAGTCAATTATCAATGATCAATTATCAATGAGAAAGGAAATGAGAAACTTTTTCTTTATTAAGAATTGTGGATTGATCATTGGTCATTGATCTTTTAGACGCGTTCGATTCGAACCCAGCCCCATAGTCCGTAGGGTTTAAAGAGTAGGATGATGACCATTACAGCAAATGGAAATACTTCTTTAACTCCACCTGGAGTGAACGGGCTGATGTAACCGTCAGCTAAATTTTGAATCACTCCAATGATCAGTCCACCCACAATAGCCCCAGGGACCGAATTTAAACCTCCCAATACCACAGCCGGTAAGACGAGAAGCCCTAAATAACCCACAGAGATATTGAGACCATTGATGTTTCCTAATAAAGTTCCCCCTACTCCGGATGCCATAAATGCAATGGCCCAGGCAAGGGCGTAAACGATCTTTGCGTTCACTCCGAGAGATAGCGCAGCCATTTCATCATCGGCCGTCGCCTGCATGGATAAGCCCCATTTTGTGAATTTGAAGAAAGAGACAAAGGCGATGAGGAGGATGATTGAGGCGACAAAGGCCCAGAGGTACACCTGGCCCACAACCACCTTTCCAATGTAAACAGGTTCGATTGGAAAGACTGTGGGGGTAAAAACGACTGTGTCTGTGCCAAAGAACAACTCCACAATTCCCTTGAAAAAGAAGGAGAGCCCCACAGTTACCATAATAACGCTCAATACCGGTTCTCCGACCATTGGCCTCAGGAAGAGAACTTCTGTTAATATGCCCAGAGCGAATCCAACTATCAAGGCGAAGATCAGGGCTAATATAAATGGTATGCCCCAGTGGTAAAAAGTAAGGCAGACATATGCCCCAATGAGAGTCAACTCCCCCATGGCGAGATTGAGGACACCTGAGCATTTATAAATCAACGTCCATCCTAAAGCGACCAGGGCATAGATACTACCGACCAAGATCCCAGTGATAAAAAGCTGTAAGAAGAGTTCCATGGTACCTCCCTTTCAAAGCTCAATTCTCAATGGTCAATGACCAATGATCAAAAAAATCAATTATCAATGGGCAATTCTCAATGATCAATTATAATTGAAACCCATAACAACAATAGTCTATGCTCAAATAGCAATTATCAATTAGCAATAAAAAGAGTTGTTTTCTTCTTGTTAGCATGCATTGACCATTAATCATTGACAATTGAGTATCGATCATTGGTCATTGATCATTGCATCTTCTTTTTTTTGCCGTACTAACACTTTTCCCAATGATGGCACAAAGCTGCTCACATTCGCTTATCACTGGATGAATATCTTTCGAGGAGAGCATTTGAGTTCGATCAATTAATCGGAGCCAAAATCGGCTCTCCTTCAACTCCTTAAGGACAATGCTCATTTTATGGATAAAATCGGATCTCGATTCAGCACCACAGCCTTCTTCGTAATTTGCACCACAAGAGGTTCCAGAGCTTACAAGTTGACCACCAATATGCCTCCCAGCAATCGTTTTAGGCAAAGCATCAACAATTTTGATTACCTTAACAATGAAATCGGTTAACCTTTCTGAAAGTTGGTCACCTTTTCCATTCATGTCAATTGATAATTGCTAACTGCAAATTGATAATTGTTCATTTATAATTGAGTATCGATTTTTTCTTCATTGAGAATTCCTAATTGATAATTGGTCATTGACCATTGATTTTTATTGCGGAACTTCCATCACACGAAGGTCCGTCTTAATATGGACGACCCTTCCATCCTCATAAGTAATGGTGGTGTCCATATGGACATTATTAGTATTGGAGTAAAGGCCATTGACAATATCCTTATAGCGATCTTCAACAAAGGCTCTTCTCAATTTTCGGGTTCGGGTCAATTCATCATCATCCGCATCAAATTCTTTGTAGAGATTAACAAACTTCTTAATTTTTGCCACTGGTGGCAAATCTTTGTTCATTTTTACGATTTCTTTCTTAACCAGTTCATAGACTTCGGGCATCTGGGAGAGTTCAGGGTAGCTGGTGTATGCGATATTCCGATCCTCTGCCCATTTCCCCACCACTCCATAATCGATGCAGATCACACTGGTTACGTAAGGTTTGTTGTCACCAATCGCCCATACATCTTTAATATAGGGGCTGAATTTGAGCCGGGTTTCTAAATACTGTGGAGCAAATTTTGTCCCATCGTTAAGAGTCATCACATCTTTGGTCCGATCAAATACGACCAGATGGCCCTCCGTATCGATGAAACCAGTATCTCCAGAATGGAGCCACCCATCTCGTAGCGTTTTTGTCGTCTCCTCCGGCATCTTATGATATCCCTGAAATACGGAGGGGCTTTTTGAGATGATTTCCCCTTCTGGAGTAATTTTTACTTCGGTTTCAGGAATAGGTTTGCCCACTGTGTCGAATTTGATATCGTCATCACGATGAAGAACAGAAATGCCTGCAATCTCTGTCTGACCATAGATCTGTTTCAGATTCACTCCGATAGCATGGAAGAAGCGGAAATGATCAGGCCCCATTGCTGCCCCTCCGGTATAGGTGTCCCGTATTCTCGAAAGCCCTAAATGATCTTTCAACTTTTTGTGGACACCTATGTAAGCAAGATAATTTAGGGCTTTCCAATACCAAGGGATGAGCTTTTTTGAAAATTTCAAATCCGCCACATGGTAGCCTATCTTCATTGCAAACTCATAAGCTTTCCTTTTTGACCAGGAAGCATCCAAATATTTGACCTGAACATTTCGAACCATCTGTTCATAGACCCGAGGAGGAGCAAACATCACATGGGGACCGACTTCACGAATGTTCTCCTGAGCGGTCTCAGGCTCTTCTGGAAAATTGAGTGTAAAACCAGCCTGAATTCCACAGGAGATGGACATCATCTGTTCTCCAATCCATGCAAAAGGAAGGTAAGAGACAAAGTCGTCAGTTTCAACATAAGGGTCCACCCGCATTAGATTTTGACCCATGGTTAACATATTATAATGGGTGAGGAGGGCTCCTTTAGGAAGGGCGCTGGTTCCAGAAGTATAAAAGAGGAGACAGATATCGTCCCCTTTCCCTTTCAAGATCATATCTTCAAAAAGACCAGGTTCTTTCTTATCCACTTCTTCTCCAATCTTCATCACTTCTTTGAGGCTGATGAGGATGGGGTCATCATAACCCCTCATCCCCTTCGGGTCATCCCAAACCATCTTTTGGAGTTTTGGGCACCTATCTTTAATCATCAAGCACTTATCAACCTCTTCCTGTCCTTCCCCAACCATCAATTTGGCATCAGAATGGTCGATAATATATTGCACCTCGTCGATCAGAGAATCCTGAAATAGCCATACCCCCACACTACCAACACACATGGCGGCCATCTCTGCCCAAAGGGCCCCTGGACGATTATCCCCAATCATAGCCACCTTATCCCCTCTCTCCAGCCCTAAAGAGGTCATTCCTAAAGCAATCCGTTTCACATTTTCGTAATATTCTTTCCAGGTGATGGGGATCCAGATTCCGAATTCCTTCTCCCGCATGGCCACCTTTTTATCCCAATATTTTTTAGTAGACCGTAAAAAGAGTTTTGGGATGGTTAAATCTTTTGTAATCTCAATTTCTTCCCACTTAGCGACGTGTGACATAGAGTTCCTCCGCCTCACCCAGATAGGCTTTGATCACATTGGGATTTTTCTGAACTTCCGGAGGGGTTCCTTCTGCTATTTTCTCCCCAAAGTTTAAAGCCATCACCCGATGGGAGATGTCCATCACCACACCCATATCGTGTTCAACGAGGACACAGGTTGCCTGCCAGCGCTCCTCTTCATTGATATCTAAAATAAAACGCGCCATATCCTCGACTTCCTCTAAATTGAGACCTGCTAAAGGCTCATCGAGCAGAATGATCTTGGGATTGAGGGCCAATGCCCTTGCCAATTCAACTCGCTTCTGCAGTCCGTAGGGAAGCATTCCAACAATCTTATCCCGAATATGTTCAATCTCAAGAAGGTCGATGATCTCCCTTTCAATAAAATCGCGATGCTCAATCTCCTCGCGTGCTGTCTTTCCAAAATAGATAGAACCACTAATCAATCCTGTTTTGAGATGGATATGGCGGCCGAGTCGAATATTGTCGAGGACCGTGGTGCCTTTAAAGAGCTCAATCTTCTGGAAAGTCCTGGATATCCCCATTTTTGCCCTTTGATAAGGTTTTAACCTGGTGATCTCTTTTCCCTCAAAATAGATTTGACCTCTTTGGGGATGGTAGAGACCGTTAATGCAGTTAAGGAGAACCGTTTTCCCGGCACCATTGGGGCCGATGATTGAAAAGATTTCACCTTTCTTAACCTCAAAACTGACATCCATCAATGCTTGAACACCACCAAAAGCCATATAGATTTCTTGTACTTTAAGTTGAACCTCATTTTTTAAAGCCATCAGGGACTCCTTTATTCTGTTTGATGACTCGATGTTGCTTCGAATATTTCCAGAAAGATTCGTTCAATACCGACAGATGCGGCTCCGTTAAAGGGAATGACGATAGTCCCGTTTTTAGGCATGGAGACTCGCTGCCCTCTGTTCGATTTGTTTCTCTGTATTGTCGCAAACACGCCCTCTTGTTTTCAGCCTTTTAAATTTCGATGAGGAATAGACAATTAGGATGAGAATAACCGTTCAAATTAGATTAAACTGATTATCAGAACTTTATTTATTTGTCAAGGGAAAATGTCTGTGTCTGGAACTCCGATATAAGGATTGAAAAAAAATAAAATTTTTTTGGAAAAATTTATGATATTGAAATTTGGAGTAGTGATTGAAAAGCCCTACAAAAA
>Ga0194112_10006085_pt1 | contig 16068 bp, 10 predicted proteins | sample TA2MahC400mmetaG_FD_146191 | JGI IMG/M metagenome (GOLD analysis project Ga0194112, IMG submission 146191) | Freshwater microbial communities from Lake Tanganyika, Tanzania - TA2015016 Mahale Deep Cast 400m | ecosystem: Environmental > Aquatic > Freshwater > Lake | place: Tanzania: Lake... | reverse complement strand
AAGTGGAAGAAAAGAAGAGAACACGCTTCCACACATGGAGGCCTGGTCCTTTACCTTTTGCAAGCGATCCTGATCAGATCGATCTAAAAAGGTCGTCCGGATCATCATACCAGCCGAAAGGGTCGGTTCCCACCGGAGCCCTATCCTCCGCGGCAGCAGCCCGATTCTAGCAGGTGTGCCGGTGGCTGTAAAGCGGAAAATCCTGGGGGTTTGGGGGCAAAGCCCCCAAGTCTTCGGAGGCGCCTGTGATGCGGGAGGGCACCGCAACCTCGCCCAACATTGACAAGAGTCGGCAGCAATGCGATGATAGTCGAGGAAGGGGGAAAGAGGAGTTGAGGAAAAGCGCCGCAATGAGGTTCACATACCGCGAACGCCTCGCCGCCCTCCGGGCGGCCAAGCAGGCCCAGACCCGCGAGAAGTGGCAACTCATCGGGAGCATGGACCACGACGACTGGGCGCTGGTGCTCCCGCCGCCCGACCGCCGCGAGGTGGTCCAGACCATCAGCGGCTCGGGCATGCCCATCACCGACGTGAAGCTCAAGGGCTACGAGCCGAAGGCCAACCACCCCAGCGGCGGCTTCTTCGGCGCACGAGCCGTCGGCGAGAACTTCCGAGCGCTGATGGACGCCCACCCGCCCTATGTGGACCCCAACAGCTCGCTGGCCGGCGCATACATGGCGAACTTCATGTCCTACCGCAAGCCGCACTGGAACCCCGACATCGAGGTGCCGCAGCACCTCCGTGACCTCCAGGCCAAGTACCAGCTCGGCGCGGGCATCGGCGCGACCCAGCACTTCTGCCAGGACCTCGCCATCGGCCTCCGCCTCGGCTGGGGCGGACTCCTCGACAAGATCCACCACTACCAATCGCTCCGTTCCAGTGTTGCTTCTTCTCACGCATCACGCATCACGCATCACGAGGTCCCGTCCCGCGTCCCGCGTCCCGCGTGCCCAGAAACCGAGTTCTATGCGGGGCTTGAGCAAGTCGTCTTGGGCATGCAGGACTGGCTTCGCCGCACGGCGGCCGCCGCCCGCGAGATGGCGAAGGCCGGGAAGCGCCGAGCGGTCCGCAGGAACCTGAGCGAGTTGGCGGAGATCAACGAGCGACTGGTGACTGAGCCGCCGCGGACCTTCCGCGAGGCCTGCCAGTGGATGCTCTGGTATCAGATGGCCGCGCGGATGTTCAACGGCTCCGGCTCGCTCGGCCGCCTCGACACGCTGCTGCTGCCCTTCTACGAGCGCGAAGTGGCCCGCCGCTCCGCGGCGGAGTCTTCCCGCCACGGAGTGGCGGGCTACGACGAGGAGGCCATCTTCCACATCGCCTGCCTCCTTCTTCGCGACACCGCCTACATCCAGCTCGGCGGCCCGGACGAGTCGGGCCGCGACGCCACCAACCCTGTCTCGTTCCTCGTCCTCGAAGCGGCACACCGCCTGCGGATTCCGGCGAACGTCGGCGTATGCGTCGGGCCGGGCGTTGACCCCAAGCTGCTCCGCCGCGGCGTCGAAATCCTCCTTGCCGACAAGACGGGCATCCCCAAGTTCCTCGGCATCGTCAACACCGCCACAGGCTTCGCCCGCAACGGCTACCCGATGGCGCTCGCCTGGACCCGCGCCTACTCGGGCTGCCACTGGTCCGCCATTCCAGGCCGCGAATACACCCTTAACGACTGCGTGAAGATCAACTTCGGCAAGGTCTTCGACGTCGCCCTCCGCGACCTCGAAGGAAGGCGTAGCGTGGCGAAGCTCTGGGAGGCGTTCGCGCAACACCTCCAAACCGCGGTTCAGGCCATCGCCGACGGCTTGGTCTTTCACCTGGAGCACATGGGCAAGGTCTTCCCCGAGCTGGTCATCGACCTCCTCTGCCACGGCACCATCGAGAAGGGGCTGGATGCCTCGGAGGGCGGCGTTGAGTTCTACAACCTCTGTCTGGATGGAGCGGCCCTTGCCACCGTGGCCGACTCCTTCGCCGCCATCGAGCAGCGCGTCGAGAAGGAGAAGCGGCTCAAGTGGGACGAGCTGATGGCCCACCTCGATGCGAACTGGGCGGGAGCCGAGGGCGAGCGGGCGCGGCTGATGATGAAGAGCGTGCCGCGCTACGGCAGCGGCGGCTCGCGGGCCGACGAGTGGGCAGCCAAGATCGCTCAGACCTTCACCCGCCTGGTCAAGGAGGCAGACACCCACGGCAGGTTCCAGATGATCCCCGGCCTCTTCTCCTGGGCCAACACCATCCCGATGGGCAAGGGCCTGGGCGCAACCCCCAACGCCCGGCGGGCGGGCGAGCCGATCTCGCACGGCGCCAACCCCGACCCCGGCTTCCGCAGGGACGGCGCGCCCACCGCCATGGCCGCCGCCATCGCAGCCGTCCAGCCCGCCTACGGCAACACCGCGCCCCTCCAGATCGAGATTGACCCCCTGCTCTCCGACGAGCGCGAGGGCGTGGAGGCCATCGAGAACCTCATCAAGACCCACTTCGACCTCGGCGGCACCCAGATCAACATCAACGTCCTCGACGCCGACACGCTCCGAGCGGCGCACCAGGACCCCTCGAAGTACCCCGACCTCGTCGTCCGCGTCACCGGCTTCAGTGCCTACTTCGCCAGCCTCTCCCCCGACTTCCGCAAGCTCGTCGTGGACCGCCTGGTCACCGGCGCGTGAGGGACACTGCACTGGGTATTGGCCATAGGGCTGCGAAGTGGTAGAATGTTTTCCAGGAAAAGTGCATGGAAAGGAGATCATGCGCATGGCGGAAGCGATTTGTAGAGGCGTCGTGAGAGACGGAATGGTCCTCCTGGATAAGGGCTCCGACCTGCCGGAGGGAACGGACGTCCTCGTCACCCCGTTCGGGAGCCGCAAGGGAGGTTCCCGAGACATCCTCGATGTCCTGAATGCTTCACCACACGTGAGCCACGAGGATGTCGAGGAGTTGCTGCGGCTGATAAGGGAGGGAAAGCGCCCGGCCCGTTACGGTAGTCCCTTTGTCAGGAACCGGACGAAGAGGGCCCAGTGAGTGTCCACCTACCTCTTGGACACGGTGAGCTTCAGCCGTCTCATGGAGCGGCACCCGCGCGTTACGGCGAGGGTTCGTAGCACCATGCAGACGCACATCATCCTGATCAGCTCAGTCGTTCGCGGAGAGGTGCGTTTCGGCCTGAAGCGCATGCCGCGCGGACGCCGGCGGAGCCGCCTCGAAGCCACCGCAGACAATCTCTTCGTATTCTTCCCCTCCGTGCCAGTGTCGGACGACATCTCGGAGACCTACTCGGACATCAAGGTTGCTGCCGAACAGCAAGGCACACCGCTTGGTGAGAACGACCTCTGGATTGCCGCAACCGCGCTGGGTCGAGGGGCAATCCTTGTGTCATCGGATAGTGACTTCCGCCGGGTGCGCGGCTTGGAGGTCGAGGACTGGACCGAGTGACGCCGGTCCTGGGGGCGTCTCGCACCGGTCCTGGCTCGGCCTTTGGGTCAGGAGGGAACGACGATGAGAGCATCTGTACTGCTCGGAGGCCTGGTTGCTCTTCTGACAAGCTCCGCCTCGGCGGCGGAGCTGGGCGGCATCAACCCCGATGAGATGCGGAGCAAAGCGCGCGAGGCATTCGCCCGCGGCGACTACGAGGCGATGGCCCAGGCATACCAGCCCATGGCCGACTGGTCCCTCGGCCAGTGCCACGACGCGGTGAAGGCTGGGCGGATTGGCTCGATGGGCTTCGACGACTGCTTCGGCGATTGCCTCGGGCTGGCGCACGCCTATCAACTGGCGGAGAACTGGCCGAGCGCCGTCGGCGCCTACCAATCCGTTCTCGGAGTGATCCTGGCCGCACTCAAGGCGGAGCCGGCCGGTGCGGAAGGCCGGCCACTCCCGGCCGTGGAACGCAGCAATCACGAGCGCGACTACGCGAGGCTCATCCGCCTCATCGGGGTCATCCAGCGCGATGAGCTGAAGGACCCCCAGGCCGCGGCCGCCACGCTCGCCAAGGCCGCCGACTTCTGCCCGGTCCTCAAGGGCTCCTTCGAGGAACTCGAGGCCCACTTCCTCAAACGCCTAGGCGAGCTCGCCGCGAGCAGGCAGGTCGCTCCCGACACCGCCTGGCAGGCCACGTTTCTCTACCCCCACCGGGCGTTACGCGAGCTGGCCGTCACCCAGGAGCAGCTCGGCCAGCCCCTCGCCGCCATCGAGACGTGGCTGAGGCTCAGCCTCACCCGTTCGCTCTCCCGCGGCGCGGGCGTGAGCAGTGCCGACATCGTGCCGCTGCGCGCGCTCATCCACAAGCTGCCTGCCGGCCAAGCGCTCCCGCGAATCCCCGTGCTCCTCACCCTCTCCCCCCTGGCGCCCACGCTCGACCTGAACCTGGATGACCCGAAGACGTTGGTCCGCTCCTGCGGAGGGTCGGGCAGAGGGGCTGGCGACTACTGGCTCTTCGCTCTCTGCCCCCCGCGAGGCCAGGAGTTCGCCACGCTCGACTTCGCCTGCGACATCGAGCAGACTGACCCCCGCTTCGGCGGGCAGCTCTCGTGCTGGGCACCCACGAAGCCAGACGGCACGGGCCGAGCGCACATCGGCTCGGTCGGTTGGGCGCAGAAGCCGCCAGGCCGAGCCGTCGTCTCCCAGGCCTTCGAGGTCCCGCCAGGAGCCGACCTCGTCTACGTCGAGGCCGGAATCTCCCCCGGCAAGTTCAGGACCCACCGCGTCACCGCCAAGGCCACGTTCCGTCCCTGGGAGGACCTTGCGACGCGGAAGACGCCCGTTCGCCCCAAGGCCAACGCGTGGGTGCAGACCGAGTGCCTTCCGGCAGGCGGCATCCTCCGCCGCGACGGCGAGGCCATCGAGGCGGGCAATGCCCTCCGCTACCCTGTCCCAGGGCGTTACACCTTCACCTACACGGCGCCGGCGCACCCGGAAACGCGCACGTGCGAGCTTGCCCTCGCCACCGACGGCCGCTACGGGCTGTTCATCAACCTCGACAGCCCGTTCCGCTGGAAGCTCACGGACCTCCGCGGCTTCGCCCAGCACCCGCCGGCGCGGGCCAGCCTGGTCCGCCTCGCCGACCGCCGCTGGCTCGCCGCCTACGGCTCGCGCGAGAAGAAGGTCCTCCTCTCAACCAGCGCCGATGGCGCGAAGTGGGACAAACCCTGGCAGCTCCCCCACACCTCGATTGGCGACAGCATCGAGCCGACCCTCCACCTCAGCCGCGACGGCACCCTCTGGCTCGCCTACTTCAATAACCGGCTCGACTGGCCACCGTGGAGCACTGGCGGGTATCAGCTCTGGCTCACGAGTTCGCGGGACGGACGCGACTGGTCCCGCCCCAGGCCGGTCCTTGTCACGGTTCCGACCATCCGTGTCGCGTTCTGGCGCGAGTTCGGCACCATCGGCGGCTCGCCCTGCGGGGCCGCCGAGTTCATTGAAGGGCCGAACGGACGCCACTGGCTCTTCTGGCGCACCTATGTCGCCTCGGCGGATACGCCAGAGGGCATCCGCGAGTTCCAGCCGATCCAATTCGAGGGTGGCGGCAAGCTCGACAGCCGCACTGTGCACCCGGCCATTGACTCGGCCGGCCGCCTGCACGTGGTCTTCAACTCGTGGCGGGAGGGCCTCTGCTACTCGACCTCGCCCGACGGCCAGAAGTGGTCCGCCCCGGCGCCCCTCGACGTTGCGAAGCCAGGAGGCATGTTCGAAGGGGCGCAGCTAATCCTCGACGGGCCGCGCGCCGCACTCCTCTACGAGGCCCTCAACGGCACCTGGCTCTGCCGGGGAGTCCTCGACCCGGCACCCAAGTTCGACCCGCCCGTCAAGATCACAAACCACCCCATCCCGGCGCGCGGCTCGCGCGCCTGCGTCACGCCCGACGGGCAAGTGACCATTCTCACGGGCGACGACACCATCTGGCTCCTCCAGGCGGATAGGAACGCGCTGTGTCGCCCCGTTCACAAGTTCTGACCTGGGAGAAGGGGTTTGGAGTTATGGGCAGTAACACCGACTGGTTCCACGACGCAAAGTGGGGGGTGTTCACGCACTACTTGGGCGCGCCGCCGAGCACGGACGGCGGGGCAGAGCTGACCGCCGAGGCATGGAACGCCCAGGTGGACGCCTTCGACGTGCCAGGGCTCGTCGAGCAGATCGTCTCCACCGGCGCCCGCTACTACTTCATCACGATTGGGCAGAACTCGGGGCACTACTGCGCGCCGAACCCCACCTACGACCGCCTGGTGGGCATCGAGCCGAGCAGGTGCTCGCGGCGCGACCTCGTGGCCGACCTCGCCCGCGCCCTGGCGCCCCACGGCATCCCGCTTCTGGCCTACCTGCCCAGCGGCGCGCCCGCCGCCGACCACGAGGCCCGCCGCAGGCTCAAGTGGCTCTGGGGCGCCCAGGGCGGCTGGCAGCTCCCCGGCGAGCCAGTGGGCGGTCGCCTCGCCGACTTCCAGCGCTCCTGGGAGGCCATCTGCCGCGACTGGTCGCTCCGCTGGGGCCGCAGCGTGCGCGGCTGGTGGATTGACGGCTGCTACTTCGCCGACGAGATGTACCGCCACGCCGACGAGCCGAACTTCGCCAGCTTCGCCGCAGCGCTCAAGGCCGGCAACCCAGACGCCATCGTGGCCTTCAACCCCGGCGTCGTCGTGCCCGTCATCTGCCACAGCGAACACGAGGACTACACGGCGGGCGAGATCGCCGAGGCCCTCCCCACCTGCCCCGGCCGCTGGGTTGCCCGCGGCGGCCACAAGGCTCAATACCACATCCTCAGCTACCTCGGCTCCACCTGGTGCGGCGGCGACCGGCCCCGCTTCGGCGACGACCCTTCGACTTCGCTCAGGGCAGGCCTGGCCGCGGCCTACACCCGCTACATCGTCTCGAAGGGCGGCGTCGTGACCTGGGACGTGCCGATCCTCACGTCCGGCCTCATCCCCCAGCCCTTCGTCGCGCAGCTCCAGGCCATCGGCCGCAGCATGGAGAGGACAACATGAACCGCGAATCACGCGAATAGAGACCAAGAGCCGCGGTACTCGTCACTCATCAGGTTCCTTCCCGATTCGCTCGATTCGCTCGATTCGCTCGATTCCCTCGATTCGCGCTTATCATGCTATGGAGAGCTAGCCAATGCCCGACGAACCGAAGCCCCTCCCCAAGCCCGGCATGGACCCCACCACCGCTCCGCCCTGGTGGCTGACGAAGCCGAAGGAGATCCGCGCCTTCCTCGAATCGCTCGACGGCGTGAAGGTCGAGGAACTCGGCCACACGGCGGGCGGCAGGCCCATCGTCGCCGCCGCGTGGGGCGAACGCGACGACCTGCCCGGCCGCACGTCCAAGAGCCTCGCCTCCGCACTCTCGGGCGGCGATGCCACGGCCTTCTACGGCAAGGGCGAGCGCAAGCGCCAGTCGCTCCTCTTCGTCGGCAACGCCCACGGCACCGAGTGGGACGGCACGGTCGCCGCACTCCACTACCTCAACATCCTCGTCACGGGCAAAGACCTCCTCGGCCGCGAATGGCCCAAGGTCGCCGAGACCGGCCGTAAGCACCGCTTCGTCCTCATCCCCATCCTCAACGTGGACGGCCGCGAGCGCGCCCCCGACCACGTCCACTGGATCAACTGCGACCCCGACTACTTCATGATGATGTCCCAGGGCCTCACCCGCGACGGCATCATCCTCACCTGGCCCTCCGCAAAGCTCACCTGCCCCATCCCGCCCGACAGCGTCCGCATCCTCGGCACCTACTACAACGACGCGGGCATGAACCTCGTCTACGACTCCCCCTTCGGCCCAGAGTGCCAGCCCGAGACCGACGCCCTCCTGCGCCTGTGCCGCCGCGAGATGCCCGACGCCATCGTCCTCTCGCACTCCAACAACGGCAGCCTCGTGGACGCCCCCTCCGCCTTCATCCCCTCCCACTACAAGCAGAAGGTCCACCAGCTCGCCGCCTGCGTGGGCATGCGCTGCCACAAGGAGGGCTTCCCGAAGTACGAAATTCCCCGCCGCCCGACCTTCTACGCCGGCGAGGTCTTCTACCAGAGCGACGCCGTCTACCACGCCTGCGGCGGCCTGCCGCTAACCGTCGAGTTCCCCTGCGGCTGGCAGAACCTGCCCGACAGCCATCGCGGCATCCTCGACATCGGCCTCGCCGTCCTCGACGAAATCGCCTTCTTTGGAGCCGCCTACCGCTTCCGGCCCAGGGACCCCGTTGTGAAGCTCTGAACTCGCCCCCGCCATACTTGCTCATCTCCCCCCTCTCAAGGTTGACCAAGTATGGGGACACGGGGCAGAAGAGCCAGCCCTGCTGCCCTCATCCTCCCACCACTTCAGCCACTGCTCGCGGCTGCTCAGGCGCTTCCCGGTCGGTGCCCGCAACACGTTGGACACCGCGCGCAGCTCGTCGGGCCAAGAGGGGTGAAGGACGAAGGAGCGCGGCCAGCGAGGGCTATCGCTGATAGATAGGCAACTGGCGATAGGCCGGCGTGAGGGCCAGGACGGCCATGGCGGTGGAGTAGCAGGTGCCGGCTCTCGCCTCGTTGCCGCGGCCCTCAGACCAGGAGCCGTCGCTCCGCTGGAGACGCAGGAGGGTGTCGTAGAGGTGTTCGGCGAACTTGTCCCAGTGCTCGGCGCCGAGCTGGAACATGCCCTGGGCACAATAGTAGATTCCATAGTAGAAGAAGCCGTCGGAGTCGCCGTCGCGGAGGTGGCGGAGGATCCAGTCGCCCGCGGCGAGGTTTTCTTTGGTGCGGTGGCGTCCGCAGAGTTCGAGGCAGGCGAGAAGAGGAGTCTTGACCGCGGATGACGCGGATCGGCGGGGATAGCTGGTGGAAGAAGACCCCGCGAATCACGCGAATCCGCGCGAATCCTGAAACACCAAACCCGAAACGCGAAACGCGAAACCGCTTCTCACGCAGAGTCCGCAGAGGGGCGGAGGGAGCAGAGAAGATGAATGCAGCCGCGGATTGCGCGGATGGGCGCGGATAGGAAGAGGCAGCAACCGCCAAGCCGCCAAGGCCGCCGAGGAGAGGGCCCCAACCACGGATGGCACGGATGGGCACGGATAGGGCCCGCTCGATTCCGTACCCCAACACCCAACACCCATCACCCAACACCATTCTTCTCTTCACCTCGTCGGATGATCTCCTCCACGATCTCCCGCACCTCGGGATTCAGCCGGTCCAGCACCTCCGCATCCCGCCCCTTCTGCCAATACTCCACCGCCCTCACGTACGGCTCCAACACCGCAAGCTCCCCCTCCATCCCCCGCGCGCGCATCATGTCGAGGAACTCCTGGCAGATTCTCGCACACGTGTCGCCGGCCACTGATGACCAGAAAGCGCCCATCGAATGCCAGACGAGATCCTTCTCTGCTTTTCCTACAGCATCGAGAGCCCGGGCAAAGGCTTCCCGTGCGCTGCCGTAGTCATCGTCCCCGATCGCCGAGGCGCACTGGGTGAGGGAGATTTGTGCTAGGAGAGCTGAACAGTAGACTACTCCTTCTCGGTCGCCTCTTCCGGCAGCGCGGCGGATGGCTTCGGAAGCCTTCTCGCCGGCCGCGCCCCGGAGTTCCGACGCCTCCGGCCCAGTCTTGTCACCAGCCAGCAGTGCCAGCGTAAACGCCCAGTTCCGGAGGGGCTGATAGTCCTGAGGAGCAAGCTCGCCCGCCGCCCGGTACTTCTCGACAGCATCTCGGAGCAAGGCCTGCTGTTCTGCCCCCTGTCTCTCCAGGGACAGGAGCGTGAGGGCCGAGCCCCAGTTGTGTAGAGCGTCATGCATGTCCGGCCGAAGAGCGAGAGCGGCCCTATACTTCTCCATGGCCTGCTGCAGCAGGTCCACTCGCGCGACCCCGCTCGTGCCTTCGGCAAGCTCCGCTAGAACCATGCCCCAATTGTACAGGGCGTCAGACGCGTCTGGTTTGGCCGTCGAGGCTGCCCGGAATCTCTGAGCCGCCTCTCGCAGGAGAGCGCCCCGATCTGGTCCTGTCTGCTCTCCGGCAAGCCGCATGAGTGCGAGCGCCCAGTTGTAGAGGACCACGTGATCGTTGGGCGCGATGCTCGCAGCAGCCTGGAATCTCCCGACTGCCTGCTGAAGGAGATCCGCCCTCGCTGAGCCTTCCATGGTGTCGGCGAGGCGCCCTAGGGTTCTGCCCCAGCCATCCAAGGCTTCGTGTTTGTCTGGCTTCACGCGAAGAGCCTGACCGTACTTGTCAATTGCCTGCTCGAGTAGCCGGGCCTTCTCCTGTCCGTTCTTCTCTTCAGCTAGGTCCTCCAGCGTCTTCCCCCAGTTGTAGAGCGCGTCATGCCTATTCGGAGCAACCGCGGCTAGGGCTTGAAAGCAGGCAATAGCTTGGCTGAGAGTGGCCTCACGCTCCGAGCCAGTCCTGTTGGCGGCTAGTTCGGCCAGAGTCACACCCAGGTTGAAGCGCGCGTCATGCAAGTCAGGTTCGATAGCAAGGGCGCTCTGCAATGCCTTGATCTCATCCAGCGGTTTCCCTTGAACGGCGCGGAGGTGGGATGTGAGGAACCATGTCCAGGCAAGTTCGTGGTGCTTTGCTTCGCGCTCGTACTGCTGCCTTTGGCCCTCTAGAAGCTCTTCAGCGTGCTCTATGTCGCCAGACTCGACGCAGGCTTCGACGGTGCGCGCTACAATGCCTATGGCAGGCTCCGCAGCCGGGGCGGCGTCTGCCAGGTAGCTGAGACATTCGATCAACCTTCCGCCCTCAGCATAGCGCTTCTCTGCGGCCAGCATCTGGTAGGCTGTCAGGAGCCTCTCGGCTTCCATTTCCCACTCTTCCGGGGTGTACCAGATTCTCAGGAAGTCGATGAGGAACTGGATTCGGCGGGAGGTGGCGGTGGAGAAGCGCATTTGGTGCCAGATGCGGAAGAGGCGCTCGGAGACCATGTAGTAGGTCTTCTTGCGGCGCTCCTGGGGGGCGAGGGTGACGAAGCCGGTCTCCCTGAGCCGCTGAAGGATGCTGTTGATCTGGTTGACGGGCAGGCGCAATTCGGCGGCTAGCTCCGTGGGCGTAGCGGGGCGGCCAAGCCGCGCAAAGGCGTCCATCACCCGCCTCTGCTGGGCGGGGAGCTGTTCCAGGCGCGACTTGTAGTAGGGAGTCACGTCATCGAGCAATGCCTGGACCGCCGTGCGGACCTCGGGCAGCTCGCTCGCGGTGCACAGTTGGTAGAGCATGAGGACCAGGCGCGGGTTGCCGCCGGTGAGGTGGTGGACGGCTTTGATGCGGGGCGGCAGTTCATCGAGGTGGTCGAGGATCGTGCGATTTCCGTCCCACGCGGCCCGCTTGCGGAGCATCGCCACGATCTGGTCGGGGGTGAGGTCCTGGAGGTTGATGGTTCGGAAGAAGTTGTAGAAGGGCCGGCCGTAGCCGCTGACCTCGTCGAAGTAGGTGGGCGCGGCGCCGATGAGGACGAGGAACGCCTCGTTCATGAGGATGTCGCGGAGGCGCCCGAGCTGCGCGTCGTCGCGCAGTTGGTCGCCGAGGATGAGGTCCAGGTTGTCCACCAGGAGAAGGAGCTTTCGGGCGGAGCGCTGGGCGAAGCTTCGGGCGGCCTCTATGGCGGCCTCGGCCGCCTGGTCGTCATCCGCCATGGCCTCAATGGACTCCAGCCTTCCCTTCACTTCCTCATCGGGAGCTTGCTCGATGATGAGGGTTAGGACTTTGGTGAACAGGTGGCGCAGGTGGGCGATGGAGTATTCTTCCTCGGCTGTCTGGAGGGGCAGGTAGGCTTTGGCGAGCGTCTCGTCGCCCAGGACGCCGTAGCGGAGCATCAGCAGGAGATTGGTCTTGCCGATCCCGCGCGGGCCGATGATCAGGAAGTGCTGGTTGGCGGGCGCGCTGGCGCGGGCGCGAAGCTCGCCGAGGATGTCGTCGCGAATCGCCTCCCGCGCGACGAACGTGGCCTGGAGCTCGTCGGGAGGGATCAGCCGAGGGTTGTACTTGTATACTTCAGCGGGTGCCATCGCCGTCCGGTCCTTTCACGCCACATCCGAACCCGGATTGTAGGCGGGGCGTCTCTGCCCCGCGTTCCTGCTCAGAACGCATAGTACCGTCGCCACCAGTCGCAGAGGATCTTCGAGGCGAAGCTGTAGCCATCCGCTTCGCGCGAGTAGCGGATGTAGAAGTCGTTCTCCAGGTCGCCGATGAGGCGCGCAAAGGCGTCATCCGTGGCGGACTCCACGAGCGTCTGGACGAAAAGCGTGTGCAAGTCAGCGCGGCGCACTGGGTGCGGGTGCGCCAGGGCCATGGCCTTGAGCAGGGCCTTCGCCGCGTGCTCCTGAGGCTTGTCGTAGTGGCAGAGGCGGTCGTAGTAGTGCTGGAAATAGGTCTTGCAGGCCGCGCCCAGCACGCGGTCGTGGTAGATGGCGTCGAGCCGCGTTGGTCCGATCGCATTCGCCTCGCTTGCACGGGCAGTGGCGATTTCAGCGACGAAAAACTGAATGAAGTATGGGATGGGCGCGCCCACGTGGTCCAGAATGCGCTTCTGCGCGGCGGCGCTCAGGCGCAGGCCGCGGGCTTTCAGAAGCTCTCGCAGGAACTGCCTTGCGCGGTCGGGCGCCAGCTCGCCGAGGGAGACGCGCTCGAAGTCGTTGAACGAATCGGCTGCGCGGAGGCTGGAGAGGTAGTGCTCGATGCCGATGGAACCGCCGATGAGGAACCGGCAGTTGGCAAGGCCCACCCGGGGATCCGTGCGCAACTTGCGGAACCAGTAGAGGAAGGCGCGGGCCTCGGCATCGCTCACATCGTTGTCGCGGAAGAGATAGAGCATGACGGGCAGCTCGTCAATGATGAGCAGGAGCCTTCCCGCCCCATCGTAGCCGCGGAGAGCGTGCAGGAGCGCCTCTCCCCGCTCCTGCCAGTGCGGTGCCATCTTGTCCTTGAGGCGAATCCTCATGCCCACGTCCCAGGGGCCTGTGAACTCCGCCTCGTCGAGGAGACTGCGGAACCAGGCCCCCGCCTTTCTCCACTGGCCAAGCAGGAAGTTGCGGATGTGGTGGTCCGCCATCAGGGTCTCAAGCACGGCCACGATGAAGAGCACCGGCTCGCGGATCGACTCGGCGTCGATGTGAAGCGGCTTCCAGCCGGGGCGCGGCTGGTCGAGCAGGCGGTACATGAGACTCGTCTTGCCGAACCGCCTGGGAGCGGCCAGCAACACGTTCCCCGCGTCAAGCCGTTCCCAAAGAGTTTCCACCAGTTCCTCGCGATCGAAGAAGTCTTCGCCGCGTGCCGGCGTTCCCACGATGTTCTTTGCCATATTCTCGGCTCCTGTACATCATTATTGGTGTGCAACAGACATGATATACAACGCGGCTGTTGTTGTCAAGCCGATCTGGATAGATAATCTCTAAAGTCTTGCGCTATCAAGGCTTGGGCTGCGGCGGGCGGAGGGAAGAGGGGCTATCGGTGTTCGGGTACAGAAGAGGGGCCTTCTTCCTCTGCGGTCTCCGCTCCTCTGCGTGAGAAAGGATTCCTCTTTCGCGTCGTTTCGCGTGTTTCGCGGGAAAGAATACGGGGTTCGGGGCAAGAAGACGGGCTGGACCGCTTATTGCGCTGATTACCCGGATAGGGCAGGCTCGGGTCTCCCTCCTATCCGCGCCCATCCGCGTCATCCGCGGTTGGACCCCTCTTCTCCGCGCTCTCCGTGTCTCCGTGGTAGGCTATCGCTGATAGATGGGCAGTTGCCGGTACGCCGGGGTCAGGGCCAGGACGGCCATGGCGGTGGAGTAGCAGGTGCCGGCTCGGGCTTCGTTGCCCTGGCCTTCGCTCCAGGAGCCGTCGGAGCGCTGGGTCTTGAGGAGGGTGCCATAGAGGTGTTCGGCGAACTTCTCCCAGTGTTCGTCGCCGAGCTGGAACATGCCCTGGGCGGTGTAGTAGATGGCGTAGTAGAAGAAGCCGTCGGAGTCGCCGTCGCGGAGGTGGCGGAGGATCCAGTCGCCTGCGCCGAGGGTCTCGGTGGTGCGGTGCTTGCCGCAGAGCTCGAGGCAGCAGACAAGAGGAGTCTTGACCGCGGATAACGCGGATGGGCGCGGACGAAGACCGCCTCAAGTCCATACCCGACAACCGAACACCGAGTTGCCGACCGCGAATCGTGCGAGTCCCCGCGAATCCTGAAACGCGAAACCCGAAACGCGGAACGATTTCTCACGCAGAGGAGCAGAGGGGCAGAGGTAGCAGACAAGAGGGGTGCAACCGCGGATTACGCGGATGGGCGCGGATGCCCCAGGAATCAACTGCCGAGTCCTGCCCACTCCAGCAGCTTCTTCAGGCGTCTGGCCCGAAGGTTGGCAGAAACATCCCACAATGTCTTCAGCACAACTACACGCCGTTGCATCCGCTCTCTCCGGGCAACAAGGTCCGCTGACACGAAGCCGTTGTAGGATCTATCAAGGAGCCATCTGTTGAATCCATTGCAGGTCTGCCCGAAATCAGGCTCGTATTTCTCGAGGACTTTGCCCGTCCCAGGATCGCGCACAAGCGTGAGTTCCTTTTCCAAATCTACCGCGCCTGGGCCGTAAGAGAAGGCGAGGTGTGCCCTCAGGACTCGAGTGATGAGGAAGAGGGAATCCAGCCGCCCATGCTCCTCAGGCGACTTCGCCCTGTTGGGTTCTTGATGAACCTTCGGATGCTCGTACAGAACCCTGACTAGAGGGGCACCGGACCTGTAGCCTTCCTCAATCGAGGCAAGCAACCAAGAAGCGTCTTCCTCCGGCGGATCAATGCCTAGGTTCCGGTTCCTCTCAGTGTCGTGGCATATTCCGGTGACTATTGTCTTCACGGCGTGTGACATACAAGTCACACGGCCGTACGCCTCTCGGAAAACCCTTTCAAACCGCTCCAGGACGTATCGCTCGCCTTCGCTTCTCTCCGCGCAGAGACGCCTGAACTCGGGGAAGAAAGGCCCGGCATCCCTGATGGCAGCCCGAAAACGTTCTTTGGCCGCTGCCAAGTCGCTGCTGGTGAGCTCGTAGTCGGGGTGCTTGCCGACGTCGTACAGGTAAACCCCCGCCCTCGCGGTTTCAGGCCCGTAAGCTTGGGCAAAGGGGTCAATGGCCAGGAAGCCCCTTATCAAGACCTCCGTCATGAAGAGAAGGGTCTCCCGAGGGTCCTTGCGGACGCTGACTGGCTCAAGATAGTAGTTTCCAACGTAGCTGCGGAAGTAGGTCCTCGCTTCATGGGGCTTGGTTCCGTACAGGAAACACAGGGAAACCATCTCCGCGAATATCTCCTTGAACCTTTTTGCCTCAGTCTCCCTCTTGGCCTGCATTTCCCTATAGCGCCTTGCGTCGAGCTTCTCTTCCGGCTTCTCTTCTGCCTCAGTATCGGAGGGGGTGCGCCGGTAACATACAAAGCTGCAGTGATCGAGACCTGCCTTCTGTTTCGGGCAGCCTTCAGCAACAAGCAAATCGCAGATCATATGTCCTACTTCGTGGAATTGCGCTCGGAGGCCGCTAGGACGGAAAAGGTAATCGATGCTCAAGCTCAATTTTGCCAGGAAGTACTTCTCGTGGCCCCCGAGGTCGAACCGGCGCCAGATGGCCCTTGGGTAGTGAGAAACCTCGCACGCGGCACATACGCGTAGGTGCAAATCCTCAGGAGGCTCTTTCGGGTGGTAGATATCGGTTTCGCCCTGGAGTACCCGCCGCACGACACCCAAGCCACACATCAACGCGGCGTCCGCGCCATTGACCACCTTATTCAGGCCCCACTTCTCATCAATGGCCATCTGCCATCGTTGGGGATAGCGGAATCCCATCTGCGTGCGGTACTTCAGAGCGCGCTGCAAAAGATGGACAAGGTCGCTCAATGCCAGAAGATTGTCGGCGGTGAGGCACGAAAGCGCCTGTGCCTCTTGCTCTCCTCTGGTTGGCGGTCGGGGCAGGTCTGCGAGAGCACGGTCCAGGGCCGGCGCGAGTTCCTTCGTCACCAGATTATAGGTTGCCGCGAAAATGTAACCAAGATCGAGACTGTAGCAACATTACAGAGTTTTCTTCTTGACTTTCGCCTGGCAATCGGCGATGATGCCAGAGGGGAGAGTTCCTCTGGAGGAACGTCGCCGTGCCGAAGCCTGGTGAGTACGTCGCCGACGT
>Ga0194112_10006078_pt1 | contig 16076 bp, 12 predicted proteins | sample TA2MahC400mmetaG_FD_146191 | JGI IMG/M metagenome (GOLD analysis project Ga0194112, IMG submission 146191) | Freshwater microbial communities from Lake Tanganyika, Tanzania - TA2015016 Mahale Deep Cast 400m | ecosystem: Environmental > Aquatic > Freshwater > Lake | place: Tanzania: Lake... | reverse complement strand
AGCCAGTTCGAGCCGACGAAGCGGAAGGACTGCATGCCGTCGCGGGTGGTATCCGCATCCATCTGGCTGAGATCGATCTTGTCGCCGGTCTGGAAGTCCATGATGCGGTCCGCGCCATGCCCTGCCCGGAAGACAAACGTGTCGTTGCCCGCGCCCCCCCACAGTTCATCGTCGCCTGCGCCGCCGATCAGCGTGTCGTTTCCACCACCGGCCCGGATCGTGTCATTGCCGCCACGTCCGTCAATCAACTCGGCCAGGTCGCTGCCGACGATGGCCTCGGCCGCATCGTTGCCGATGAACTGCGTTCCGGTAAAGGTCGGCGCAGGTGCGGTGGGTGTCGTCACCGCAGGCGTCGTGGTCAGGATGAAGTCGGACGCCGTGAAGGTCCGCAGGCCGTTGACCCGGATGCTGAAGTCAACGACGCCGTCGCCATTCGTGTCGCCCTGGATATAGGTCACGCCGTTGGCCGTGTCCTGATAGGCGCCAAGATCGCCTGCCTGCGCCAGCCAGTTCGACCCGACAAAGCGGAAGGACTGTACACCTTCGCGGGTGGTGTCCGCGTCCATCTGGCTGAGGTCGATCTTGTCGCCGGTCTGAAAGTCCATGATGCGGTCCGAACCCGCCCCATTGCCGAAGACAAAGCGGTCGTTGCCCGCGCCGCCCCACAGTTCGTCATTGCCAGCTCCGCCCGTCAGGGTGTCGTTGCCGCCGTTGCCGCGGATCGTGTCGTTGCCTGCACCGCCCCGCAGGTCGTCGGCGCCTTCTCCGCCCACGATCAGCTGGTTCAGCGAAGCCACGGGAGGCACCGGAGCCACCACGCCATCCCGCGTCGCGATCTCCTGATAGGCATAGTACGCGGCCTTGCGCTCTCCGTTGGGGCCGACCAGGCCGAACCAGTTCTCGGTATCGCCGGTGTTGCCGCCGCGATCCTGATAGGAGTACCACAAGATCGGGCCAGCCCAGGCATTGGCCTTGGCCATCTCGGTGGCCTGCTGCAGTACCAGCGCCTGCTGCGCCTGCGTCATGGCCATGTGGCCGCCCGTGGTGGGTGCGCCCAGCTCGGTGATCCAGATCTGCTTGGCGCCGTCGCCATTAGCGACCATCGTGTTGCGCATGCCGTTGTTCAGGATCGACCAGCCGTTCCAGGCGGCAGGGTTGTCCGGCAGCAGGGGGTAGGTATAGGGGTGAAAGCCGACCGCGTCGAAATAACCCTTGGCGCCGCTGGCATACATGCGCTGCAGGAAATCGACTGCGCCGTACATCCCGTTGCCTGTGCTGGGGATGGCCGCGTTTCCGGCCGTGATCACCACGTCGCGGCTGTCCACCGCCTTGATCGCCGTGTAGGCGCCCTGCAGGACCTTGGTGTAGGTTTCGGGCGACATGACGCCCATGTTCGGCTCGTTCAGGATTTCCCAGTGGTTGACGCGATCGCCGAAATGAGCGGCTGCGGCGCCTGCAAAGCGGGCGAACTCCTGCTGCTCGACGGCCGACTCCATCGCGCTCGTGCCCCAATTGGACTTGCCGTTCAAAAGGCCGATGACCTTGATGCCGTGAGAGGCGGCGATGTCGACGACCTTGTCGAGCAGGGTCCAGTTGAAGGGACCGTTGCGCTGTGGCTGGGCCACGCCCCACCAGAAATCGGTGCGGACCCAATCCACGCCCAGCCTGGCGTAATCGGCGAATTCGGCATGCAGTTCTGCATCCGACCTGCCCAGCAGTTCGCCCAGAGGCGTGGCCATTCCCAGTTGGCCGGAGGGTGCGTTAGTCGTCATGGTTGGACCCGATTGCGGAGATGTGAGGTGATGGCCAACCAATAGTGCGAAATTGCTTTACAGCAGGTTAACAGTACCCGTTAACAAATTCGGAATCCGATTTTTAGAGCCAATTTGACTGAATAATCCCCTACATTTGCTGCAAATGCTGCGCAATAAGCTTTCAGACTGCACGCCATGCATGCGGTGCAACATATGATTCTGATTCGGAGAACAGGAATTATTAACAGGTGTTAACGGAAACATTAACGAACCTTTTATCCTCCATTGGATCAGACGATCCCTTCGTGCCGGTGCCGGTGCCGGTGCCGGTTCAGGCAGCCGCCGCCCATCCTTGCGCAACGGTTGGACTGCAGAGGAGTGCGCCTGCAGGAAGTGCAGGCCCTGCAGTGACCGAGGAGCAACAGAAGAAGGCAGGCACGCAGGCATCCGGAGCCCGAGTGGGAACCGTTGGACGGATCATTTTGTCTCAGCTAGAAGATGTGGACGACGTCGCAGTGGCGACGACAAAAGAGACACCGGAAGTTGATGCAAAGAAATATTGAAGATCGTCCGGAGGGGGCCTCGGACGAAAGCCTGCTGAACGCGGTCTGTGAAAACGCCAGTGGAGCCTTGTTCGTCCTCGACAGGAATCAGCACTGCATCTACCTGAATTCGGCCGCGGTAGAACTGACGGGCTTTGCGCTTGACGAGCTTCAGGGCCGGCCCCTGCACGACTTCATCCACCACACCCGTCCCGATGGCAGCCATTATCCGATCGAGGAATGCCCGATCGACAGGGCCTTTCCAGAATCGCGGCGGGAACGTGGACAGGACACCTTCATCCACAAGGATGGCCACTTCTATAGCGTCGAATACACCGCCAGCCCTGTCGAGGAGGAAAGCGTCGTGGTCGGCACCGTTGTCGAGGTGCGCGACATCACAGCCGAGTTGCTGGCCCGCCAGACGCTTGAAGAAGAAACGCGCACGCTTGAGATCCTGAACCGGACGGGCACGATGCTGACGGCGACGCTTGATCTGGAGGAGATCGTGCAGGCCGTCACCGATGCCGCGACCGAACTGTCGGGCGCGCAGTTCGGCGCCTTTTTCTACAACACCATCCGGGAGGGCAGGGCACTGCAGCTTTACACGCTGTCGGGCGCTCCGCGCGAGGCGTTTTCGGCCTTTCCCCAACCACGACACACCAGCATATTCGGCCCCACCTTCGCGGATGGCGTCGTGCTGCGGATTTCCGATGTCACCGCCGATCCGCGCTACGGAAGCCATGCCCCCTTCCTTGGGATGCCAGAGGGCCATTTGCATGTGACAAGCTATCTTGCGGTTCCGGTGATTTCGCGGACCGGCGCGATCCTCGGCGCCTTGATCTTTGGCCATGAGGAAGCCGATGTCTTCAGCGAGCGGAGCGAGCGTGTCGTGACCGCCGTCGCAGCGCAAGCCGCCATCGCCATCGACAACGCCAACCTTTTCGAGGCCGCCCAACGCGAGATCGCCGAGCGTCAGCGCTCCGAGGACCACCAGAAGCTCTTGGCGCAAGAATTGAACCACCGCGTCAAGAACATGCTGGCGACCGTCCAGTCCATCGCCACGCAAACCTTCCGGGGCCGTGTCGAGGAAGGAACGATGCGCCTGTTCCTGGGCCGGTTGCTGGCCCTGTCCCACAGCCACAGCCTCATCATGCAGGAAAGCTGGCGGAACGTAGATCTGCGGGCGGTCGCCTCGACTGCGCTTCTACCCTTCGTCGGCGAGATTTCAGGCAATGCGCGGACCTTTGTAGAGGGCGATCCGGTGCAACTGACGCCCAAGCTTGCACTCGCGCTTGGCATGGGTTTTCACGAACTGGCCACGAATGCCGCCAAGTACGGGGCGCTGACGGCGGAGGAAGGTCGGATCGAAATCCGGTGGCGCGACATCGGCGACGGCATGCTGTGCATCACCTGGGTCGAAAAGCAGGGTCCTGCCGTTGCCCCGCCGCAAAGCAAGGGCTTCGGCACCCGGCTTCTCGAACAGGGCCTTGCGCATGAGATCGACGGCACGGTGCGGATCCTGCACGACCCCTGCGGGTTGATCTGCGAAATCAAGATGCCGATGCCGGAGGTAGCCTCATGACGTCACGCCTGTCCGGTCTTCGCGTCCTTCTCGTCGAGGACGAGATGCTTGTGTGCATGGACATTGCGGATATGCTGGAAGGGTTCGGCTGCACCGTTGTCGGCCCGGCGGCCCGTGTCGCCCAGGCTTTCGCGATCCTTGATGCGGAAAACGTCGATGTTGCCCTTCTGGATGTCAATCTGGGGCGCGAGAAAAGCTATCCCATCGTTGACCGGCTCAGCGAAAAGGGCACCCCGGTGCTTCTCTCGACCGGCTATGCCGAGCTTGATCCGCCCTATGACCGCTGTCCGCGCGTGCAGAAACCTTATTCCCGCGATCATCTGGCCAGAAGCCTCGAAAAGGTGCTGGTACAGACGGGCCCGGCGGGAACATGAACAGCAGGACCTGAAGTCGCGTCGCAGGTTGCACGGCGATAGTTCAATGGCCAGATCCGTCACAGGTCCCGCGACGCAGCCGGAAGGGCGCCGCTGCCCCTGACATTGCTGTGACTCGGCGTTGTTTGGCCATCGCAGGTGCAGCCTTTCCTTTCGCCTGACCCCAGCTTGCCGAGCGATGCCATCGCCGCCGACACCATAATGCGGTCCGCACCCGTGCAGGAACCGGGTGCCGGAAAATCAGCGCTGCGCCTGACGGTTCGAAACTTGCCAACCTGCGGGATCTGCCGGTCGCTTCATCGGTGTTCAGCCACGGGCATGACGCGATTGGCGGCATCTGTCAGGATCAATTGGCGCCGTGGTGGCCGCTGCCGCCCTGATCATGGCACTGTTCCAGAAGCGACAGCACGCAGCCAGAGGTAGGGTCGTACGCAGATATCCGACAGGTTCGGAACATTCTTTGCCTCTGGCCGTTGCTGCCCCGTCGCATCAAGACAAAAGGCAGACCAGCCAGCATGACCGGACCATCATCCAGACAGATGAGAACGGTCAGCCGTACCCGAGGAATGATTATCCCATTCTCTGGCCGGGTTGTCGCAGATTGGGGGCAGGGCCAAGGCCTGAACAGGACGTGTCCTCCACGGCCCGTGGATGCTGTGGTGAAAGGTATCAGTTCCGATCGGCTGCCGCGGTCCTTGACACAAAATGGGCCTCAGGCTGCCTGCCGGCACCTGCGACTGCCGCCTGCGACACAAAGGAGCGGCGCGTTGAGCGGCTGCTCCGCCTTTCCCTCCCGAACTTGTTTGAAAAAGGATATGCCATGACGGAAGACAATCCCCAGAACCCCGAGCGCCGCAAGATCATTGGCGGCATGGCAGGCAGCGTGGCTGCGATGGGCTTCGCCGGCGCCGCACAGGCGCAGCAGGCAGGCCAGGGCGCCGAGGCCGGCGCCGCGCCGCTGACGCGGGTGCGGGATCCGCAGTCCGCCTATCCGCAGCCGCCGTTCGAGGAACAGCAGCAGGAATGGCCGGGACTTGCCGGAGAGATGACTCCCGTGCCGGATCACGGGGAAGAGAGCTATCGCGGATCGAACCGCCTCGAGGGGCGTCGGGCGCTGATCACCGGTGGCGACAGTGGCATCGGCCGCGCTGCCGCCATCGCCTTTGCACGCGAGGGTGCTGATGTCGCCATCAACTATCTGCCAGCCGAAGAGCAGGACGCCCGGGAAGTCATCGCTCTGATCGAGGAAGAGGGTCGCCGCGCCGTTGCGATACCCGGGGACATCACCGACCGCGGCTTCTGCCAGGAGCTTGTCCAGCGGGCCGTGGATGAACTGGGCGGCTTGGACATTCTGGTGAACAACGCGGGCTTTCAGCAATCCTCGCCGTCGATCGACGAGATCGAGGACGACACCTTTGACCAGACGATGAAGACCAACATCTACGCCCCCTTCTGGATCACCAAGGCCGCGCTGCCGCATCTCGAGGCGGGCGCGTCGATCATCATCACCGCCTCGGTCGTGGCAGAACAGCCGCCCGAGAACCTGTTCGACTATGCCCAGACCAAGGCCGCGAACATCATCTATGCCAAGGTGCTGGCCAAGCAGTTGGCGGGGCGCGGGATCCGGGTGAACGCCATTGCACCGGGTCCCTTCTGGACGCCGTTGCAGGTCACGGGCGGACAGCCGACCGAGGACCTGCCCCAGTTCGGGGCGGACACGTCCATCGGTCGCGCGGGCCAGCCGGTCGAGATCGCGCCCCTGTATGTGCTGCTCGCCAGCGCCGAATCCAGCTATTCGACGGGGCAGGTCTTCGAGGCCACAGGGGGCTGACGGCCAACGTTTGGCCCGAGCGGCAAGGAAGGGCCTGCCGGGGCAGATGTTGCCCCGGCAGGCCGTGCCCGCGCAGGTGACGGGACGGGAACATCGGCGCACCCCAGTCGTTGGTCTTGTCCGGAAGGAGAAAGAAATGGCAAACGCAGACAGAAAATCATTCGGAGCCGGTCAGCAGGACCAGGGCAAGGGTGACGGAACCGGCGGCATGAGCCCGGCAGACATCGACACGCCCCTGCCGAGCGAGGTGCTTTCGAACCGAGACACGTCGCAGCATTCCGACCAGCGTGGTCTGGACTCCAGCTTTGTGCAGACCCAGCAGCTTCACGATCACGTCGGCAACCAGAGCAGCGACCAGGATACGGCCGGTGATACGCCCGATCGCGACAAGCTGGCCGATGAACGTCCCACCGACAAGCCCGAGGACACCGCATGAGCAAGCACCCCAAGACCGACAACCCTTCGGACAAGGACCTGGAGCAGGATCCCGGCATCGGCCGGTCCAAGGGCGCGACTCGGCGCGATCCGCTGCTTGAGGGTGACAACACCTTTGAAGGCGACGTGTCGAACGATACAACCCCGCAGGGCGGCGTCGATCCCGATCAACTCGGGCGGACCAACAAGTAGCAGAGCCGTCAAGGCGCCCACAGGTTGGCGTGCGTGAGTGGTTTCCCTGTTGTGCCGTCCGGGCACCTCCATGACGCAAACGTGGCACCTGGGCCGCAAGTGTTTTACAAGAGCTGCGGCCCGGCCTGCAAGAAGCGGCTGCTGATCAAGCAAAGTACTCCCACCCTGATGGTGCAATGGGAGCCTAACTATTCTTGCGTGCTGCGATCCCTCTTGTGACCTCTGCAGGTTGCCGCATCTTTGTATCGAGGCTCCTCAGGATCACGCCCGTCGGATGGTTGCTTTCCCCTCAGCTGAACGTCATCGGCGGCATCCCAGACATGATCAGGTCAGCTTCTTTGGAGACCCGTCCATCTTTGCATCTTATCCGGCTACCTTCGGAGCATAGCACACACATCCGCAGGAGCGCGCTTGGGCAAGACCGGGGTTGACGCGGGTGTGCTATGTGAACTGCGCGGAGGGGTGGTAGTCCCCTCCGCCAAGGCAGAGGACGCTACCGCGCATGTTCGTCCAGCCAGCGCTGCATCGTCTCGATCTCGGCTTCCTGAGCCTCGATCACGTCTTCGGCAAGCGCCCGCACCTCCGGGTCGGAACCGTGTTCCAGAACGATGCGCGCCATGTCGATGGCACCCTGATGATGGGGGATCATGCCACGCATGAAGTCCACATCCGCATTGCCCGAATACTCGATCGCCATGTTGCCGTGCATTTCAGCCATCGCCTCGCGATAGGCCGCAGTCGAGGATGTGTCGTCCGGCTGCGGCGCCGACATCTCCATCGTTCCATGCCCGCCATGTCCGGGGCTATCATGCGCCGAATGGTCCTGCTGCTGCGCGTGAGCAAGACCGTTTCCGGCGACCAGCGCACCTGCCAGTGCCAGCGCAACGAACTTCGTCATGTCAGATGCCTCCATGTTTCCAGATGAGGACAAGGTAATCATTCCTACCCTTGGAAGGTCAAGGACGGCACCGGAACGTGAAGTTGCCCTGAGACTCAGATGGGGGGATGCCTGAACGCGGGAGGAGTTATCGCGGTACGGAAAAGGTAGGCCAGGGGCCTGGACAGGCCGGAGTGGCTGGCCACATGCTGCGGCTGTGCAGAACACCCGCACCCTCCAGCCGAGGGCGCTGATGGAGATCGGGGGTTCGGCCAGTGGCCCAAGCATTCGGGCCGTTGCCAAAGCGCTTGTGGGGCTATCGTTGCTGCGGATCCGCCGCCGACGCCCGTGATCCGATGCCTCTTCTGGGTTGGAATGGGGACGAGTGGTTGATCGCATCCAGATGCCGGCTTGATCCGTGCGCCGGGACATTCCGCCAAGACCTGCCTGACAAGGGGATACTGCAGATCCCTTCAACTCGAATCTGGGTCATCAGCCGAGAGGCACATATTCAAGCCTTTCAACCCCTCCTCGACCGGGAACGTTCTGCGCCAGTCGCGGACGGAGGCAGTGTCCGAACCTCTTGCTTCACATGAAGGCGAAAAGGTCGCGACATTTTCCGCTTGTCACGCAGGTTCCTGCTGCAGTGGATCGGACGTTCGGCCGTAGTGCTTGTGGGGCCGTACAGATATTTCAAGAGGATCCTGTCCGGCACATGGAATGAGCCTGTCCCTTTCTGTGCCGCGGCAGATCACTGGGCGGCAACCTGTTCTCCGGTGCAGGCATTACGCATCACGCCGCGTCCTTGCGCCGGTCCAACTGTCACCCCAAAAAATTTTTGAGCCGGCTGTGGTTTCAGCAAAACATGCGGCGCCGAGTCAGTGCCTGTGCCAGACCTGATCCAGCGGCAGGGTTCTCCAGAGGCTTGCAGTGCGTCCTTCCGGTTCCGCACTTTGAAGGCAGGCGGAGGCGATACCATCGGCCATTTCCCTTGCTCCTCCCAAAGCCTTTCCGGCCCATCTTGCCGAACAGCAGCAGGGTGCAAACAGCTTCTGGATTGGCCGACATATGGGTTATCAGCTGCGAGAAGGGGCCGTCGGCACCTTTGCATGACGAGGTGCGGCCGGATCTGGCTGTGACGAAGCGGCGGGCGCATTTGCCGCGCTATTTCGCGCGTCCTCGTCGTCCGGCCGGTCTATGGAGAAGCGGAGCGTTGCGACCGCCCCACCGGAAGAGGAGTTGGTCAGCGTCAGGTCTCCGTTGAGTGCCACTGCGAATTGCTGCGCCACCGTCAGCCCCAGGCTGTCCGAGGCGCTGAGGTCGAACCCGCCGGGCAGGCCGGGACCATTGTCCATGATCCGCAGCACGGCAGGAATGCGCCCGGCAGTCGGCTTGTCCTGAACAGCCAAGGTGACGGCGATCCGGTTTTCGGCTCCGGGGGCCGCGCCATGCTCGATGGCGTTCATCACGAGTTCGCTGGCGATCAGTCCCAAAGGAACGGCAGTGTCATGCGGCAGGGGAAGGCTGTCGGCCTGAAACGACAGGGCGACATCGCCTGCGCCCGCCACCTCGATGACGTCATGGAGGACTTCGCGGAGATAATCCGCCGCATCCAGCGACTGCATCTGCGGCGAGTGCAGACGCCGCTGCAGCAGGGAGATCGACCTGATGCGCGACTGAGAGGCGATCAGGGCGTGCTTTGCCGTCTCGTCCGCAACCTGCTGGCTTTGCAGCCTCAACAGGGCCGCGACGGTGGACAGGTTGTTCGAGATCCGGTGCTGCAACTCCGAAAACATCAGGCTGCGGGCATGGGCCATGGCGGTTGCACGTTCCTGCGCCCGGGTCCGTTCGGCCAAGGCCCAGCTTGCGGCGGTGACGAACAGGACATTGGTTCCGATGATCAGCACGTAAAAGGCGATGGCCAGGACCGACCCGGTGGCCGAGCCGGAGCGATCCAGGGGTGCGATGAAGAAATGCCAGGCGATCAACCCGCAGATCGTACCCACCGCCAGGCCGGACCGGATCGAGGACAGGACCAATGTCAGCGTCACGGCCGGAAAGAAGGTCAGGAACGGGAATCCCCGTGGCAGGAAGTCGTCGAGCGCAAAGCGCAGACCGGTCGAGATGATGATCGCCAAAGTGCTGAACACCACCTCGTGGCGGATGCTGCGCGGCGTGGTCAACGCTCTGCCGAGCGCGTCCATCAGCCGGCGCAGGAGCGCCGATCTTTGAAGCCGATCCGACGGTGCGGAGTGGATCACGTCATACCTCTATCGCGTGGGCGAACCCCAGGGCGGTCAGTCTTACAGCATGGTTCAAAACGGAAACAGCGCAAAGATCTTCATCCTCTAATCTTCATCAGGAGGCAAGAATGGCGGGATGCCATCTCGGGCAGCCAGACATCCCGATGCCGGTGTTCCCCCCCTTGTCGCGCGGCAAGCTGGCCGATGCCCGATCCTGCGGCACGGGCGGAGGCCGCGCTGCAGGTTTTTCCGGATCCTGCCTGGGAAGCCGCCGCCACAAGAGCGATCGTCTACCGTGGCAGGACCCCCATCCGATGTGAAGTCGGCCGGATGCGTCATCATGGCGCGATGCTGCAGGGCCTCCGGGCGTGCGACGGCTGACCGCGATGTTGAGCCACGAACAACCGGGACAGGATGCGTCCCTATTGTGGCAATCTTCACAGAAGAAGTCTGTCCGCCAGCGGCTGGTTCGGCCGAGGCAACCAACCGGGCGAACAGGGGGCTGAACTTCGGCCCCGTCAGCATACCAACGCTTTCACGAAACCTTCGATGAGAGCGAGTCCCCTTGCCGATCGGCAACCGGCAACGTTGGACGCAACGCAACGGCAGGGACAAACTGCCGCCTTGCGGAGGTTGGCTGAAGCTGGCCTCATGCCGAAAGGTCAAAGGGGCAGGCATGCACGGGCAGCAGGCGGTTGCGATCATCGGCGCGGGGATCACCGGCATCACCTGCGCCAGGGCGCTGGTCCGGGCTGGACAGGCTGGGCCATGTCGCCGAATGGAAGGACGGCGCTATGGGTGCGCGGATCGGAATGCCGAGCATGCCGCAGGTGCCCCGCATGTTGGCCCGGAAACTTGATGTGGCTCAAGGCGCAACAGTGACAAGCGTTCTGCGTGACGGGGGAGAATGGGTGCTGCGTAAGGACAGCAGCAATTTTCGTGCGGACCTTCTGGTGCTGGCCATTCCGGCCCCTCAGGCGCGGGACCTGCTGGGACCAACCCACAGCCTGGACCCCGACTTAGAGCGGGTCGGCTTTCACGCCAGCGTCACCGTAATGGTGGGGCTGGACCCCGAGGCGCCGCGGCCGTTCGTGACACAGAAGGGTGAAGGGGCGCGGGCTTGGGTCGTACAGGACAGCGCAAAGCCCGGACGCGAGGGGCAGCCGCTGACCGCATGGGTCGTGCAGGCCGACCCGGAGTGGAGCAGGGCGTATATCGTCCTGCCAGTCGCCCGCCTTGCCGATCTGGTCGCCCCCCGGCTGCTGCAACTTCTGGGGGCCTTGGACGATCATGTCCGTTACCAGGCGGCGCACCGCTGGCTTTATGCGCAGGCGTCGCGGCCATTGGGGCAGCCGTTTCTGGCCAATGACGATGCGGGCCTGGTGGTGGGTGGGGACCGGGGGCTTGGGCCCATGGCCGAGGATGGCTGGGCCAGCGGCCGGACGAGGGCCGATCACCTGCTGGCGCGGCTGTGAGCGAGCCTGGCGATCGCCCGGCGCGGGCCGTGCCCCAAGGGCGCCTGTCGCGGATGCTGCGACTTGGTGGCCTGGCCTCGGGGATCGGCGGACGGGCCCTGGCGCAGGGGGCGCAGCAACTGGCGACAGGCCGGCGGCCCCGGGCGGCGGATCTGCTGATGACGCCGGCGAATGCGGCGCGGCTGACGGCACAGCTGGCGCAGATGCGTGGCGCCGCGATGAAGCTGGGGCAGCTGGTTTCGATGGATACGGGAGGCTTTCTGCCTCCCGAACTGACGGCCATCCTCTCCCGGCTGCGTGCGGATGCGGACCCGATGCCGCCCAAGCAGTTGCAGCGGGTGCTGGACGCGGCTTGGGGGCCGGACTGGCTGCGCCGGTTCCAGCGGTTCCAAGTGCGCCCCATCGCGGCGGCCTCGATCGGGCAGGTTCACAGGGCGATCACCAGGGACGGGCGCGACCTCGCGATCAAGGTGCAGTACCCCGGCGTCCGCGCCAGCATCGACAGCGACATCGCCAATCTGGGCCTGCTGCTGAAGGTGCCGGGCCTGATCCCGCCGGGGATCGACCTGCCCGCCCTGATGGACGAGGCGCGTGAACAGCTTCATGCCGAGGCCGACTATGCGCGCGAGGCGGCGCAGATGCGCCGGTATGCGGCCCACTTGGCCGACCAGCCTCAGTTCGTGCTGCCCGTTCCTGACGATGAATTCACCACGCCCGACGTGCTGGCCATGGACTTCATCGACAGCCGCCCCATCGAGACGCTGGCCGACGCGCCGCAGGCGCTGCGCGATCGGATCGCGACCGACCTGATCCGGCTGGTCATGGACGAGCTGTTCCGCTTTGACCTGATGCAGACGGACCCGAACCTTGCCAACTACCGCTGGCAGCCGGACAGCGGCCGGATCGTGCTGCTGGATTTCGGGGCAACGCGCAGCTTTTCCGCGCCGGTCGGGCCGCGCTTTCTGGCGCTGCTGCGGGCCGGGCTGGCCGACGACCCCGCCGCCATACGGCAGGCAGCCATCGACATCGGCTATTTCCGCGCCGAAACCGATCCTGCGCAACAGGCCTTCCTGATCGAGATGATGGAGATGGCCTTTGCTCCGCTGCGTCAGGGCGGCGTTTTTGATGTCGCGGCCACCGATCTCCCGCAGCGGCTGGCAGACAGGGCAATGCAAATGGCGCAAAGCGGTGTCCGCGCGGAAATGCCCCCGCCCGAGATCCTGTTCCTGCACCGCAAGTTCGGCGGGCTCTACCTGCTGGCGGCCCGCCTGCGGGCACGGATCGACCTGGACGTCCTGATCGACCCTGCACGGTTGCAGGCACAACTGGACCAGCGCACCTAGCGCTGGCCGGTTTCGTGCAGGCGGTCGCCGACGAGGCGCAGGATCATGCGGAACTCGTCCGACACAGCCAGTCCTTGTCCCAGGCCCTCTGTCGGGACGGCACCGGGGTCCTCCTGACCGTCGCGCATGGTTTCTCGCTGTGCCAGCCAGTCCATCACGGGCTGGCGGGCGCTGTCCTCCATGGCCGCGACAAGGCGCGCCAGCAGGCGGCGCTGTGCGTCCAGACGGGCTTCCAGGGTAGCGATGGCTTGGTCGGTCATGCTGGCCTCGTGCTGAAAAGAAGCAGAACACGAAGCGGGGCCGCAATGTTCCCCCTCAGGGCGCGTCGCGCGCCAGGGCCTGCTCCAGCGCCTCGACCACCGCCTGCGTCAGGCCCTGCGGCGCGGGGGGCGTGACGCCGCCCCAGCCCCGGCTGCAGGCCTCGGCCAGTCCGAACGGGGCGGGCTGGTCCAGCCCCGCCAGTTCGTCCCAGGTCACGGGGCAGGCGACGCGGGCGCCGGGCCGCGCGCGCACCGAAAAGGGCCCGACCGAGGTTGAACCGCGCTCGTTCCGCAGCCAGTCGATGAAGATGCGGCCTGTGCGGCGCGCCTTGGACATCTCGGCCGTAAAGCGGTGAGGCTCGGATTGCGCCGCCAGGGTTGCCACGCCGCGGGCGAACAGCTTGACCGTGTCCCAGCCCACGCTGCGCCGCAGGGGAACGACCAGGTGGACGCCCTTGCCGCCCGAAAGCATCGCCCAAGGCTCCAGCCCCAGATGGGCCAGCCGGTCGCGGAGGTCCAGCGCCGCGCGACGGGTGGCGGCAAAATCCAGCCCCTCGTCGGGATCGAGGTCAAAGACCAGCCGGTCGGGCCGTTCCAGCCGGTCGCGCCGGCCACCCCAGATGTGGAACTCCACCGTGCCCATCTGCACCGCTGCGACCAGCCCTGCCGCATCCGTGCCATAAACATAAGGGTGTTGCTCACCATCGCTTTCCTCGATCTCGATGGTCTTCAGCGCCTCGGGAAAACCCCGGCCCGGATGCTTCTGGAAAAAGCGCGGGCCTCCCAACCCCTCGGGCAGGCGCAACAGCGACAAGGGGCGGTCCCGGACCTGGGGCAACATCAGGGGCGCGATGTCGCGATAATAGCGGGCCAGATCGGCCTTGGTCACGCCTTCATCGGGAAAGATCACGCGGTCGCCGCTGCTGAGGGCGATGCCTTCGATCTCTTCGCGATCGCTTGCGCGGGCCTTCGTCATCGGCACCTCCAGCTGCACCTGGGCGGCGGGCTTGTCCTCGCGCAGGCCCAGGAAGACGGCGTGGCGCAGGCGGCCTTGGCCGGTCGTTTCGGCATAATCGATCTCGGCCACCAGCTGCGGATCGATCCAGGTGATGCCGCGCACCTCGCTGCGCGACGCCGGAACTGTCGGCCTCTTGCGCATCAGCGGACGCATCCGTCTGGCCAGATCAGCCATCTGGTCCTGATCGAATCCCGTCCCCACCTTGCCCATGTAGACCAGCTGCCCATCCTGTTCGGCGGCCAGGGCCAAGGAGGCGAACGGCCGCGCGCGCGTCGGGCTTTTCTGCCAGCCCACGATCACGAATTCGGCCCGGTGCCGGCACTTGATCTTCAGCCAGTCGTGGTTGCGACCCCCCCGATAGGGGGCGTCGCGCCGCTTGGCGATCACGCCCTCTCCGCCCGACCCGCAGATCAGGGCGAGGGCTTCGTCCGCGTCGGCCGGGATGATCGGCGACAGCTCCAGCATGCCCAGGGGCGGAACGGGGGCGAACAAACGCTCCAGCCGGGCGCGGCGCTCGTCAAGCGGAAGGTCGCGGAGGTCCCTGCCATCCAGGTGCAGCAGGTCAAAGGCCACGTAACGAAAGGGTCCGCCCGCGCCGATCGCGTCCTGCAGCCGCCCGAAGCCCTGCATTCCTCCGCCGGCCACGATCTCTCCGTCCAGCAGGGCCGAGGTGCAGCCGAGGTCGTCGAAAGCAGGCACCAGGTCGGCGAACCTGTCGGTCCAGTCCTTGCCGTTGCGGGTCCAGACGCGGGTGCCGCCCTGGCCAAGCGCGACAAGGGCGCGGTAGCCGTCCAGCTTCAGTTCGTGCCAGTGGCTGCGGCTGTCGGCCAACTCACCGGTCAGCGTCGCCAGCTGGATGGGCACCGGCGAAGGGCGCGTCCCGGACCGATCAAAAGGCACCGCAGGCTCGTCCGCCAGGATCGCGGCAAAATCGCGGCCGGTGACGATGCTGTGCCGATGGCGTGCGACCGGGTCGGGCTGGTGGGCGGCCTCGTCGTCGGCCTTGATCAGCAGCCAGTTCTCGCGCCGGGCGTCGGTGGCCCGGCGGCCCTGCATGCGCACCAGGTTCCAGTCGCCGGTCAGCCGCCGGCCGTGAAGGCGAAAGCGCAGGTGGCCCTTGGACAGACCGCGGGCGGCAGGCTCCAGCGGCTGCCACCAGCCCAGATCCCACAGCATGACGGTGCCTGCGCCATATTGGCCGTTCGGGATCTGGCCCTCGAAGCGCAGATAGGACAGCGGATGGTCCTCGGTCCGCACCGCCAGCCGCTTTTCGCCGGGATCAAGGGACGGCCCGCGAGTGATCGCCCAGCTCAGCAGCACGCCCTGCCATTCCAACCGCAGGTCCCAGTGCAATCGGGTGGCATCGTGGTTCTGGATCGAATAGCGAAGGCCAAGGGCCGAGGATTGGCCGTCGTCATCGGGTTCGGGCGTGGCCGCAAAATCGCGCTTGGCGCGATACAGGGCCAGCCCCGACATGTCAGGCGGACTTTCTCGGCTTGGCAGGCGGCTTTGGCGGGGTCTTTGCTATCTTGGCGGCGCGCCGGGCGCCGGTCTTGGCCACAGGCTTTGCGGCCGCGCCCGACGAGGACTTGCGCGGCGTCCTGCCGCCGTCCTTCTTGAGGCTTTCCTTCAGCGCGGCCATCAGGTCCACGACATTCTCGCCTGTGGGCCGGGCCTCGTCCTGATGGCCGACCAAGGCGCGGGGCGTCTTGCGGTTCTTGCGCTTGGCCTCGATCAGCGTGCGCAGGGCCTGGTCGTAGTTGTCGCGGAAGGCGCCGGGATCGAAGGGGCCGCTCTTGCGCCGGATCAACTGGGTGGCGACCTCCAGCAGCTCTTCGTTGCTGGTGTCGTCCTCGATCGAGGAGAACAGGGGATCGGCCTTGCGGACCTCGTCCTCGTAACGCAGCGTTTCCAGCAGCAGCCCATCGCCGCACGGGCGGATGGCGCACAGGTATTCCCGGCCCCGCATCGTCAACTGGCCAAGCGCCGTTTTGTTCTCGGCGCGAAGCGCGTCGCGCACGACGCGATAGGCATCCTCGGCCAGTTCGTCCGTCGGCACGACATAGTAAGGTTTTTCATAATAAAGGGGCGGGATCTCGCATTGATCGACGAATTGCACCAGCTCGAGCGTCTTTTTCGTTTCCAGGCGG
>Ga0194112_10006075_pt1 | contig 16079 bp, 14 predicted proteins | sample TA2MahC400mmetaG_FD_146191 | JGI IMG/M metagenome (GOLD analysis project Ga0194112, IMG submission 146191) | Freshwater microbial communities from Lake Tanganyika, Tanzania - TA2015016 Mahale Deep Cast 400m | ecosystem: Environmental > Aquatic > Freshwater > Lake | place: Tanzania: Lake... | reverse complement strand
TCGTTCCTGTTCCTGGGCCCCACCGGCGTCGGCAAGACGGAACTGACCAAGGCCTTGGCCGAGTACATGTTCGACGATGACAGCGCAATGGTCCGCATCGACATGTCCGAATTCATGGAGAAGCACTCCGTGGCGCGGCTGATCGGCGCACCTCCGGGCTATGTCGGCTATGACGAGGGTGGCGTTCTGACCGAGGCCGTGCGGCGGCGTCCCTACCAGGTGATCCTGTTCGACGAGGTCGAAAAGGCGCATCCGGACGTCTTCAACGTGCTCCTGCAGGTGCTGGACGACGGGGTGCTGACCGATGGTCAGGGCCGGACGGTGGACTTCAAGCAGACGCTGATCATCCTGACCTCGAACCTCGGCTCGCAGGCGCTGTCTACCCTGCCCGAGGGATCGGACGCGACCGAGGCCCGTCATCAGGTCATGGAGGCCGTGCGCGCCCATTTCCGCCCCGAGTTACTGAACCGGCTGGACGAGATCATCATCTTCCGCCGCCTGTCTCGGGCGAACATGGACGGGATCGTCACCGTGCAGCTGGGGCGTCTGGAACGTCGTCTGGCCGGGCGCAAGATCACGCTGGAGCTGGATCACGAGGCGCGCCAATGGCTGGCCGACCAGGGCTATGACCCAGTCTTCGGCGCACGCCCGCTGAAGCGCGTGATCCAGCGGGCGCTGCAGGATCCCCTGGCGGAACTGCTGCTGTCGGGCGAGGTTCTGGACGGATCGACGGTCCATGTCAGCGCGGGCCCCGACGGCCTGATCGTGGGCAACCGCATCGGCCGCCCGGGACCCAAGCTGGGCGCGGTAGGTGAAGGCCCCCGTCCAGACATTCCCATCCACTGAGACGAAAGGCCCCGGATCGCTCCGGGGCCTTTTCGCATCGACACCTTGAGACATCTGATTGATGACCCCTGGGATCATTCTGCCGGTCGCTGGGGCGGCGCCCGATACCTCGACCTGCAGGCGGCTCGATTGCTCCTCGCCTGAACCTTTGACTGCACTCTCATCTTGGCCGGTTCGGCCTTCTTTTTCCATAAGGGCAGGCCGTGGTCCACGGCAGCCGTCGGCACCGCATGCCGCATGGCAATTCCGGTTCCGGCTGATCTGCATGACCGTCGTATGCTTTGGCAATTCGATGCCCAAGCTTCTGCTTGCGGTCGCTTCCGCCTGCCGCAGGCTGCCTGACATCGCGATCGGCAACATCGTCGGCACGAACATGGGCAACGTTCAGGACATCACCGCACGGCTCGCACCGGTTCCCATGGCCCGTCGCCTCCTGCGCTTCGACCTGCCGGTAAGGATCACGGCCCCGCTCTGTTGACGGTGCTGCCGCTGTGCCCCGTGAGGGCTGCGCGACAAGCATGGCGCTGCTGTTGTCCCCTGCCGCCTATGTCTGGGCGGCGCTGGCCAAGCCCTGTCGCCGCGTCACGGCTTGTCCGCAGGCAGGGTGCGCGGCATCGTGACCCCAACCAAGGAGGACCTCATGCTGCCACCGATCCTGCAGAACCTGCGGATACCTGTCGTCGCCTCGCCCATGTTCATCGTTTCAGGACCCGAACTGGTCATCGCACAATGCAAGGCAGGCATCGTGGGCAGCTTTCCGGCGTTGAACGCCCGCGAAAAGGACGGCGAGCCGCCGCTGCTGGAGTCCTGGCTGACACGCATCACCGAGGAACTGGACCGCCACAACCAGGCGCATCCCGACCGCCCCGCCGCGCCCTTCGCGGTGAACCAGATCGTCCACCGGTCGAACGCCCGGCTGGAGCGGGACATCGAGATCTGCCACCGCCACAAGGTGCCGATCTGGATCACCTCGCTGGGTGCGCGGGTCGAGGTCAATGAGGCTGCCCATGCCTGCGGCGGCATCGCGCTGCATGACGTGATCAACAATGTCTTTGCCCACAAGGCCATCGAGAAAGGCGCAGACGGGCTGATTGCCGTGGCCGCCGGTGCGGGTGGCCATGCGGGGCCGCACTCGCCCTTTGCCCTGGTGCAGGAGATCCGCGCGTGGTTCCACGGGCCGCTGCTGCTATCGGGCTCCATTGCCACTGGACGGGCGGTGCTGGCGGCGCAGGTCATGGGCGCGGATCTGGCCTATATCGGCAGTCCCTTCATCGCCACGGACGAGGCGAATGCCGACGCCGCCTACAAGCAGATGATCGTGGACGGGGGCGCCATGGACATCGTCACGTCGTCGCTGTTCACAGGCGTGTCGGGGAATTACCTTGCCCCCTCGATCCGCAATGCGGGACTGGACCCGGACAATCTGGCACAGGCCGATGCCAGCGCCATGAACTTTGGCCAGGGATCATCCAAGGCAAAGGCTTGGAGCACCATCTGGGGCGCGGGCCAAGGGATCGGTGCCGTGCAGGCGGTCGAACCGACGGCGGCGCACATCGACCGGCTGGCGGCCGAATACCAGGCGGCCAAGGAAGCGGTTTCGCGCCTCTGACCTTTGCGGAACAGTGTTGCGACCCCCATATAAGGGACCGAATGGCACCACATCCGTGGAGGAACACTTGGCCTATCAGAAAACCCCCGAAGCGCTGGAGCGTCTGACGCCCGAGCAGTACCGCGTGACGCAGGAAAATGGCACCGAACGGGCCTTTACCGGCGAATACGACCACCATTTCGAGGCCGGCATCTATGTCGATGTCGTGTCGGGCGAACCATTGTTCGTCAGCAGCACGAAATACAACTCAGGCTGCGGATGGCCAGCCTTCACCAAGCCCGTCGAAGGTAGCGTGACCGAGCATCGCGACGTCAGCTTCGGCATGGTGCGTGTCGAGGTGCGATCGAAGCATGGCGACAGCCATCTGGGTCATGTCTTTCCGGACGGCCCGCCCGAGGCTGGCGGATTGCGCTATTGCATCAATTCGGCATCGCTGCGCTTTGTCCCCAAGGACCGGATGCAGGCCGAAGGCTATGGCGACTATCTGGACCAGGTCGAGGAGGTCCATCATGACTGAGCGCGCCGTTCTGGCCGGAGGTTGTTTCTGGGGCATGCAGGACCTGATCCGGCGCCTGCCCGGCGTTGTATCAACGCGCGTCGGCTATACCGGCGGTGATATTCCCAATGCCACCTATCGCAACCACGGCACGCATGCCGAGGGGATCGAGATCGTCTTCGATCCCGAGATGATCAGCTATCGCCGGCTGCTGGAGTTCTTTTTCCAGATCCATGACCCGACCACTCCGAACCGGCAGGGCAACGACATCGGCCCCGGCTATCGTTCGGCCATCTATTATGTGGATGAGACGCAGAAGCGCGTGGCCGAGGACACGATCGCGGATGTGAATGCCTCCGGCATCTGGCCAGGACGCGTGGTGACCGAACTGGAGCCGGTGGGCGATTTCTGGGAGGCCGAACCCGAGCATCAGGATTATCTGGAGCGGTTTCCGAATGGCTACACCTGCCATTTCCCGCGGCCGAACTGGGTCCTGCCCAAGCGCGACGCCGCGGAATAGAACCACAAGAAAAATGCCCCGAACAACTTCGGGGCGTTTTTTGACAATCTGGCTGATCAGGCCGCCTTTGGCGGGCGCACGCGGAACACGGCGCAATAAAGCGCAGGAACAAAGACCAGCGTCACCAGCGTGCCGGCGATGATGCCACCCATCATGGCAAAGGCCATCGGTCCCCAGAACACCTGCCGCGAGATCGGGATCAGCGCCAGCGACGCCGCCGCCGCCGTCAGAAGGATCGGACGCGCCCTGCTGTCGGACGCCTCGAACACGGCCTCCCACTGGCTGCGGCCCTTGCGCAAAAGCTCCTGGATCTCGTGAACAAGGATGACCGAGTTGCGGATCAGGATGCCGATCAGCGCAAGGATCCCCAGAATTGCGACAAAGCCCATCGGCACACGGAAGGGCACCAGAACCGCCACCACCCCGATCAGCCCCAACGGCGCCGCGGCAAACACGATCAACGACAGCCGGAAGCTTTGCATCTGCGCCATGACCAGCACGGCCATGATCAGCAGCATGACGGGTACGACGGCCGCAATGGGCGCTTGGCTTTCGGCCGAACTTTCGACCGTGCCGCCCACGGCGATGCGGACGGTGGAAGGCAGGCCAGATTGGTAATCCGCCACCGGAGCGGCCAGCGCCGTCACGATGGTCGCCGGCTGGTCTGCCGTCGCGATGGCGGCCCTGACGGTGACGGTGGGCAGTCCGTTCCGTTGCATGATGAGCGGCTGTTCGGACCCATAGTCGAGGGTGACCAGCGCCGACAGCGGGATCGTCCGGCCGTCGGCAAGGTTCATCTGCAGATTGCGGATCGTGTCCAACGACTGGCGGTCTGTCGCCTGCCCGCGGGCCACCACATCGACCAGAAAGATGTCGTCGCGCAGCTGCGTGACATTGACGCCGCTGAACAGCGCCGACAGCGCTTGGGAAATGTCGGCGCTGGTCACCCCCAACTGCCGGGCCTGGTCCTGGTCCACCATCAGGCGGACCATGCGGGCAGGTTCGTTCCAGTCAAGCGAGATGTCGCGCAGGCGCGGTTCCGTGGCCATGACGGCGGCCAGGCCACGCGCCGCGTCACGTGCGGCATCGGCATCCGGCGCGCTGACCCGATACTGGACCGGCTTGCCGACGGGGGGTCCGATCTCGAGGTTCTTGACGTAGATGTCGACGCCGGGAAACTCCTCGGTTGCCATGCGGTTCAGCTGTGCCTTGACACGGTCACGGGCGGCAAGGTCCGGCGTCTGGATCACGATCTGACCCATATGCGGCCCGGCCGTGGGCACATCCATCGACAGAACGAACCGCGGCGCTCCCCGGCCCACATACGAAGTCCAGAAGAGAACATCGTCGTTGTCCGCCAACACCGCTTCCAGCCGGTCCATGTCCGCACGTGTCCGGCTGATCGAGGCGTTCTGGCGTTGGGTGATGTCCACCAGAACCTCGGTCCGGTCCGAGCTTGGGAAGAACTGCTGTTCCACAAAGCGCATGCCCCAGACCGACGTCGCAAAGATGGCCAGCGTCACCGCAATGGTCAGCCATTTGAAGCGCATCGCCGCCAGCAGCAGCCGGTGAAAGTTGCGCCGCAGCCAGCCGGGACCGGCGGCGTGATGCTTCATCCTGGCAGGCAGGAAGGTAACGCCCAGCAGCGGCGCAAACAGCACCGCGACGATCCAGGAGATCACCAGCGACACCGCGATGACCACGAACAGCGAAAAGGTGAACTCACCCGCCGCCGAGCTGTTCAGCCCGATGGGGATAAAGCCCGCAACAGTCACCAGCGTGCCCGTCAGCATCGGAAAGGCGATGGAGGTCCAGGCGTAGCTGGCTGCGTCCGTGAGGCTTTCGCCGATTTCCAGGCGCGAGATCATCGTCTCGATGGCAATCATCGCGTCATCGACCAGAAGGCCAAGCGCGATGATCAGCGCGCCCAGCGAGATGCGCTGCAACGTGATGCCGTAAAGGTCCAGGATTACGAAGGTGATTGCCAGGCACAGCGGGATCGTCAGCGTCACGACCAGGCCCGCGCGCAGGCCCAGGCTGATGAAGCTGACCACCAGAACGATGGCCACCGCCTCGGCCAAGGCGGTGACAAAGTGGCCGACGGCATGTTCGACCACCTCCGGCTGGTCGGCGAATTTTGCCATTTCGATCCCGATCGGCAGGTCGGCGGCAACCTCCTCCATCAGCACATCGAGTTCCCTGCCGAATTCCAGGATGTTGCCGCCCTGGCGCATGCCGATCTGCAGGCCGATCGCCGGCTGGCCGTTGAACCGGAACAGCGAAGCAGGGGGATCCTTGTAGCCACGCGTGACGGTGGCGACATCGGCCAGGTTGAAGAACCGTTCGCCCACGCGCAGGTTCACGGCCTCGATGGCGGCGGCGTCGTCGAATTGTCCACCCACGCGGACCAGGATGCGTTCGGGCCCGGCCTCGATCACGCCCGACGGTGCGATGGCGTTCTGCTGCGCCAGCGTGCCGATCACCTGCGCCTGGTTCAGGCCCAGCGCCGCCAGTCGCGCCGAGGAAAATTCGAGAAAGATCTCCTCGTCCTGCACGCCCAGCAGTTCGGTCTTGCCTGCGGCATCCAAGCCCGACACCTGCCGGCGGATCGCCTCGACCCGGTCGCGCAGTTCGCGCGGGGTAAACCCGTCGGCCGTGAAGGCATAGATGTTGCCGTAAACGTCGCCGAAGTTGTCGTTGAACTGAAAGCCGCCGAACTCCTGCGGAAAGTCCGGCCGGATGTCGGCCATCATCTGGCGGACGCGCTTCCAGATCTCGGGAACGGCGGGACCGCGGATGGTGGGATCAAGCTCGACATGGACCACGGCCTGGCCCGGCATCGTGACTGACCTGGTGAAGTCAAGCTCGTCCAGTTCCTCCAGCTTGGTTTCGATCCGCGTGGTGACCTGCTTCAGCGTTTCCTCGATGGTGGCGCCGGGCAGGGCCGCGCCGATGATCATCGTCTTGATCGTGAAGTCCGGATCCTCTTCCCGGCCAAGGTTCAGATAGCTGATGGTGCCCGCGATCATCGACACGATCAGCAGGAACCAGACAAAACTGCGGTGACGCAGCGACCACTCGGACAGGTTGAAGCGCGTCACGGTTCAAGCCTCCGCCCGACAGCCTGTCCGGAGGACAGGGACCTGACACCGCGCACGACCACCTCCTGGCCTTCCTCCAGGCCCGAGGTGATCGACACGCGCCCCCGGAAGGGGGCGGCGGCCTCTACGGGAACGCGTTCGACATGGGCTGCATCACCCTGGCGCAAGACGCGCCAGACAAAGCTGCCCTGGTCCGAGGCCAGCAGCGCCTCGGCCGGCAGCGACAGGGACGGCGCCTCGGCGGTGCCGAAACGCGCCCGCACCAGTGCGCCCAGCCGAAAGGGCGCATCGGCCGGCAGGGACAGGTACAAGCGCCGCGTCCGGGTCGCGCTGTCGGCAATGGGATCGATCCGGTCCAGGACCGAGATGACCTCGGCCGTGGGATCGTTGCGGTGCCAGACCGTGAAGGGCGCGCCCGGTTCCAACCCGATCAGCGCCTGTTCAGGCAGGTCGATCACGACCTCGGCCCGATCCTCGGCCGACAGTTGCAGCACCGGCGCCCCTGCCCCGACCACCGCGCCCGGCGCCTCATAGATGGCGCTGACGACGCCGGCAAAGGGCGCCTCCATGCGGGCGACGCTTTCGGCATCCTCGGCCTGCAACAGTTGCGAACGTGCCTGCTCGACCGCGGCGGCCGCCGCGACGGCGGCCTGCTGCGCCTGTTCCAGCTGGGCATTCGAGGCCACGTTGCGCGCCGCCAGTGCCTCCGTCCGCTCCAGCGTGGCAGCGGCGGTCCGCTGCTGCACCTCGGCCGCGTCAAGCGCGGCCCGCGCTGCACGGGTCGAGGCGGCCAGATCGTCCGTGGACAGTTGCGCCAGCAGCTGACCCTCGGCAACCTGGTCGCCTAGGTCCACGGGACGCGCGATCATCCGGCCCAGGGTCTGGAACCCCAGCTGCACCTGCGTGCGCGAGGCGACGACGCCGGGGATCCAGCGCGCATCCGCGCCCTGGTCCTCGATGATCACGCTGACCACCGGGCGCGGGGGTCCCGCCACCTCTTCGGCATGGGTATCAAGGCCCAGCCAGTCGGGCAGGCCCAGTGCGGCAGCCGGACCAGCCGCCAGGGCCAGCGCCGCCATCACGACAAGCTGCTTCATCAGTTTCTCTCCTGTGCCGCTTGCACGCGGCGACCCGGATACAAGAGCTGCGACCCCTCGCCCACGACCCGCTGGCCGTCCTGCAGACCGTCCGAGACAAAGATCTGTCCATCTCCGAAATGGCCGATCGTCACTGGCGTCAGCGCCACCGTCCCGTCCTCGTCCACCGTCCAGACCGCCGAACTGTCACCCTGCCGCATCAGCGCCGTCCACGGCACGACCACACCCTGCGAAGGTTCCAGCCGCAGATGGCCCCGCACCGAGGCGCCCAGCAGCGCCGTACCGTGCTGCAATCCGGCGATCCGCGCCCGCACCGTCACTGTGCCCGTGGCCGGATCGACCAGCGGCGCCACTTCGGTGACGGTGCCGGACATGATCGGCCGCCGGACATCCAGGGTTTCCAGCTGCACCTCACGGCCGGTCAGGTCGCGCAGCAACGGGTCGTCGGCCACCTGGAATACCGCCTCGAGCCCGTTCAGCGTGGCCAGCGTCATCACCGGCTGCGCTGCGGCAACGACCTGCCCCGGCGCCAGCATCTTGGCAGTCACGACCGCAGCCTCGGGTGCGCGCAGGACGGTGTCCGCGACCGCGCGACGCGCCTGCTCGACCGCCGCTTCCGCCCGCTCCAGCACGCCCTGGGCCTGCGACAGCGCCTGTTCGGCCTGATCCGCAGAGGCCCGTGTTCCCGCGCCGCGTTGCAGCAGCGCCGCCGCCCGTTCGCTGGCCTGCCGAGCCTGGCCTTCGGCGGCGCGGGCCGCCAGCAGCCCCGCCTCGGCCACGTTCAGCGCCTGGTCCTGTTGAACCGAGTTGACCCGCGCCAGAGGCTGGTCGGCCACCACGCGGCTGCCCTCGTCCACCAGCACTTCGGTCACGCGACCGCCCTGGCGAAAGCCAAGGTCCAGCGTGTCGATCGCCTCGATCGACCCGGACAGCTGAAGGTCGATGGCCAGGGGCTGTGTCTGGGCCGTGACGATACCCACGCGCAGGTCGTCACTCGCAGTGCCCTGGGCATTCGCCGGGGCGATGGTCAGGCAGAACATGACGGCAGAGAGGATCAACTTGGACATGGCGGGCCCGCGAGTCGTATTGCGTCATCTGTCTTCGGTTTTGGCAGGATTGGGAAGCCCCGTCCCCCTGAAACGTGGCGGCTTTATGCGGACATTTCTCCGGGTTTTAGCCCTGCGCGCTTAGGCCGCGGCGCTTTGCCTGCCCCCTCGCCAAAAGATCAGAGCGTTGATCTGGCCATGGCCCGCCTCAGGCTCTTGTCCGTTGCAGCTTCCGCCATAGCGGCACTGTGGTCCGATCGCCCCGGGTCCTCACAGTCCTTCCTGTGCGCGCCGATGTGCGGGTGCTTCACTTCTCCGCAGATCGTGCTTTCGCAGGGGCGCAGTTGACCGGAAACATGTCCTCGCCATAGTGGTGCAGCTTCACATGATGGCGTCGGCACAGCCAACGGACGTTCAGGGGCTCGTCATAGCGATCATGATGGGCGTCAACGGCTTCGCTGCCGCACACCTCGCAGCACTCCTTCTTGAGCTTCCCCGAACTGACCGCCTGCTGCACGGCAAGATGCGCGGAATACTTGAGCGGATTGGCCCGGCGCCAATTTGCCTGACGGGTCTCGCTTTTCAGCATGGGCCATCCTGCATTCTGGGGTTTCGTCTCCAATATTCGTACAAGGCTGGGGATAAATCGCCAACCCTTTCCCGCCGCAGCCTGACGACCTGGCTAACCTTTCCCGGCCATGGTCCTTCCGCCGCAGCGAAAGCCCCAGCCTCTGCCAGACCTCCCGGTGCCGGACGACCGGTGCCGTGACCCGTCCGCCAAGGCCGGATTCGCACAAAAGTCGCCGGACAGATTTACACCTCGGGCTCATGTGGAAGCCTGTCTGACGCGCGACCATGCTGGGGAACGTGACCGTGATCGGCGCCAGCCAACGGCGCGGTCGGAGAGGACAGGATCACCAACCTGCCATCGGCACGACCGGCCGCCGGAACAGGTTGCGCCTGACCGTCCGGTCCTCTGCGGCCACCCTTCGGGTTCCGGAGCCGCCTCCGACCCGGACGACAAGGAACGATCCTTGTCCTTGCCATCTTCCAACCGCCGGGCCCGTCGCCTATTCCCCCGCCACAATCATGCTATCATGCCAAGCCGATCGCGGCAGAGGACGAACCTATGCAGGTAGATCTGATCATCTTTGACTGCGACGGCGTGATTGCCGACAGCGAGATCCTGTCGGCCGAGGTGCTGATCGATCAACTGGCGCAGGTGGGGATCGCCGTCACTCTCCAGGACATCCGACGCGATTTTCTGGGTCGCAGCTTTCCGACGGTTGTCGCCACGATCCGGCAACGTTTTGCCCGGAACCTGCCGCCGGAGTTCGAGGCGACCTATCGCGCCCGCCTGCTGGACCGGTTCGAAACCGATCTTGCGCCCACCCCCGGCATCATCGACATGCTTGAAGCGCTGGACCGGCCTGTCTGCGTCGCGACATCGTCCAGTCCACCGCGGGTGGCGCGGACGCTGCAGGTTCTGGGGCTGGCCGACCGGTTCGGGTCGCATGTGTTCACGGCCAGCCAGGTGGCGCGCGGAAAACCGGCCCCGGACCTGTTCCTGTTCGCCGCAAACCAGATGAACTGCCCGCCCGCCCGGGCGCTGGTGATCGAGGACAGCGGCCCCGGCCTCGAGGCGGCCTGCGCGGCAGGGATGCCCGTCCTGCACTATCGCGGCGGCATCCATCTGGCCGGAGAACCACCTGTTCCCGGCGCCGACGGCTTTGACGACTGGGCACATTTTCCCGAAATCTTGTCACGGATCGAGAACAGACCATGAGCCGGAACCGCTTTACCTCCGAAACGACCCGGCTGGATGACGCGGCGCGCGCGGGCTGGCTTTATTATGTTGCCGGCAACACCCAGGATCAGATCGCCCGCACGATGGGGGTCAGCCGCCAGAGCGCGCAGCGTCTGGTGGCCATGGCGGTGGCGGAACGGCTGGTCAAGGTGCGGCTGGACCACCCGATCGGGCGCTGCATGGATCTGGCCGCTGCCCTGCGCGACCGCTTTGGCCTTGTCACGGTCGAGGTCGCCCCCTCGGACCCCGAGGCGCCGGATCTGCTGACGGGCATCGCCATCGCCGCCGCCGCCCACCTGGAGCGCGTGCTGAAATCGCCCGAGCGGCGCATCATCAGCCTGGGCACCGGACGCAACCTGCGCGCCATGGTCGAGCAGCTGCCGACGATGAACTGTCCGCAGCATGTCGTCGTCTCGCGGTTGGGCAACATGATGGAGGACGGTTCGGCCACGCCCTACAACGCGACGATCCGGCTGGCAGAGCGGATCGGCGCCCCGCATTATCCCTATCCCCTTCCGGTTCTGGCACGCGATGCCGCCGAACTGGCCACGATGCGGAACCAGCAGGCGGCCCGGAACACGATCGACCTGTGCGCCCGCGCCGACCTGTCCCTGGTGGGCATCGGACAGATCGACAGGACTGCGCCCCTGCATGTGGATGGGTTCCTGTCCGCCGCCGAAACGGATGTCCTGTCCCGCGCCGGCGCCGTGGGTGAAATCACGGGTTGGGTCTATGACGCGCGGGGGCAGATCATCGACTGCGCCTTCAACCGCCGTGTGGCATCTGCCCCCCTGCCCTCCGCCTCGGAACGGCCGGTAATCGCCGTGGCCTCGGGCCAGGCCAAACTTCCCGCCATTCGCTCGGCCTTGGCGGGCCGGCTGGTGAACGGGCTTGTGACATCGGAAGCAACGGCCGAACAGCTGTTGTCCTGACCCCATCTTGTCGGGAAAGCGCGCGTCTTTCGCGGGCGTGCGCAAGCGCGTTGACAAGGGGACAGGTGTAAGTGAAACTATGCCCACCGGCAGGGCGATTGCCCGTCCGAGAGGGAGGATTTCATGAGTTCAACATTCCGCGCCCTGCTGGGCGCCACGGCCCTGTGCGCTGTCGGCAGCGCCGCAGTTGCCCAGGACAACACGACCCTGACGATCGCCACCGTGAACAACGGCGACATGATCCGCATGCAGTCGCTGACCGCGGACTTCACCGAAAAGAACCCCGGCATCACCCTGGAATGGGTCACGCTGGAGGAAAACATCCTGCGGGAACGCGTCACCACCGACATCGCCACCAATGGCGGCCAGTATGACGTCCTGACCATCGGCACCTACGAGGTTCCCATCTGGGCACGACAGGACTGGCTGAGCCCCCTGACGGACCTGCCCGAAGACTATGACGTCGACGACCTGGTGCCGGCCGTGCGCGAGGCATTGTCGGTCGACGGCACGCTCTACGCCGCGCCCTTTTATGCCGAATCCGCCATGGTGATGTACCGCACCGATCTGGCCGAGGCTGCGGGCGTGACCATTCCCGACAATCCCACCTGGACGGACATCAAGACCGCCGCCGAGGCGATGACCGACAAGGACAACGAGGTTTACGGCATCTGCCTGCGCGGCAAGCCGGGCTGGGGCGAGAACATGGCCTTCCTGACCGCCATGGCCAACAGCTATGGCGCGCGCTGGTTCGATACCGAATGGACCCCGCAGTTCGACAGCCCCGAATGGCAGGAAACGCTGACCGATTACCTGACGCTGATGAACGAGTACGGTCCTCCGGGCGCGTCCTCGAACGGCTTCAACGAAAACCTGTCGCTGTTCCAGCAGGGCAAGTGCGGCATGTGGATCGACGCCACGGTCGCTGCCAGCTTCGTGACCGACCCAGAGGATTCCACCGTGGCCGACAGCGTGGGCTTTGCGCAGTTCCCCAACAAGGAGGGGGTGGACAACCACGGCAACTGGCTGTGGGCATGGAACCTCGCGATCCCGGCCTCCAGCCAGAAGCAGGACGCGGCCAAGACCTTCGTGGCCTGGGCGACCAGCAAGGATTATACCAACATCGTGGCCGAGGCCGAGGGCTGGCGCGCGGCCCCCCCGGGCACGCGGACCTCGCTTTACGAGAACGCCGAATACCAGGAAGCGGCGCCCTTTGCAGCACAAACCCTTGAGGCCATAAACGCGGCGAACACGCAAAAGGCTTCGGTCCAGGACATCCCCTATACGGGTGGCCAGTTCGTCGCGATCCCCGAGTTCCAGGGCATCGGCACGGCGGTCGGGCAGACCTTCTCGGCGGCGCTGGCAGGCCAGATGTCGGCCGAGGACGCACTGGCCGCAGCCCAGTCCACCACGGCGCGCGAGATGGCCCGGGCGGGCTATCCCAAGTAACATCCCGCGCCGCCCTTCATCAGGGGCGGCGCATCCCCTTCGCCGCAAGGACGCAAGCCATGGCCACCCGCCAGACCCAGGGTCTCGCGCGCCTGATGCGCGCACCCGCCATCATCCTGCTGCTGATCTGGATGATCGTCCCGCTGGGGATGACGCTTTACTATTCCTTCCTGAACTACAACCTGCTGAACCCCGCCTCGGTCAGCTGGGCTGGGTGGTTCAACTATCAGTATTTCTACACGGACCCGGCCTTCTTTGCGGCAATCCGCAACACGCTGGTGCTGGTGCTGGGGGTGCTGACGATCACGGTCGTGCTGGGCATCGCCATCGCGCTGCTGATCGACAAGCCGATCTGGGGACAAGGGATGGTCCGAATCCTGATCATCTCGCCCTTCTTCGTGATGCCGCCGGTGGCCGCGCTGATCTGGAAGAACATGATCATGCATCCGTCCTATGGCGTCTTTGCCGACATCGCGCGCGCCATCGGCGTGCAGCCGGTGGACTGGTTCGCGCAATATCCCCTGACCTCGATCATCATCATCGTGGCCTGGCAATGGCTGCCCTTTGCCACGCTGATCCTGCTGACCGCCTTGCAGTCGCTGGATGGCGAGCAGATGGAGGCCGCCGAGATGGACGGCGCAGGGCCGGTCAGCCGCTTCATCCACCTGACCCTGCCGCACCTGGCGCGCGCGATCACGGTGGTCGTGCTGATCCAGACGATCTTTCTTCTGGGCATCTATGCCGAGATCCTCGTGACCACGAACGGCGGTCCGGGCAACGCTTCCACGAACCTGACCTATCTGATCTATCGCGCCGCACGGCTGAACTTCGACATCGGTGGCGCGGCGGCCGGCGGCATCATCGCGGTCATCCTGGCCAACATCGTCGCCTTCTTCCTGATGCGCGCCGTCGGCAAGAACCTGGATTGAGGAGCACCCCATGGCACGCGTCGCAAGCACCCGCGCGAAAGTCGGCTATACCGTTGCCGCCTGGATCGTGGCCCTCGTGATCTTCTTTCCGATCCTTTACACGATCATCACCAGCCTCAAGACGGAACAGGAGGCGATCGCGGGCTTCAACCTGATCCCCTCCTTTACCCTGTCCAGCTTCGAGGCGGTGCAAAGCCAGAACAACTACTGGCGGCCCTTCACGAATTCGGTGATCCTTGCCGTCGGCTCGACCCTGCTGGCGCTGGTCGTGGCAATCCCGGCAGCCTGGGCCATGGCGTTTTCGCCCACCAAGAACACGCGCGGCATCCTGATGTGGATGCTGTCCACCAAGATGATGCCCGCGGTGGCGGTGCTGGTGCCGATCTACCTCATCTTTCTGCGTACCGGGCTGATGGACACGCGGATCGGCCTGACGGTCATGCTGATGCTGATCAACCTGCCGATCGTGGTCTGGATGCTGTATACCTATTTCCGCGAGATACCGGGCGAAATCCTGGAGGCCGCGCGCATGGACGGCGCCTCGCTGCGCGACGAGATCCTGTATGTGCTGACGCCGATGGCCGTGCCCGGCATCGCCTCGACCATGCTGCTGAACGTCATCCTGGCTTGGAACGAGGCGTTCTGGACGATCCAGCTGACCACCACCAATGCGGCGCCCTTGTCGGCATTCATCGCGTCCTTTTCCAGCCCGCAGGGCCTGTTCTGGGCGAAACTTTCGGCGGCGTCGGTCATGGCCATCGCGCCGATCCTGATCATGGGCTGGTTCAGCCAGAAACAACTTGTCCGCGGCCTGACCTTTGGCGCGGTGAAATAAGGAACCATCATGGGACGCATCACCCTTGAGGCAGTGACCAAGCGGTTCGGAGACGTCGAGGTCATCCCGCCCCTGAACCTGGACATCGAGGACGGAGAGTTCGTGGTCTTCGTGGGCCCCTCGGGCTGCGGGAAATCGACGCTGCTGCGGCTGATCGCCGGGCTGGAGGACACGTCGGGCGGGCGCATCCTGATCGACGGGCGCGATGCGACCGACACGCCCCCCGCCAAACGCGGCCTGGCGATGGTGTTCCAGTCCTATGCCCTTTACCCGCACATGAGCGTGCGCAAGAACATCGCCTTTCCGATGCGCATGGCGGGCGTGCCCCAGGACGAACAGGACCGCCGCATCGCCTCGGCCGCCAAGGCGCTGAACCTGACGGACTACCTTGACCGCAAGCCGGGCCAGCTGTCGGGCGGCCAGCGCCAGCGCGTGGCCATTGGCCGCGCCATCGTGCGCGAACCCTCGGCCTTCCTGTTCGACGAGCCCTTGTCGAACCTGGATGCCGCCCTGCGGGTCGGCATGCGCCTTGAGATCAGCGAGCTGCACAACCGGCTCAGGACCACGATGATCTATGTCACCCATGACCAGGTCGAGGCGATGACCATGGCCGACAAGATCGTGGTCCTGCGCGCCGGCAACATCGAGCAGGTGGGCAGCCCGATGGAGCTGTACCGCGCACCCCGCAACCTGTTCGTCGCAGGCTTCATCGGCAGTCCGCGGATGAACCTGATCACCGGTCCCGAGGCCGGGCGCCATGGCGCAGCAACCATCGGCATCCGGCCCGAACATATTCGCGTCTCGGCCACCGAGGGTGCTTGGCAGGGCCGCGTCGGCGTCAGCGAGCATTTGGGCTCGGACACCTTCTTCTATGTCGAGGACACGGGCCTGGCCGACACGATCACCGTCCGCGCCGGCGGGGAAATCGACCTCCATCACGGTGACACCGTCTGGCTGACCCCGGACATGGGCCACCTGCACCGCTTTGACGTTCAGGGGAGCCGGATGGCATGAGGCTGTCTGGACAGACCGCTCCCGACACGGGAGGCGTCCGCCGCATCGGCCCCGAGTTCGTTCTCGCCTCTCCGGCAAAGGGCGCGCGGGTCGCAGGCCGCAACATCCACCGGCAGGACCCCGTGCCGGAACAAGGTGTCTGTGCGGTCGCGCTGGACCTCCAGCACCGAACCTGCACCGCTGCCCGTGCCAGCCGGGCCGAAAGCCTGTTGGGCGGCATCGACATCCTGACCGAGGTTGAGGCCCTGTTCACCCTTGCGCCCCACATGGAGATCTTGCGCGTCCGTTCTGGCCGCATGCAGGCCTGCAACCTGCAGCGAATGCCCTTCCCGATGCGGACTATCGCCTCTGCGTCGGCGGCGAGGGGCGGGGGCGGACGCATCATCAACATGATGTCG
>Ga0194112_10006071_pt1 | contig 16081 bp, 19 predicted proteins | sample TA2MahC400mmetaG_FD_146191 | JGI IMG/M metagenome (GOLD analysis project Ga0194112, IMG submission 146191) | Freshwater microbial communities from Lake Tanganyika, Tanzania - TA2015016 Mahale Deep Cast 400m | ecosystem: Environmental > Aquatic > Freshwater > Lake | place: Tanzania: Lake... | reverse complement strand
TGCTGAACAGCGGTGAGGCGGAGCGGCGGCTGTTTGTGCTGCAGTGCGAATACCTGAACGACAAATACGACGACCGGCTGGCGGCCTGAGGGGCCGCGGCGCTGTCGGGCCTCTGGTCAGGGTTAGTCAGACCCCGCACACCGGCACCCGCAGGCCACCCTGCAGGCCGCTCTGCCGTTGAGGTGCCGGTCTTGAATGGGGCGGTGGCCTCCCCGGGATGACGCACCCCCCCAGCCCCCACCGGCATGGCTCCCGCGGCAACGGCGCCGCCTTCCGCTGGAGCATTGCCCTCAACAGCGGCCTCACCGCCCTGCAGCTGCTGATCGGCCTGGCCTTTGGCTCGCTGGCGCTGATCGGCGATGCCCTGCACAACCTGGGGGATGTGCTGGGGCTGGCGTTGGGCTGGGGGGCGGAGCGGCTGAGCCAACGCCCCGCCGCCGGCCGCTTCACCTACGGCTACGGGCGCAGCACCCAGATGGCCTCGCTGCTCAATGGGCTGCTGATCTTTTCGGCCGGTGTGGTGGTGGTGGTGGAAGCGATTCAGCGCCTGATCCATCCGGTGCCGGTGATCGCCGGGCCGGTGGCCTGGGCGGCGGCGGCGGGCATTGTGATCAACCTGCTGTCAGCCCGGCTGTTCGGCCACAACCACCAGCACGACCTCAACCAGCGCGCTGCGGTGCTGCACCTGCTCACCGATGCGGCGGTGTCGGTGGCGGTGTTGCTCAGCGCCCTGGCGGTGGCGGCCACCGGTTGGCCCTGGCTTGATGCGCTGACCGCCATCGGTGTGGGGTTGGCGGTGATGGCCAGTGCCCTGGGGCTGCTGCGGGAGGCGATTGCGCTCAACCTCGATGCCGCCCCGCGCCACATCAACCTGGCGGCGGTGGAGGCGGCACTGCTGGAGCTGCCCGGGGTGGAAGCGGTGGAGGAGCTGCATGTGTGGGGGCTGAGCACCTCCCGCACGGCCCTCACCACCCACCTGCGGATCAGTGCGGCGACTGCGGGCGATGGGGTGCTGGAGGCCGCCCAGGTGCGGCTGGAGGCCCTGGGGATCCGCAAGAGCACCATCCAGCTGGAGCGGCACTAGGCGCCTGCGTAGTGTTTGGGGCCACCTGCGGCCGCAGTGTGAACCCCGCATCCGAACCCCTGCTCGATGCGCTCGACCACCTGTGCCATCAGGTGGATGGCGACGCGGCCCTGCAGCGGGCGTTTTTTGCCGCCACCACCCCCGAGGCGATCGTGGCCCTCACGGTGGGGATGGGCATCTTCATCGGCGCCGACGACTTCCGGGCCCTGCTCACCAGCGGCAGCACCGAGTGCTGGGTGGTGCGGGGCGACGACACCAACAACCCCATCGCCCACCTGCAGACGGTGTTTGGCGTGCAGTCCTCGGGAGAGGGGCTTTGCGCGGATTAGTGCGCACTCAGTAGTTGTCGCCGTATTTGAGGCCGGAGGCGGAATCCATCAGCTCCACGGTGGTTTGGTAGCCCTGGGCCACGGTGACCTCGTGCTGAATGCTGATGTCGCGCAGCGCTTCCACATCAAATTCGGGCGCCGTGATCCAGCTGAACCCCTTGCCGAAGGTGTTGTCGGGGTTCACCACATACCAGTGGCAGGCGGTGTCGGGCACAGCCACGGAGCACTTGGTCCAGTCGTTGTCCCACTGGGGCACCTGCACAAACGACAACACGGCGAACACGATGCTGAACAGGCCCGACAACATGACGCCTTTACAAGTTGATACAAATTAGCAGATTCCCCGTGGCGCCTGGGAACCGTGCTGATTTGTGTCCCCAGGACCCAGCTGCTTAAGGTTTCCTTTAGAAAGGGAGTTGTTGAGAGAGGGGGCGAGGAGGTGTCTGGTTTGCCGTCGTTGCTGGCCCTAGCCGGTTTGCTGGGTTTTGTGATGCTGCGCTTCGTGTTTGGGGTGTTGGCCTAGGCCTGCTGACTAGCCCTCAGCCCAGTTTTCGTAGAGCAAGCCATCAACCCGCTCGAATTCACGCAGGTTGTTGCTGACCAAGGTGAGGCCTTCACTGCGTGCGTGGGCCGCTAGATGCAGGTCGTTCACGCCGATCGGCAAGCCACGTCGCTCGAGCGTGGTGCGGATCTGACCGTAGTGCTGCGCTGCTTTGACGCCATAGTCGAGCACATCGAGCCTGCTACAAAAATCTTCCACAACCACGAGGCTTCGTTGGGGTTGGGAGCTTTTCTCGGCGCCGTGAAGCAGTTCTGCCAGGGTGATAGCGGAAATCGCCAGGTGAGAGGCGTTGTCGTTGAAGCGATCCAACAGTGAATCAGGCCTGCGTTTAATCACATAGATGCAGATGTTTGTATCCAGTAGATAACGCAACATGGGCAAACTCAGAATGCCTCGCGCTCGGGCTGCACCTGACTTGAGCGTTCGGCCATGAAGTCATCGGGCACTGCCGGGCCACCATGAAAAAAGCTGTCCCACAGCTGGCCAACGGGCGAGATGATGCGCTCCTGGCCACAGGCGCGCACCTCGACCGCCTTGACGGAATCAGGCAGGCGTAGGTGGGCGGGGATGCGCACCGCCTGACTGCGGTTGCTCAGGAACAGCTTGGTGACATGGGCCACAGCTGGGTCCGCGGGGGATATACCCGGAGTCTATCCCGTTCGCTCAGAAATAAAACGCCCCATCAACCGGGCTTTTCCGCACCGCAGCGCAGCCTGTGGCCACCCGCCAGAGGGCCTGGTGAATGGGGGTGGGGTCGTAGCGCACCAGCTCCGGAAAGCGTTGCTTGAGCAGGGCGTTGCCGCGCCAGGCGTTGTAGTGGGGAATGCGCGGGTTCACGTGGTGGCACACGTGGGTGGAGCCGATGCCGTGGTGCAGCAGGTTGAGCAGGTGGCCGTAGGGGCGATCCACCGTTTGCAGGGCGCCTTTGGCCCAGGTCCACTGGTCGGAGGCGAAGTGGGGAATGTTGAGGTCGGTGTGTTGCAGCCAGGTGTAGGTGACCAGCCACAGGTTCACCACCAGGTAAGGCAGGCCATACACGCACAGCACCCGGGCAGGGGAGAACTGCAGCGCCAGGCCCCCCAGCATCAGCAGGCAGGCCAGGAGCCCCAGGTTGGACTGCACCATCAGGCCGCGGAAGGCCAGGGGGAAGAGCCGGCGGGTGCCCTTGTTGGTGGAGGGGCCGTTCCAGAAATGGGAGGTGGGCCGGCCGTAGTCCTCGCCGCCGGTGGCCCCCAGGAAGAGATACAGGGGCCAGCCCACCACCAGATGGCTGAATAGCGAGACCCAACCAAACCGCCGGCGCCCCAGGCGCAGGCGCAGGTCTTCGGTGATTTGCCCGGTGCGCGACTCCTCCCGGGGCGGCACATGGGTTTCCCCTTGCTCCAGGTGGTTGCAGTGGGCGTGGTGGGTGGCGTGGCTCCGGGCCCAGCTGAAGTAGGGCACCAGCAGGGCGCTGTGGAGCAGGAAGCCGATCCAGCGCTCGAGCCGCCGGTTGGGGTGGAAGGCGTTGTGGCCGCACTCATGGGCTATCACCCAAAGCCCCATCACCACCGTGCCGCTGACGGCCCCATACAGCAGCCATAGCGGCGTGGCCCACAGTTGCAGGGGGATCTGGGTGCCCACGCCGTAGGCCAGCGCCGATAGCCCCAGCGACAGCCCCAGGCTGCCCCAGGCCTTCAACGGGTTGAAGCGCAGCAGCTCAGGCGGCAGGGCCTGCAGCAGCTCGGCTTTGCCGGGGTATTGGGGCTGGGGTGGGGTCTGCGGGGGGCGGCTGGGGCGCGAGAGCAGGGCAACAGAAGAAGTCAAGCGCTGCACCGCATTTGCATCACCAAAGCCCCAGCCGTTTCACATTTGCTCAAGATTCTATGGGCGGGGTGCGGCGGGCCCGCTCCGGGAGGTGCTCGCGGAAGCCTTGGCGATGAACCGCGAAGACGCTCGCCTCGCCGCCGGCGTGGTTGGTTGAGGCGCGCTTCAGGCCAGGGCGCCGCCCTCGAGGTGCACGATGCGATCGGCGATGTCCAGCACTTTGTTGTCGTGGGTCACCATCACAATCGCCGCACCGCGGGAGTCGGCCAGCTCTCGAAACAGCGCCACCACATCCCGGCCCGACTCCTTGTCGAGCGCGGCGGTGGGCTCGTCGGCGAGCAGCAGCTGCGGGTTGGAGGCGAGGGCACGGGCAATGGCCACCCGTTGCTTTTGGCCGCCGGAGAGTTTGGCGGGCATGAAATCCACGCGATGGCCAAGGCCCACTTGGCTCAGCCGCTCACGGCAGCGTGCATCCATGGCGCGCCGCCCTTGCTTGAGCCAGCTCGGGGCCACCTCCAGGCCCAGGCGCACGTTCTGCAGGGCACTCAGGTAAGGCATCAAGTTGTGGGCCTGGAAGATGAATCCCACCTGCCGGCGCAGCTGCGTGAGCTGCTGCTTTGAGGCGCCACGCAGCTCCTCGCCGAAGAGGCGCAAGCTGCCGTCTTGCGCTGCCCGCAGGCCGCCCACCATGGTGAGCAGGGTTGTTTTGCCGGATCCGGAGGGGCCCGTGAGGATCACGATTTCACCCGCCTTCACCTGGAGATGAATGTCGCGCAGCACCTGTTTGCTACTGCCGGCCTCCTCAAACCAATGGTTGAGGCCTTCGATCTCCACAGGGATTGCGGTGGCCATTCAGAACACCTCCGCTGGATCCAGGCGGCGCAGCTTGCCGGTGGCCAGCCACCCCGATGCCCCGCAGATCACCAGGGTGAGTGCAAACACCAGGCCGGCGCGGTTGAGGGTCATCGTGAGCAGCAGCCCAGTGGAGCGCACCAGGATCTGATACAGCCCCATCGACACCAGCACGCTGGGAAGAAAGGCCACCGACGCCAGGATCAGCGACTCCTGCAGGATGATCCCCACCACGAAGCCATCGCTGTAGCCCATGGCCTTCATCGTGGCGTATTCGCCGAGGTGATCCCCCACGTCGGAGTAGAGGATCTGGTAGACGATGATCGCCCCAACGGCGAGCCCCACCAGCACGCCGAGGTTGAAGATCAGCCCAAAGGAGCTGTTCTTGCGCCAGTGCTCCATTTCACGATCCGTGAGCTGCGGGATGGTGAGCACCTGCACGGAAGGTTCGAGGAAGCTCTGCAGGGTGGCTTGCACCCGGGTGGCACTGACCCCCGGGTTCAGCTGGATCACGCCGATCTGAATGTCGTCGTTGTTGGTTTCGGGCAGGTAGGTCTGGAAGTTGGCGGTGGAGCTGATCAGGTTGATGTCGGCTGCAAAGGTGAGCCCGAGCTGGAACAAACCCACCACCTGGGCCCGCTGGCCGCGCAGCTCCGTGTCGTAGGGCCGCCCTGACGCCAGGGTTTGAACGACGGGCCCGGCGCTTTTTTTGGAGCCGCGATCAAACAAAACGCTGTTGGGCCGCTCCAGCAGGCTGCGCTGCTGCTGAAGCTCCGGCAGCTTCAGGGCCGGATTGTCGGGGCTGACGCCAAACAACAGGGCCTGTTTCTGCTGGCGGGTGTTCTGGTTGATCCAATCGATCTTGCCGATGTAGAGCGGCGTGACCGCCCGTACCCCCTCCACCCCGAGGGCCCGCGCCAGCTGGGCCCGGGGCATGGTGAGGGGTTCCCCAAAGTTGCTGTAGCGCCGTGGCACCAGCACCAGCTGGCCGTTGATCTGCTGGATCGGCCGTTTCTGGCTGTCGTAGAGAGCCCCCGAGAGGCCCATCTGGAAGAACACCAGCACGTTGGCGAAGCCCACGCCGGCGATGGCGGCCAGCAGGCGCATCGGTTTGTGGCTGAGCTGCAGCCAGGCCACCGGCGTGCGGGGCTTCCAGCTCATGGCTGGCTCGGCCGCTGCTGGCGTTGCTCCGGGGTGAGCGGGTCAAACACCACGTTCACCTGCAGGTAGTTGACCCGGCTGGCCTTGGCGATCGCCTCGGCCGGTAAGGCGATCTTCACCTCCACCACCCTGCGGTCGACGTTGTCGCCCGATTCGCCGCTGGTGACGCTCTGGCGGCTCACCTGGCGGGAGATCGCACTGACCTGGCCGCGAACGCTGTGGCCAGGGAATCCATCGGCGTTGATGGTGACCGCCTGCTGGGGCCGGATTTCGGGGAGATCGGATTGGTACACCTCTGCAATCACCCCCATGCGGCTGCTGTCCCCCATCTCCAGCAGCCCGCCTTCGCCGATCTTGTCGCCGGCATGGGCAATGAGTTTGAAGATGGTGCCGCCGTAGGGCGCCCGGATGGTGGTTTTGGCCAACTCGGCTTGATCCTTGGCCAGGGATGCACGGCTTTCGTTCAGCTCCGCCTGCAGGGTGTCCCGATCCGCGAGCGCCTCCTGCAGCCTGGCCTCACTGCCCTCGGCTTCGGCCTGCTTGGCTTCGTAGCGGTTGGCGGTTGTGGCCCCCACCGCAAACAACTCTTTGGCGCGGCTGACCTCCGCTTTGGCCTGGGTGAGCTCGGCGCGGTAGCGGCGGATCACCGCATCCTGCGAGCGCAGTTTGCGCTCGGCCACCGTGATGCTCGCCTTGGATTTCTCCACGGTGGCCTGGAGGCTGTCATAGCTCTCGAGGATTGCCAGGGATTGGCCCGCCTCCACCCGTTGGCCTTCCTTCACCAGGATTTCGCGCACCCGGTCGTTGCTCAGGCTGCTGGGCACCGACACCTTGCTGATGCCATCGAGGGGTTCGATGCGCCCCAGGGCCGACACCCGGCGGGGTAGCGGTGCCTCGGCCGTCGGTGCGTTGCTGGGCAGCAGCTGGCAGCCTCCGCCCAGGCTCCCCACCAGCACAAGCAGCGCCGGCAGCGCAGCGCGGTGAGCCATGGGAGAGACCGAAGCGTGGCCGGGCTCAGTATGGCCATGGGTGGCTCAGGTGCCTAGGCGAGGCGCCGCTGGCTCACCTCGCCCAATTGCAACAGCAGGGCTTCGCCCGGCTCCAGTTGTCGCCACTGCTCGTTGGTGGTGAGCGGCTCGGTGCTCACGATCGTCACCACGTCGTGCACCGTGGTGACCGCCGAGAAATCCACGCTGAGGTCGTCATCCGCCAGGGTGGCGGTGGTGAAGGGCGCCCGGCGCGTGATGGTGTGCAGGCGCGTGCCGCCATAGGCGTAGAGCCACTCGCCGTTGCTGATCAGGCAGTTGAAGATGCCCTGGTTCGATAGCTCCGCGGAGTAGTCGACCAGCCAGGGGAACAGGCTGTGGCCATCGGTGGGCCGAGCAAAGCGCTGATCCAGGGCGTTCAGGATCCAGCAGAACGCCGCCTCGCTGTCGGTGTTGCCCTCCGGTTGGTAGGGCCCTTCACTGGCCAGGGCGGCCTTGATGTCTCCGTTGTGGGCGAACACCCAATCCTGGCCATGCCAGCTGCGGCGGAAGGGATGGCAGTTTTCGAGCGCCACCACCCCCTGGGTGGCCTTGCGGATGTGGGCCAGGGAAACCAGCGATTTGAGATCCAGATCGGAGAGCTGGGCGGCCACCGGTGAGAAGGCGGCAGCCGTTTGCTCCCGATAGATGTGCAGGCCGCCGCCGTCGGGGTCAAAGCTGGCCAGCCCCCAGCCATCCCCGTGCTGGCCCGTTGCCCCGCCGCGGCGCGCCAAGCCCCGAAAGGAAAAGCGCATGTCCGTGGGGGTGTTGGCGCTGAGGGCCAGCAGCTCACACATCAGCCGCGCCGCTGTTGGAACAACGGAACAGGGTGTCACTCACGGGCCGGAATCCCTCTTCGATCACGATCTGTTGGGCTGTCGTGCGCGTCCATGGTCGGGTCCATGTCGGCGAACTGGCCTTCGGCGCCGCCACTGCGCGGGGTGGTGTGGACATTGTGACGCTGCCGCTCCAGCACGGCCCCACCAGGAAGAACTTGAACCTTGACGCGTAGCGCCCAGCAGCCGCCATCCCTCAGCCTCGCCCAGGCCACGCGCTTCTGGTGGCAGCTGGGCTGGGTGAGCTTCGGCGGGCCCGCTGGCCAGATCGCCCTGTTGCAGCGGGAGTTGGTGGAGCGGCGCCGTTGGCTCTCGGAGCGGCGCTATCTGCACGCCCTCAACTACTGCATGCTGCTGCCGGGGCCCGAGGCGATGCAGCTCGCCACCTACCTGGGCTGGTTGATGCATGGGGTGCCGGGTGGCCTGATCGCCGGCGGCCTGTTCGTGTTGCCCTCGGTGCTGGTGCTCACGGCCCTGGCCAGCGTGTATGCCCTGTGGGGGCAGCTGCTGGTGTTGGCGTCCGTGTTTGCCGTGCTCAAGCCGGCGGTGTTGGCGATTGTGCTGATGGCCGCCTGGCGCATCGGCCGCCGCACCCTGCGCACCCCGTTGCTGGTGGCGCTGGCGGTCGCCGGCTTTCTGGCCCTGGCCGCCTTCAACCTCCCCTATCCCGCGGTGGTGATCGCCGCGGGCCTGGTGGGGCTGCTGGCGGCGCGGCTGCGGCCCTCACTGCTGCTGGCGCCCCGCCCCCATGGCGCTGCGGCTGCGGAGGCTGCCGCTGGGCCACCGACGGCCCTCCACGACGACCACACCGACAGCCCCGCCCATGCGCGCTTCTCCCGCCGCCGCCTGGCCCTCACCCTGTTGATCTGGGCCGCGGCGTTGCTGCTGCCGCTGGCCGCTCTGGTGGCGAGCGGTGGCTGGAACGGCAGCTTGGCCCTGATGGCCCGTTTCTTCACCCGCGTGGCCCTGCTCAGCTTTGGCGGTGCCTACGCCGTGTTGCCCTACGTGGCCCAGGGGGCGGTGGAGCACTTCCACTGGCTCTCAGCCACGCAGATGCTCGATGGCCTGGCGCTCGGGGAAACCACCCCCGGCCCGCTGATCATGGTGGTGGCCTTCGTGGGCTTCATGGGCGGCTGGAACCAGGCCCTGGCTGCCGGATCCAGCCCCTGGCCCCTGGCCCTGGCGGCGGTGGGCGTCACGGTGTGGTTCACCTTCCTGCCCTCGTTTGGCTTCATCCTGGCGGGCGCTCCGCTGGTGGAGGCCTCCCGGGGAGACCTGCGCTTCGGCGCACCCCTCAGCGCCATCACTGCGGTGGTGGTGGGGGTGATCGCCAGCCTGGCCCTGTTCTTCGCCAAGCCGGTGCTGTGGCATGCCGGTGGCTTCAACCCCTGGGCCGCTGTGGTGGTGGGGTTGGCCCTCTGGGCCCAGCTGCGGCTGCGGTGGAGTGTGCTGCAGGTGATCGGGGCCGCCGCCGGGGCGGGCGTGCTGCTGGCGGGGTGGTTGGCGTTCAGCTCCTAGCGGCCAAGGCCAGAACGGTGTTGCCCGATACCGATCACAGGCTTGGAGCTTTCGACAACCTGAATCTTTCCAAAATCGTGTTCTGGGAGACATCTCCAGGGGCCCACGGCTCAGTGCACTAGTGGCATCACAACCGGCGCTCGCCGATGCCATCCGCCTTTGCGCTCGTCACCCTGGATCACGCCGAGGCCCCTTATACGGGGCTGTGGCAGTTGGTGGAGAGCTATCCCGGCACCGTGGAGGCGATCCACTCCACCTACCACCCGGAACACCCGATCGGCTGCGTGATCGAGCAGCGCTGCTTCACCGCCCGCAAGCCGGCGTTGGAGTTCACCCGCCACCTGCTCAGCCACGGCTGGGGTGTGCAGACCCTGCATGAGGCCGGCGAGCACTTCTGGTTTCGCCTCACGGAGCGCCGGCCATGACCACCACCAACCCCCTGCAGGCGCTGGGAGCCCGCACGCTGGCCGAGGAGATCCAGCGCCACCTGTTTTTCAGCCAGGCCAAGGCCCCTTCCCTGGCCACCCAGCACGACCACTACATGGCGCTGTCGCTGGCGGTGCGCGATCGGCTGCTGCAGAACTGGGTGGACACGGCGGAGGCCTACACCCGCCAGGGGGTGCGCACGGCCGCCTACCTCTCGGCGGAATACCTGCTGGGCCCCCACCTGGACAACAACCTGGTGAACCTGGGCATGCGCCAGGAGGCGGAGCAGGCCTGCGCTGAGCTGGGGCTGGATCTGGAGGCCCTGATCGGCTGTGAACCGGAGCCGGGCCTGGGCAACGGCGGCCTGGGTCGCCTGGCGGCCTGCTTCCAGGAATCGCTGGCCAGCCTGGAGCTGCCGGCCATCGGCTACGGCATCCGCTACGAATTCGGCATCTTCAAGCAAACGATCACGCCCCACGGGCAGCAGGAGAGCACCGACAGCTGGCTCTCCCACGGCAACCCCTGGGAGGTGATCCGGCCGGAATGGTGCTACCCGGTGCAGATCGGTGGCACCACGGTGTTGGGGGTGGCCTACGACACCCCGATCACCGGCTACGGGGTACGCACCGCCAACACGCTGCGGCTGTGGTCGGCGATGGCACCGGAGGCCTTCGATTTCGCCTCCTTCAATGCCGGCGACTACACCCGCGCCGTGCTGGGGAAGGTGCAGAGCGAAACCCTGAGCAAGGTGCTCTACCCCAACGATGAATTCGAGCAGGGCAAGCGGCTGCGGCTGAGCCAGCAGATCTTCTTCGTGAGCTGCTCCCTGCAGGACATGCTCCGCATCCTCAAGAAGCAGGGGCTGCCGGTGAGCACCTTCCACCACAAATTTGCGGTGCAGCTCAACGACACCCACCCCGCCATCGCCGTGGCGGAGCTGATGCGCCTGCTGATCGATCAGGAGGGCCTCGAGTGGGACACCGCCTGGGGCATCACCACCGCCAGCCTCAGCTACACCAACCACACGCTGCTGCCGGAGGCCCTGGAAACCTGGGGGGTGCCGCTGTTTGAGCAGCTGCTGCCGCGGCAGCTGGAGATCATCTACGAGATCAATGCCCGCTTCCTGCGCATGGTGCGCATCCGCAGCCCCGGGCAGCCGGAGCTGTTGGAGCGGCTGTCGCTGATTGAGGAGGGCGGCCAGCGCCGCGTGCGCATGGCCAACCTGGCGGTGGTGGGCAGCCACCACACCAATGGCGTGGCCGAGCTGCACAGCCAGCTGCTCAAAGACCACCTGCTGGCCGACTTCGCCCAGCTGTGGCCGGAGCGCTTCACCAACGTGACCAACGGCATCACGCCGCGGCGTTGGCTGGCGGTGGCCAACCCCCAGCTGGCGAGCTTGCTGGATGAGGCGATCGGCAGCGGCTGGCGGCGCAACCTGGAGCAGCTCAGCGCCCTGGAGCCGCTGCTGGCCGATGGTGCTTTTGTGGCCCGCTGGCAGGCGGTGCGCAGCCACACCAAGCAGCGGCTGGCGCAGCACATTCACCAGGAGCTGGGGGTGCTGGTGGATCACACCTCCCTGTTCGACGTGCAGGTGAAGCGCATCCACGAATACAAGCGCCAACACCTGGCGGCGCTGGAGGTGGTGCAGCGCTACCTGCGGCTGCGGCAGGGGGAGGATTTGCCACCCCGCACGGTGATCTTCGGCGGCAAGGCGGCGCCGGGCTACGCCATGGCCAAGCTGATCATCCGGTTGATCACGGGCATCGCCGAGATCGTGAACCTCGACCCCGCCATGGGGGGCCGCCTGCGGGTGGTGTTCCTGCCCAACTTCAACGTGGGCCTGGCCCAGAAGGTGTATCCGGCGGTGGATCTCTCCGAGCAGATCTCCACCGCCGGCAAGGAGGCCTCCGGCACGGGCAACATGAAGATGGCCCTCAACGGCGCCCTCACGATCGGCACCCTGGATGGGGCCAACATCGAGATCCGCGACCGCGTCGGTGCCGACCAGTTCTTCCTGTTTGGCCACAACGCCGAGCAGGTGGCTGCGCTGCAGCGCGATGGCTACCACCCGATGCCCTGGCTGGATCAAAACCCTCAGCTGCGGGCCGCCCTGGAGCTGATCGCCACGGGGCACTTCAGCGAGGGCGACCGGCAGCTGTTCCAGCCGCTGATCGACAACCTCACCCACCACGACCCCTTCCAGGTGGTGGCCGATGCGGCCGATTACAGCCGCGCCCAGAACGCCGTGGATCAGGCCTGGCTGGATCCCGGCCGCTGGAACCGCAGTTCGATCCACAACACCATGTGCAGCGGCTTCTTCAGCAGCGATCGCGCCATCGCCGATTACGCCGAGCGGATTTGGAAACTCAGTCCCCAGCCCATCGCCCCCTGATCATGCAAACCTCTACCGACACCCGGCCCAGCCCCATCAACGACGCCCCCACCGCCTTCGCCGCCATCGCCCTGGCGGCGGTGTCGTGGGATGGGGTGCTCACCCAGGCGGGCACCCGCGCCCTGCGCCACACCCTCGACTACCGCCATCCGTTTTCGGATTACAGCGATGAGCGCATGGTGCGGCTGATGGATCAGCTGCTGTTTCAGCTGCGCCGGCTGGGGCCTCAGCACCTGATGGTGGAGGCTGCCGCCGCCCTCAACGCTGATCAGCGGGCCACGGCCTTTGCCGTGGCGGCGGAGATTATGCGCTCCGACGGCCGGCTGCAGCAGGATGAGTGCAACATCCTCGCCAACCTGGGCGGCGTGCTGGAGTTGGAGGAGGAGTTCCAGGCGGGGCTGATCGCCGCCATGGGCGTGCTGCACGCCGATCTGGTGTAGGGGTGGGCTCGCGCCCCCCTCAGGTGAGCTCGTCTTCCACGTTGGCGCGGATCAGGCAGTCGGCCTGGGGATAGCTCACGCACAGCAGGGCGAAGCCCTGCTCGATCTGGTCGTCGTCGAGGAACGATTGATCGGCCTGATCCACCGCGCCGCTGAGCAGCTTGCCGGCGCAGGTGCTGCAGGCACCGGCCCTGCAGGAGTAGGGCAGATCCACGCCCGCCTCCTCGGCGGCATCAAGGATGTAGGCGTCATCGGGGCAGGGGAAACTGCCGCCGCCTTCGATCTGGATGGTGTAGGTGGCCATGGTGTGGGGTCAGGCCAGGGGTTGGGGGAAACGCACGGTGCGCCAGCCACCGCTTGTGGTGCTCACCTCCACGCCGATGGCGCGGGCCTGGCTGGCGGCCAGGTTGCCGCACCAGGCCAGGGCCTCCTCCAGGGCGGCGTCGAGGCTTTCATAGAGGCCATCGAGCTGGGGGTGGGGTTGCAGGGCCGCGTCAATCAGCCGGTAGCGGCGGCTCACCGGAGCGGCCAGGAGCTGTAGGTGGGTCATCTCAACACTCTCCGAATCACGCCCCCTGATCCTGTTCGCGTTGCAGCGGCTGCGGATGTGCCGCGGGACACGGTTTGGCCATTTGGCCCCGGGTTCGGTGGCGGTGAACACAGTTGGGGGCCGGAGGGGCGCGTTCAGTGGCAGCTCTGCAGCGCTGGCCCATGCCCACCGACCTGTGCGGGCTGAGCCTGCTGCGGGATCCCGCCTGCAACAAAGGCACCGCCTTCAGCCTGGAGGAGCGCCGGCGCCTGGGGCTGGAGGGGCTGCTGCCGGCGCGGGTGGAGAGCCTCGAGCAGCAGGTGGAGCGTTGCTGGCAGGCCTTCCAGGGGCTGCGGCACCCCCTGGAGCAATACGGCTATGTGGAGGCGCTGCGCCTGAGCAACCTGGTGCTGTTCCACCGCTTCTTGGCGGAGCATCTGCGGGCGGTGCTGCCCATCGTGTACACGCCCACGGTGGGGGCGGTGATCCAGGGGTTCAGCCGCAGTTATCGCACGCCGGTGGAGGGGGTATTTCTCAACGCCGATCAACGGGGCCGGCTGCGGCAGGTGCTGCAGGCCTCGGTGCACACGCCGGTGGATCTGGTGCTGGTAACCGACGCCGAAGGCATCCTCGGCATCGGCGACCAGGGGGTGGGCGGCATCCACATCTGCCAGGGAAAGCTGGCGGTGTACACCCTGTGTGCGGGGCTTGATCCGCGGCGGGTGCTGGCGGTGAGCCTGGATGTGGGCACCAACCGCCCCAGCCTGCTCGAGGATCCGCTCTATCCGGGCCTGCGGCAGCCGCGGCTGCAGGGCGATGCCTACCTCGCCTTCGTGGATGAATTCGTGGCGGCGGTGGCGGCGGAGTATCCCGGGGCCTGTTTGCACTGGGAGGATTTCGGCACGCAAACGGCGCGGTTGCTGTTGGATCGGCACCGCTGGAGCCTGCCCAGCTTCAACGACGACATCCAGGGCACCAGCGGCGTGGCCAGTGCGGCCCTGCTGGCGGCCTGCCGGGGGCTCAACCAGCGGCTGAGCGAGCAGCGGATCGTGATCTTTGGGGCGGGCACCGCCGGCTGCGGGATTGCCGAGGGGTTGCTGCGGCTGCTGCAGGCGGAGGGGCTCAGCGCCGCAGAGGCGCAGCGGCGGATCTGGGCCATCGATCGCCAGGGGCTGCTGCTGCAGGGGATGCCCGGGTTGAGCGGCATGGCGGCACAGCTGGCGCGCGACCCGGCGGAGATCAACGGCTGGGGCCGCAGCGCCGATGGGACCATCCGCCTGGAGCAGGTGGTGGCGGAGGTGCAGCCCACGGTGCTGATCGGCACCTCCACGGTGCCCGGCGCCTTCCACGAGCCCTTGGTGCGCACGATGGCGCGCCATTGCCCGCGGCCGGTGATCCTGCCGCTCTCCAACCCCACCACCCTGGCGGAGGCCTCACCGGCCGATCTGCTGCGCTGGAGTGAGGGGCGGGCGCTGGTGGCCACCGGCAGCCCCTTCCCGCCGGTGGAGGGGCGGGTGATCGGGCAGTGCAACAACTGCTTCCTGTTTCCGGGGTTGGGGTTTGCGGCGGTGGCGGTGGGGCTCACCGCCATCACCGACGGGATGATTGATGCGGGCCTGCAGGCCCTGGCGGAGCGGATCCCCGCCAGCCGTGATCCCCAGGCTCCCCTGATGCCGGCGTTGGAGGAGGCCCCCGCCGTGGCCCGCGCCGTGGCGCAGGCGGTGGCGCTGCAGGGTGTGCGGGAGGGCCGCGCCAGCCTGGCCTCCTGTGCCGATGAGGCGCTGCAGCGGCTGGAGGCGGCGCACTGGCGGCCGGTTTACCCGGCCGCGGCCCCCTGAAGCCCCTGCGCCATCAGCGCACGAACAGCACTCTTGGTAGGTGGGGAGTGATCCGATTGGCAAGATCCAAAGCCTGACAGGGCTTTTGCCGACAGAGACCAGCGATCTAGCTGTGTTTTCTCACCAGGTCATTCAGTAGCTCGCAGCAGAGCGAGCTGCTGATAGGGAGTGCGGCCCGCCAAGGCCATGTGGCACCTGCGGTGGTTATAGATCGCCAGATAGCGCCCCAACCAGCGGTTGCGCTCTGCTGAACTCTGGAAGCTCATCCCATAGGCCCATTCGCTCAGCAGGGTCTTGATGAACCTCTCGGCCTTGCCATTGGTGCGCGGCGTGTACGGTCTGGTGCGTTTGGGTGTCAGCCCCAGGGCCTCGCAGGCTTTCCGCCATGGTTTGGAGCGGTAAGCACTGCCGTTGTCCGAGAGCACCCTGTGGCAGGTGATGCCTTGGCTACCAAACCAGGCCACGGCTCTGATCAGAAACCCGACCGTGGTGGCCTGCTTCTCATCGGGCAAAACCTCGGCATAGGCAAGCCGTGTCGCATCGTCGATGGCCACATGCGCTTTTTCGTAGCCCGCACCACTGGAGCGGCCAAGCCGACGATCTCCCGTGATCCGGTGGCCCACCCGCTCAAAGCGGGCTAGCTGCTTGATGTCGACATGGATCATGTCGCCGGGTTGGTCCCACTGGTATCGGCGTACCGGCACAGGTGGCTGCAGATCATTGAGACGTCCCAGACCCATAGCCTTGAGGGTTCGCCCCACGGTGGAGAGCGGTGCCGCCAGCAGCCTGGCGATGCGCCTGAGGGTGCAGCGCTGATGACGCAGCTCAATCGCGTGCTGCAGTTGCTGTGGATCGAGTCTCCGCCGCTGGGTGCGGCGCCCGCTGCGTCGATCCACCAAGGCAGCGACACCACCGGAGCGGTACCGAGCCAGCCACTTGTAGGCGGTGCGGAGGCTGATCCCGGCCTGAGCCGCCAGATCAGCCAGGGGCTCAGCATCTTGAATGTGTCGACGCACAAGCCGTTCCCGACTGACAGCTGTCAGTCGGGCATTGGGGTGGGTATGCATGGTCTGTGAGGTCAGTGGGTCGGAGGTGACACCCGGACCATGACGACCTCACACCCCCTTGTCAGCTGAACAACCTGGTGGGACTACACATCTAGCGCAATTGTTTAGTGCAGAATCGCTACCCCACCCGCATCCAAGCCGCCAGCAGCCGCACCCTGTTCTCCTCACTGATCAGGGCGCCATCCACCGCACGAACCAGTGTCAGATCAAATTTGA
>Ga0194112_10006069_pt1 | contig 16085 bp, 11 predicted proteins | sample TA2MahC400mmetaG_FD_146191 | JGI IMG/M metagenome (GOLD analysis project Ga0194112, IMG submission 146191) | Freshwater microbial communities from Lake Tanganyika, Tanzania - TA2015016 Mahale Deep Cast 400m | ecosystem: Environmental > Aquatic > Freshwater > Lake | place: Tanzania: Lake... | reverse complement strand
TCGGCTCGCCACTGCCGGGGTCTGCGGATCCGGGCGCGGGACGCCCCGCCCGGCGCGGCGCCGCGCCGGGTCCGCACGGCCTGGCGGCGGCGAGCCTGAACTAGGAGCGTTTTCGGGTTGGCGCTCGGAAGCGGGGGTGGATTGGGCCATAGGCAAGAATGAGCTCCCTGCCTTGAGTCCTCCTCGGGAAAACCCCCGCTTCCACGCCTCCCGCCGGAGCCCGCCCAGGCCGTGCGTCATGAACCGGTGATGATCGAGGAAGTGACGGCCGCGCTGGTGGCCAACCCCTGCGGCCGGTACGCCGACCTGACCGTCGGCGAGGGCGGACACGCCCGCGGCATCCTGGAGGCGGCGCCCGAGGGGCGCCTGATGGGGCTGGATCGCGATGCAGAGGCTGTGGCGGCCGCGCGCGCGGCCCTGGCCGGTTTCGGCGAGCGCGCCCTGGTCGAGCGGGGCGACTTCGCCGGCGCCGCCGAGCGGCTGGCCGAGCGCGGTTGGAGGGATCTCGACGGCGTGCTCCTCGACCTCGGCCTGCGATCGGGCGCGCTCGACGACCCGGCCCGCGGGTTCTCCTACCGACTCGACGGCCCGCTCGACATGCGCTTCGACCCCTCCCGAGGGGAGACGGCGGCCGAGCTCCTCGCGCGGATCGACGGCGAGACGCTCGCCGGCCTGCTGGCCGAGGGGACCACTCGGGCCGATCCGTGGCGCATCGCCGCCGGGATCCTCTCCTGGCGCGAGCGCCGGGCGCTCGCGCGCACGAGCGATCTCGTCGCCTGCCTGCGGGCCCGCCTCGGGCGGCGCGCGACCCCGAAGCTGCTCGGCAGCGTCTTCGCGGCGCTGCGCATGGCCGTCAATCTCGAGATGGAGGCGCTGGACCGCGTGCTCGAAACGATCCCGGCGGCGTTGAAGCCAGGGGGTGTGCTGTGCGTCATCTCGTATCAGTCGCAGGAGGATCGCCGCGTGAAGCGACTCGGGCGCCGGGCGGGCCCGGAGCCGCCGCCGGGCGACTGGCGCATGGAGCCGCTCTGGAAGGGTCCGCGGCGACCCGCGCCGGAGGAGGCGCGGCGCAATCCGCGCGCCCGCAGCGCCCGCTTGCGGGCCCTGCGGAGGATCTTGGTCCGGCCGCCTTCCTGAGAGTCCCGGTCCGGCCCCGGCGCGAGAGGCGCGCGGGGGGATGGACGCTGCTGCTGCTCCTGAGCCCGCTTCTCTGCGCCAGCCTGCTGCTCTCCATGCGCCAGGACCTGCAGGCGCGACTGATGCAGAAGCGGCTGGCCGAGCTCGATCAGGTCGAGGCGCAGCTCGTGCGCGACCTCGGCCAGCAGGCGCGATCCTTCGCGGTCCGCACCGACATCTCGCACATCCTTCCGCGGATCCGTCCCCGCGGCGCCGACTCGCCGCAAGGGGGACAGGTGCTGGCACTGACGGCGCCGCCCGCCGCCCCGGCGGCGGAGCGTTCCCTGGCCATGGCCGTGCTGGACCTGCTGTCCGGCGGCGGTCCCGTGCTGGCGGCGCAGAAGGGAGCCTCCCCGGCGCCCGCGACCGGACCGGAGCAGGATCGATGAGCGCGGCGAGCGACGGGCGGCTGCGCGTCGTGCTCGGCCTGGCGGCCCTCCTCTTCGCCGCCCTCCTCCTGCGGGCCGGATACCTGGCGCTCGGTCGCCACGCGGCGCTCAAGGCCGAGGCGGAGGATCAACAGACCCAGGTCGAGCCGATCCCGCCGCCGCGCGGGCCGATCGTCGACCGCGCCGGGCGCACGCTGGTCTGCTCGATGGAGAACCCGTCGCTCGTCTGGGCCGGAGCGAGCTGCCCCGAACTCGTCGCCGCGGCGGAGGAACTGGCGCGCGCCGGGCTCTGCGCCCCGGAGCAGCCGGCCAGGCTGGCCGCCAGCCGCAGCACCTATCACTACCTGACCCGGCGCTGGGTGCCCGAGTCCTTCGCCCGCGACTTCGTCGCCCGCCACCCCGGCGTGCGCCTCGAGCCGGAGATGAAGCGCTTTTACCCCTCCGGCGCCAGCGCTCCCCAGGCGCTCGGGCTCGTCGGCATCGACGGCGCGGGGCTGTCGGGACTGGAGTGCCAGTTCGACGACTGGCTTTCCGGCGAGCCTGGCCGCGTGCTGCGCTTCGTCACCGGAAGCGGCCGCCCGCAGCAGACCCTGGCCCCGCGGGTGCTCCGCGAGCCGCGCCCGGGCGGGGGACTCCTGCTTTCTCTCGACGCCCGCGTGCAGGAGGTCGTCCGCTACCGGCTGACCGAGGGGATGGCCGAGTTCGGCGCGGCCGAGGGCTTCGCCCTGGTGCTCGATCCGCGCAGCGGGGAGATCCTCTCCCTGTGGGGCGAGCCCAGCTTCGACCCGCAGGACCCGGGACGGATCGATCCCGACCTGCTGCGCGTGCGCTGCGTGACCGACCAGTTCGAGCCGGGCAGCACCTTCAAGATCAACACCTTCTCCGCCGCGCTCGAGTCGGGCCTGGTCTCGCCGAGCGATCTCGTCGACTGCGGCAACGGGCGGCGCCGCGTTCCGGGGGGCGAGGTCAGGGACGTGAAGAAGATGGGGGTCGTCACGGCCGCCGAGGCGCTCGTCTTCTCCTCCAACATCGGCAACGGCATCGTCGCCGAGCGCACCGGCTGGCAGCGCTTCTACCGCATGGCCCAGGCCTTCGGCTTCGGCCAGCCGACCGGCATCCCCCTCGGCGGGGAGGCTGCCGGCAGCCTGCCGCATCCGCTGCAGCCCGGCTGGTCGGAGCGATCCCTGCTGACCATCGCCTACGGCCAGGAAGTGTCGGTCACCGGACTGCAGATGGCGCTGGCCTACGCGGCCGTGGCCAACGACGGCTGGCTGATGAAGCCGCTGCTCGTGCGCGCGAGGCTCGATCCCCAGGGGCGCGTCCTGGAGACCTTCCAGCCCGAGGCCGTGCGGCGCGTGCTCTCGGCGGAGACGGCGGTGACGATGCGCGGGCTGCTGCGGCGGGTGGTCTGCGAGGGGACGGGCAAGGAGGCGGAGGCGGCGAGCTTCGCTCCGGCCGGGAAGACCGGCACGGCGCAGATCTACGACCCCGCGCTCGGGCGCTACCTCGGCAACAAGCACATCGTCAGCTTCATCGGCTTCGCCCCCTGGGACGATCCCCACTGCGTGGTCGCGGTGACCGTGTGGGCCGAGGGGGATCTCTCGGCCGGCAAGGTGGCCGCGCCGATCTTCCGCCGCATCGTCGAGGATCTGGCCTGGTGGCTGGAGGATGGACGCGCCTCCTCGATGCCGATGGCGGAGTGCATCGAGGCGCCGATCGTAGTTCCGGATGTGCGCGGGTTCGGTGTCCAGGCCGCCCGCGAAGCGCTGCATGCGGCGGGCCTGATCCCGGTCCTGGAGGGCCTGGGCGGCCGCGTCGAGGAGCTCGCGCCGCAGCCCTACGCCAGCGTGCCGCGCGGCAGCGTGGTGCGGCTCGCGCTCGCCGACCGCGACCGGGATCGAGCGGTGCGCGTGCCGAACTTGGCGGGACTTTCCCTGCGCCGTGCGGTATCGTTGGCCGCGCAGGCGGGTTTGGCGCCGGGCGTGCGCGGATCGGGATGGGTCGTGGAGCAGGCGCCGGCGGCCGGCAGCGAGGTGCCCTCGGGGACCCTCTGCGAGATCTGGGCCTCGCCCCGCGCCTCGCGGGCCCGCGAGGAGGCGCTGCGGAGGAACGAGTTTGGCGGTCCGGCTGCAGGACTTGCTGCGTGCGCTGCCCGCTGAGGTCTGGGCCGGCGCGCCGTCGACTTCCCCCGATCCGGAGATCGGCGGGTTGCGCACGGACAGCCGCGAGGTGCGCCCGGGCGACCTCTTCTTCGCCCTCCCCGGAATGCGCGCCGACGGAGCGCGCTTCGCCGCCGACGCCTGGGCCCGCGGGGCCGCCGCCCTGCTCGTGGAGGGAGATGCGGCCGTGCCCGCGGGGCCGGGACCGGTGCTGCGGGCGCGGTGCGCGCGCGAGGCGCTGGCCCTCTGCGCGGCGCGCTTCCATGGCCAGCCCTCCCAGGCTCTTCGCCTGGTGGGCGTGACCGGCACCGACGGCAAGACGAGCACCTGCTGGTTCGGGCAGCAGCTCCTGGCCGCCGCGGGGCGGAGGGCGGCGGCGCTCGGCACGCTCGGCGTGCGCGGCGCCGGCGGCGAGCGGATGGACTGGGGCGAGGCGCAGACCGCCGAGGAGAGGGACCGCGATCCGGCGCGCACCTGGCAGCCGACCACTCCCGAGGCGCCCCTCTTCCAGGAGACGCTGGCGCGCCTGCGCGACGAGGGCGTGCAGGACGTCATCGCCGAGGTTTCCTCCCACGCGCTGGCGCAGCGGCGCGTCTTCGGCTGCCAGTTCCGCGCCGTCGCGCTGACGCAGGTGACGGCCGACCATCTCGACTTCCACGGCACGCGCGAGGCCTACCTGGAGGCCAAGGCGGGGCTCTTCGACCGGGCCACGCGGGGCGGGCCCTGGGAGCAGGAGCCCGTGGCCGAGATCCTCAACCTCGACGACGCGTTCGGCCGCCGCCTGGCGTCCGCACGGCCCGACTGCGTCACCTACGGAACGGACGAGGCGGCGCGCATCCGGCTCCTCGGCGGGCGCGCGGACGCGCGGGGGCTGGAACTCGAGATCGCCTTCGACGGAGAGCGCTGCGGGCTGCAGGTGCCGGTGCTCGGGCCCTTCCACCTGCGCAACCTGCTCGCCGCCGCCGCCATCGCCCACACGCTCGGGATCCCGCCGCGGGAGATCGCCGCGGGCGCGGCGGGCCTGCAGGCGGTGCCGGGGCGCTTCGAGGCGATCACGAGCGGGCTTCCGCTCACCGTCATCGTCGACTATGCGCACACGCCCGAGGCGCTGGACGGGCTGCTGCGGGCGGCGCGCGAGCTCGGCCCCGGGCGCCTGACGGTCGTCTTCGGCTGCGGGGGGGACCGCGACCCGAGCAAGCGCGAGCCGATGGGCGAGGCGGCCGGGAGGCTGGCCGACCGGGTCATCGTCACCGAAGACAACCCCCGCTCGGAGAGTCCCGAGCAGATCGCCGCCGCGGTCCTGCGCGGCGCGCGCCGGGGCTCCGCCGCCGTCGAGCGCGTCGCCGGACGCCGCCGGGCGCTGGCCCGGGCGATCGGCTCGGCGAGGCCGGGGGAGATCCTGGTCGTCGCCGGGCGCGGCGCCGAAGCGCTGCAGGTCTTCGCCGATCGAACCCTCCCCTTCGACGACCGGGATGTCGTGCGCGCCATGCTGGCTCGCCGCATCCACCCGCCACTGCTGCCCAGGCCCGGCGAGGATCCCTGGTCGCTGGGCGCCATCGCCCGGGCGACCCGGGCCACGGTGGCGGGGATCTCCCCGGAGGACTGGAAGCTCGTCTCGAACCTGTCCGTCGCCGGCGTCTGCCTCGACAGCCGCCGCGTCGCCGGGGGAGAGGTCTTCGTGGCGCTGGCCGGCGAGCGCCACGACGGGCACCAGTTCATCCCGCCCGCCCTGGAGGCGGGGGCCGCCGCGGCCGTCGCCCGTCGGGCCTGGTGGAGCCGGCGCAAGGCCGCCCGCTCGGGCGGGATCCACCTGCTGGTCGACGACCCGGTCGAGGCGCTGCAGGAGTGGGCCGCCGCGCTGCGCGTCGCTCTCGCGCCGAAGGTGATCGCCGTCACCGGCTCGAGCGGCAAGACGGGCACCAAGGAGCTCATCCTCGCCCTGCTGCGCGGCCGCGGCCGCGTCGTCGGCACGATCGGGAACCGCAACAACGAGATCGGCCTGCCCTGGACGCTGCTGCAGCTGCGGGAGGGGGACGCCTTCGCCGTCGTCGAGCTGGGCGCCAACCATCGCGGGGAGATCGCCCGGCTGGCGAGGGTCGCGCGGCCCGACGTGGCCGTGATCACGGGCATCGGGCGCGCGCACCTCGGCCGCTTCGGCGGCCCCGAGGCGCTGCTCGAGGCCAAGATGGAGATCCTGGAGGGGCTCTCTCCCGACGGCGCGCTCGTCCTGCCCGACGACGATCCGCGGTTGGAGGAGGCGGCGAGACGCTGGAGCGGCCGGATCGTGCGCTTCGGCCTCGGCTCCGCGGCCGAGATCTCCGCCGAGCGGGTCGAGGCGACGCTCGACGGGACGGAGATCCTGCTGCGCGGGCGCAGCGAGCCGCTGCGCCTGCGCCTGCTCGGGCAGGCGGCGGCGCGCGCGGCGCTGGCCGCGGCGGCCGCGGTCTGGGCCCTGGGGATCTCCGATCCCGACTGGGGAGCGTTGGCCGAGGCGGCGCCCGTTCCGGGGCGCCTCGACCCGGTCGTCAAGGACGGCGTCACCTGGCTGCTGGACACCTACAACGCGTCTCCCGAGTCGGTGCTCCACGCGCTCGGATTCCTGTCGGGCCTGCCGGTCTCCGGGCGCCGCGTCCTCGTCTTCGGGGGGATGCGCGAGCTGGGCGGGGAGAGCGAGGCCATCCATGCCGAGATGGGGCGCGCGGCGGGCTTCTGCGACGCGGCCGTCTTCCTCGGCGAGGAGGCGCGCGCGTCGGCGCCGGAGGCGCAGCGGGCGGGCGCCCGGCACGTCCTCTGGTGCGCGGAGGCGTCGGCGGCGGCGCGCTTCCTGCACGCCTACCTGCGGCCGGGGGATGCCGTCCTGCTCAAGGGCGCGCGCGCGGCCGCGCTGGAGCGGATCCCCGTGGACCTCGGCGTGATCGCGCCGAGCTACGGAGAGGGTGGCGACTAGCATGCTCTACTACCTCCTCGTGCCCCTGAGCGAGCACTTTCACGCGTTGAACGTCTTCCGCTACATCACCTTCCGCTCCGCCTACGCCGCGGTGACGGCGCTGCTGCTCTGCTTCCTGCTCGGTCCCTGGATGATCCGCCGCCTGCGGCGCATGCGGGTCGGCCAGCTCGTCCGCCGTGACGGGCCGCAGAGCCACCTGGCCAAGGAGGGCACGCCGACGATGGGTGGCCTGCTCATCCTGGCGGCGATCGTCTTCCCGACGCTGCTCTGGGCCGATGTCAAGAACGTCCAGGTCCAGCTCGTCCTGGCGACGACGCTCATCCTCGGGGCGCTCGGGTTCCTCGACGACTACCTGCACGTCGTGCGCGGCCGCGCCCGCGGCCTGCTCGGCCGCTACAAGCTGCTGGTGCAGTTCGCCGCCGGCCTCGCCGTCGGGACCGTGATCGTGATGAGCGGCCTCTACGGGGATCTCACCGCGCGCACGGCGGTGCCCTTCCTCAAGGACACCTTCATCAATCTCGGGCTGCTCTACGTGCCTTTCGTCGCCCTCGTCGTCACCGGAGCCAGCAACGCGGTCAACCTGTCGGACGGTCTCGACGGGCTCGCCGTCGGTATGGTCCTGCCGGCGGCGATGGCCTTCGGCGGCCTGGCCTACGTCTCCGGGCACGCCCGCTTCAGCCAGTACCTGAACATCCCCTTCCTCCAGGGCGCGGGGGAGCTGACCGTCTTCTGCGCGGCCTTCCTGGGCGCCGGCCTGGGATTCCTCTGGTTCAACGCCCATCCGGCGCAGGTCTTCATGGGCGACACCGGGAGCCTCTCCCTGGGCGGGGCGCTGGGCATGGTCGCCGTGCTGATCAAGCGCGAGCTGCTGCTGGTCATCGTCGGCGGTCTCTTCGTGGCCGAGGTGCTCTCGGTCGTGGCGCAGGTCGTCGCCTACAAGTTCTGGGGGCGGCGGGTGCTGCGCATGGCCCCGCTGCACCACCACTTCGAACTGGGCCAGATGCCCGAGACGAAGGTGGTGATCCGCTTCTGGATCATCTCGATCCTGCTCGCGCTGCTGACGCTGTCGACGATCAAGCTGCAATAGGGGGCGGGGCGATGACCAGGGATGGGCGCGGGGAGGCCGCCGGGCCGGTGCGACGCGCCTGCGTGCTGGGCCTCGGCCGCTCCGGGACGGCCGCGGCGGAGATGCTGCTGGCCGAGGGGGTCCGCGTGCGCGGGCTCGATCTCGCTCCCGACCCGGGTCTGGCCGCGCGCTGGCGCCAGCTGGCGGGAGAGCGGGCCGAGCTCATCGCCGGCCCGCATCCCTCCCGGGCGCTGGAGGGCTGCGACCTGCTCGTGCGCAGCCCCGGCGTGCCGGGGGACGCGCCGATCCTGGCCGAGGCGCGGAGCCGCGGGATCGCGGTCGTCTCCGAGATCGAGCTCGCCGCCGCGCGCGCGCGGGGCCCCCTGCTGGCGATCACCGGCACGAACGGCAAGTCGACGACGACCGCCTGGACCGCCCACATCCTGAGGCGCGCGGGGTGCCGGGCGATCGCCTGCGGCAACATCGGCCATGCCCTCTCCCGGGCGGTGATGGAGGAGGCGCCGGGCAAGGTCCTCGTCGTCGAGGTCTCGAGCTTCCAGCTCGAGGACAGCCCGGGGTTCCATCCCGCCGCCGCGGCGATCCTCAACATCACGCCCGATCACCTCGACCGGCACGGCAGCCTCGAGGCCTACACGCGGGCCAAGTGGGCGATCGCGCGCAACCTGGAGGAGGCGGACCTCCTGGCGCTCGGCCCCGGCGTCGGGGCGGCGGAGGGAGCGGCCGCCGAGCTCGTGCGCTTCGGCCTGCAGGATCCCGGAGGCCCCGGGGCGGTCTTCGTCCGCGAGGGCAGGATCCTCTGGCGCGAGCGGGGCAGGGAGCGGGATCTCCTGCCCGCGGCGGAGCTGGCTCTGCCGGGGCCCCACAACCGGCTCAACGCCATGGCCGCCTTCGCCCTGGCCCGTACCCGGGTCGGCGATCCCGAGGCCCTGCGCGCGGGGCTGCGCGACTTCGAGGGCCTGGCGCACCGTCTCGAGGTCGTGGCCGAGAGAGGCGGAGTGCGCTGGATCAACGACTCGAAGGCGACCAACGTCGACTCGCTGCGAGTGGCGCTGGAGAGCTTCTCCGCGCCGATCGTCCTGATCGCCGGGGGCCGGGACAAGGCGAGCCCGTTCGAGGCGCTCGGGCCGCTGGTGGCGGAGCGCGTGGCCTGCCTGATCGCCATCGGCGAGGCGGCGGAGCGGATCCGCCGGGCCTGGCCGGGAGCGCCCGCCGAGACGGCGGCCGATCTGGCCGACGCCGTGGCGCGCGCCGCCAGAAGGGCACGGCCCGGGGAGGTCGTCCTGCTCAGCCCGGGCTGCGCGAGCTTCGACATGTTCCGCAACTACGAGGAGCGCGGCGATCGATTCCGGGAGCTGGTTCTCGCCCGGGCAGGCGAGGACCGCAGGGAGGTCTAGGATGGGCCTTTTCCGCTGGGCGGGGATGGGCGCGGCGGCGGGGCCGATGGACCGCTGGCTGCTGGCCGCCGTGCTGCTGCTCGCGCTGTGGGGCCTGCTGATGGTCTACTCGAGCAGCAGCGCGATGGGCATCGTCTCCCACGGGGGCAACGACCTCTTCTACCTCGAGAACCAACTCGCCAAGGGCATCCTCGGCGTCGCCCTGATGCTCGGCCTCAGCCGGATCGACGCGCAGCACTACGCCCGGCGCGTCCCCTGGATCTTCTGGGGCCTGGGGCTGGCCGCCCTGTTGCTGCTTCTCATTCCGCAGGGCCCCGGCGTCGAGGTGCGCGGGACCCGCCGTTGGCTCTCGATCGGCGGCGTGCTGGTCCAACCGGCCGAGTTCGCCCGCGTGGCCATGATCGTCTGCCTGGCCGCCGCGGTGGCCACCCGGCGCGGCGAGCTGCGCACCTGGCGCGGCCTCGCCCTGCCGCTCGGGATCGTCTTCGCCACCGCCGGGCTGATCGCCGTGCAGCCTCACCTCAGCATGGCGGCCCTGACCGCCCTGAGCGGCCTCCTGCTCCTCTTCCTGGCCGGCGGGCGGCCCTGGAAGCTGGGCCTGGCCGGGGGGGGAGCGGCCCTGCTGGCCTTCCTGGTCAAGCGCGGCTACCAGGGGACGCGCATCGACATCTTCCTCGAGGGACTGCGCGGCGACCCGACCTACCAGGTCCACCAGTCGATCCTCGGCATCGGCTCTGGCGGCCTGACCGGGATGGGGCTGGGCCGGGGGATGCAGAAGCACTTCTTCCTGCCCGACCCGCACACCGACTTCATCCTCAGCATCGTCGGCGAGGAACTCGGCCTGCTCGGCCTGCTGCTGCTCTCGAGCCTGACCGCGCTCATCATCCTGCGCATCTTCGTCATCGGCCGCCGCTCCGGCGTCGTCTTCGGCGAGCTCGTCGCCTACGGCGTGGGGCTGCAGTTCCTCCTCGCGTTCCTGCTGCACACCGCCGTCTGCGTCGGCTGGGCCCCGACGACCGGAGTGCCCTACCCGTTGATGTCCTTCGGCGGCAGCGCGCTGCTGGCCAGCCTGACGGCGATCGGCATCGTGCTAGCCGTGTCGCGCCGCTCCCCTGGCGTGCGCCGGCCGAGCTACATGGGACGGCTGCTGATGGATGAGCCGACCCTGGGAAGGAGTCGTTCGTGAGGATCCTGATCACGGGAGGCGGCACCGGCGGGCACGTCTTTCCGGCCGTCGCCGTCGCCGACGCCCTGCGTCGAGCCGAGCCGGAGGTGGAACTGCTCTTCATCGGCGGCGCGGGCGGCTTCGAGGCGCGCGCCGCCGTCCAGGCGGGGATCCCCTTTCGGGCCATCCCCGCCCGCGGCCTCCTGGGCAGCCGCTGGCTGAGCCGGCCGGCGATCCTCTGGACCACGCTGCGGGGGATTCTCGCCTCGCTGTCGATCATGCGCCGCTTCCAGCCCGACGTCCTCTTCGCCACGGGCGGCTACGTCTCCGGCGCGGTGGCCGTGGCCGGCTGGCTGCTCCGGCGCCCGCTCGTGCTGCACGAGCAGAACAGCATCCCCGGGCTGACCAACCGGCTGCTCTCGCGCATCGCCCGCGAGGTGCACCTGAACACGCCCGCGGCGCGCGTCCACTTCCCGCGGCGCGATCATCTCCGGCTGAGCGGCAATCCGATCCGCCGCACGGTCCTCCAGGGCGAGGCGGCCCGCGGCGAGCAGCTCTTCCGCCTGGAGCGGGGTCGCCGGACGGTGCTGGTCCTCGGCGGCAGCCAGGGGGCGCGCTCGATCAACCGCGCCGCCGTGGGGGCCATCGAGCGGCTCGCCGGGAGGCGCGACCTGCAGTTCCTGTTGCAGACGGGGCCCCGCGATCAGCGCTGGGCGCAGCAGCAGCTGCGCGGCGTCGATCTGCCGGTCGCCGTACGCGCCTTCATCGACGAGATGGGGGACGCCTACAGCGTGGCCGATCTCGTCGTCGCCCGGGCCGGGGCGATGACGCTGGCCGAGATCACCGCCCGCGGCAAGGCCGCGATCCTGATTCCCTTCCCCTACGCCACGCACAACCACCAGGAGAGCAACGCGCGCTGGCTGGTCGAGGCGGGCGCGGCGGTGATGATCCTGGATCGCGCGCTCGACGGCGAGACGCTGGCGGCCCAGATCGCGAAGTTGATTGACACGCCCCGAAAACTGCGCGAAATGTCGCATCACGCGCTGCGGCTCGCGCGCCCGAGCGCCGCGGAGAAGATCGCCGCAGCGCTCCTGCGCGCCGTGCCGGGGAGCGCGGCCCAGGAGCCGGCGGGCGAGAGGGGCAGCTCGGGCCGGGAGGGTCGCCCGGCGCCGGCCGAAGGGGAGGCGCGGGGTCGGCCGAGGCGATCCCCGGGCGCCGCGAAGAACCACCGATGATCCAGGGAACGGTACGCCGGACGCACTTCGTCGGCATCGGCGGGACGGGCATGTGCGGCCTGGCCGAGATCCTCCTGACGCTGCGCTACGAGGTCAGCGGCTCCGACCTGACCGTGACGACCGACGCCGTGGAGCGGCTCGAGCGGCTCGGCGCGCGGGTCTTCGCCGGGCACGCGGCCGAGCATGTGCGCGGGCGCGACCTGATCGTCGTCTCCTCGGCGATCCGCGAGGACAATCCCGAGTACCGCGAGGCGCGGCGGCTCGGGATCCCGATCCTCAAGCGGGGCCAGATGCTGGCCGAGATCATGCGTCTCAAGTACGGGATCGCCGTCTCCGGGGCGCACGGCAAGACGACGACCACCTCGCTCATCGGCCACCTGCTGGCGGGCGCCGGGCTCGACCCGACCGTCGTCGTCGGGGGGCGGGTGCGCTCGCTCGGCTCGAACGCGAGACTCGGCACGGGCGACATCTTCGTCGCCGAGGCCGACGAGAGCGACGGCTCCTTCCTCGAGATCCTCCCCACGCTCGCCGTGGTGACCAATGTCGACCGGGAGCACCTCGACCACTACGGCGATCTGGAGGCGATCCGCCAGGCCTTCCTGCGCTTCATGCGCGGCGTCCCCTTCTACGGGGCGGCGATCGTCTGCGGCGACGATCCGCAGCTGCTCGGGCTGCTGCCCGATGTGAACCGGCCGATCCTGACCTACGGAGCGGGGGTGGACTGCCGCGTGCGCGCCGAGGGGATCGTGCCGCAGGCGCGAGGCTCCCGCTTCCGGGTCCTCGCCGAGGGGCGGGACCTGGGCGAGTTCAGCGTCCCGGTGCCGGGGCGCCACAATGTCCAGAACGCCCTGGCCGCCCTGTCCGTGGGTCTGTTCCTGGGCATCCCGGCCGATCGGCTGCGCCGCGACCTGGCCACCTTCGAGGGCGTGGGGCGGCGCTTCGAGATGCGCGGGGAGGAGGGGGGCGTCACCCACATCGACGACTACGCCCATCACCCGACCGAGATCGCCGCCGTCCTGGGCGCGGCCCGCGAGGTCTTCGGGGACCGGCGCCTGGTCGTGCTCTTCCAGCCCCATCGCTACACGCGCACGGCGGCGCTCGGGGAGGAGTTCGCCCGCGCCTTCCGGGACGCCGACCTGCTGGCGCTGACCGAGATCTACCCGGCCGGGGAGAGGCCGATTCCGGGGGTCAGCGCGGAGGCGCTCGCCGGGCCGATCGAACGGGAGAGCGGCGTCGCGGTGCGCTACGCGGCGGGCGCCGGCGACGCGACCGCGCTGCTGCCGGATTGGCTGCGGCCCGGGGATGTCCTGATCACGCTCGGAGCGGGTTCGGTCTGGCAGTGGGGCGACGCGATCCTGGCCGAGATTCGCCGCCGCCAGGGCGCGAGCGCGGCGGCGAGGACCGGCGAGGGCCTGCGGGGATGAGTGCCCGGGATGAGAGGTCTCGAGGCGGTCGGGGTGCGCGCTGGGCGGCGGCGCTGCTGCTTCTGGCCGCCGTCGGCGCCGCCGTCGCGGCCGCCGCCCTCCCCCGCCGCCTCCACGCCGGAGCGCCGATCGAGACGCTCGAGATCCGCATCGCCGGCCCCGGCCACTTGGATGTCCAGGAGGTGCGCCGCGCTCTCGGCGTGCCGCCGGGCACGCCCATCGGCGCCGTCGATCCCGACTCGGCATGCCGTCGGCTGCGCCTGGCTCTGCCGCGCGTCGTCGAGGCGAGGTGGCGGGAGGGGTGGTTCGAGCGGCCCGCCCTGGAGGTCGTCGAGCGCAACCCCGTCTGCATGATCGCCGGCCCGGAGGGCCGGGTGCTGGAGGCGGCCGAGGATGGCATCCTGCTGGCCCCGCGAGGCGAGGCGCTGGCCGACCTGCCCCTCCTGACCTGGGCCCCCGGCGCCCAGGCGGCGCTCTGCACCGCGGGCGCGCTGCTCGATCTGCCCGGCGCCCCCGATCTGCTCGGCCTGCTGGCCCGACTGCGGGGCGGTCATCCGTCGCTGTGGGCCGACCTCTCCGAGGCGCGCCTCCATCCCGACGGCGGCTACGAGCTGTTCTGGAGCGACCAGCCGACCGTGACCCGGGGACGGGGAGCGCTGTCGGCGGCGCGGCTGCAGGCCTGGTCGGCGGTCCTGGCCGACCTGCGCGAGCGGGACGAGCGAGACGCCGTCATTGACTTGCGCTTCAAAGATCGGATCATTGTGAGTCTTCCGGAGTCGGAGAGGCCGCCCCGGCAGGCGCGCGGCGTCGTGCCGCCGCCCGGAGCGGCACCCGCCGGGCCGCGACCGGCCAGCGCCGCGGGCGCGCCGGCGGAGAGCCAGAGGGGCTGAACGAAGGAGGCCGCAGCGATGCCGTCAGCGCAGATCGCCACAGGCCTCGACGTCGGTTCGACCAAGGTCGTCGCGCTGATCGCCGAGGTGACCGAGCATGGCGAGTTGCGCGTCCTCGGCATCGGCGAGAGCCCATCCTCCGGACTGCGCCAGGGGAATCTCGTCCATCTCGAGGCGACCGCCGAGGCGGTCCGCACGGCGCTGGCGCGGGCGGAGAAGATGGCCGACCTCTCCGTGCGCGACGTGACCGTCGGCATCGCCGGGGATCACCTGCGGTCGATCAACAGCCGCGGCGTGATCGCCGTCTCGGGCCGCGACAACGAAGTGACCCCCGACGATCTGCGGCGCGTGGTGGAGGCGGCGCGCGCACTGGCGATCCCCTCGTCGCGCGCGGTCCTGCATGTGATCCCGCAGGAGTTCCTGGTCGACGACCAGTCGGGCATCAAGGACCCGGTCGGCATGGCTGGCGTGCGGCTCGAGGCGGAGGTGCACATCATCACCGCCTCGGCCACCGCGGTGCGCAATCTCGAGCGCAGCATCGAGAAGGCCGGCTACCGCGCCGCGCAGGTCATCGCCGTGCCGCTGGCCAGCGCCTGGGCCGTCCTCGAGGAGGATGAGCGGCGTCTGGGCGTGATCCTCCTCGACGTCGGCGCGGGGACGACCGATCTGGCCGTCTACTTCGACGGCAGCGTGCACCACACGGCGGTGATCAGCATGGGCGGGGCGCAGATCACCAACGACATCGCCATCGGCCTGCGCACGCCGCTGGAAGCGGCCGAGCGGATCAAGATCGAGTATGGCTGCGCGCTGTCGTCGCTCGTCGAGCGCGACGCGGCGTTGGAGATCCCCGGCGTCGGGGGGCGCGCCCCGCGCGCGATTCGCCTGAATGTGCTCGCCGCGATCATCGAGCCGCGGGTCGAAGAGATCCTCACCCAGGCGCGCACCGAGGTCGGGCGGCTGCAGGGGCACGACTTCCTCGCCGCCGGCATCGTCGTCACCGGCGGGACGGCGGGGCTGCGCGGCATGGTCGAGGCGGCCGAGCGCGTTTTCGAGATGCCGGCGCGCGCCGGATTGCCGCGGGGCGTGAGCGGGCTAGCGCAAGCGGCGCACGATCCGCGGTACGCCACGGCCCTCGGGCTGGCCATGGCCGCGGCGCCGCGGCGCCGGCGCTTCGCTGGCGAGACGGCGGGGGTGCCGCAGGGTTCGCGATTGCGGGAGTGGCTGCGCGCGCGGGTGCCCTTCCTGGGCTAGGCTCGTTGCGCCGGGTGGAGACGGCGGAGGCCGTCGCGGAAAGGAGCAGGGATGCTGATCGACGTCAGCGAGACGAGGCGGTCTCCGGCGGTCCTGAAGGTCATCGGCCTGGGCGGCGGGGGGGGCAACGCGGTCAACCGGATGCTGGCCAGCGAGATCCGCGGCGTCGAGTTCCTCGTCGCCAACACCGACGTCCAGGCCCTCGAGGGCTCGCTGTGCGCGAACCGCGTTCCGATCGGCGAGGCGGTCACCCACGGCCTCGGGTCGGGGGGGAACCCCGACCTCGGCCGCGCGGCGGCGGAGGAGGACCTCGAGCGGCTGCGCGAGTGCCTGCGCGGCGCCGACATGGTCTTCATCGCCGCGGGCATGGGGGGCGGGACGGGCACCGGGGCGAGCCCGATCGTCGCCCAGGCGGCGCGCGAGCTCGGCGCGCTGACCGTCGGCATCGTCACCAAGCCGTTCGGCTTCGAGGGGCGCCTGCGCATGCGCCAGGCGGAGGCGGGTATCGAGGAGCTGCGCCAGGCGGTCGACACGCTGATCGTCATCCCCAACCAGCGGCTGCTGCACGTGGTCGACAAGGCGACCCCGCTCAACGACGCCCTGCGCGTGGCCGACGACGTGCTGACGCACGCGACCAAGGGCATCTCCGAGATCATCACCGTGCGCGGACTGATCAATGTCGACTTCGCCGACGTGCGCAGCATCATGGCGGGCATGGGCAACGCGCTGATGGGCATGGGGTTCGGGCGCGGCCCCGACCGCGCGCGCCAGGCGGCCGACATGGCCATCTGCAGCCCGCTGCTCGAGGACATCTCGATCGCCGGGGCGCAGGGGATCCTGGTCAACTTCACCGGCGGCGAGGACCTGACGCTGGCCGAGGTGGACGAGGCGGCGACGCTGATCCTGGACGCCGCCGGCCCGGACGCCAACGTGATCATCGGCGCGGTGCTGGATCCGAGCCTGAGCGA
>Ga0194112_10006064_pt1 | contig 16094 bp, 10 predicted proteins | sample TA2MahC400mmetaG_FD_146191 | JGI IMG/M metagenome (GOLD analysis project Ga0194112, IMG submission 146191) | Freshwater microbial communities from Lake Tanganyika, Tanzania - TA2015016 Mahale Deep Cast 400m | ecosystem: Environmental > Aquatic > Freshwater > Lake | place: Tanzania: Lake... | reverse complement strand
AACGAATGTGAAATGGCATGCTCATGGGTTGCTGCCTCCTCTTGCGGGACGCGGAACGGGGCACCCGCCCGCCGCCGCGCGCACTGTAACCCCCGCGGGACGCAGAGAGAAGAAAAATCCAGCCCTGGGCCCGCCCGCTTCTCTGCGCGGCGGGTCGGGGGACCGCTGCGCAAACCGGCGGGCCGCCGCCCGCCGAAGCGGGCGACGGCCGCGCATGCGGAAGACCCGCCGCGCAAATCCGCGGGGCGCACCGACGGCGCGTGCTCGCCTACTTCGCGGGCGGGGCAGGCGCGGCCTCGGCAGGCTTTTTCTCTTCGGCGGGCTTTTTCTCCGCCGGCTTGGCTTCCATGGCGGTCTTCTGCTCGGCCGTCAGGAGCGCCTCGATGTCTTTCTGGAGTTTGGCCTGGATTTCGCCCTTCGCCTTGGCGACGGCCTTCTCGTCGCCCTTGACGGCGGCGATTTCCTTCGCTGCGGCCACGGCCAGTTCACGCACCTTCTTCTGCTGGTCCTCCGTCAGGTTGGCCTTGCGGAACCTGGCCATCATCGAGCGGTACAGGACGAAGCCGTCCCACTGCTGCTTCTGTTCGGGCGAGAGGAGGGCGTAGATGGGGGCCATGCCGTCGGCCTGAATCTTGTTGCGCGCTTCGGTCAGGGCCTTCTGCTCATCGCCGGCCTTCTTCGTGGCCTCCTTGTCCTTGGCTTCCCGGGCCTTCTTGACGGCCTCCTGGGCGGCCTTGAGTTTCTCGCCGTTCTCCTTGTCCCACGCGGCCAGGGCGTCGTCCTTCGCCTTGACCTTGGCCGCCACGTCCGCCACCTGCTGCTCCGACAGTTTCAGTTCGGAGGCCATGATGGCGTACTCGCCCTTCAGGGGCGATTTGGCCTTGCCCTCTGCGGCCAGGGCGCCCGGCACGAGCACCACGCCCGCCAGCGCCAGGCTGAAAAGCGTCCACGCTGCCTTCTTCATCGTTCAATCTCCGCGCGCGGCCAAGTGTGTCGGGAAGGGCCCTTGTCCCGGGGCCGGACGGTGCAAGAGCCGTCGCGCCCCCGCCGCGGCCCGCTCGGACCGCCCGGGCGGCGCGCAAACCAGTATATAAACCCCGGATTATAAGCCAAGGGCTTGCCCTTATTCAATCGAAAACCGTTTTGTGCTGGACGCCGCCGCGCCAGGGCCTTAAAACCGTGCGCGCCGCGCCGGGCGCCGAAGGGCCTCAACTTCGGCGCGCTTCAGCCGAGAATAACAGGATACGCCCGGCAGTGTCCGGCAAGGAGCGCCCGCATGGCTGGCAACCGTCCCCTTCGCATCGGCGTCCTGACGGGCGGCGGCGACTGCCCCGGCCTGAACGCCGTCATCCGTGCCGTCGCCAAGACCCTCATGCACGAGAACCTGGCCGAGGTCGTCGGGTTCCTCGACGGCTACGACGGCCTCGTCACCGATCGCAGCGTGCCCCTCGACTGGGCCGCCGTCTCCAACATCCTGACGCTCGGCGGCACCATCCTGGGCACCTCGAACACGGCCGACCCGTTCCGCTGGGCCGAGAAACGGGACGGCCAGACGGTCATCACCGACCGCAGCCGCGACGCACTTCAGACGTTCCAGAAGCACCGCCTGGACGGCCTCGTGGTCATCGGCGGCGACGGCTCGATGGCCATCGCAGGCCGGTTGGAGGCCGTAGGCGTTCCGGTCGTCGGCGTCCCGAAGACGATCGACAACGACGTGCCGGGCACCGAGATGACGTTCGGGTTCCAGAGCGCCGTGAACGTGGCCACCGACGCCCTGGACCGCCTGCACACGACCGCCAGCGCCCATCACCGCGTCATGATCGCCGAGGTCATGGGCCGCTACGCAGGGTGGCTGGCCCTTCATTCCGGCATTGCGGGCGGGGCCGACGTCATACTGATTCCCGAGATACCCTTCCGCTGGGAACCCGTCTTCGAGGTCTTCCAGAAGCGGGCCCGCCACGGCAAGAGATTCAGCATCATCTGCGTGGCGGAGGGCGCCCGGCCTGCCGGCGGCGAGATGGTCATCCAGCGCACCGTCGAGGGCAGCCCCGACCCCGTGCGCCTGGGCGGCATCGGGCGGCTGGTGGCCGGCAGCGTTGAGCAGCAGACCGGCATGGAGGCCCGCGCCACCAGCCTCGGCTACGTCCAGCGCGGCGGGACGCCGTGCCCCTTCGACCGCGTCTTCGCAACCAGCCTCGGATACGTTGCCGCACGCCTCGTGGCCGACCGGCGCTGGGGCCGCATGGCTTCCTGGCAGCAGGGACGACTGACGGACGTGGCCGTCAAGGACGTGGCGGGCGGCTGCCGCAAAGTCCCCCTCGACGACCCCCTTCTGTCCATCGCCCGCGCCGTGGGCACGAGTTTCGGCGAATAGCGCGCCGGAGATTACGGCGTCCGGGCGGGCGCCGCCGGCGCGGCGTCTTCCAGGCGCGTGCGGAAGTAGAAATCGGCCGCCGCCGCTTCACCGTCGCCGATGACCCGCACGTGCCAGCGGTACCAGGTGTGGGCCTCCAGTTGCGTCAAGTCGCGCACGTCGCCCGTGAGGACCGCCTGGGCGGGGGGGCTGAACAGGTCCAGTTCCGTCGGGCTCGTCTCGGCCAGGCCGCTCGCAAGGGCGACCACTTTCTCCTGGCCGGCCTCCTGGCGCGGGTCAGGCATCTGGCCGACCTGGACCAGCCGGACCGACACCATCTGCGGCGACTGGATCGCGGTCGGCAGCCGCCACCGCAGGACGGGCCGGCGGGTGACGTCCTGTGCCCAGGGCGCCGGCTCGACGGCCTGGAGCGCGCGGGGGGCGCTCGCCGCCGTCTCGGGCGGCGGGCTGGACGGCTCCTCCGACCGGCAGCCCGCCGCCGCGGCGGCCAGAATTGCGATGAGCATTACACGTGCCATCGAGGTCCTCGTTTCTCTGTGCGTATTATCGGCCGATACAGCGTGTCGCGCTCAACCGGCTCGCACCCGGCGGCGCGGATGAGGTGCTCAAGGTCCCCCGCCGTCAGACCCTGCGGCGTCGAGGCCCCGGCGGCGTGCGTAATCTCCTCGCGCACCACCGTTCCGTCGAGGTCGTCGGCGCCGAACCTGAGGGCCACCTGCGCCAGGTCCGGCGTCAGCATGATCCAGAACGACTTGATGTGCGGCACGTTGTCCAGGATGAGCCGCGCTACGGCCATGGTGCGCAGGTCTTCGCACGCCGTCGGGCCGGGCAGGTCCGCCAGGCCCGTTCCGTGCGGATGGAATGGCAGCGGGATGAACGCCGCGAGGCCCCCCGTTTCGTCCTGGAGCGCCCTCAGCGCCAGCATGTGGTCAACGCGGTGGGCGCGGGTCTCGATATGGCCGTAGAGCATCGTGGCGTTTGTCGTCAGGCCCAGGCGGTGCGCCTCGCGGTGGACGGCAAGCCACTCCTCGCCCGAGATTTTGTTGGGGCATATGCGGCGGCGGATGTCGGGGTCGAATATCTCTGCCCCGCCGCCGGGCAGGCCCGTCAGGCCCGCCGCCTTGAGGCGCGCCAGGGCCTCGCGCACCGGCATGCCCGCCTTCCGCGCCGCGTGACGGACCTCAACGGCCGTGAACGCCTGGATGCACACCTCCGGCAGCGCCTCGCGCAGCAGCCGCACCACGCGCTCGCAGTAATCAAGCGTGACCTGCGGGTGCAGGCCGCCCACGATGTGCACTTCGGTTGCCCCGGCCTCGACGTCCGGCCGCACGCGGGCGAGGATGTCCTCGGGCGCAAGCAGGTACGCTCGCCCGTCCCCCGGCCGCGACCAGAACGCGCACAGCGGGCACTCGTTCACGCAGGCGCTGGAGTAGTTGACGTGCGTGTTGACGCAGTAGTACGCCCGGCGGCCGTGGCGGCGCCGGCGGGCGCGGTCGGCCAGGGCGGCCACCGCGAGGAGGTCGGGCGAGTCGTAGAGCGCCAGGCCGTCCTCGCGCGCGAGTCGCCCGCCCGCCTCGACCTTCGCCTCGAGTTCGTGCAACGGACTTGGCAACGGTGCGCCTTACGGTGTAACGCGCAAGTCCAGCCCCACCGCTACGTCGGCGACCACCCCCGCCAGCCATATAATACTCACGAAGGCGTTCAGCGGAAAGAAGGCGACCGCAATCCAGGCGTCCGACCGCCGCCGGGCCCGCAGGTGCTCTTCGGCCAGCGTCGCGGCGATGATGACCATCGCTGCCAGGCTCGCCACGCCCGCCCGGCCGAACGTGGCTCCGGGCAGGCACATGAGCGGCACGGGCGCGAGGCAGGCGAGCGTCGCCACGTGGCAGGCGGCCGCCGCACGCATCGCGGCCGCGCGGCCGAGGCGGGCGGGCACGCTTTGCAGGCCGTCGCGCAAATCGACCGCCAGGTCCTGGAGCGAGTAAAGGATGTCGAACCCGGCCGTCCAGAACATCACGCCCGCGCCGATGAGGACGGGCATGAGCCCCAGTTCGCCCCGCAGCGCAATCCACACGCCCACCGGCGCAAGGCCCAGGCAGAGGCCCAGCCACCAGTGCGTCAGTGCCGTGAACCGCTTGGTCCAGGAATAGCCCAGCAGGACGGCCAGGAACGCTGGCGCCAGCAAGCCCGGCCAGGTGTTGCCGCGCAAGGGCAGAAACAGCCACGCCAGCGCAACGAACGCCGCGGCGCTTGCGAGAGTGAACGCCAGGGCCGCGCGCCGCGAGAGTCGCCCGGCCGGAATGGCGCGGCCGGCCGTCCGCGGGTTCCTCGCATCCAGGGCCGCGTCGGCCAGGCGGTTCATGCCCATGGCCGCCGTCCGCGCCGCCGCCATGCAGGCGACGATAAGCGCGAGCGACCATCCGTCCGGCCACGGCGGCTCGGCCAGCAGGGCCGTCCCCAGCGCAAACGGCAGCGCAAAGAGCGTGTGCTCCAGCCGGATGGTGCGGGCGAACTCAATAAGCGGATTATGCGCGGCGACTGGCATTCTTGCCCGCCCCCGGCCAGCCCACCGCCAGGCCGTGCGCGATGCCCAGCCGGTCGAGCGCCTTGGCGACCACGAAGTCCACCAGGTCGGCCACCGACCGCGGCCGGTGATAGAACCCCGGCATGGCGGGCATGACGGCGGCCCCTGCATCCGCCAGGCGGGCCATGTTCGCAAGGTCGATGCGCGTCAGGGGCATCTCGCGCGGAACGACCACCAGGGGCCGGCCTTCCTTGAGTGCCACCTGCCCGGCCCGCTGCACCAGGTTCCCCGCCAGGCCGTGCGCGAGGGCCGCCAGCGTGTTCATTGAGCAGGGGATGATGACGGCGGCCTGGGCGTCGAACGAGCCGCTCGCGGGCGGCGCCGCGAGTTGCTCGGCCGGCGTGTACGTGACGCAGGCCGCAACGTCGTGCGGCCAGAGGCTCGCAAGGTCGAGGGCGTCGCCCCTGAAGTGCGCGGCCGTCTCGTCGGCCATCACCAGCCGCCCCGCCGCCGTGACGATAAGGTGCACGCGCCGGCCCGTACGCACGGCGCACTCCACCAGGCGCACGGCGTACGCCGCGCCCGATGCCCCCGTCACGCCCACCACCAGCACCGGGCGCGCGGCTCGATGCAACGAAGCGGCGCCGCGCGCCGGGCGCGCTGCTCGCGGCGGGTCGGGAGACCCGCCGCGAAGCGGGCTCGACGCCGGCTTGGCGGCGCAGGCGGGCCTACGGCCGCCCGATCTGCGGCGTGCGGCGCTGCGCCTGGACATATACGAGTTCCTTCTCCACGGTATTGCCGAGTGCGGCCACGTAGGGATCGATCTGGCTCAGTGCGCCGCGCCGTGCAAGTTCCGCCTGCGCCTCGGAGAGCAGCCGCTGGGCCTCGCGCAGGGCCGCAGGGTCGAGGGCGGCCCGCCCGATGAGGCTCCTGGCCGCCGCCACGCGGGCCAGCAGCGCACCGTCGGTTCCGCGGTGCGCCGTAATGACCGTTGTCAGGCGCTCGATGCGCCGCATGTCCTTGGGGTCGTCCGGCTCGGCCATCGCCAGGTCGTAGGCCACGTTGTCGGCCAGCGGACCGCCCGGGTCGGCATCGAGCGCCGCCTGGAGCCGCGCGCGGTACAGGTTCGTCCCTGCCAGGCCGTGGGCCACGAAGTACAGGGCCATCGCGCGGCTGTTGTCCTGTGTGCCCTTGCGGTTTTCGAGGATGGCGGCCAGGTGGAGGAACGTTTCTGTGCGCACCGCGCGGAGGTGCTCGGCGTCGCGGCGGGCCTTGAGGCTGCGGCCGACGGAGAACAGGTCCAGAAGCGTAAACTGGGCCAGGGGATCCTCGGCCGGCACGGGAGAGACGGCCGTCTGCGCGACGGCCCGGCGGTACGCCTCCTCCGCCTGGACGAAGAGGCCCTGCCTGGCCGCCGCGTCGCCCAGCCGCAGCCGCGCATCAGCCGCCCACACGCTCTCCGGATGGCGAGCGAGGAGTTCCTGCCAGATTTCCTCTGAGCGGCGCGGCGGCGTGCCCGGCCGCACGCCGTTTTCCATCTGCTCTACGTCCAGGGCCAGACGTGCGCGGACCTCCGCCGCGTGCGGGCTGCCGGGATGCCGCGCAAGGAACGCCTGGAGTCGGTCCATGCGAGGCAGGGGCGGACCGGGGGCGGCGGCGGGCGGCGGGTCGGGGTTCCGCAGCAGGCCGTAGCGCACCTCGTCCATGCCCACGAACACGGGCACCGCCAGCACGGGCGCCATGACCAGGACCGTCACGAGCGCCGCGGGCCAGCGGACGTGCCAGCGGTCGGCCCGGCCGACGGCCACCACCAGCGCCGCAGCCGCGGCCGCCCAGGCGGCCGCAGTCAGCGGCGGCACGTAGGCCAGCGACCGCAGCGCGGGCGCGAGCGCCTGCGCCGCGTCCGGGCCGGCCGCAGTCGGCGCCGCCGCCTCGGCCCGGCCGAGCCCCGGCATCGCCACTGCCGCCAGCCAGTACAGGACCGAGGGCAGCAGGCCCACCAGGGCGCTTGCCAGTTTGCTCGTCAGGCGCAGCGTCCAGCCGCCGGCGATCCACACGCCCATCGCGGCCGCGGCCGCCAGGCCCGCGTCGGGTCCCACCAGCGCGATGACGATCGCCATCAGCCATCCGCCGCGCTTACCGTACATCATGCCCGTCAGGATGGGCGAGGCGGCCAGCATCGCCAGCCACCCCCCGATGGCGAAGCCGTACAGGGGGCACTCGACCAGCGACACCGGCCACATGGCCCAGAAGCCCAGCCCCGCCGCCGGACGGACGAACGGGTCGCCCGACGCCGTCAGCAGGCTGCGCAGCGTCCAGGCCGCGCCGCCCGTCACCAGGAGCACCAGCCCGAGGTACACGTTTGCCTCGGGCAGGTACGCCCGGCCGCAGCGGTTGCAGGTCTCGTCGCCGACGTCGGTCTCGTAGAAGAAGCAGCGGGCGCAGTGCATGTTGTTCGCGGTTCCACGGGGCCGGGCTTCAGACCCACGTACACGGCTGCGACGCCGCCGCGAAGTCCGACCGCGCGTACATGTGCAAACCCGGCTCGCCGCATCGCCTCGGCCGTCGCCTCGGGGGGGCCGAACGCTTCTATCGAGGCCGCCAGATACGCATAGCCGCCGTGCCCGCCCCCGGAAATCCAGTCTCCCAGCCTAGGAAGTATCCGGCGAAAGTAAAGATGAAAGGCCCGCGCCCAGGCGCCGCGGCCTCGCGGCCGGTGGAACTCCAGGATGGCGGCCGCCCCGCCGGGCCGCAGCACGCGCATCATCTCTGCCAGCCCCGCCGCGGGGTCCGCCAGGTTCCGCAGCCCGAAGCCGCAGGCCACGGCGTCGGCCGACCCGTCCGCCAGGGGCAGGGCCAGGGCGTCGGCCTCCAGGCACGCGGCGCGGGGCGCCAGGTGCGCCCGGGCTAACTTGCTGGCCGCGCGCTGGAGCATCGGCCGGCTGAAATCGACAGCCACCAGGTGCGCCTCCGGCGTCCGCGCAAGCACCGCCATCGCGAGGTCGCCCGTGCCGCAGCAGAGGTCGAGCACCAGCGGCGCGACGCCGCGCGCGCTTGGCCGCGGCCGCATACGGCCGCGGCCGTCGCCGCGTGCGGCGACGGCTAAGCGGTCGATGGGCACGCCGCCCTCAAGCGCCTCGGCCAGCGCCGCAGCCGCACGCGCGCGCCACCGGCGGTCAAGCCCGGCCGACAGCAGGTGGTTCAGGAGGTCGTACCGCCGCGCGACCGCGCCGAACATCTCGCGCACGCGGCGCGCGCGGTCGGCCGAGTTGTGGGCGTCGCTTGAGGGCATGGCCTGTCATCGCGTCGGGCACTGCGAAACCGCAAGGAGAATGTTGAATATTCAATATTGAATATTTCACATTCAATATTCTCCAAGCCATTAAGGCGGCGGCCTCTCGTTACGGGCCGAAGCCGTATTCCTTCCACCGCCGCGCGACGCGGGCGGACACCTCCGGGTCGGGCACGATGGGGTCGGGCCACCGCGCCCCGGCCGTCTCTTCGGGGAACTTGCGGGTGGCGTCGATGCCCAGTTTGCCGGGCGGCCCGTCGGGGGGCGCGGCGTGGTCCAGGACGTCGGCGGGGCCGGTCGCCAGGACGGTGTCGCGCCGCGGGTCGCTCTCGGCCCCCATCCGCCAGAACACCTCGTCGGCGTCGTGGACGTTCACGTTCTCGTCAACCACAACGAGATATTTTGTGTACTTCATCTGCCCGAGGCCCCACAAGGCGTGCATCACCTTGTGGGCGTCGAACGGCTGCCGCTTGCAGATAGAGACGAACGCCCAGTTGTGGAACACCCCGAACAGCGGCAGCGACAAGTCGGCCACCTCCGGCACCACTGCCCGGATGGCCGGCAGAAACAGCCGCTCCGTGGCCTTCGCCAGGTAGCAGTCCTCCTTCGGGGGCCGGCCGACCACCGTGGTCGGGTAAATCGCGTCGCGACGGTGCGTGACGGCCGTCACGCGCAGCACCGGGTACGGGTCCGGACCGGAGTAGTAGCCCGTGTGGTCGCCGAAGGGGCCTTCCAGGGCGCGCTCTTCGGGGTCCACCGTGCCCTCGACGACAATCTCTGCGTCGGCGGGCACTTCCAGCGGCACGGTTGCGCAGCGGACGGTGCGGACGGGCTCGCCCCGCAGGATGCCCGCCAGCACAAGTTCGTTCATGCCGTAGGGCAGCGGGGCCGTGGCGGCGTACGTCAGGACCGGGTCGCCGCCGAGGGCGACAGCCACGGGCATCTCTATCTTGCGTGCGGCCCACGCGGCGTAGTTGCGCGCCCCGTCGTGGTCGCGGTGCCAGTGCACTGCGCACTGGCGCGGGCCGAATACCTGGAGGCGGTACATGCCCACGTTGCGGTTCCGGCCCTCCGGGTCGGTCGTATAGACCTGGCCGAGGGTGATGTACGGCCCGCCGTCGCCGGGCCAGCAGGTGATGACGGGCAGTCGCCCCAGGTCGGCGTCGGCGGTGCGGACGACCTCCTGGCAAGGCCCGGAGCGCACGGTCCTGGGCGCTGCCGCCGCCAGGCCGAGCAGCCTGGTGAGCGGCGATTTGAGTTTCTCGATCAAGCCCGCGTCGGCCGCGGGGGGGCGGACGAGGTCGGCCAGTCGCGCGGCAATCTCGTCGAGGTCCTCGCCGCCCAGCGCCCACGCTATCCGCTGCATCGAGGCGAAGGCGCCCACCAGCACCGGCATCGCCTGGCCGGCGACGTTCTCGAAGAGGGCCGCCGGGCCGCCCTCGGCCACCAGGCGCGACGCTATCGCCGCGATTTCCAGGCGGGGGCTGACCTCTGCCCGCACGCGGCGAAGTTGGCCCGCCGACTCCAGCCGGGCGATGAACGCCCTCAAGTCGCCTGTGCTCATGTGCCTATCTCGGCCCGCCGTCGGCGGGCTACGCCAGGACCGCCTCGATGTTCATCAGCCGGCAGAAGTCCACCAGGTGCTGCTTGTAATTGCCATAAAAGAAAATCTGGTGGAAGCCCGGATTCACCAGGACGTCGCCTGCGCCGTCGAACTTGACCATGACGGCCACCACGCAGCCGCCCGACGGGGGCACGGAAACGTTCTCCAGCACACGGCCCGCCTGGATAATCATGCGCACCTTGCCCGCCTTCGCATCGGCCTCCACGTCGACGCTCGTGACGGGCTGCCCTTCGCGCCAGATCGTCTGGACGGTGGCGTCGCGCTCGGCGTGGTGGTGGCGGATGAGGTACGGCTCGGGAGGCTTGCCGAAGCCGCTGAGGCGGGTCGGGCACGAGCAGTGCGACCCGATGATCGCCTGCCGCGAGGTCTCGGCCACGGGGTCCTGCTGGAACCCCGGCCGGTCGAAGAGGTACTGGACGGCCACGTGCGAGGCGGCGGCCCCCAGGTCGGCCTCGCAGGCGGCGGGGACGCCCTCGTCGTTCATCCGCGACCACGCCAGGCACGGAAGCGCCAACTTGGTCGGGCCAAGTGCGCCCAGGCAGTCCATGGTTATGCCGTCGGCCTCTTCCTGCTCCATTATCTGGCGGGCCACAATGTAGGAGCGGGCGCCGTTGATGACGTCCTGGCGTGCGGCGCCGATGACCTTGCGTGCGCCGCGCAGGTGCTCGTCGGCGATGGCCTGCATCTCGTCGGTCTCAGCCGTAGTCTTGTAGATATCGGCGAACGTGGCGGCGGGGATGGTCCGCAGGCGGATGCCCAGGACGGGGAACTCGGACTCCGCGCGCTGGTTGCCGCGGATGACCACCACCCTGGCGGCGCGCATCCTGGCCGCCGCGCCGAGCATCTTCAGGCCGTAGGCGGCCTGAGAGAAATCATCGGTCGAGTAGATGACGCCGCCGGTCTTCCGCGACGGGGCGGCCGTGTTCGTCGTAAACGACGTGCCGACGGGCGAAAAGACGATGGTGCGGATGCCCGAGTCTATGGCCTTGCCGGCAGTGGGCCAGGCGTGCTGCTGGCGGTCCAGAAGGGCCACGAACAGGCCGTCGGCCCCGGCGGCCGTGGCATCGGCCAGCCACGCGTCGGCCTCGGCGTCGCTGTAAATCGGTTCGGGGCGGAGGTCCAGTTTCAGGCCCAGCGCCGCGGCGGTTTCCGCGATCTTGACGGAGTACGTGCAGCGGGCGGCTTCGCCGTCGTAAACCGCGCCCGGCCAGCGCAGGCCGTAGGGTCCCTTGCGGCGGACGAAGGCGGCCTTGACGAGCGGGCGGACCTTGCTGCCCGGCCCGCACCTGGCGACGGGGCGGATGGCGCGTCCCGGCACCAACGGGCAGAGTTCCGCTTTGCCGCAGCCTGCCATCGCGGCCGCGCCCGCCATGCAGGCCGCGCGGCAAAGCAGGCCGCGCCGCGTGAGCGGCGCCAGGGATGCGGGGGACGGGCACTCCGATGCTCTCGTCATGGCAATCTCCTTATGTGTCTGCCGACGGCTCTGGCCGCCGTGCGTGCTTCTGGCGTCTGCGCGCCACGGCAACTGCTGCGGTCTGCGCCTGGGAAGCCGAGCGCGCAGCGCGCGTGCTTTATCCTTTCGGCTCCGGCTGCGAGGGTCGCGGCGGGGCGACGGGCGGCCGCTGAATGTGCGGCGGTTTCTCGCCCAGGCTCCTGGCCAGTTGGAACAGCAGGTTCCGCCGCACGAACACTTCGTAGGCGAACTCGTGCGGCAGGACGTAGCGGATGTCGCGCTCGGCGTACTGCGTGCCCTTGATGCGGCCGGTGTAGTACAAGAGGGGCAGTTTGCCCACGTCAAGGGTGCGGCTGAGGACCTTCGAGCCGAGGCTCACGGCGAGGTCCACGCCCAACTGGTACTCGATGCGCCCGTCGGCCTTCGTGACACCAAAAATGTAGATATCGTAAGACTTGCCCTCGAAAATCATGCGGTTGTCCACGTCGCCGTTTTCCCTGTTCTCGAAGTCGTTGCTCATGCGGTTGAAACGGTACTGCGTGAGTTTCAGCCCCGGCAGGACGGCCGTTATGTACTCCGGCGCGGCGGGGCCCTCCAGCAGGCCGTCCACCAGCACCGTCTCGCCGCGCCCCACGGCGTACGCCTTCCCGGCCAGCGGCTGCGTCATCGTCGCCCGCGTGGCGAGCGTGCCGAACGCCTGCATCCCCGGGAAGGTCGTGTCGATGAAGGGCTTCAGGTTGTCGGCCATGCGGAGGTCCCGCGCGCCGTAGGAGACGGCGGCCACGGGCGGCTGGACGCGGAAGTCCAGGGCCATCTGGCCGCTGATGGTTCCCTCGTTCAGCGTGCACTGGAATCGCGGCACGGTGAACTGCCGGGCCGCCAGCCGGCCCTCGCCGGAGAGGCCCGTAAGTTCGTACGTCGTGTTCCACTCCGGGACGGCCAGCAGGACGCGGTCCAGCGCCAGTTCGGCCGACAGTTGGGCCTCGGCCAGGAGTCGCTGGCCCCAGCGTCCGAGTTGCTCGGAGAGCGGCGGGGGCGGCGCTGCCGCAGACGCCGGTGCCGCCTTGCCGGTCGCCGGCGCGGCCCCCGCGCCCGCGCGCGCGGCCCCCGCCCCCGCGGGTGCCTGCGCGGCTACGGCGCCCGCCCACGCCGACACGTGCTCGCTGGTGTGCCGGATGAGGTCCTGCATCTCCTTCAGGTCCAGCGCCTGGCCGCGCATCAGCACCGAGCCGGTCGGGGCGCGGTCCGGCTGCTGGATGTAGGCGACCAGTGTAACGTCGGACCGGCCCACGGCGATGCGCAGGCCGTCGGTGGCCAGGCGCTGGCCGTCGTACGAGACCGGGCCGTCCAGGAGCATCTTCTTGTCCAGCCACACGATGCTGGTCTGACGGAACGAGAGGTCGCACGTCTGAAGTTCCGTGCCGAAGGCGTCGCCGGAGACCCGTATCGCGAGCGTCATGCCGCCCGTGGGCTTCAGGTTCCCCAGCCGCGCAGGAAAGAGCGACGCCAGCGCGGCGGCGTCGGGTGCGCTGGCGCCCACGCCGATGGACCACGCCGATGGCGGCGCAAGGGCGTGCAGGCTCGGATTGTCGAACAGCAGCCGCCCGGAGGCGCTCACCTGGGAGTCGGCCAGTTTCATCTCCAGCCGGTCCAGCGCCAGTTCGCCCGGCGCCTCGCCGTAGCGTGCCTCCAGGCGGAGCGCGGCGGCCGTGCCGGCGGGCTTCAGCAGGGCGTCGCCGTGCAGTATGCGGCAGGTGGTGGCGTCGATGTCGGCTGCCAGCCGGGCTCTGAGCGGCGTCCCGGCGTAGGCCAGCCGCACGTGCGTCGGGCCGTCCAGGTCAGCCCGCGCGTAGAGCGGCTCCAGGCAGGGCAGGGCGGCGCGAAACGCGGGCGTGTGGCGCCAGTCGGCAGTGACTTCCAAGTCGGCCTCCTGGATGAGTCCGAGCGCCTGGCGGGCGATGCGCAGGTCGCTTTCCGGTCCGGGGCGGGCCAGTTTCACCCGGCCGGCGGCGCTCGTGACGGAGTCGCCCAGCCGCGCCTCGACCCTCGTGAGGTTGAACTCCACGGTGTCGCCCTGCGGCGGGAAGACGTCCAGGCTGAGGTCCAGGTGCAGGGGCATGTCCCGCGGTTTGCGCAGCGCCTCGCCGAGGTCCAGGGCGGCCTGCGTCAGGTCAACCGTGCCCGCGAGGTGGCCGGCGCGGCGGAGATGGATGAAGACCAGCGACGCTTCGGCGGCGCCTTGGAGCCGGTATCCCTCCAGCCCGCGCACAAGCGCCGGCGACAGCGCCGCGGCCTGCGCCATGTCCGCGACACTGGCGCGCAGTTCCACGGAACTCTCCGGCGTGAGGCGGATGCTGAGTTCCCCCGGCGGTGCGCCGTCGCCAGGCTCGCCAGGGCGACGCCGTGGCAAGCCCGGAGGCTCCAACCACTCCACGACGAACGTCCCGCGCCCCACCGCGTGCAGCCGCGCACCTGGCAGCGTTACGTCGGCCTCCGCCAGCACATAATGATCCCGGGCGGACTGCCAGAACGCCGCCAGGCTGACGGCGGCGGGCCGGCCGGCGGGCTTGACGAAGTAATCGCCCGCCGCGATTGCCAGGCTGTCGAGGCCGGCCTGCACCTGGCCGCGCACGCGGCCTTCCGTGAGTTCCCCCGCCACTTCGAGTGCGGTGTCGCCGGCCACGGGCGCCGGCTGGCCCGCGAAGTGCCCCGGCGCGAGTATCGCCCCGGCTGCCTCCACGGACCCGAGCGCCAGCGTGCCCTGGAACCGTCCGGTCGGCGTTCTTGAGCCCTTGGCCCACTCGAACTCCGCGACGCCCGTCCACTGGAACGTGGCGGCCGCCAGCGCCGCCTTCACCTCGGTCAGGTTCACCCGCAGTGCGTCGGGGACGGCCACGGCGCGGGCGTCGAGGGTGAAGCGCGTCTGCGGCCGCTTGCAGGGACCGTCGGGCAGGGCCAGGCTTAGGCCCGACAGGTCGGCATGCACCGTAACCGCCCACGCTGGGGGCGAGTCGGCGGCGGTTTCCACGGCCGGGCGAGCCGGCCGTGCCACAGTGGCTGGGGGCGAGTCGGCGGCGGCCTCGGCCGGCTTGCACGCTGCCCGCAGCGCCAGCGGCCCGCGCACGTCGAGCGGCCCGAGCATGTCGCCCAGGGCGGGCAGGAGGGCAAGGAGCGCCTCCGTGCGGTCGGCGTCCGCGGCCACCTCGGCCCACGTCTCGGCGGGGCGGCGGCCGAGTTGGCCCTTCATCACGGCCAGCGGGAGCGGCCGGCCCGTGGCGGCATCGGTCGGCCCGGCCTCCGAAAAGACCGCCAGCCGCGAGACTTCAAGGCGCGACAGGTCAGGCGGGCACGCCGCCTCAAGTTCGACCCGCAGCGCCTGGCCGGCCTCCTTGCGGAGCGAATGCGGCAAGACGGCCACCGTGTGCGACAGGTCGGCCGACGCCGCCAGGCGAAGACCCTCCGGCCGGCTCGTGAGGCGCACCTGGGCATCCGCACCGCCGCCGAGTTGCTCCAGCCGCTCCGCCACCCGCGCGAGCGCCGCCACGTTCTGCCGCAGCGGCGCCCAGGAGATTCGCGCGCTTGCTTGGAGGTCGGCGGCGCGAGGCAATGCGGAATCGTTTCCCCCGCGGCCCGGTTCGGCGCCAGTCGCCTGGGCGAAGTCGATCGTGCCCGATGCGCGCACGTCGATCCCCGCGGCCGTGAACCGGGCCAGGCTCACCTCCAGCGGCTTCCCGGCGCCGGCCTGGCGCACCTGGAACCCGAAGACGGCCTGCGGCAGGGCCAGGAACGTTTCGTCGCCGGCGCGGGCCGGCGCCAGGTCGGCGGCCTCGACCGCGCCCTCGGCCGACCAGGCGCCGCGGCCGAAGGAGGCGGCAAGGCGCCCGCTCGTCCGGCCGGCTGCGCGGCGGACGGACGGGTCGGCCGTCACGGCGGCGGCCAGGTCGGCCCAGGCGGCGTCGGACCACTCGACCTTGACGCTGCCGGCCAGCGCCTCGCGCTTCGAGAAGTCCAGCGAGTTCAGCGTGGCGGTGACGAGCAGTCGCCCCGGCCGCTCGCCCGGCAGGTCGGCCGTCAGGTTCAGGTAGCCCTGGCCGGAGCCGGCGAGTTCGCCCAGGCTGGCATAGACGTTTGTTAACGTGATGTTTCCGCCGCCCGCGCGGTTCTCAACGTGGATGCGCCCGCCGGCCACCTGGACCGCCCGGGCGTTCATGGGCGGCAGGTCGTCGGTGTTCCAGCGGCCGCCGGGCAGGAGCACCAGCCACAGTTCCAGCCCTTCGGCCCGGACGCTGTCGAGGGGCAGATCGCCCCCGGCGGCGGCCCGCGCCAGGTCCAGCGGGCCCAGGCGCACCGCCAGGTGTGCAGCCTGGGCAAGGGGGGAGTCGCCTGCCTCGCCGCCCTGGCCGACGCGCAGTCCCCGCACCTGGAGACCGTCGGCCCACGTGAAGACGGCCGAGTTGATGGAGACGGGCCGGCCCAGGCGCTCGGCCAAGGCCGCCTCCACCTGGCGGCGGACGGCCGATTCCGGGAGCAGCCCCGGCGCGAAGACCGCCGCCGCGGCGGCCCCGATCGCCACGGCCGCGGCCGCCAGCAGGAGCCGCTTCCAGAATCGCCGCCGCTGCTTCCTGGTTTCGCCCTCGCTCACGGGCGCCAGATTAGCGAGTCGTCCCGCAAAAGTCAAAGAAGGGCCGCTGGGCGGCGGCCAGCCCTGACGAATGAGTTTTTTGTCGCACGCGGGTCCAGGTGACGGCGGGCCGTCCCGCCGATCTGGAATCCATGACCGGCCGGCCGGCCCCCGCCCCCCCAAAATCTTTTTTCTCGCACCGGCTT
>Ga0194112_10006060_pt1 | contig 16098 bp, 36 predicted proteins | sample TA2MahC400mmetaG_FD_146191 | JGI IMG/M metagenome (GOLD analysis project Ga0194112, IMG submission 146191) | Freshwater microbial communities from Lake Tanganyika, Tanzania - TA2015016 Mahale Deep Cast 400m | ecosystem: Environmental > Aquatic > Freshwater > Lake | place: Tanzania: Lake... | reverse complement strand
AACCCCCAGGGGGGGGGGGGCGGGAGGCAGTATAATAGAATTGTTATATAAGGAAAGTTGCATATATAGGGGGGTGGGAAGGGGTTATGGTAGGGGATGGGGAGATATGAGATATAGGGTGGATGATGTATTTCGGAATATTTTCTCGCGCGACTTGACATTGACGGGGTCCCGCATTATATTATTAATGGCCTTTAGGAGGGGCCAAAAATGAAACACACAAAAGAGAAAACGGCGGAGGGCTTGCCGGATGTAGCATGGGCAAGAGTCCCGGGGGATGAAACGACGGCGGCCAAAATTATCCGGGGAATGTCCGGCTATTTCCCCTTCCCGGGACGCGGACACAAAGTTGACATGCTGAATGAATGCCTGGGCGTCACGCAAACACAGGCGGAGGCAATGCTCATTGGGTCAATGTTCGGTTGGGGCGTCCCGGGGGCCAATCCGGGTGAAGTAATCCGTAAGGCTACGGAATAAGGGAGAAACAATATCATGACGAAAAACGAAATGTTGCTTGGTGGACCAGGTCTAGATGGGTACGTATATCAAGCTGATACGTACTGCGTCAGTTGCGGGCAGGGGATCATTGAATCCGGGCCGGATTTTATTCCGGCGCCTCTAGATCAGGATTCGGAAACAACGCCTCAACCAATATTTTTCGGGGAAAATGATCACCGGAAAGTGTACTGTGCTGTGTGCGGGGAATATCTCTATGGCGAAGATGATGAGGATGATGAAGAGGATATCGAGTCGGAGGCCATAAGCCCCCAGGATTAAAATCCGGGGCAGGCTAAGGGAGGATGAAATGTGCGGATATTGCGGGGGCGAATTGTGGCATTATCGGTGCCGTCATTGCGGGATGGATTTTTCAAGCCCAAGATATCTACTGGAAGATGAGGAGGATTAAATTGAAAAAAGATGAACGAAAGGCCGAATGCCTGAACCGTCTCCGGGAGCTTTTGAAGCCCGGAGACACGGTCTATACGATTCTGGAGAGCGTTAGCCGCTCTGGAATGTGTAGGTGGATAAGGCCGATTGTCATTATTGATAATCGGCCCGTCTGGATAGGGTCCTATGTCTCTGATGTACTCGGGGTTCTGGTGAATAATACGGGGTCCGTCAGAGTCAGGGGGGCCGGAATGGATGCGGGAAGCCATCTCGTCGGCAATCTCTCTTGGGCGTTATTTGCAAATGACAACGCCCTACGTCATGAGTGGATTTAATCACATGTTAACGGAACTTCTAGGCTGGACGGTTTTTTGTGCGGCCGTTCTCGTCATGGGGGTGGCCGCCGGGGCGTTGATCATTTCGGCATTCCGAAAGTGGAGGGAGAAATGAGGATACCAGCAAATAGTTGTCGGGGTTGCAACCAGGAAGCGCCGTTACTGGAAAGCGGGGTGCATTCTTTCGGTGATGGCTCATATGAGAGATGCGCTTTCGTCCGGGAAGAAATGTCCGATTTCCATGACGACCTAATCTTGATCGGATGTTATCAGGACCGAAAGAAGGCCGTCCATGTCGCCCGGCGCGGCAGCGGGAGCCTTCTTTGGATCGGACAATCGCCACGTCATATGTGGCTCGTTGTGAGATGAAGGCCATGAAAACGCGGAAAAAACTTCTTCGAGAACTGGCGGAGTGGGCCGAATGGGGCCTACGTATTGCCGAAGCAGACCGGAAAGAATGTGTCAACGCCCGGGAATGGCCGCATATCTATTACCAAGGCCGGGCGTCGGTGTATCGGGAAATACGTGCTAAGATCCAGGGAGAAAAATGATGTCCGAAATCGATAATCTCCGCGCCGAGATAGAAAAACTGAGGGACGAAAGGTCGCGGGCGTTCGCCGTGACAATGGCCCCGGATGATACAAACGACGGAGGCCCGGCCGATTTGGCCGAGGAAATGAAGATGATACTGCATAATCAAAATGTGTACCTTGAAGAAGCCGTGAACCTTCGCGCCGAGGTCGAGAGACTGCGGGAAATCGAGGCGGCGGCGAGGGAATATAAGGCGATTGCCAATTTAGCCGACAACGAACTAGCTTCAGACGCCGACGTTCGGAAAGCCGGTTGGAAGATTATCGCCGCCCTGGGGGAGGCAAACAACGACGGCGGGGAGGCGGAATAATGTCCGTCACAAAAAAGGACCTCATTTTGTGGGTAAACGACCAGATAGACTCTCTTAATAACGTGATCGAGGAATCCGAATCCATGGGGTGGGGAGACATTTGCCGTTCGACCAGGGCTGACCTGGAACATTTCCGGGCCATAAAAAAACACTTGACACGGGACACCGTCCTGTGATACCCTAATCATTACAAGGGAGGACACATGAACGCGAGGCAGTTCAAACAATGGCTAAACAGGCGCGTTGTCTCGCGCCTGAAGGGGGAGCCGGAACGGGAGACCGCCCGGCTCTTGGGGCAGTTAATCCATAAAAAACTTGAGGCCGACGGGTACGAAATCAGTTCGTATCTGATCGGGCGGGACTATGAGGTCCAGCAGGCGAGGATGTCTCGCCGCCGCCCGCAGGCCGACGAAAACTGAAAGGGGAGAAAACACATGAACACGCTCAACATTCTCGGGGTCGCCAAAGTCACAATCAAAGAAGAAAAACACGAGATGTATAACACTCTCAACATCGAAGTTTTTGAAAAAGGGAAAATGGATTTTGCCGCGTTCCGAATCAACGTTTTCGCCGCCCATGAAAACTACAAGCCGGGCGACATTGAACTAATTAGTAAGGAGGAGAAACTATGAAAAAACTGTCGGGTCAGCTCGTCTCAAAAACCGAGTCCTCGAACCACGTGGACGTGAAAATCGGGGAACTCACAATCCGGGCCTGGAGAACCCAGAACGTCGGCGGCCACGTCGTCCCGAATCCCGTCATCTCCGAATTGTTGGGATGCCGTCTTGGGGATTTTGTCGAGGCCGAATACACCGAGAAGGAATCTCCAAGCCGCATCACCGGGAAAATGCTGACCTACCGGAACCTTGTGTCGATCGCCATCCAGTCCTGCCCCGTCCCCTCGGCGTCAAATCAGGGCGAGGCCGCAAAGTCCGACGGTCAGACAAAAAAGACCTGGGGAAAAACGGCCGAAGAACGGCGCGAAATCGGTCTCATGGCCTGTCAACATGACGCCGTGGCCCTCTGGGGGCCGGTCATGGCCGCCCAAGTCGCCGAACAAGGGATTGAATATTTTTACGCGCCCGACAACCTGGCTCTCGTCGTCGCCGCTGTCGGGCAAATCCGGGACGGCCTCTATCAGTCCATCTCCGGGGGGAAAAATGAGCCTCAAGGATGAACTTGTTGACATGAAAGCCTGCCCCGAAGCCGTCGAATGGGTCGGAGACAAGACGATTGAAGAGGCGTGGACAACGTGCGAGCGGGCGGACTGGATGCTCTGGTATGCGTCCAGTAAAGCCCCGCATGCTCTCGTTGTCCGTGCCGCGTGCGCGTGCGCCAGGATGGCCCTGCGTTTTGTGCCAGATGGCGAGGATCGGCCGAGGTTGGCGATTGAGGCGGCGGAGCGATGGGCCAATAACCCGACTGAGGAAAACAGGGCCGCCGCCGGGGCCGCCGGGGCCGCCGCCAGGGCCGCCTGGGCCGCCGCATGGGCCGCCGCAGACGCCGCCGGGGCCGCCGCCAGGGCCGCCTGGGCCGCCGCATGGGCCGCCGCAGACGCCGCCGGGGCCGCCGGGGCCGCCGGCGGGGCCGCATGGGCCGCCGCAGACGCCGCCAGTGCCGCCTGGGCCGCCGCCGGGGCCGCCGGGGCCGCATGGGCCGCCGCAGACGCCGCCGGGGCCGCACGGGCCGCCGCAGACGCTGCCAGTGCCGCATGGGCCACCGGGGCCGCCGAGATGAGAGACCTCGCGGACATCGTGAGAAAACACATCGCCCTCGACGATCTGACGAAGGAGGAACGATGAGCCTCAAGGGATTTGATTGTCCCCGAGGATTCGGCCGCGTCGGCATCGAGAAATGCCTCAACGATTGCCCCGCCGCCCCACTCCGCTGTATGACCCCCGAAATGCTCGTCACCGTCTACCGGGAATTCCAGCCAAGACCGGGCGTCTATCACGTCACCGAGTCTAAAGACCCCCCGCAAAAAATTTGGCTCCAGCGAAACAGGGACTTCTACGCCGACCCCCGCTCCCTCGTCGCCATGACCCTCGGAACCGGCCTCCACCTCCTTATGGAGTCCGCCCCCAAACGATTCGCCGAATACGGATACCTGGAAGATGTGGAATACGAAACCCCCTTTGAGGTCTCCGTCGGCCCGGCAAAACTTGTCGGCAGAATAGACCGATATTCAAAGACGACCAAAACCCTGACCGACTACAAAACCGGAAAGGCGTATTCCGCCCTATTGCTGAAGGGCGATCGCCAGGGGAACGGCAAGGACGATTACATTTGGCAAATCAACCGCTATCGCGTCTATGGCCGCCCCGAAGCGGAACGCATGGTCCTCGAATTTTCAATCAAAGACTGGACCGTCGCCGAGAGTTTGGAAACCGGCCTTCAGCCCATCGAAACGATCCTTGTTCCGTTTATCTCGGACGACAAGGTCCGGGAAGAAACCGAACGGGTCATCGGCGAGTTTTCGGCCGCCGAGGAGACCGGGAAGTTTCGCCGCTGTACGGAGGAAGAACAATGGTGGCGGCCCGTGAAAAGCAAATTCGGGAAGGTCATGAAGCCCAGATGCCCGACCCGGTGCCTCTACTACTGCCAAGTGTCCGGCGTCTGCCCGCAACATCAGACCTGGGTCATGGAACATTCATGAAAACCGACGAAGCCTTCAGAAACCGCCAGGAAATCATCCGGCAAAAATCCGACATCGCCGGGTCGTTCCTGAACCTGGGGAAGCTGTTCCACGAGTGCCACCAAAATTCGTATTGGAAGCTCCTCGGGCACGATTCCTTTGAGGAGTTCATCGCCGACCCGGAAATCGCGTTTCGCCGCTCGACGGCCTACCAATACATGGCCCTGTATCGGCTGTTCGTCCTGGAGCTTGGGGCCGGGATCGACCGCCTGAAGGCCATCGGGCCGCACAGGTTGGAGATCGTCAAGGCCGCCTTGTCTGACGGTCGTGGCGAAGCCGCCCGGTCTGACGGTCGGACGAATACCGACGACCTCCTTGAGAAGGCGGAACATCTTAGCTTGTCGGACCTGCGGGAAGAAACAAAAATCAAAGTCAAGGTCACGGGCGGGGCGGCAACGGCCTCCCCCCGGTCCCTCCCAACGCCGCCCCGACCCGTCGGCCTTGATGAATACCTGCTCAACGGCGGGTGCTGTCTGTGCGGGAAGCCCGCCGAACGGTCGCACTATCCAAGGAGCCGAGGGGCCGGGGCCGACGAGAACCATTGGCTCCCCATGTGCCGCCGACATCATCGGGAATTACATGATGGCGGGGTGGGGACATTCACAAAGACCCATAACGGGGAGTTATGGGCCTGGGCATATGCCCTGATTCGCAAATTATGGGAGGAAAAGCGATGAAATTCGAGCACGTGCCGGACTTCACACAACGCCGGGATTGGGGAGTCCCCCCTGAGATGCCGATGGCCGGAGATGATTCGCCGGAGGGGTGCGTCTACTGCTCCGAACCGGCCGAATTCACTTGCCCCCATTGCGGGGAGCCGTTCTGCCACGACCACGGCAAACGATGGCGATCCGAGTTTTTGGACCTCGACTGCTACCACACGGAGCAGGAGCGGTGGGACGAGGACGAGCGCATGGCCCGGCTTGAGGACGCCGCTGACAGACGGCGGGAAGAACGCGCCGTTCTCAATATGACGGATACGTTCATCGCCGCCCTGGAGGGGAAATGAGAGCCGCGATCAACGAGGACGGCTCCCTCTTACTGTTGAGGGGCGGGCTGTTACAGGTCCAGGAGTGCCCGCACAATACCGATGCGGGACACTGCGGGGGCTGGTGCCCGCTTTTCCGCGAACCCGTGAACGTCCCCGGCGGCGGGGTCGAGCTTGAAATCTGCCGCCGTGTTTTTACCTTCTCCCCCGGCGAGTTCCGGGATTACCGGCCGACGGCCGTCCGCGTAAAGACAACATGAAAGAGTGCGGAGAGGCGGCCTTCAAAAAAAAGCCCGCCCCGACAAAACCGGCGGAGACCCCGGACTGCAAGGCCGCCGAGATAGAAGCCTGGGTCCGAGCGACCGAGGGGCCGTTCCACGTCACCGCCCTTCGGCGCGACCTCGGCCTTGACGGCAACAAAAAGGACCGGGACCACGTCGCCCAGATTCTCCTTCGGCTGAAGCGGTCGATGGTCATCGAGGCGACCGGCAAACGGGCCGGGGAATACCGCCTCCTGGTCAAGGACATGATCCCCGTGAATTGGAAGGACGCCGTCCCGGAATCAATGGAATTGACGTTCCCCTTCGGAATCGAAAAGCTCGTGAACATCTACCCGAAGTCCGTCATGGTCATCGCCGGGCGGTCCAACGCCGGAAAGACGGCCTTTCTCCTGGACTTCGTGAAGCGGAACATGGGGAATTACGTCATTCATTATTTTTCGAGCGAGATGGGGGAGTCGGAAGCGCGGCGGCGGCTCGAACTCCACGAGGACGTTCACTTGGAGTCTTGGGATTTCAAGATGTGGGACCGGGCCGCGCATTTCGCGGATGTCATCCAGGCCAACGCCGTCAACATCATCGACTACCTGGAGAGTCTGGAGGCCGAGGAATACAAGGTGAAGGCGTATATCTCGCAAATCTGGCAGAAGCTGGACCGGGGAGTCGCGCTGATAGCCATTCAAAAAAACAAGGGCCGGGACATCGGCCGGGGAGGGGAGGCCACGCTGGACCGGGCGCGGCTGTATATCGCCATCGACGACGGCATCATCAAGATTGTCAAGGCGAAAAATTGGGCGACATTCAAAAATCCGAACGGGCTGATACGGAAGTTCAAGTTGGTGCAGGGGTGGAATTTCATAGGGGAATCGGATTGGATGTCGGTTGACGAGGCGCGGCTGAGGGGGCTTTTGCCGGAGCCGGAGAAGCCCAGGGATAAGTTCAAGATCGGGTGAAGGGAGGATGCGATGAACATCACGGACGAGGAACGGAAAAGGTTGATAAACAGTCTTTATTATGCACTTCCGTATTTTACCGATGAAAATTTCGAGAAAATAAAATACCTCATCGAGACCTGGAAGCCCGCGCCGAGGGTGACGAGAAAAGAGACTGAGAGATGGGCGGGGAGTCTTTGGAAATCATATGCCTCTAGGGAAACTTTCACGACAAACATAATCCAGCATCTCCGCTCCATCGGCGTCGAGGTGGTGGAGGAAAACAAGGAGGAGAAATGAGCGAAACGTCAACGTATTCCCATTGTCCCCGATGCGGAAAGACGCTTGGAACATCAGTGGGATGTTATGCCTGTGGCTGGCCGAACTACGATACAGTGTGGGATGTAAGGCCCGTATATGAAGAACTCTCCCGCCTCCGCGCCGAGGTCGAGAGGCTGAAATTTCCTCGACCCGAGGTCCGATGGTTCGCGGAGAAAATGGAAGAACGCCTCCGGGCCTATGACCACAAGGTCGGATGGCGGGGCAATGACTACAAGGTCGGATGGGCGGACATGAACCTGTGTGACCTGTTGGAACGACTCGACGGAGAACTGGGCGAACTTGACCGCTACCAAACAATCGAAGGGGCCGCCCGCGTTGCCATTATCGCCATGATGATTGCCGATAATCTTCGCGCCGCCCTGGGCGACAAATCAACTCTGAAGCCCGCGGCGTCAGAGCTACTTCAGGGCTTGGAGAAGGGGGAGAAATGAGTCGCATCTTCGAGAGGTTCAATCCCATGAGTAATTGCCCAATTTGCGGGACAAACAGGGATGAAAAAACCGTCCTCATCCCAATCGTCGGAAGCCAACGCGGGAATATCTGCGAGGCCGGGCAATTCCATCTTCAGTGCCTGCTCGACAACCTGGTCTACGCTCGGGACCGTGGGATAGTCGTTGCCGTGGTTGCCCCGGAAAACAAGGAGGGGAAATGAAGGTCTGCCATGACTGCCAAACGTCGATGTCGGACTCGGCGTCGTTCTGTATGCGGTGCGGGTGGAGCGAGGAGTTGCAACGCCTCCGCGAGGCTCTAAAAGAAATCTCGAAAGGGGAAGGGGCATATAGCCTAGATCGCCTGACACACGCCGAGAACACGATACGCGCCATGAAGGACTTGGCCCGCGCCGCCCTGGGAGAGAAGGAGAAGGCCGGTGAAAAGCCGTAAAGACTTTGAATATGCCGTCATCTACGACAATCGCAATTCGTCCTATGAGGTATTCGACACCTCCGCTTGGAACCTCGGTCTTGTCATCGAAATTCTGCTCGACATTCGGGACTTGCTCATGGGGCCGTCAAAGGAGGAGAAGGCCGATGAAAAATGACAAAGAATTATTTCTCCGTTGTGCCTGTAGCGAGCCGTTTCATTCTGTTCATTTTTGCTATGACTTTTCGAGTAAAGACCTGGAATTTTTCCAGATATCCTTTCAGGCTTTCCAGGGGAGCATATGGAAGCGAATAAAAAGGGCTGGGCGTGTAATTTTTAGCGGATGGGTAGACGCAGAGCCGAGTTGGACGTGTATTAACACGGACCGCGTTCGTGAGCTTCGGGACTTCTGCAATCAATGTATCGCCGCAAAGGAGAAGGCTGATGAGGAAGTTTAAATTCCGGGCGTGGTATCAAGAAGAGCGGAGGATGGAATATCAAGAAGGGAAGACGTCATTGTGGGTCGGAGATATTCTCACAAACTCATATTACGTTCCGATGCAATTTACCGGCCTCTGCGACAAGAACGGGCGGGAGATTTACGAGGGGGATATTATACGAGAAACGGTTAGTATTCTTCGCCCCCCGACAGATGACAATTTGGGGGCAGGCCAAAAAATTACCATTACCATCGATGGTGTTTTTGCTGTCCCCGTAATCGTCGTAACAATGCCGGATATTTTTTCCATGATTGGGGGGACAAGGACAATGATGTTTGAAAGAGATTATGCAAAATATGTTAATGGGGAATATTTTGAAATTCTCGGCAACATCTATGAGAACCCGGAATTGCTAAGTAAGAAGGAAGACGCGGAGGAAAACGCCGATGAACATTCGTAAATGGTTCTGCAAGAACGTCGCCCGCAAGGGAGGCTGGCTCTACAAGGCGGCCGACTGCCGCCGATATGAACCTGTCCCGCCCCCCGACCCGCCGGAGCCTCCGGCTGAGGTGGTAGCCGTCTGCACGACGACGGGCCTGCGGGCCGTTCATGCCTGTGAGTGCAAGCTGATTCTAGCCTGCAACGCTCCGGTCCATTACTGCAACTTTCACAGGCGGCAACCGGACGTCCCGCTCATGGTCATGGACTACGTGGACCTACAATGCAAGGTTCACCGGTTCGACGACGGAACGCTCGATGCCTTCGCCCGCAAGGTGGGCGAGGCAGGGGTGGACTATATTCGCCTGTTCTACACGGGATGGGACGACGGGGGGGGCGTTAGGATGCCCTATGAGTTGGCGGGAACGAGATACGACCTTGACCGATTCAATATGGCGTATTTTGACAATCTCCGCCGCCTCGCCGTTGCCCTCGGACGCTACGAGGTCGGCTTGTTCATTGACATGGCCGACCAATGTTCCGTAGGCCACTACTGGAACGCCTGGAGGAACAACGTCAACGGCGTCCGGGGCTGGTGGGACGAGACGGACGAGGCTCTTGGCTACTGGATGAAGGCCGTGGATGCGGTCGAAGCCGCCGCGGGGCCAGGCGCGTTAATCGGCCTCGGCAACGAGCTTGCCCATCCCCAGGGGGAGGGTATGGTGGGCGAGGGTTCATGCGATTGGCCGATAGCGTGGGGGGGCCGGAGAGCAAATTATATCCGGGCATCTTGCATCATTACTCACAGCGGCGGGGGAAATACCGGCCACAAGCTGACGGGATGCCTAGAGGACTACTACGGCTTACTCTGCATAACGCAAATTCTCCACGGGTACGGACTCGTGGAGCACATGGACTACCCGAACGGCGGCAAGTGGCAAGAAGCCTATCGTGGCAAGGACCGGCTGTTCGGCTACAGCGATGACGGCGTAGGGACGAATCCCTGGAACATGGTCCCAGAGGGCAAGCGTGGCCTGCCCGACGCCAACGGTTACGCCTATCCCGCGAACAATGAGGAGCGCGTCAAGACGATCCGGGCGTTCGAGGCGATGAGTCCCGGCAACCTCGGGATCGTGTCGTTTCTGCCGCGTGAAATATCGCTGAACGAGTCGCCGCTTGCCATCGCGCCTTCGTCGCTGTCCATCTATGAGGAGGTGGCGCAGGGGGTTTACGGCGTGAGCATCGAAAGGAGCTTCTGATGAGCCTCAAGGATGAACTCTGCGAATTGGCGGCCTGCCCCGAAGCCGTCGAATGGGTCGGGGACAAAACACTAGGGGAGGCGTGGACGACGTGCGGGCGGGCGGACTGGATGCTCTGGTATGCGGGCAGGACAGCCCCGCATGTTCTCGTTGTCCGTGCCGCGTGCGCGTGCGCCAGGGCCGCCGCCAGGGCCGCCGCCAGGGCCGCCAAGATGAGAGACCTCGCAGGCATCGTCCGTCAGCACATCAGCCCGGAGGATTTGACGGGGGCGGCGTGAGCGTGAAGGGGATGTTTTAATGAATTTATTTCTCCGCGAGCGCATTGGGGAGTCCATTGAAATAATGAAAATAATGGAACCGCCCGATGGATATTATCTTGCGTTCAGCGGAGGGAAGGATTCTGTTGTTCTTTACGATTTGGCGAAATCCGCTGGAATCAAATTCGATGCCCACTACAATATCACAACCGCCGATCCGCCCGAGGTCATTCAATTCATTCGGGAAAAATATTTAGATGTTATTCATGAACGTCCTGTCTTGACGATGTGGCAGTTGATTGAAAAGAAACTTATGCCCCCAACTAGAATTATCCGATATTGTTGCGAATACCTAAAGGAACGGGGAGGAGATGGGCGGGCAGTCTTGACAGGCATTAAGCATACCGATTCCCACGCAAGGCGCAGGTCGGGGTTTACCCGGTCCTGTAAAAAGGGCGGGAAAGTCCTCGTCCATCCGCTTTTGCGTTGGAATGATGATGAGGTGTGGGAATATATCAAGGCGCGGGGAATAGAATATTGCCGCCTCTATGACGAGGGATTTAAGCGGCTCGGTTGTGTTGGGTGTCCGATGACGAGGCCAGCGGTCCAGCGGAGAGAATTTGAACGATGGCCGAAAATCAAGGCGGCATATCTTCGGGCCTTCGGGCGAATGCTTATAGAAAGGAAAAGGAAAGGAAAGCAAACGACATGGGATACCCCCGAAGATGTTATGGCGTGGTGGTTGGGAGAACATACGGCGTGAGCGTGAAGAGGAGGTTTTAGGAGGGCCGATGAAAAATAAACTCTGCCCCCAGGCCCGCGCCATGCTCAAAGAGATGGGAAAGGGATATCGAGAGTGGTATTCGCCCCAGTGTGAAGTTGCCCTTGGGTTTCAATACGCCATCTGGCGGGCCGTCCGTGCCGCGCAGGAGGTCAAGGATGAAAAGCAAATCCGGGCGTAGCTCAAGGGTGGAGCGTGGTCCTTCCGCCCGGACTAACCCCTACGCGGCGGCGATTGAGATATTAGAACACGAAGCCGCAGACATCGAATTGTGTTCGGAACATGAGTGTGAGAGACGGGCCAAGTCTTACCGCGCCGCGATCCTCCTCCTCGAAGCGGCGGGGAAGATGGATGTTTTTGCCGATGAGGACGGAAACATCTGCATCAAAAGCGGGCAAGAAGATACTAAAAGACTATGGGCCATCCTCAAGGCCATCTACGACGCGCATAAGGGGGCGGGGAAATGAACGAGGCAACCATCTGGAGCGAGGCCCAGAACCGGCCGACCCTCGTGGTCCGCGACCTCGCCCCATACGCCCCCGCCGATGTGGTTTACGGCTCCCTGTTGCGGCGCGGCGTGTTCAAGTGGCTGGCCGTCCGGCGCGACATGATCCGCCTGAAAGACGCCTGGAAGGCCGAGGTCCGCGCCCTGAACCGTAAAAAGACGGAGCGCGAGAAGGGCTACCTGGAGGCCCTGGAGAAATGCCGGGCCGAGATTCGGCGGCTTTGCCACGGGCCGAGATGGGTCGCCCCCGACAACGACCGGGGCGCAAACGAATATCTTCGGAGGGCCGGGAAATGAGAATCCTCCGCCTCCGCTCCGGCCGACCCGTGAAGCTAAAATACAACGACACTCATCAACTTGTCTGCTGTTCGTGCGGCTTCGTCCACGATTTCGTTGTCGAGAAGCGGCCGGGAGGGTTTTTCATCACGCTTTGGGAGAATCCGGGGGATACGGACGCCGAGAGGGGGCGCAGATGCCGGGGAAAACGCTGAAAACCGGCCCGCCATTGGGCGAAATCGGCCGCCCCCACCAAAGATGGGCGGGGTCCGGCAAACGCCTCGCAAAGGGGCGATTTTCAAAATTCGTCTTGGAGGCATGAACATGATGTTCGGCGCACAATCAAACATGGAGGGGACCTGCGGGGTCGTCGTCTCGTGGGTCGGGGACGACCACATTCTCGTAAAGCCGATCACGACCGTCGACTGCGGGCCGATGGTGGTCCACACGCCGGACGAGGCGGCCGACTTGTGCCGCAAAATTGTCCGCGAGGCGTTGACAACCAAGCCCAACGAGGCCGCTATGGAACGGCTGAAAACGTGGGAGCAGGAGTTGGCCTCGTCCGACGGTCGTGGCGAAGCCGCCCAGTCTGACGGTCGGACAAAATCATGAGACCCCTCGGCAAGCAACGTGGTCCGATGTTGTGGACGCGGCAAAACTACGAACGCGCCCCGGCCCACCAATTCATCAAAAAAATCATAGACACCGGCAAATACGCCGAGGTCTGGAACCACGAGACCGGACGCGGCATCTTCATCGGCATCTACGAGGCCCGCTCAAAGGATACCGAAAGCGGCCGCATCGTCCAGATTGTCATGTGCGAAATCTGGAGGTGCGACTTCTCGAAGTGCTGTAACGACGTCGCCACGGTCAAATCGTCCGACGAGGGGACCAGCTACTACGTCTGCTCCAAGTGCGGGGAGGCGTGCGACATCTACCTTCGGAGCATCCGCAAGCCGACATACATCAACAATCCCCGCAAGAACATGAAGCGGGAGAAACAATGGCATCAGACGACGGTCCCCATCGAGTTGGCCCGCGAGGTCGGCGAGGCGTTGTTGGGGCTGTTGGGGGACAAGAAGCACGAGGCGGCGGTGAAGAAGGTGACCCAGATGGCCGAGGAGGTCCGCGAGGACCGGCGGGAAACGAAGCTTCAAAAATACGACATCTAAAGGAGGATCGCGTGGGAAAATTCCGCGACGAAATCACGAAGATGCACGCCTGTCGCAGTGCCATTTTTTGGGTCGGGGATGACACACTTGAAAAGGCGTGGGGAAAGTGTCCGATGGCAGAGTGGATGGTGTGGTATGCCACGGAAGTCGGAGTTGGGCTGAATTTATTGGCGGCGGCATCAACCGATTGTCTGGGGGAGTGTGTTGACCTTGTGTCGAACCAGTTCAGGCGCATTGCCAAATCTGCCTGGAGGGCGGCGACTCGATACCTCGATGATCTGACGGAGAAACGGTTTCATGCGATGGTCGAATCCGGGTGGCGTGCATTCTCGGCGGCCCGCGATTGCGGCTATGCGTTGGAGTTTGGCGTAGCAATTGCCGGAGAAATGCCGACGGAAGTTGATAGTCTGGTATTATGGGCGGCGGCAAAAAATGCCTGGGGCCTATGGCGAGATTCTGTTATCTGCTCCGAAATGGCGGCCCACAAGTCCCCCGGTAAGACCCGTCGACGAATGGCTGATGTCGTTAGGACAAACATCCCGCTTAGCACAATTGTCTCGGCGCGGGAAAGACATCGAAAGGAGAGAAAAAAAAGATGAGCGACAAAAAGACGTATCGGTGCCCGGCCTGCTATTACGAGGGCGAGGGGATTGTCAAGGACCTGCCGGGGATTCACAAGAACCCGCCGCGCTTCTCAAGTGGCATCCCCGACAGCCGGGGGGTGTACTGCCCCTACTGCCTCCAGGTCTGGTTCTTTCGAAACATCACCCTGATGGTCGAGGTTCCGAAGGCGTGATAATCCACGGCGATTGTCTTGAGGAGATGGCGAAGATGGACGCGGAGTCCGTTGACGCCATCGTGACGGACCCGCCGTATGGCTTGAAATTTATGGGCAAGGACTGGGACCACGGCTTGCCGGGGATTCCGTTCTGGGCCGAGGCCCTCCGTGTCGCCAAGCCGGGGGCGCACCTTCTCGCGTTCGGAGGCGCGAGAACGAGCCATAGACTCACTTGTGCAATCGAAGATGCGGGTTGGCAAATCCGCGATTGCCTCATGTGGGTCTACGGCTCTGGTTAGGTTTCCCCAAAAGCCACAATCTAAGGGGAGAATGGTCCGGTTGGGGAACTGCCCTGAAGCCCGCTTGGGAGCCTATCATCCTTACGCGAAAGCCCCTCATCGGGACTGTAGCCGAGAACGTCCTGAAATACGGGACGGGGGCGATAAACGTGGACGGGTGCAGGGTTGCGCCAACAAACGACGTCAGCGGGTGGAGCAAAACCGGAAGCAAGGCATCAGAGAATCGTTGTATGAGCGGGGCAAATTACGAGAGGGAACCAAAGCCAGACAATCCCTCCGGCCGTTGGCCCGCGAACATCATCCACGACGGCAGCGAGGAGGTGGTGGGGCTGTTTCCGGTGACGACGAGCGGGGACAAAAAAGCAGTTCCGCGCAGGAAGGCGGACGGAGACGGCTGGGGAATGTCAACGTACCGTGATCGAGCTGGCGACTCCGGCTCCGCCGCCCGGTTTTTTTATTCTGCCAAGGCGTCAAGGGCGGAACGCGAGGCGGGGCTGGAGGGGATGGATTCAAAACTATACGCCCGCTCAGGCGGAGCGCAAGGGGCAGAAGCTCGCGGAGATTCCGAATATCTCCAAGATTCCATCGGTCTAAACCGTATCTCCAAAGTCCGCAACCACCACCCCACGGTCAAGCCTCTTGCCCTCATGCGCTATCTCTGCCGTCTCGTTACGCCCCCCGGCGGCATCGTCCTCGACCCGTTCATGGGGTCAGGGACAACCGGCGTGGCGGCGAAACTCGAAGGCTTCGAGTTCATCGGTATCGAAAAAGAAAAGGACTACCACGAGATAGCTCGATCGAGAATAAACAATACAGGGGTCCAAAAATGAAACATTCGGAATGGGCGTGCGAAATCAGTCTGGTCGCCAACGGATATGCCGTCCGCTATCCCGGCGAAAAGTCGTGGGTCACCAGGGTCATGGCCGACGGAAAGGACGAACTCTCATCCACCGAAGAACTGCTCTGGTGGGTTCTGGAATATTACGATAAAATCGGCTCCAAGCACGATGACCAGAGGCTCCGCGTTTGCCGCGAAAACCGCGACGGAACGCTGACCCTATATGGCGCGATTTACCGCGTGTCGGGGGACAATCAATACCCCGTCACCTCCGACGCGCCGTCTAAGTAAATCCCCTCGTCCCGCTGGACAAACCTGACGACCGGCCGGGCGACGGCCGCGAGCGGGGCCTTCCGCTTGGCATACTCCCTGTTATAGGCCCCTAACATATCCACCAAATCCTTCGTCAACCCGCCGGGATACGACTTGTATTCCGAAATCAGGTCCTTCATGGACCGATGTAAATAGTATTCCCCCCTCGAACACGGGTCTATGAGGTCGATGATGCGGCTTTCCTTGGCCCCCTTGGTGACATCCGTTTCAAGCTCCATGATGGGGAACGGCTCCTCGGCCTCGCCCTTGGCGCGATGGGCCTCGTTCCGCCGGTTCCTTTCGCCGATGATGTCCCGGTAAATATATTTTTGCGCCGCGATGGTCTCGATCCGCCACATCCGGCACTTCCATCGGGCCTGGAGCTTGAACAGATGGTCCAAAAAATCCTTCGTTTCCTTGAGCCGTCCGGCCCACGCCTCGAACACGAACTTCCGGATGGAGTTCGTCGGTTGCCCGGCGATCAATATCGCGTTCCGCGACCCGATGGTCATCAGCTTGATCT
>Ga0194112_10006056_pt1 | contig 16110 bp, 15 predicted proteins | sample TA2MahC400mmetaG_FD_146191 | JGI IMG/M metagenome (GOLD analysis project Ga0194112, IMG submission 146191) | Freshwater microbial communities from Lake Tanganyika, Tanzania - TA2015016 Mahale Deep Cast 400m | ecosystem: Environmental > Aquatic > Freshwater > Lake | place: Tanzania: Lake... | reverse complement strand
AATTGCCGGTACTTGAAGATCCTCAAAAAGCTTTAGAACAAAATGCTGTGTTAATTCATCCGGAAAGCAAAACAAATCTTATTACACACTACCCATTAATAAAGGGGAATGTAACAAAAGGTTTTAATAATTCTGATTATCTAATTGAACAAAACTATACAACTCAATTTGTAGAGCATGCATATATAGAGCCCGAATGCGTTACAGCATTGCCGGGCGAAGGAATGATTAAAGTAAAAATTATTGGAAGTATTCAAAACCCATTCACTACAAGAAAAGTAGTTGCATCTGTTTTAAATTGTTCATTGTCGGAAGTGGAAATCATTCAAGCAGAACTTGGCGGATCATTCGGCGGTAAAGATGATATTATGAACGTGCTTTCTGCTCGTGCTGCAGTTGCTGCTTTAAAATTGAATAAACCAGTTAAAATAAAATATGAACGAGAAGAATCAATTCTAGAATCATACAAGCGCCATCCGTATATAATGAATTACAAAGTTGGATTCAGTAAAGCCGGTAAATTAAAAGCAATGAAAATTGATTTACTCGCTGATGGAGGAGCATATGCATCAATGAGTCCATTTGTTACATGGAGATCGGTTGTTCAAGCAACTGGACCTTATGAAATTGAGAATGTTCAAACTGATGTTAAAGTAGTTTATACCAACAATCCTTACACTGGCGCAATGCGAGGTTTTGGTTCACCACAACCAATCTTTGCCATCGAATCAATTATGGATGAAATTGCAATAACAGTAGGTAAAACACCGTTTGAAATAAGAAAGATCAACGGCTACAGACAAAATTCAGTAACTGCTAGCGGACAAAAATTAGCGGGACATGAAGTTACTCTTCCCAGAGTATTAAAAAAAGCCGCTGATGTTTCTTCCTTTAATTCAAAATGGAAAAGTAATTACGCCAGTTCACAGAAACTTAAACAGAATAACTTTGCAGAAAAATCTGAATCGTTAATTCTTACAAAAAACGAATTTATCAATCCAAAAAACTTATTGCGAAAAGGGATTGGACTTGCAACAAGTTTCCGCGGTTGTTCACTTGGAGCCGAAGGGATCGATAATACCGCTGCATATGTTTCAATCCAGCCTGATGGAACAGTTTATATATTATCTGGACTTGCAGAAAACGGACAAGGGCTACGCGCAACTTTTTCAATTATTGCAGCTGAGATTTTTGGAATTCCAATTGAAAAAATAATTTACTTAGAGCAGAATACTTCAAGAATACCGGATAGCGGACCGACAGTTGCTTCTCGCGCAACATTAATGGGCGGAGGAGCAATTAAAAATACTTGTACAGAATTAAGGAACAGATTAATTAATGTATTGTCATCATATTGGAAAGTAAGTAGAAAAAATATTTATGTTTTTAAAAATGGATTAGTTTTCCCTGAACAAAAAAAATCCAGAAAAATAAAATTTCATGATTTGATAAAGTTAGCTTTTGAACACAAGGTTAATCTATCACATGTTGGATGGTACGCGGGTCCCAAAGTTCATTGGGAAGAAAAGACGGGACATGGCTCAGCGTATTTTACTTATGTATATGGATGTCAAGTTGCAGAGGTTACTGTTAATGTTGGAACGGGGGAAGTTTTTGTTAATAATATTTGGGCGGTTCATGATTCTGGAAAAGTAATTAATATTTTAGGAGCAGTGGGACAAGTTTATGGCGGAACAACTCAAGGTGCTGGCTACGGTTTATGGGAAAATATTTCAACCCATAAAGGGAAAATAAGAGAATTAAATTTTGATCAATTTCTAATCCCGACAAGTAAAGACATTGATAAAATACATCCTTACTTTATAGAAGGAAAGGAAAGTTATGGTCCTTGGGGCGCAAAATCTCTCGGTGAACCAACACTCGAATTAACTGCCGCTGCAATTGCAAATGCTATTACAAATGCAACTGGTCAAAGATTTTTCAATCTGCCTTTAAATATTGAAGAAGTTCTTCTAAGAAAAAAATTGTATCCGGAAAGTTTGAAACGGGGAAGTGCTTCATGATTCCGGTGCGAGAAATATTGCTACCTAAATCTGTTGATGAAATCTGCAGACTTCTTCAGAATAATAACGGCACATCAAAAATTATTGCTGGAGGAACAGATATTGTCCCCGGTTTTCATATTGAATCACCGCGGTTCACAAATATTGAAAGATTGATAGACATTAATAATATAGAAGAATTAAAATTCATATCAATCAATAACGATGTAATATCAATCGGTTCTGCAGTTACCTTTTCCGAAATAATTTCTAATCAAATTCTGAATGAAAAATTACCTTTATTAGTTAAGGCATCAAAAACGATTGGAAGTGCTCAGATAAGAAATCGCGCTACTCTTGGCGGAAATTTTATCAATAATGCACCTTGCGCTGATAGTGTTGCGCCACTATTAGTTTATGATGCAGAAATAAAAATAAAATCTTTTACTTCAGAAAAAATTATGAAGCTTCAGGATTTTCTTGTCAAACCTTACGGAACAAGATTAAAACATAATGAGATAGTTACGCAAGTAATGATTCCAATTTCATCCGGGAAACTTAAAGGAGATTTTTATAAACTTGGAAGAAGAAGAGCCGTTTCAATCAGCAGAATTTCTTTAGCAGTTCTTCTTGATTTAAGTGAGGGTATTATTAATGAATTAAGAATTGCAAGCGGTGCAGTTACACCGATAGGTACAAGATTTTATGATGTGGAGCAGTTTGCAAAAGGGAAAGTTATGAATGATGAATCAATGAAGGAGATTGCTATTAAACTTGGAGAAAGGATTCTTGATGTATCAGGTGTGCGATGGTCAAGTGAATATAAAATTCCAGTTGTTCAACAAATGTGTTATCAATTACTAAAAAAAGTAAAATGCTGATAATCCAACGACCGAGTATGAGTGAGCAGATTTTAGCAGATAATTTATTAACGGGAAAACTGATTTTTTTTGTTATTTCGACTAAAGGGAGAAATCTTTGATTCAAAGAAAATCTCTCAGTCGTCCGCCTATTGACAGACTTTTTCAAAATGACATTTTTGAATTATTAGTAAGTCTCAAATAAAAATGATATGATAGAACTAAAATTCATATTGAATAAAAAAGAAGTTTGTGTTTCAACAAAACCTTCGGTTAGGTTGATTGATTTGCTTCGTGATAAATTCAACCTGACTGGAACAAAGGAGGGATGTTCGATTGGTGAGTGCGGAGCTTGCACAGTAATAATGAATGGCAAAGCGGTTAACTCTTGTTTGGTGCTTGCCGGTCAATGTAATAGTGCCGAGATTATCACGATTGAAGGAATTGAAAAAGATGGAAAGATTCATCCGCTACAAGAGAATTTTTTGAAGAGCGGAGCTGTTCAATGTGGATTCTGTACACCGGGAATGATCGTGTCCGCTTATGCATTGCTGCTTGAAAATTCTAATCCGACCGAAGAAGAAATAAAAGATGCAATTGCCGGGAATCTGTGTCGTTGTACCGGCTACAAACAAATAATTGATGCGGTTGAAAAATCTGCAAAGGAAGTAAATGGATAAAAATGGCTAAACAACTTGATAAAAAAGAATACAAGAAATTCTTTATTGAAATAAAAGAAAGAATTCATCAAGCTCAATATGATGCTCTTCGAGTGGTTAATAAAGAATTAATTCAGCTCTATTTGGATATTGGAAGGAAAATTGTTGAAAGACAAAATGCACTTAGTTGGGGTAAATCTGTAGTTGAAACTCTTTCCTCCGATCTTCAGAAGGAATTTCCAGGTATAAGAGGGTTTTCGGGGAGAAATCTTTGGTATATGCGAAATTTTTATGCTCTCTATTCTGAAAGACCAAAACTGCAACCATTGGTTGCAGAAATTAGCTGGGCGAAAAATTTAGTGATTTTAGATAAATGTAAAGATAATTCAGAAATAGAATTTTTTCTTAAACTGACTAAAAAATACGGGTGGACAAAGAATGTTCTCATTCACCAGATTGAAAATAAATCGTATCAAAAATATTTACTCAACCAAACAAATTTTGATAAAGCTTTACCGGTTGAATTAAAACATCAAGCTAAGCTGGCAGTTAAAGATGAATATACTTTCGATTTCCTTGAATTGAGCGAGGAACATAATGAGCATCAGTTAGAGACAGCGCTTATAAATAATATCAGAAAATTTTTAATTGAGATGGGTGGAAACTTTGCATTTATCGGTAACCAATTTAAAATTACAGTTGGTAAGAGTGAGTATTTTATTGATCTCTTACTTTTTCATCGTAAACTGAAATGCTTGTTTGCCGTTGAACTTAAAGTCGGGGAGTTTAAACCGGAGTATGCCGGCAAGATGCAATTTTACCTATCTGTATTAAATGATAAAGTAAAATTAGAAGATGAAAACCCATCTATTGGTTTGATACTCTGTAAAGATAAAGACCGTTTAATAGTTGAATATGCTCTTCGTGATAGTAAACAACCGATTGGAGTTGCTTCTTATAAAATTACAAACAAACTGCCGAAGGAGTTAAAGAAATATCTTCCTTCGCCTAAAGAAATTACCAACATTGTTGAAGAGATGAACTTATTGTGAAAAAGAATGGGATATATGAAAAATTATTCAAAACAAATATCTATTACTCCTCTACTTATTTTCTTCGTTCCACTCGTTTTGAGTGGACAGATTGATACCACAAAGGTAGTAAACGGTTGAAAATTGTCGGACACAGTGGAAGCGTCACACGCGCATTCTCGCGTATTGTAAAAGACACAGCAATTGAAGGAAGATACTCTCAGGAGTTTTTTATTGAAACACAAAAGGCGAAAGATGGTTCGTGGGTTGAATGGGAAAAAACATTCTCCACACAAAAAATCGATAGTACGGGATTTTTAGGTCTTATTGCGTTTATGAATAGAACCCGCGATACATTCCCAAATAATACCGGTGCATTTCTCTACTTTTTTTTAGGCAAAAATCAGAAATATTATCCATTTCCGAAACCACTCGGAATCCCCGGTTTTATTTATTCTGTGTGGTATGGAGTAGAAATTATAGGCACAAGTTGGACTGGAAAAATTGAATTTCAAAAGATTAAATTCAGAATGTACACTATAGAAACAACCCTTGTGTCTGTTTTTCTTGATAAATTGAATTTAATTGGTTCACGCGAAACATTACCAATCCTTCTTGACCGTATGGGTGATGATATTACTGATGTCGTTGAAAATGAGTACACGCTTCCCAACTCCTTCAAACTTTTCCAGAACTATCCGAATCCGTTTAATCCGGAAACAAAAATTCGTTTCGAGTTATCAAGTACAAAGTTCGTAAGGTTGCAAGTATTTGATGCACTTGGACGAGAGATTGCGGTATTAGTAAACGAAGAAAAATTTCCTGGAAGTTATGAGGTGAAATTCAATGCCTCGCATTTGTCTTCAGGGATTTATTATTATGTTCTTCGTGCCGGCAGTTTTACGGAAAGCAAGAAAATGACGTTAATAAAATAATTTTTAGATATGGGATATATATTCCGTCTCTTTTATTATTTTATGAATAGGATATTCTGTAAAAAAGATTGAAGGATTGTGCTGGATGAAAAGCAAATCAAAACGAAAAAAAATTTTTGATGTAATCAATGTTAATATTCCCGATGAAGTTATTTGGGAAGAATATTGGAAAGACAAAAGTCCGGTCGAAAAACTTGAAGCTGCTGAAAAATTAAGAGATTTGTTCTATTCGAAGAAGAAAGGTAAAAATGCTTCACAGAGACTTCAAAGAATTTTTAGAATTGCTGAACGAACATAAAGTTAAATATCTTGTGGTTGGCGGATATGCACTTAATCTTTATGTATCAAAACCCCGCAGCACCGGCCATATTGATATTTGGGTAAAAAGAAGTCTTCCGAACTCAAAAAAAATTAAAGTGGTTGTTGAAATATTTTGTAATGAAACAAATATTAATTCTTCTGTATTTCTTGATAAAAATTTAAGAGTGCCAATTGGTGAGCCACCATTTTGCATTGATATTTTAATGGATATTAAAGGCTTGGATTTTGATTTAGCTTATAAGAATAAAAAAGTTGTTGAATGGAAAGGGCTGAAAATACCATTTTTATCAAAGGAAGATTTAATCAAAACTAAAAGAGCTGTAGGCAGACTACAAGATAAAGCAGATTTAATAGCATTGGGATTAAAAAAAATATCCTAAAAGCATCACAGCGTTAAATCTCGCACTGCTTGTGCGAGTTTTTCAAATTACTCCTTTTATTTTGCAAAACATATTTTCGTCTGACTCAGTTGATGAAAATAAAAACAACCTATTTCTGCCAATAATGGCGGCAGAAATAGGATGGTCTCACGATGTGATAATACTTGAAAAGTGTAAGGATAATATAGAAATAGAATTTTATCTTAAAATGACTAAAAAATTCGGCTGGAAAAAGAATCTTCTAATCCAACAGTTTGAAAATCAATTTAATAAAAAAAATAAACGAAGTTATAGGTGAAAGCAGTAAAGTTTTTTTTGCAGTTCTTATTTTCTTCGCTCCTTCGAAATGACAATTTAAATATTATCTAATCAAATAAATTTCTTTCTGACGCTCGGATAACCATTCAATTCCATCTTTTGTTACAACAACCATTTCTTCAATTGTTGCAATGCCGTAATTATTAATCGTTAATCGCGGCTCAATAGTAAATATGTTTGATTCCTCAATAGGAATGAATGGTAAATTTCCATATCGCTCCCACTTTGGCCCAAGTAAAGCGCCACCATCATGAGCAGACCTACCAACTTGATGACCCAATCCGTGTGGGTATTCATCATAGCCGCTAACTTGAATATAGTTGCGAGCCACTTCATCTATTTTCCAACCTTCTTTGCCTGGCTTCAACTCATTTGCCGCACGAGAGATCGATTCGACAATTACATTGAATCCTTTCTGAACTTCATCAGGTGTTTTTGTCTCATGTGGTCTAAGGACATACCAAGTTCTTTGAAGATCGGAACAATAGCCTTTGTACTTAATTCCAAAATCCATGTTAATTACATGACCATAATCTATTTTGCGGTCTGTTGGACCGGAATGAGCACCAGCTGTATTAGGTCCTGTAAAAATGGAAGGGCAGTATTCTTTTTCCCAGGCAAGGCCAAATCCTTTTTTGTCAACAAGCTCGTGAACAAAGGCAGCAACTTCCTTTTCTGATTTGCCGGGTTTTAAGAATTTTGAAACATCATCAAAAATTAAAAGAGTTTCTTTAATTGCTTCTTTTGTAATGTTAATTTCCGACTGAGATTTTCTTCCGCGCAATGCAGCTACAATATCTTCTGATGATATAAGTCTACTTGTATAATCAGTTTCTGCAAAATGATTAAGAAGTTCTAAATAAAGTCCATAAGTTAATCCATCAGCTAAACTTGAATTTCTAGAAAAGTTTATAGCAATTTTTTTAGGATTGTATGGTGTTATAACTTCTAAAAATTTTTCTTTGATCGATTTTAAGTATGGATGAATTTTTTTAAACGTACCGATTGCTTTCATGTTTTCAAATTCGAGAGAACCGATAATTGCATTAGTATCGCCATTTTTTGTGATTATAAAAGCAGATTGCCACGTAGCATTTGTTCCAACCAGCATTTCCATCATTGGGTCTTTCATATTGCCAGTCTCGCGAACAAAAGTGATCCACATATCTATATCTTTTTCGATTAATATTTTAACAGCTTGGTCAATTTTTTCAAATGTCATTTCTTTTTGCATAATTCACCTTAGTAATTGAAAAGTAGTATTGTAAAAATGCTCATTCTTAATTGAAATGTCCAAATCGAAAGTAAAAAGTGAAAAAATGGCAGCAAGGTTTTATCGATAATTATTTTTTATGAGCATAATAAGAGGATTGTTTATATTTCAACCCCTTAATAGAAAGGCTGATTTGAAAACACAATTAGTTAAAGTTGCAGTCATAGATTTATACAATAATGAAGAGAATCAAGGGATTCGCTGTATTAAAGATATTATGAATGAACTTGATTGCAACTATCCAAATGTGTCACTTGACTATAAAATATTCGACACGCGTTTTAAAGGGGATTTGCCCGGAGAAGAATTTGATATTTATGTTTCCTCAGGAGGACCAGGAAGTCCATTTGAAGGTGAGGGTAAAAGATGGGAATTGGATTATTTTAAATTACTCGATAAGCTTTGGGCACAAAATCAGAACAACTCTACAAAAAAGCATCTCTTTTTCATTTGTCATTCATTTCAAATTATGGCTCGTTTTTTCAAGTTTGGAGAAGTTATTCCTCGGCATTCAAAATCATTCGGAGTAATGCCGGTGCACAAAACAGAATTTGGAGAAACAGACAATCTATTCACTGGATTGAGCGACCCATTTTTTGCTGCTGATTTCAGAGAATGGCAAGTAGTTCAACCGAATCAAAAAATATTTGCTGAGCTTGGAGCAGAATTACTTGCATTAGAAAAAATTCGTGTCGATGTTCCTCTTGAAAGAGCAATGATGGCAATAAGAATTTCAAAGGAAATAGCCGGCACACAATTTCATCCCGAAGCAGATCCAGCAAGCATGTACTATCATTTCAGAAAACCTGAAAGAAAAGAAAGTGTAATTAGTAAATATGGAGAAAAAAAATATTGGGAAATGTTAAGTCTTCTTGAAGATGAGGATGGAATTAAAAAAACCAGAAAAACTGTTTTACCGAATTTTTTAAAAGCTGCTGTTGAATCTATAGTAAAAAACAATTCTTAAATAATATTGTACTTATCCCTTTGGCAAAGTGAAAGAGAAGGTAGTTCCTTTGCCAACTTTACTGGTTACCCAAATTTTTCCCCGGTTTCTTTCAATCATTTCTTTGCATAGTAATAAGCCTAGTCCGTTTCCTTTTTCATCACTTGTTCCATAAGTTGTATGATGCGAGTCAATTCGGAAGAGTTTTTGCAAATCTTCTTCTTTAATGCCAACACCGGTATCAGCTATTGAGATTTCAACTTCTTTGGACTTTACAACTGAGGTAAATTCGATTGACCCTTCATTTGAAGTGAACTTGATTGCATTAGAAAGTAAATTCTGTACAACAGAAAAAATCATGTCTTCATCTGCAAACACGAGTGAAGTGTTATTCACATTATTTTTTAAGCTGATATTTTTATGGCTTGCATTATCTTTCAAGAGTTTAATTGCTTGAGTTACCATGTTTGTTATATTGAATGTAATTGGTTCGTAAGGAATTTTACCCGTTTGTATTCGTGACCATTGTAACAGATTTTCTAGTAAGGAAAAAACATTTTTTGATGACTCGTTAATTTTTTCAGCAAAAAGTTTTATCTCATCTTTGGGTAAATCATCTATATCCTCAATCAAAAATTCTGAGAAACTTAACAAGGATGTAAAAGGACTTCGCAGATCGTGAGCAATTATTGAGAAAAATTTATCTTTAGAAGCGTTAATATTTTTCAACTCTTCTTCGGATTTTTTCAGTTGATTGTTGATAGCCTCAAACTTTTCTACCAAATGCTTTAGTCGTGCTTCATTTCTTTTTAGTTCAGTTATATCTCTGAGAATTCCTCGATAACCGATTATATCGCCTTTTTTATTTTTAACCGGCATCGCTGTTTCAAGAACCGTAGCAATCTCTCCACTTGGTTTTTTGATTTCAATTTCATAATTGCTTACATAGCCTTTTTTTTCAAGCTCACGTTTAAATTTATCTCTCTCTTCTGTATGTAAATAAAACTCTTTGATAATATTCGTTCGATTAAAGTCATCAAATGAATTAAAGCCAAACAACTGCATTCCGGCTGGATTTAGTTCAACAAATTTCCCGTCCAAGGTGCTTTCATAAACAGCATCTTTAAGTTCCATAAAAAGCGAGCGGTGTTTGTCTTGTGCTTCGCGAAGTTTTTCTTCAGTTTTTATTTGTTCAGTTAAATCAACTACAACTCCTACTAAAGCTATTGGCTTTCCTTTCTCATCACGAACTACAGAAGTGGAAAGTTCGATCAGAAATTCAGCACCATTTTTCTTTTTATTCAACAACCTTCCTCTCCAGCCCTTGTTCATTGTTCCAGCATGAATCTGCATTATAAGTTCTTTATCGTTTTTTTCTGATCGGATAATTTCAATATTTTTGCCAATCACTTCCTCTGCACTGTAACCGTACATATTAAGAAAGGCTTTATTAACGAAAAGGATTTCGTTATTCATATTTGTGATATTTATTGCATCGCTTATTGAATTGATTGTATGAAGAAGTAAATTTAAATCTGTAGCCGAGGTTATGTTTTCAGGATTCATATAATTTAATTTTAGTGTTGGTATTTGTAAAATATTGATGGGAAATATAAGAAATTGAAAAAAACATTGTTGTTTAATTTAGAGTTAGTGAGAATATTTTTTAGAGCCTTTTTTCAATCGATCCATAATTGCCAAACCTAGTCCTTTTTCTTTTATAGGTTCAACTAAAATTACATCAACTTTTTTATTTTCAAATTCATGAAGGAATTTAAATAAATTTGCAGCAGCTACTCGTAAATCACCTTTTGGAGAAAGTACTTTAAAGTTAGAAAAGGAATAATTCGCATTTACTTTTTTAAAATATATTACTCCAACATTAGAGCTTCTAAATTTATTTGCTGAAGTGGAATTTAAAAAATAGAGAGGAACAGAAGGGGAATAGTGATAAGGTAGTTGACCTGGAGAATTTGGTTTTGCTTTCAGAATCCTTCTAATTTTTATTTTACCCACACTATTTTCGATTTCTTCCTTGGATAATCCACCGGGTCTTAATAAAATTATTTCTTTGTCTCGCACTTCAATGATTGTTGATTCAAGACCCACATTGCACTTACCGCCATCTATAATCAATTCAATACTTTCCCCTAAACTTTTATAAACGTGTGTTGCATCAGTCGGGCTTAAGTTTCCAAATTTATTTGCACTCGGAGCGGCAATTGGAACTCCGCTTTGTTTTATTAAATCAAGAGCCACCTTATGGTTAGGCATTCGGATTGCAACGGTTTCATTTCCAGAAGTAACAATATCAGGCACAATATTTTTTTTTGGTAAAACAAGTGTTAATGGACCTGGCCAAAAACTATCGATTAATTTATCTATCCTAGTATCCTTGTAATATGTAAATTTTGCAAGATCACTCTTTTTAGCTATATGAAGTATTAATGGATTAAAAGATGGTCTTCTTTTAACTTCAAAGATTTTTGCAACAGCTATTGGATTCAACCCATCCGCCCCTAACCCATATACAGTTTCAGTTGGAAAAGCAACAAGTTCACCGCTTTTAATAATTGCGGCTCCTTTCAAAATTGTTGTTCTATTTGCTTTAGAAATATTCAATTGAATCCAGTATTTATACAAATTAATATAACAACTTTGCCTAATACTTGTATATAGACTATTTTTGATCAATCACATAAAAATAACATACAATGGAAGAATTAAACCAACCAAAAGCTTTTTGTAAAGCATTAGCAATGGAGAGTCAAAAAATAATTCTCTCTTATTTTAGATCAGAAATAAAAATCGAGACTAAGTTTGACAAATCGCCAGTTACAATTGCCGATAAAAAAGCCGAAGAAATTATGCGCAGTATGATTCTTAAAGAATTTCCCGAACACGGAATTATTGGCGAGGAATATGGCGAACAAAATTCAGATGCAGAATACAAATGGATTCTTGATCCAATTGATGGAACAAAAAGTTTTATTTGCGGCACTCCTTTATTTGGGACTTTAATAGCACTGGTTAAAAATGATAACCCATTATTGGGCGTTATAAATTTACCAGCACTCAATCAATTTTTGATTGGAGATAACCTTTCTGCCGAGCTAAACAACAATATAGTTTCAGTAAGAAAATGTGAGAAAATTGAAGATGCAGTTCTTCTTTCTTCGGATCAACTAACGGCTGAAAAGTATAGAACTAGAGATGGATTTGAAAAATTAATCCGACAAGTAAAACTTTACCGGATGTGGGGAGATTGTTATGGTTACTATTTGCTTGCAAGCGGTTATGCTGACATAATGATAGACCCTATAATGAATAAATGGGACTTAGCTGCATTAATTCCAATAATTAAAGGAGTTGGCGGTACAATTACAGATTATTATGGCAATGATCCTATGAAAGGGAATAGTATTGTAGCCACTTGCGGTCTTATACATAATGAAACACTAAAGATTCTGAATCAATAGCACTCATTATTATCTAAAAAATTATAATTGAATCCTTTCCTTGTTTACTGCATCAAATCTTCTAAACAAAATGGAGAAATAATGAATAATGTAGTTCAAGGAACTGATGCAAATTTTCAGTCAGAAGTTTTACAAAGCGAATTGCCAGTATTGGTCGATTTTTGGGCACCATGGTGCGGTCCTTGCAGAATGGTTGCCCCGGTTGTTGAAGAAATTGCAAATGATTTATTAGGTAAATTAAAAGTAGTAAAAGTTAATACAGATGAAAATTCTGGTGTTGCATCTCAATATGGAATCATGAGCATACCAACTCTAGGAATTTTTAAGAACGGTAAATTAGTAGATGCAGTAATTGGTGCTGTTCCAAAACAGCATTTAGTTTCCAAAATCTCACCATACCTCGATTCGGTTAACTAATCTTTAAAAAAGAAAAGCGGCTGATCAGGCCGCTTTTTCAAGAAGCTGTAAATTAATTATGCTTCTACAATTGCATCAACTGCACAAACTTCTACACATGACTTACAGTCATTACAAAGTTCTGGTGCAATATAGGTATGATCATCTGATACAGCCGGTTTTGAATCTCCGTTAAAAGAATATTGTTCCCCGGCGTTGAAAATAGCATTGCTGTCACATTCATCAACGCAAGCTGCACAGCTGATACAGTCTTCGGTAATTACCATGCTTCGAAGCTCCTTAAATGGTTTATTCATTAATGAATTCGGTTTATCCGTGCAATAATCTTGCCGCAATATCCTATGAATTTAAACCGAAATTTCTGGAGTTTTATTAATTATGAAAAAATAGTCTGAATGGAATTGCGAGAATGAGAAATTATATTGAAGTAAAAACCCGACGATTTAAATACCGTCGGGTTTTATAATAGTGCGCTATTGAATTAAATTACCATCGCCGTCAATATGTTTTACTTCATAACCTACTTCATTTATGCTTTTTTCTATTTTTGATCCATCACCAACAATTACCCAAATTAAATTATTCGGAAGTATAACTCTATTGGCAGCGTTTTGAACGGTTGTTAAATCTAATCCGGTAATTTGGGCGGCGTAAGTATCATAATAGTTTATGGACAATCCATAACGAACAATATTACTAATTGAACCAAGCACTGAACTGTTTGTCTCCCAACTTCCCGGTAACGATAGAGAATTTTGAGTAACTACTTTATTTAGTTCATCATTAGTTATAGGTCTTGTGCTCACAAAATCTTTTATCTCTTTCATAAATTCTAAAATGGATTCTTTTGTTTTATCAGTTTGAACAAGTCCATAAAATAAATATGGTCCTTGCGCTTTTGCACCAAGAACAAAACTTCCAGCACCATACGACCAGTGTTTGTCTTCACGTAAATTCATGTTGATGCGCGATACGAATTGACCTCCAAGAATTGAATTAAAAGTTTCAATTGCAATTCTATCTTTATCTGCATAAGGAGGAGCCGTTTGTGCTGCAAAAATAATTGAAGATTGAGAACCAGGTCTATTCATAAAATAGATTACTGGTTTTTCCGATGGTTTAACTTCAGCTATATTTTTCTTAGGAACATCACCCGGTTTCCAATTTGTGAATAGTTTTTCAAGTTTTGGTTTTATTTCATTCATTGTTATATCGCCAACTATAATCAATGATGCATTATTGGGTTTGAACCAAGTGTTGTGGAATTTTATTAGATCATCTCTTGTAATTTTTTGAACTGTTTCTTCGTATCCAGAGCCGCTATACGGAAATCCATATGCATGATCTCTTCCATAGATATATTGAGGAACTACTCTCAAACCCATTTGAACTGGCGATGATTTTTCTTGTTTAATTTGAACAATTCTCTCTTTTTTTAATCGATCAAGTTCTTTGTCTGGAAAAGATGGGTTGAGAACTATGTCTGCCATTAAGTTTAGTGCCGGGTCAAGTGTAGATTTTAAAGATGTTAAAGAAACAGAATTCATATCTAAATTAGCACTAGTACCAAGTTGTGCGCCAAGCATTAAAAGCTCTTCACTTATTTGAAGTGCATCTTTTGTTTTTGTCCCCTCATCAATCATTGCCATTGCCAAACTTGCAGTTCCTGGAAGCGCAAATTGATCAGAAGCAAATCCACCGTCAAGCAGTAAATTGAAATTAACCATCGGAACAGATTTTCTTTCTGCCAAATAAATTTTCATACCATTGGATAATTCTGATTGTTCAATTTTTGGAAAACTTGCTTCGGGTGCTTTACCGGTTTCTGGCAGCTTTGTTCTGTCAACATCACTTTTTGTTGTGGAGAATTGTGGGAATGGATGAATTTCTAAGTTGAAAACTCCGTCAGCTAACCAATTGTTGGCAACGTTTTTAATATCAGCTAACGTTGTTTCATTGACATACATCAAATAAGTTTTATAATAATCTGGCGAATTGCCATAAACTTGACTTTGAGCAAGAATGTCAGACTTTCCTCCAAATCCGCCAATTCTTTCAATTCCTCTTATGAAATCAGCATTGAACTGTGTTTTAACTCTTTTTAGTTCATGCTCTGTGACGCCTGATTTGAAAATTTTATTCAACTCTTCTTCAATTGCATTTTCAACTTTTGTTAATTCAACCCCTGGTTTTGCATCTGCAAGAATTACAAACTGACTTCCAATTTCTCCACCACTGTAATAGGCAGCAACACGAGTTGCAATTTGTTCGTCATAGACAAGCCTTTTATAAAGCCGGGAGGTTTTTCCTTGTGCTAATACATCGCTCAATAAGTCGAGATGTGCAAGTTCTTTGCTTCCCCATTGAGGAACATTCCAAACTTTATAGATTCTAGATTGCGGAACTCTATCTTGAGCGATAATTCTTTTACTGCCAGACATTTTTGCAATGTTTGTTTCATATGCAGCCAGCGGAGGACCAGAAGGAATATCACCAAAATATTTTTCAACTTTCGATTTTACATCTTCTGTTTTCACATCGCCAGCTATTACTAATACTGCGTTTGCAGCGCCGTAGTAAGTTTTAAACCATTCGTGAACATCTTCAAGTTTTGCAGCATTCAAATCTTCCATTGAGCCGATTACTGTCCAAGAGTATGGATGACCTTTTGGATAACTGTTAGTTGAAATTAATTCGTTAGACATTGAATAAGGTTCATTTTCACCTTGGCGTTTTTCATTCTGAACAACACCGCGCTGCTCATCCAATTTTTCTTGTGTTACTGCCCCAAGCAAGTGACCCATTCTGTCTGATTCCATCCACAAAACAAGGTCAAGCGCAGAGACTGGAACATTCTGAAAATAATTTGTGCGGTCCTTGTTTGTTGTTCCATTTAAATCTGTTGACCCAACTCTTTCAAGAACTTTGAAATAATCATCGTTATAGTTTTCACTTCCGTTAAACATCAAGTGCTCAAATAAATGTGCGAATCCGGTTTTGCCGGTCTTCTCATTTTTTGACCCGACATGATACCAGATGTTCACCGCAACGATTGGCGCTTTGTGGTCTTCATGAACAATTAATGTGAGTCCGTTTTTCAATACAAATTTTTGGCATGGGATATCAACGGCATCTGCTTTTTGAGCAAATACAGAAGTGAGATTAATAAGTAGAGCAAGAAGAGAAAAAATTACAAATTTTCTTTTCATATCAATCCTCTCTTTGGTTAATAAATTTTGTGAGTATTATTATGACGTTTTGAGATTGCAATCGTTTATAAAAATAAATAAAAATTGAGAACTTTATTTAGTGAGATGTGGGAATAAAAAAAGCCCTTAATCATAAGGGCTTTTTATATTGATGTCCCGTCCTGAAAAAAGTTGACTACTGAAGAAGAAAAAACAGGAGTCAAAAAATGAAAGAAGAAATAGCGATCCCCCAAGCAAGAAATTATAGCCAATCATTTAAGGTGCAAGTGGTACGGGAAT
>Ga0194112_10006055_pt1 | contig 16112 bp, 7 predicted proteins | sample TA2MahC400mmetaG_FD_146191 | JGI IMG/M metagenome (GOLD analysis project Ga0194112, IMG submission 146191) | Freshwater microbial communities from Lake Tanganyika, Tanzania - TA2015016 Mahale Deep Cast 400m | ecosystem: Environmental > Aquatic > Freshwater > Lake | place: Tanzania: Lake... | reverse complement strand
GATGACGCGGCGGATTTTCTCGAGCTCCTTCATCAGGTTGGCCTGGGTGTGCAGGCGGCCGGCGGTGTCCACGATCAACACGTCGGTGCCGCGGGCGAGGGCGGCGTCGCAGGCGTCGTAGGCCACGGCCCCCGGGTCGCCGCCACGCTGGTGGCGCACGATGTCCACCCCGAGGCGCTCGGCCCAGATGGTGAGCTGCTCCACGGCGGCGGCGCGGTAGGTGTCGCTGGCGCACAGCAGCACGCTTCCGCCCTGGGTCTTGAAGTGGTGGCCGAGCTTGGCGATGGAGGTCGTCTTGCCGGAGCCGTTGACGCCGGCGACGAGGATGACGGTGGGCGGCGTCTCGGCGTGGCCGATCGTGACCTCCTCCTGCTTCAGGAGGGCCTTGAGCTGGGCCTTCAGGTAGTCCTGGAGCTGGTCGGTGGTCTCGATCTCGCGGTTCTTCCAGGCGGCGCGGACCTTGTCGAGCAGCTTCGTCACCGTGTCCACGCCCATGTCGGCGGAGATCATCAGCTCTTCGAGCCGTTCGAGCTTCTCGGGGTCAATCTTGCCGCGGATGCCGAAGATGGCGCCGAGGCCGGAGGCGAGGACGGAGCGGGTCTTGGCGAGCCCGTCGCGTATGGCGCCGAGCGAGGCGGCCATGCGGGCGAAGAGGCCCTTCTTCTGAGCCGGGGCAGGGGGCGCGGGAGGGGCCGGGTGCTGGGTGTCGGGTGTTGGGGGTTGGGGGGCCGGGGGGGCTTCCTTGCGTCTTCCCCAGAATGGCATGAGTGGGCTTCCCCTTCAGCATTTCCGATTTCCGATTGCCGATTTCAGGCCAAGAGGAAAGCCGAAGACAACTAAGGTGGCGCGGGGTTCCGGGCTCTGAAATCGGCAATTGGCAATTGGCAATCGGCAATGGTCAATTGGGCGCGCCGAGGGTGCTGAGGAACTCCTTGTTGGTCTTGGCGCGCTTGATGCGCTCGATGAGGAGCTCCATCGCCTCGGTGGCGTTCATCTCGCTGAGGACCTTGCGGAGGATCCAGACGCGGTTGAGGTCCTCGGGGCTGAGGAGGAGCTCCTCCTTGCGGGTGCCGGAGCGGTTGACGTCAATGGCGGGGAAGATGCGGCGCTCCTCCAGGCGGCGGTCGAGCACGAGTTCCATGTTGCCCGTGCCCTTGAACTCCTCGAAGATCACCTCGTCCATCCGCGAGCCGGTTTCGATGAGGCCGGTGGCGAGAATGGTGAGCGAGCCGCCCTCCTCGATGTTGCGTGCCGCGCCGAAGAAGCGCTTGGGCTTCTGGAGGGCCGCGGCGTCAACGCCGCCGGAGAGTATCTTGCCGCTGTGCGGGCACTCGGTGTTGTAGGCGCGGCCGAGGCGCGTGATTGAGTCGAGCAGGATCACCACGTCCTTCCCGTATTCGACCATGCGCTTGGCCTTCTCGATGACCATCTCGGCCACCTGGATGTGGCGCTCGGCCGGCTCGTCGAAGGTGGAGGAGATGACCTCGGCCTTGACCGAGCGCTGCATGTCCGTGACCTCTTCGGGGCGCTCGTCAATGAGGAGGACCATGGGGTAGATTTCAGGGTAGTTGGCGGTGATGGCGTTGGCGATCTTCTGGAGAAGGATGGTCTTGCCGGCCTTGGGTGGCGAGATGATGAGGCCGCGCTGCCCCTTGCCGATGGGGGCGATGAGGTCCACGATGCGGGTCTCGATGACCTCCGGGCCGGTCTCGAGGATGATCCGCTTGTCGGGGTGGAGGGGCGTGAGGTCTTCGAAGCAGACACGGTCCTGGAGCTCTTCGGGGATTTCGTGGTTGATGGCCTCCACGCGGAGGAGGGCGAAGTAGCGCTCGTTGTCCTTCGGGGGGCGCACCTGGCCGGAGACGATGGTGCCGGTCTTCAGCCCGAAGCGGCGTATCTGCGAGGGGGAGATGTAGATGTCGTCCGGGCAGGGAAGGTAGTTGTAGTCGGGCGAGCGGAGGAACCCGAAGCCGTCGGGGAGCACCTCGAGCACGCCCTCGCCGCGTATGAGGCCGTTGTGGAGGACGCGCAGTTCGAGGATTTTGTAGATGAGCTCCTGCTTCTTGAGGCCGGCGATGCCGGTGATGCCGTCGCCCTCGGCCAGGGCGTGGAGCTCGTGGATTTTCATCCGCTTGAGGTCGCCGATCAGGAGCTCCTGCTCGGGCTCTTCGCCCTCCTTCTTGGCCTCTTCGAGCTGTTCCTCGAGGGCCTTCTCCTCCTCGGCGAGGTCGGCGTCATTCGGAAGGATGCCCTTTCCGAAGTCGCTCGTGTCCCTGGCCTCTTTCCTTTCCTTCACCGCGCGAGAATTTCTTGCCATAGCTCCTGCACCTGTTGAAAAGTGGTTTCGAGGGAAGCCCCGCCATCTATCACAAAGCGTGCGCGGGCACGCTTGGCCTCAAGAGGCTGCTGGAGGCGCTGGCGGCGCGCCAGCTCCGCGGCGTCCCAGCCGCGCTCGCGGGCGCGGGCCTCCCGCAACTCCTCCGGACACTCCACGAAGACGAGCACGTCGCAGGCGGCGTCGAGGCCCGCCTCCATGAGGAGCGGGGCGTCCACCACGATTGCCGGCGGCGAGGCCGCCCGCGCCGCGGCCACCTGGCGGCGCAACTCCTCCAGGATCGCCGGGTGCGTGATGGCCTCGAGCGCGGCATGCTCCGCGGCGCCGGCAAACGCGCGCCGCGCCAGCTTGCCGCGGTCCACGCGGCCTGCGGCGTCGAGCACCTCCGCGCCCCACCTGGCGACGATGCGCTGGCGTGTCCCCGGCTCCGCTAGCACCGCATGCCCTATCGCATCGGCAGAAATCACCCGGGCCCCGAGCCTTGCGAGCATCCCGGCCACAGCCGTCTTCCCGGCCGCGATGCCGCCGAGCAAACCGATCACGGGACAAGCGCCTTCGCTGCGGCTCATGGGCTTGAGGCGGACTCTTCCCCGGCGGCGCGGCCCCTCCCGCCGCTAGCGTGCCACGGACACTACGGGACTCAATCGGCTATCTTCTTTTCGCTTGGCGCGCTGATAGCACCCTCGCTAGGCTTGGGTGCCTCAGGAAGGCGTCATCTCACCACTGGCTCTGATGGAGCGGACGCGCGAACCGCAGTCCGGAAGAAGCTTGGCAAAACCAGAAGTCCTTTGGAGAAGCCGACCGGTCGCGGAGCAGAAAGGCATCTGAATGTGCAGGACAGACTTACACTAACAGGATAGCACAAGCTGGCCGCCCCTGTCAAATCTTTTTTTCGACTGCCGTGCGAGTGCTCTCCCAAGGTCAGCGGGCACGAGTGGAACGCCCGAAGGGCGTGGCGGAGTATAGCCCACGGCGATGCTCGGAGAGCCGTGGGTCTGGATGCGGGGAACAGGCCCAGCCCCCGAAGCGGGGCGGCGGAACCGTGGTGGCCCGGCGCTCCGCCGCCCCACTTCGGGGGCTGGGCGCGGGTGGCCCGTCCACCCACGGCTCTCCGAGCATCGCCGTGGGCTATACTCCGCCGCCTCCTTACGGAGGCTGAAGACGCCACCCCCCCCGCCCGCAGGAGATCTCACGCATCCTTTCGCCAATCACTCCAGCCAGGGGAGGGTGCGGCCGATGAGGCGGAAGAACTCGGCGGCCTCGTCGCGGTAGAAGGCCACGAGCATCTGGCGAGTCGGGGCGTCCATTGGCTCGTACTTGCCCGAGAACTCGCGGCTGCCGAGCCTGGGCTGAAAGCCGTCGTCCACGCCGATGAAGCGGTAGACCGAGCGGATGAAGGCCGCGGAGTCCGCCGCGAGGTCGTCGTAGAGGAAGATGCCCATGTCGGGGAACGCCGCGAGCCAGTGCTTCAGCCAGGTGCCGTAGCGGCCGTAGTCCTGTACCCAGCGGCCGTTGTCGCGGAACATCCGCTCGAAGGGCACGACGAACCGCCCCTTGCCCACCCGCCTGCGCCGCTCCGCCCACATCCAGTAGTGCGACCACGCCCTGTCCACGGGGTTGCGGAAGATGGCGAACACCTTGATGCCGGGATAGGCCTTCTTGAGCTCGTCGCGGGCCGAGGGGAAGGGGCGCGTGAGGTGCTTCCACCACGACTGTAGCGACCAGCGCGGGTAGTGTTCGAGGCGCGGCTCGTCGTGGCGCGGGCTGATGAAGTAGTTGGGCGAGACCTCGCCAGCCACGCGGCCGCCCTTGTCCTTGAACAGGGCGTTGTACCAGCCATAGCCCTTGTGGAAGTGGTGGGTGAAGAACGAGGTTTCCTTCTTCCCTATGAACACCTGCGGGTGCTCGGCCAGGCGCCGGGCCACCCAGGTGGTGCCGCTCTTCTGCACCCCCACCCCGACGAAATCCGGCCCCTCAGCCATACTGCTCCCCATGCGCGAAGCAGCAGGGCAAGAATCGAGAACGACGACGACGAGGACGATTCTTGTCTGCTCTTCGTGGTCTGTGGTCCGTAGTCCGTGGTCCGTGGTCCGTGGTCCGTGGTCCGTAGTCCGTAGTCCGTGGTCCGTAGTCCGTAGTCCGTGGTCCCTCTTCCCTCCTCACCTGCTCGGTGCGATGTAGCCCTTCTTCTCGAGGTGGAGGATGATCGCCTGGGCGCCCTCCTCGGGCGTGATGTCGGCCGTGTCAATCGCAAGGTCGGCGTCGGCCGGCACCTCGTAGGGGTCGGAGATGCCGGTGAACTCCTTGACGATGCCGGCGCGTGCCTTGGCGTAGAGGCCCTTGCGGTCCCGCTGCTCGCAGACCTCAAGCGGGGTCGAGACGTGGACGAGGATGAACCCGCCGCCCACCTCGATGGCCGCGCGCACGTCCTTCCGCGTCGCGTCGTACGGGGCAATCGGGGCGCAGAGGGCGATCCCGCCGTTCTTCGTGATCTCCGACGCCACGAACCCGATCCGACGGATGTTGATGTCGCGGTGCTCCTTCGAGAAGCCGAGCTCGGACGATAGGTGCGTCCGCACGATGTCCCCGTCCAGCAGCGTCACCGGCCGCCCCCCGATCTCAAGGAGCTTCACGAGCAGGACGTTTGCGAGGGTGGACTTGCCCGAGCTGGGCAGCCCCGTGAAGAAAACTGTGAAGCCCTGCTGGCTCCGCGGCGGGTGCGTGCGGCGCAGCTCGGCGATGACCTCCGGGAATGAGAACCAGCAGGGAATCTCGCGCCCGTCCATCAGCCGCTCGCGCAGTTCCGTGCCCGAGAGGTCCTTCGTCCTCGCGCCGGGCGGCACCTCGTCCTCCGGCACGAACTGGTCGCGGTCCTCGAGGTAGACCATCATCTTGAAGGGGACGGCCTTGATGCCGAGCTCGGCCTCGTGGTGCTGGAGGAGGTCCTGGGCGTCGTAGGGGCCGTAGAAGGGCTTGCCCGAGGAGTCCTTGCCCGGCCCGGCGTGGTCGCGGCCCACGATGAGGTGGGTGCAGCCGTGGTTCTTGCGGATGATTGCGTGCCAGACGGCCTCGCGCGGCCCGCCCATGCGCATGGCGAGGGGGAGCAGGCTCAGCAGCGCCGTGTCCTCCGGGTAGTGGTCGAGCACGGCGCGGTAGCAGCGCACGCGGGTGTAGTGGTCTACGTCCCCCGGCTTGGTCATGCCCACCACGGGGTGGATGAGGAGGTTGGCCTCGAGCTGGCTGGCGGCGCGGAAGGTGAGTTCCACGTGCGCGCGGTGGAGCGGGTTGCGGGTCTGGAACGCGACGACCTTGCGCCAGCCGAGGGCCACGAACTGGCTCCGCAACTGGGCAGGCGTTTGGCGGAGCCCCACGAAGTCGTAGTGGCTCGGCGCCTGAAGCCCCTCCACCCGCCCCCCGACGTAGCAGGGGTTCGACTTCTTCAGAAGGTGCCCCACCGTCGGGTGCTCGGCGTTCAGCGTGCCGTAGACCTCTTGGGCTTCGAGGGCGAGCTCGGGCTTCCAGACCTCCTCCACGTGGAGCGCCGCCAGTGCCACGCCCTCGAGGTCGCGGAGGAAGAGCAACTGCCCGGGGGCCAGCTTCCCCGCCGCCTCCTCCGTCACGTCGAGCGTCACGGGAATTGGCCAGAGCGTGCCGTCCGCCAGCCGCATCCGCAGGCACACGCCATCGTAGTCTTTGCGGCGGAGGAAGCCAGTGAGGGGCGAGAAGCCGCCGTTGAGGAGAAGCTCCAGGTCGCACGTCTGGCGCGGCGTGAGGGTCCACGATGGCGCCTCTTGTGCCAGCCCCTTGAGTTCCTGCGCCCGGTCTGGGGTGGCCATGAGGTCTACCAGCTTGCCCCCGTGCGGGGGCGTGAGATGTGACGGCATTTCGCGGCTCCAGAGGTGTTCAAGCGGGTCCAAGAGCGGGCTAGATCCTAGCAGATCGCCCCCTCTGGCGCAACCGGCCGCTTGGCCCATCGTGCTCGTCCCTCGTCCTCGCCGCTCTGCGGCGGCACACGCTGGGTAGCCTGTCGCGGCAAGGTCGGCTGGCGGCGGGTCTCACGCTGGCTGTCGTGTGGCAGATCGGTATACTTGCAGTCCCTCTTGAAGCCGGCCAGACTAGCCAGACTAGCGACGGGCCACCAGTTGTGGTCTCGGCAATAGGGCGTCCACAGTATGTTGTATAGGTTTGTCACACTGCATGTGTGTTGCGGTGCAGTGTGAGCAGATGCCCAATCGCTTACTCGGAGACGCTCACCATGCACCTCCCTTCCTCTGCCCCCAATCATAGCCCGGCGCTCAAGGGAGGTCAGGGGGCGGGGCGTTGCGGCTGGGCCAGCAGCTCGGCGATGTTGCGGGCCTCCTCGGCCTCCCAGCGGCGGCGCTTGGCCAGGTAGCGCTCGTAGAGCGGCACCCCCTTCTCGTCCATCGCCTCCGTGTAGTCCGAGCAGTAGGGCACGAGGAGGTCAATCCAGGTGGCGATGCGGTGGAGCTCGGCGGGCGAGAGCTTGACGCCGTTGTGGCCCTCCTCGAGCATCTTGATGAGCTTGCTCCTGGCGGCGCCGGCCTTGTAGGGCGGGAGCATCGAGGGCTCGCTCTGGATGTTGATCCAGTCGCACACGCGGCGGTTGGCCAGGGCGATGTAGGAGTCGCTCCAGTGGCGGCGGCTGGCGCCGTCGTAGAAGGTCTTGCCGCGGAGACTGAAGTTGGGGCGGATGCCGGGAGGGGGTTGGGTGTCAGGTGTTGGGGGTTGGGGGCCGGAGCGGGGCAGAGACGCCCCGCCCACAATGGACGCCCCGCCCACAATGTCAATGAGGGCGGCGTCTATGTAGCGGCCGCCGCCGGCGTAGGTGCAGCGGAGGGCCAGGGTGTTGGGGCCGGGCTTGAGGGACGCAGCGGCCTGCGGCGGCAGCGGCACGACCTCGTATGCGGTGAGGAAACCGTCGGACCGCGCGGCGGGGACGCCGTTGACGTAGGCGTCCGCGTCGTCGTCGTCGTGGTGCCAGAGGAGGGCGGGGGCCTTCGGCTTCTCCTTGAGGTCGAAGGGCAGGCGGAGCCAGATGGCGGGGGTGTTCCAGGGGGTGCGGGCCTTGGCGCCGGGCACGCCCTTGTCGCCGAAGCCGCCTGGGCCGACTCGCCACTTCGTGTGATCGAAGGCCGGCTTCGCCCAGTCGTCGGGCGGACGCTCGAAGGTGTGCCACCAGCGGGCGTCCTGCGGCGTCAGCACCCGCATCGTCTTGGGGTCGAAGGCGAGGGAGGCCGCGGGCTTGGGGGCTGGCTTGGCGAAAGGCGAGCGGGCATCGAGGAAGTGGCACTTGACGCAGTGCTTGTCGAGGATCGGCTGGACGTGGCGGATGAAGCCGAAACCGCCCGTCCCCCATTCAGGGGGCGAGAGCTCCTTCGGGCCGCCGAGGAGAGCCGCGCTCGCCCGGGCGACCGGCGGAGCGGTGTTCTTGTTCTCGTGGCAGCCGACGCACGAGACGCTCTCGCCCGGCTGAAGGCTCATCCAACTGCGCATGGTCTGGACGGCGTGGCCATTCGCGTCGAGGGCCTGAAAGTAGACGGGCGTGCGGGCGGGGAGGACGAAGCAGGCCGAGCCGTCGCCATGAACCGGCGTGGTGCCGAGCACCCGCTTGACGTCCCACGTGCCCTGGATGGAGACGGGCGTGGACGCCAGCGCTCCGCCCGCGGGGCCGTTGTTCCCATTCGAGCCGATCCCTGCCGCGCGAAACTCGAGGGCCACGACCCGGAGCTGCTTGATCGTGCCCCGCGCCACCCCCGCAAGGCCCGGCCCCTCATAGATGTCCTGGAGGTAGACGCTCCCCTTCTCCTTGCGGTAGTCCACCACGTTCGCCTTCACGGGCGGCACCGGGCGTGGGGCCAGCGGGATGGGCTGGTTGCACGAAATCCTCGGGTCCGCCACGAGCAGCTCGCGCCGGCCCTCTGCGTCCATCCAGTAGACTGCGAACCGTGCTGCCTTCTCCGCCTTGAACGTCACAAGGAAGGCGGTTTCGCTGAGCGGATACGGGTATTGCCATTGGTCGCCCGATTGGCCGTAGGCGTCAATGCGGACGGCTTTGGTCTCGCGGAGTGGCGCGATGAGCTGGGTGCCGGCGTTCTCCTGTCGGCCCATGCGCGGGTCAACCGTGCCCAGCCAGCCCTTCTGGCGGCTGTGGTGGCCCGTGAAGATGGCCACGTACTTGCTCGTGCCGGGAATGGCGCGCGCATGGAGAATGGTGGTGGGAAACCAAGAGTTGTTTCCATAGAGCTCCGTCTGGCCCGTGCCATCCGAGTTCATGTGGAAGAGGCCCTGGGGGTAGATTTGGCCGCGGTCATTGTAGTCCCAGCGAGTGTAGATCACGCGCCCGTCGTGGGTGACGGTGGGGAAGTTGGTGTGGACCTGGTCGAATGACACCCGGCGGATGTGCTCGCCGTTCGGGCCGCAGGTGTAGAGGTTCGACACCTCAGTCCACCAGCAGTCCACGGTCTGCACGCAGCGGGTGGAGTTGAACACGATGTCGCCGCTGGGCAGATAAGCGCCCTCGTAGTCCGCGAAGCCGAGGCCATCCGTGAGCTGGCGGACCTTGCGGTCGGACACGCTCATCTCGTAGAGGTGGTAGTCGTCCTTGTTCAGGTCCTTCTTCCAGGCGAAGAGCACACGGGCAGCGTCGTAGGACACATCCGGGTCGCGAATGACGCCCTTCGGGTCGTCGAGGAGCGTCGTCACCTTGCCGTAGAGGCCGTCGAGTTCCAGCAAGCACAGGCTCGCCCCCGGCTGAAAATGTCGTTCGTTTTGGGCATCGGACTGCCCTTCGGTGTACGCGTAGTGCGAGCCGCCCATGTCGTAGTGCTTCGTGAACACGATGCGGGCGAGTTGGGCGAGATAGGGCTTGAGGCGCTCTGCCCGCCGCCGCTCGCACGCGGCGAGATAGATGCCCTTCAGCGGCAGGGCACCCAGCTCCGCATCATCGAGCTGCTTGGCGAGATCGGCGACCGACGGCCCAATCTCCTTCAGGATGGCCGCAATCCGCTCCTTGGTGATCGCCTGTTCGGATGCGAACCTGTTCTGCGCCATCCAGTCGGCCACGACCTCAGCCGGCGGCGCGGCAGCGTGGGAGAGGGCAGAGGACACCGTGAGCAAGAACCACACACGCATGGGCCGATGGACCCCGGTACGCACACAATTGGGCCTGAACACTGGGCATCAGCCATTGTGCCAGAGCCCGACGAGGCGCGCAACCGCCAAGAAGGGAGCGCCCTTCGTGTCGGGACTCCCTGCGCGCGTATCCCTCCCCGCTTGCCCCTGCTGCTCGGGGCGAGCGGTCATTCTCACATTCTACAGAATGTTGGACCGACGCCGGCCACACCACGGCCACTGCTCTGCGTAGGGACCCGCGGCCCGAGTATCCCTCTCCACCTGTCCGCGAACAGGGCTGGGCGTCATTCTCACATTCTACAGAATGTTGGACCGACGCCGGCCGCACCACGGTCCCGGCTCTGCATAGGGACCCGCGGCCCGAGTATCCCTCTCCGCCCGTCCCCGAACAGGGCCGGGCGTCATTTTCATATTCTACAGAATCTCAGAATGACGCTAGCCCAGCCACGGCCTCGGCGCTGCGCAGGCAGACGCAACCTGCGAGTCGCAGGGGTCCGACAGGCGAGCCGCCTGTCGCCACGGCCGCTGCGCCCACACCCCACAGATTGGGGCGCCTGCCAGTTCTCGGGGGTGCAATAACGGATTTGTGCAGGTGGGCACACTAGAAACCAAACCCAGCTCCTCTGGGTTTGGTTTCCTCTTCAGTCCACCGCGGCCAGGGCCAAAGACAACAGGCCTATTGAACCGACCGCAGAGCCGCTCGGCTTAATAAGGTGTGCCCACCTGCGCAAATCCGTTATTGCACCCGGTTCTCGGCCAGGCTTTGACACGCAGGCCACGGGTTGGCATGGTGGAGGCATGCTGCGCGCCGCCTGCGTCCTCATCGCGTCGGCCGGCAAGCCGGGGCGAGGCCAAGTGCCTTCTTCGTGCCCTTTCTCGCGGCGAGGCCGAGCAGAAGGCTAAGGCCGACGGGCCGGCAACTGGGAACGGTGGGTGGCTGAGCCCCTTTGGTGATCCCGCATCTGCGTGCCTGAGTGGCGCGCTCGGAGGCCGAATGCCATGGGGCGTGGTGGAATCGCAGGGTGTGGGGACTGGCTCACCAGATGGGCGCTCGCCCCCTACGCTGTCTTGAGCATCTTCTATGCCCTCCGCCTGGTGTCAAGGGGCGCGCCAGGGGCGCTCGGGTGGGTCTTCAGCTCCGTGGCCATGATTGCGCTCGCCATCCTCCTCAACCCCTGGCTCGATCGCCGTGCAGAGAACCTGAAGTCGGAGAGCAGCCGCAGAGCATGGGAAGTCGCGTCGGGCGTCCTGCTGTTCGTGCTGTTGGTTTCTGTTCTGCTGGCCATCGTGTTCTGGCAAGTGTGAGATTCGGGCATTGGGTGTCGGGCTGTTCACAAGTGGCGCGCCACCTACCGCCACGCCCGCGGCGAGGGGACTTCGCAAGGCGCGACAAGGGACGAAAGGGACCCAAGGGACCTAAGGGACCACAGGGACAAGGGCGGATTGGGGGCATTGCTGTCCCTTAGGTCCCTTTGGTCCCTGAGGTCCCTTTCTGACTGTCGAGCAAGCGCGGGCGGCGTAAGGCATCACAGCTCGTAGCCGAGGCGGACGAGGAGGGGACCAATAAGGGCGTGGAGGCGGGCGACCTCGGAGGGCTGGAGGGCCTCGCGCCACTTGAAGTTGCGGTTCTCCACGTCGCTCACGAGGGCGCTCAGGGCGGCGGGGTCGGGCCAGGCGAGGCCGCACTTGGCGGCGACCTCCTGGAGGACCTCGGCGGGGCGGGCGGTGAAGTCCTCGTAGCGCAGCTCGATGTAGCGCTCCTTCGGGAGGCTCCGGGCGGCGGCGAGGGCGTGCTCGGTGATGAGCTTCCACTGGAGGGCCGCGGCGTCGAGGAGCGGCAGGCCGAGGACGGCTCGCCAGCCGGGCGGCTTGGCGCCCCAATACTCCCCCTGTTCCTTCTTGCGGGAGCGGAGGATGGAGTAGGCCACGGCCCGCCCGTCGCGGACGACGTGAATGAAGAGCGCGTCGGGAAAGAGGGCGTCGAAGAACTCGATGCGGACGGTGTTCCGCGGGCACTTGGAGAGGAAGCGGGGCTTGTGGAAGATGTCGAGGTGGGTGCGGATGACCTTCCCGAAGTAGCGGCGGGCGCGGGGCGAGGCGTCGGCGCGGCCGAGGGCGTGGTCGTCGCCCCGCGAGAAGCGGTCCCACACCCCCTTGGCCTCGGTGGGCCGCGTGTCCTTGCGGACGAGCATCAGGAGGCGGGTGAGGAATGGGGAGCTTGGGGCGCGCTTCGTCGCCGTCGAAATCCAGCCCAGGTCGGGGTGGCAGGCGAGCTTCTCGTAGAAGACGCTCGTGCCGCTGCGCGGGCATCCGACGATGAAGATCGGGGCGCGGATTTCCGTGGGCACGGCCTGCCGTTCCTCGAACCTGGCGTCCTCCCCATTCGCCGACGGCCCAATTGTAGCCCCGCGCGGAGCTCCGTGCAACCCCACCCTCCCTCAGGAGTATGGCCCCCAGTCCTGGTAGTTCTCCTCGACTCGGAAGCTCCGAACGGAGCGTACTATAGCAGCCCAGGGCAAAGCCCTGATCTTTGCCCACATCTTCTGGGGGCTGGGGTTTAGCCCCCGAATGGGGGCGTTTGAGCCGTAGCCCAGGGCGACCGAAGGGAGCCCTGGGAAAAGGCCCCGCCAGCGTAGAGCCCCCGAAGCGGGGCGATTCAATGGGCGTGAAACGCCCCCTTCGGGGGCTTGGATGGGGGGGACGCGCGGTCCCAGGGCTCCCTTCGGTCGCCCTGGGCTACGGCTGGGTCGCCCGCGTCGGCGGGCTACAAGGCCCCGAGATGTGGGCAAAGAGCAGGGCTTCGCCCTGGGCTGCTATAGTACGCCCCTGTCGGGGCTCCGGAGCAGTTCACCAGAATTGGGGGCCATACTCGCCGGATGAGGGGGTTTTGAACGGGCCTCTGGCTTCTGGTATAATGCCCCGAAGTCGCGTTGTCCTCCCACAGGAGAGAATGAATGGCCCGTCCGCGCCGCCGCATCAGGTTCCAGCCCTTCAGGATGGGGGAGAAGTTCCGCAACACGATCCTCGTCGGCCTCGGGGTGTTCCTGATGGCCATCTTCGCCGTGCCGTTCCAGGGCTCCTGCGAGCGGCAGCGGGGGCCGGGCGGGCGGAGCCCGAACGACGTGATGTTGACGTTCGACGGGACTCGCGTCCGCTACGGCGAGGTGTGGGAGATGCGGCGGCTGTGCCAGCAGGTGCTGCGGCTGCAACTGACGGATGAGGGGGCGGCGATGCGGATCGCCAGCTTGCTCGAGGCGGAACGCGCCGGCCTGCGCGTGACCGACGACGAGGTGCTCGACGAAATCCACAACCGCCTCTTCTCGCGCCATTTGAGGGTCGAGCACGTCATCGCGCGGAGCAGCGCCTTTGCCAAGGACATCCCCGTTTCCGACAAGGAGCTGGATGACGCCTACGCCGCGGGGAAGGACAAGCGGTTCCGGCGGGCCGACAAGTCCTACCAGCCCCTCAGCGAGGTCCGCGAGAGCCTTCTGGCCGAGCTGCGCGAGCGGCAGGCCGGCCCGAAGGCCAAGGCGGCGCTCGAGGCGCTCAGGAAACAGGTCGCCGCCATCGCCGGCGCGCCGCTCGAGAACGCCCTGAAGCAGCTCGCACGCCCGCCGGAGCTGGAGTTCGGGGAGGCCCAGATACCCGACAACCGCTCGGCCGCGGGCGCGCTCCGCGCCATCGGGGACGCCCCAGGCATCGCCGAGCGGGTCTACCGCCAGCGCATCGGCGAGCTCAGCGAGCCGCTCCCCGTCGCCGGCGGCTGGTGCGTCTTCCGCGTGGTGGCGCGCACGCGCGGCTTCGGGCCTGACGGCGACTTCTACCCCGAGGAGGAGGGCTGGGTGCGCCAGGGCTACGGCACCATCAACGTGAAGGCCTACGGCGAGGTGCTCGCCGAGCTGGGCGTCACGCGGGCCGAGGTCGAGAGCACGATTCGCCAGGAGCTCACCCTGGTCGTGCCCATCTCGCTCCTCGTGAACTCGGTGGGGGAGCTGCCGAAGCCGATGGTGAAGGCCCGCTACGTGCGCGACAACACGCAGGCGGTGCCGGCCTACTTCGCGCTGTGGGCCGCCGACTTCGCCCACGGGGTGAGCTACACGGAGGCCGACCTGCGCGACTTCTACGGCCGCCACAAGGCCGCCCCGCGCGTCGGCGCCACGCCGGGCTACCGACAGCCCGAGCGCGTGAGCATCGAATTCGTCCTCGGCCGCACCTCGGCCATCGAGGCAAAGCTCCCAGAGGCCGAGCTCGAACGCTACTACCAGCGCAACAGCGCCTTCTTCGGGCCGTCGTTCAAGGACTCGCGCGAGGCCGTGCGGAAGCGCCTGGCCGACGAGAAGCTCCAGACTGCCATCAAGCGCGCCTCCGACCGCGCGGCCGACGAGGCGGCGACTGGGGTCCACTCCGACCTCCTAGCCGTCATTGGCCAGGAGGCCGCCGGCTTCGCCGACGCCTTCCAGGTGCGGACCACCCCCACGTTCGCGTCGGACGAGGCGGAGCGGCTGGTGCCCGAGCTGCGCGGCGCGAAGCTCGCCGAGACGCTCTTCGGGGACCGCGGCCGGCAGTACGCCGTGGTCGGCGCCGAGCCCAAGGAGGGCGCCCCAGCAGGCACCAGGATCAGCGAAATCCTCGCCTGCGACGCCGGACGCTTCTTCTTCCGCGTCGCCGAGCGCCAGCCCAGCCACGAAATCCCATTCGAGGACCTCCCAGCCGGCCTGCGCGAGCAACTGATTGACGACGTGAAGAACGACAAGGCGCTCGCCCTGGCCAAGGCCAAGGCCAAGGAGTACCGCACGAGGGTCTACCAGGCCGCCTTCGACCGCTTCGCGGAGCGCCTGGGCGTGAAGCCGCTCGAGACCGATCTGCCCAAGGCCGGCGACCCCCTGCCCGCCGTGGGACAGCCCGTGCCCGCGCTCCACGGCCAGCTCGCCGGCGGCGAGGTGGGCGACCTCAGCGACGTCATCGCGGCCGGGGCCAACTTCGTCCTCGGACGCCTCGTCGCCCGCGAGGAGGCCAAACCCAACCGCATCCAGATCGCCACCTTCGGCAAGGAGAACCTCAAGCTCGCCTGGGAGCCCGCACTCTACGAAGTGCGCGCCGCCTATGACGCCGCACCCTTCGAGTTCCTCGACAAGCCGAAGCCGGTGCCCTTCGAGAAGGTGAAGGACGACATTGCGAAGCTCCTGGCCCGCCGCCAGGCCCTCAAGACCGCCTCGGAGCGGACGAAGGCCGCCCTCGCCGAGCTCGCCGGCGTGAAGCAGCCTGATATCGCGGCCGCCGCCGCCAAGCACAACCTCCAGTTGCGAAAGGACGTGGGCGTGAAACTCGCCCAGCCCGAGGCGACGCCCGAGCTCGGCAAGGCCGCAGGCTTCCGCGACGCCATCAGCGCCCTCGAGCCGGGCGAGGTCAGCGACGTCCTAGCCAGCGCGGAGGGCCGCTTCATCCTCGTCATGAAGAGCCGCGACGAGAAGGCCGGGACCGCGACCGTGGACGTCGCCGCCGCACTCTACGAACCCCTCCGCAAGGAGGCCAAGATTGACGACAAAGAGGTGAAGCAATACTACGACGACAACCGCGACACCGCCTACGTGACCGACGACGAGATCAAGGAGGCGACGCCCTGGGATGGCGTGTCGGCCGCCGTGCGCGACCGCGTGCGCGACAAGCTCAAGGGCGAGTGGGCCAAGAAGCCCCTCCCCGACCAGCTCACCGCGCTCCGCGACAGCCTGGCCATCGAGGCATTCCGCACCGTGCCCACCTCCACGCCCCTGCCGACGCAGCGCAACGTCTCGCTCCGCGTGGAGACCATCGGGCCATTCCCCCTCTCCAAGCCCGAGGAGCCGCTTGCGAAAGAGCCAGAAGCCCTCGCCGCCATCAAGGCCCTCAAGCCGGGCGAGCTCACCAAGCCCATTGCGACCGGCCGCGGCGCGCTCATCGCACTCATGGCCGACCGCAGGCCCGGCGGCCTCGCCCGCGCTAAGGTCGCCGCATTCAGCGTGGCTGACTTCCTGAAGGACACGCCCGAGCCCGACGCCGCGGCCATCGAGCGCCACTTCGCCGCAAACAAGCCCGCCTTCCAGCTCCCCGCCACCGCCACGGTCGAGTTCCTCTTCGTGGACTCCGCCGAGCGGCAGAGGACGATTCGCGCGGGCCTCACCGACGACGACTGCCGCCGCTACTTCCAGGAGCGCGCCGAGAACGAATACGCCGGCCTCACCTACGAGGCGAGCGAGTACCGCGTCCGCTCGGACATGGCCCGCGAGCGCGCCACGCGCGAGGCACGCCTCGCCGCGTCGGACGCCCTGGAAGCCGTGAGGAAGAGCCAGGCGCCCCACGCGGCCAGCTTCCCCGCCGTCGCCAAGAAGCTCAAAGCCGCCCACGGCAAGAGCGACCCGGTCGAGCTCAAGGAGCCCATGAGCCTGAACGTGCTCGGCCAGGTCCGCGGCCTCGCCGACGAGCTCAACAAGCTCAAGCCCGGCGAGCTCATCCCGCGCGTGGTCGAAACCTCCCAGGGCCAAGCCGTCTGCCGCCTCCTTGACCGCACCCAGTCGCGCGAGCCGAAGCTTGATGAGGTCCGCGACCGCGTGGCTCAGGCGCTCAAGGTCCAGACCGCGCGCGAGAAGAT
>Ga0194112_10006045_pt1 | contig 16129 bp, 14 predicted proteins | sample TA2MahC400mmetaG_FD_146191 | JGI IMG/M metagenome (GOLD analysis project Ga0194112, IMG submission 146191) | Freshwater microbial communities from Lake Tanganyika, Tanzania - TA2015016 Mahale Deep Cast 400m | ecosystem: Environmental > Aquatic > Freshwater > Lake | place: Tanzania: Lake... | reverse complement strand
TGCTCGATGCCGCCGAGAACGGGGAGAGCGACGATGCGGCCGTTCGGCGGGTGAGGCTCCATCAGCTCAGGATAAGGATCCGGGATGCCGTGGATCGCTTGCGACGGCCGCGCCCCGGTTGTAAAAGCGGATATACTCCCTGACGACGCGGCGGATGTGCTCCTCGCTCAAGAAGAGGAAGTGATCCAGTGCCTCTTGCCGTAGCGTTCGTATGAATTGCTCGACGAACGGGGAGGCATTCGGTGCTCCGTAGGGGATCGGCAGGCCGTCGATCTCCATGACCTCGCCGAGCCATCGATCCAGATGACATCGATAGCTGCGCCTGTGACCGCTTTGTTCAAAGCTCACCGTCTGGCCCCACTGCCTAAAGATGCCGTCGTTGTCGTGGAGGAGGAAGCGAGGGGCCAGATCCTCAGAGGTCGCCTCACGGAACTGCTGTTTCACCCAGGCCAGCGTGGGGTTACGGGTGACGTTGACGTGGACGATGCGTCGGGACTCGATCTCCATGACGACGAACACATAAGCGACGGCGAAGAAGGCGGTGTGCTGGGTGAGGAAGTCGCATGCCCAGACCACTCGGGCATGATTGCGAATGAAGGTGCGCCAGGTCTGATCTCCGCGGGGGGAGCCATGAACTATCCGCGGGAGATCAAGGCGTTCTACATGCGAGCGAATGACGACGGGAGGACCGTCGCGGCGATAGACATTCTGGCCCCGGGAATCAGCGAGATCGGCGGCGGCAGCCAGCGCGAGGAGCGCCTCGAGGTGCTCGACCGACGGATCGAGGAGATGAAGCTCAACAAGGATGCCTACTGGTGGTTCAGGGACCTCCGCCTCTACGGCACCGTCCCGCACGCAGGCTTCGGCCTTGGATTCGATCGGGCTCTCGTCTACGCCACGGGGATCGGAAACATCCGGGATGTGATCCCGTTCCCGCGGGCGCCGAAGGGCGCGGAGTTCTAGCCGCGGGCGCAGCCTACTTCTTGTGCCGCTCGGCCCATGCCGTGCGGCAGGCCTCTTTCTCTTCCTCGGTGCGCGCCGGATCGGTTATGCAGTCGGCGAGCTCCTTCAGCGCGTCTCCGTCTCCCGGCCCGGCGTCCTTTGGCACCTCAAACTTCTTCGAGTCGGAGAGTCCGGGGGTCAAGGGCGTCACTGTCTCGGTGTATGCCTGGACTTCGCGCCCCGCCCCAAGGCGCGCGGCGAACTCCCAGAAAAACGATTCGTAGTAGCCGTTGCACTTTCGGTACTCGATCGTCGCCTCGTCACAGAGCATATGCTCCCAGAGTTTGTAGGCGTCGTCCTTCCACGAATCGGCCCCTCCACCGAGCCCGGAGGGGGTGGCAGAACTGCACTTGCCGCAGTGGTCCTTGTCCTTCGCGCAGTCGGGGCCATGCCCGATCACGATGAGCTTCATGATGCAGCAACAGTCGGGATGCTTGTCGAAGAACTTCCGCATGCATGCGCCGAAGGCGGCGGGATCCTTCGCCTCGCAGTCGGCGATCATGGCCGATTGGCCGTCGGCCAGGTGCTTGCCGATCTCGGTCCAGCTCCGATCTTCGTCGTCCCAGGAGAGGGTGTGGATCATCCAGGCGCAATCCTCTGCCGCATCGGCGCACCACGGGACGACCGTGACCGCCGCCTCGTCGCCGCACCCTTCGCTCCGGCGGAGGGTGAGGGTGACATCCCGCATCAGGCCGCTGATCTCGGTCCCCTCAACCCAGACCGTTTTCGGTAGGGAAGAGACGGGATAGCTCCTGGGCGTCTTGATCTCCTTGCGCTTGCCGCTGCTCTCCCAGACGCGGACCCGACCCTTGAGTGGCTGGAAGGTGTCGAGCGTCACTGTGCCGCTCTTCGTGCCGCGGACCTCGAGGAGGACCTCGAGGAGGTCGTCCTCGTCCTTCACTGTGCGCTCGCCGAGATCCGGCTTCCCGTTCTCGTTGTCGTCGTCGGTGTTGCGGGCGGCTGTACCTCCGTCGCAGAGCTCGAAGGGATCCGCCACACCGGCGTAGTAGATCCCGTCGTCGACGATGTCGATGTCGACTTCGATCACGCCGATCCCCTTCTTCCGGATCTTGGGCGGATCGATCCCCTGCTTCCCGCTGTCCCGGAACTCGACGGTGATCGTGTCCTGGCCCGCCTCCTCGGGGGAGAGGTAGACGACGCTCGACTTGCGGCCGTTCGTCGTCACTGTCTCCCAGTAGCGCCCGTCCGGCCCGGCAAAGGCGCCGCGCGCGGCCGTCCAGGTGTAGAGATGCTCATCCGTGAGGATCAACTCGAGATCGTCATCGCCGCAGGGGCCGGCGCAGGCGAGGCGGAGCATGTCCTGATCTCCATCCTGCGACTCCGCGCGGAAGAGGCGCAACTCTCCGGCGCAGACTTCGTCCGGGATCGAGTGGGAGACCGTGAAATCGGGTTTCGGATCCCATGCGGGGGCGGAGGGAAGACAGGATCCCTCCGCCCTAGGAATCGTCTCGAGGAATGAGTAGACGGGGAACGGGTCGGCGATCTCAGCCGACTGCGTATAGGCGCACGGCGCCGTCCGGCGGACCGTCGTGCGGACGCGGCAAATGATTGAATCGTCGTTGCCGCGGGCATCGGCGATCTTGCAGACGAAGGAAGCCGTGTCGAAGGCGGCGACTTCGAGCTCCGGGGGCATGTACAACGCTGCGGGTCCCCCCTGGTGGATGAGGCTTCCCTCGCCGCTCTCTTGCGTCCAGGTATAGATGAGACGGTCGGTGATCTCGGTCTTTCGCTCTGCGCTGGAGCCGTCTTCACGACAGATGCATGTCTGGCGGATCCGGTCGAGGTCGTTCGCGTGCGCAACGAGCGGGATGTATGAGAGGACGGCGCGCGGATACCCGTCGCTGGTGTCGGGATGGAGCAACTCGGCGAGGATCGGAGTGTGCGGCTCGATATCTTGCGTGAGGGAGCAGCGCCGATCCTTCTCGGGAGGAGGGGAGTCGGGAGGTTCTTTGGGAGGAGGAGGTTCGTCAGGAGGGTGCTCGGGGGGAGGCGGTGGGGCCGTCTGCTTCGAGTCGAGTTGGAAGCTTCCCTGAAGGCGGATCTCAGGCTCGACGACCCAGCTTTCCGGCCCTCCCGCGTCGGGAAGCGATCTGCCTGCGATCACCCCGGTCAGGCCCACGCGGATCATCTCGCTGATCGCGCGGGCGAGGCCGATCTCGATCATGGGGGAGAGGTCGTTTCGCGCATCGGTCCGATCGACGAAGAACCCGATCCTCTCGATCTCCACGCGGGTGTCCTCCGGAGCGAGGCGATGATACTGAACGCCGAGCCCGATCTGCGGGAGATAGGCGCCGATCTGCCACTGCCTGCTCAGCGAAGCGTCCGCCAGGATGCCGCGCACGTCGGTCACGACCAGGCCCAATGCCGCGCGGGGGCCCGATTCGGTCTCGACGAGAAGCGGCAGCCTCGCCGAGACCTCCGCGCGATACGACCCGATCACGAGGCGTCCTTCCCACCCGGGTCGGAACTCGTATCCCGCCGAGAGACCGAAGGTGAGGGCGGGGTCGATCGAGTATCCGCCCGGTTCGCCGTTGAGGAAGAAGGGACCGCCGAGCTGCGCGGAGATCGTCTCGAAGCGCTCCGGGACGGAGCGGATGTAGGCGTCGATGCGGCCGGTGCCCCCTCCGTCGATCCCGATCCCGGAGCGGTCGTCGGGGAGCAGCAGCCCGAGATGGAGTCCCAGGTGCATTCCTCGCGGGAGAGAGGGCGCGCCCCCTCCGGGGTGCGCCGGTTGGGCGGGCAGATAGCCGGCGATCCCGCAGAGTGTGACGAGGACGAAGACCGGCGTCCTGAGAGACATGGAGACTCTCCTCCCGCGGCCGAGCGGCTTCGGTTGAATGGTTACACCGGCGCCGCGGCGGACGAAAGCGGGAAGATCAGCATGATGAATCTATAAGGACGGGTGCGACGGATGGCGCAGAGGATGCGTGAGGGGGAGCAACGCATACGAGATCGGCGTACTCCGCGATTATTGCACGTCGGCGGCAGGGAGGAAGTGACCCAGAGCCTCTTGACGCAGCGTTCTCATGAGGCGTTCGATGTACGGAAATGCGTTCGATGCACCGTAGGGGATCGGTAAGCCCTCGATCCCCATGACCTCGTCGAGCGACGACGCAGAACAGTCTGGGGCCCTCCCGGTTCGAAGTCGGACACGTATCCGGATTTCTCGGCGATGTCGACAATGGATGAGGTTTTCAGGAGGCACCGGCGTAGCCCATCAGGCAGCCCTCACCAATCGGGAGACTGCTGTCGAAGCTTATGTCCATAATGGGGAAGTCGCCTCCGCGCTATGGCATGGGGTAGATTGGTGGAGGAAGTTGCAGGCGATGGGACGATTCCTTCTCGAGTCAGCAAGCGCGTCCGGGTTGGTCGGAGTCTTGCTGGTTCCGGCGAGCTTCGCCCGGTGGAGTCAGCACGTCGCGCGGCGAAGCCCGACCGCGAGCACCAACAGATCGTCGTCCTCTCTCTGAAAGGGGCGCACTTGACCATAGGCGGAGAAACAGATCGAGAGGGACGACACGGCCGCATCCAATGGCCGGACGGCAAGAGCTTCGCCTTCTCGATCTTCGACGATACCGACAACGCCACGGTCCAGAACGTGGGGCCGATCTACGATCTGCTCAGCGATCTCGGTCTGCGCACGACAAAGTCCGTGTGGCCCCTTCGCTCGGACCCCGGCGATCCCAAGTGGGGGCAGTCGCTGGAGGACGACGAGTACCTGGACTTCATCCTCGAGCTGAAGGCGCGCGGCTTCGAGATCGGCTACCACGGCGCGAGGATCGGAGACAACCCCCGCAGCGTCATCCTCGAGGCGCTGGATCTCTTCCGGCAGCGGATCGGCCACGATCCCAAGACCTATGCGCAGCATTCCTACCTGATCGAGAGCCTCTACTGGGGGAAGCGGCAGACTCGCCTGCCGCTGGTCGGGAACTTCGTGATGCGCAACAGGCCGTTCCCCGACTTCCTGGGCGATGACCCCAAGAGCCCCTACTTCTGGGGAGATCTCTGCAAGGAACGGATCGCCTATGTCAGGTGCTTCGAGTTCTCCGATCGCAGCCTGCTCGAGTCGGATCGATGGACTCCCTATCACGATCCGCAGAAGCCGTACGTCAACTTCTGGTTTTCCGCGAACGGCGGCGGCGCCCTCGGGATCGATGCGGCGGACGAGGTCGTGCGGCGGCGCATCCATCGATGGGAGGAGTCCGGCGCCCTGATCCTCGTCTCCGCGCACCTGGCCCAGGGACTGGTGCGGGATGGGAAGCCCCATCCCGGGTTGGCGAGGACGCTGCGGTTGCTATCCGAGAGCGCCGGTTGGTTCGCGCCCGTCGGGGAGATCCTGGATCACGTGCGGAGCCAGCGCGGACCGCACCTTCTGACGCGCTGGCGGGGGGTGAGGCAGGAAGTCGCATGGGTGAAGGAGACGGCCGCGCGGAGGCTGCGACGAAGGCTCGGCCGGGGCTGACTCTCTCCGTCTACTTGCACGCGATCTTCGGCAGGCCGAGGCTCTTCCTGAGGCGAGCGGCGACCGCGCGCGGCACCTCCCGGCCCTCGAGGCACCAGTAGAGCTCGAGCGTCCCCCGCAACGTGGCGGCCTGCGCGCGGCATGAAGCGCAGCTCTTGAGATGGCTCGCGACCTCGCGGCAGAAGGGGGATGACTCGCGCTTGCCCGCCTCGGCGCAGAGTCGGCGAAGGATCTCGCGGCAGCGCTCCGGTTGCGCGGGCTTCTCCTCGCGCCGCGCCGGCCCGGCAGCTCTCTTTGAATCCACCTTGGGTCCCCTTGTCCGAGGACTCGCGGGACCCGGCCGCTTGCTTCTTCTCTCAGTCACGATGGCGACCCTCCAGATAGGCGGCGAGACGATCCCTCAGAAAGAGCCGCGCCCTGTGGAGATCGCTCTTCAGCGCGGCGAGGGTCGTCCCTGCATGAGAGGCGGCATCCTTTAGCGCCAGCCCCTCGATGTCGACCAGCACGAATGCGGCCCGGTGCTTGGGCGGCAGCTCCCCGATCGCGGCCTCCAGACGCCGCTTGAGCTCGCGGTCCTCGAGAAGCTGGTGCGGGTTCCCTTCCAGCGCGCGGGCGGCATAGCTGAGATCCTGCTCGGGATCGACCTCCAGCTCATCCAGATTGACGAGCTTGCCGCTCCGCCTGCGGCGCAAGCGCTGCAGGGCCTCGTTGGTCGCGATCCTGTAGATCCAGGTCTTCAGGCTGGAGCCGGAGCGGAAGCGACGGAGCGAGCGGAAGGCCTGAAGAAAGGTCTCCTGCAGGACGACCTCCGCTTCATGCGGATCGCGAGTCAATCGCAGAGCGAGATTGTAGACCATCTTCTGGTGATCGAGGACGATCCGCTCGCGGGCGCGGGGATCTCCGGCTTGCGCCGCGGCGACAATCTCGGCCTCTCTCAGCAGCACCTCCAGGACCTGCCCCCAAGTCGAACGAAGAACGTTCCAGGCACCCGCCTGTGCGGGTCATGATCCAGGACGGAGTCATGGTACACCTCGAGGAGCATCTTCACATCGGGAGGGACGGCGAAGGTCAGGCCGTCGACCTCGAAGCGGACATCCTCCTTCTGCGGCTCTTCCAGAGCCAGCCCCAAGCGGGGCCCGCCTCAGCTGTAGTCGTCGATGAGAATCCTCGGGATCCTCCCGGCGCCCTCCTCGGCGAGCAGGGACGATAGGGCTTCGCGCGCGGAGTCGGTCATCTGGATCATGGCTCGGTCGTCCCGGTCGTCGCGGTCTTCTTCGGAAGGTGCTTCTCCAGGCGCTCCTGGAGCGGGCGAAGCGGCAGGGCGCCGACGATCCGATCGACCGGGCGGCCGCCCTTGTAGAGGATCATGGTCGGGATGCTCTGGATGCCGTACTTCGCGGCGGTCTGCGGATTCTCGTCGATGTTGAGCTTGAGGATTCTCATCCGGCCGTGGTAGTCCGGCCCGATCTCCTCGAGCAACCCGCCGACGAGCCGGCAGGGAGCGCACCAGGGCGCCCAGAAGTCGACCAGGACCGGCACGGCCGAGCCGAGGACTTCCTCGTTGAAGTTCGTATCATCCACCGGCTCCGGGCGGCCGGGCACAACCTTCTTCTCGAACAGCTTCTTGATGTCCATCTGCCACTCCTATCTGATCCGGCCCCGACACGATGTCGCGGGCTCGCGAGAGAACCCTCCGTTCGCGGCCCGGGCGACAGCGCCGGAGAACCGGCACGCCGACGCGGGCTCGCGAGAGGCGCCTTCGCCTGCTCATCCAGTTGGATGCTGGAGGGGCGGAAAGGATTCAGCTTCTCTTCGAGGCTCCACCGTCGGCCGGCTCGGGCGCGATGATCCCGGGCGCTACCGCTTGGGCGGCAAGGAGTTCGCGGTATGCCCCCAGGACCCCGTCGCGGAGGCTCTCAATTGAAAACTCCGCCTCGACCCGGGCGCGTCCGGCCTCGCCGAACTGAGCGCGGCGGCGGGGATCCTCGAGAAGGCTGATGATGGCTCCGGCAAGCTCCGGCGGCGAAGCGGGCGGGACGAGCCATCCGGTCTCCCCATGGCGGACCGCCTCGGGAATCCCGCCGGCATTCGTGGCGACCACGGGCAGCCGCGCCGACATCGCGTCGAGGATCGCGGTCCCCAGTCCCTCTTCCGTGGACGGATGCGCGAAGACATCGAAGCAGTGGAGAAAGCGCGCCACATCGGGCCGGAACCCCGCGAAGGTGACCCTCGCCTGCAGACCATGCTCCCAGCAGGTGCGCCGAAGCTCCGACTCGAGAGGGCCGTCGCCGAAGATCGCGAGCCACGCCTCGGGGCGATCGCCGAGGATGCGGGGCATCGCCGCGATCAGGTGGCGATGCCCCTTGTGCGGGACGAGAGAGCCCACCGCGCCGATGAGGCCGGCCTCCGCGGGGATTCCAAGCTCGGCCCGCAGCTGATCGGGGTCCTCCTTGGCGTGCGCGTCGATCCGCTCGGGGTCGACGCACGAATGGACCACCCGCAACCTCGATGCCGCGACGCCGTGCTGCTGCAGGATCTCTTTGACCGCCTGGGAGACGCAGAGGAAGAAGGCCGGCTCGCTCGTGTAGCGCATCCGTGTGATCGGATCGCTCCCCGGGGGGAAGTCGACGCGCCTGTGCACGACGAAAACCGGGCGCCGATCCCGCGGAAGCGTGGGCCAGCGGATGGAGAAGAACCCCAGGCTGTGGGCATTGGCCGTGTGGGTGTGGAGGACTCCGGCGTCCGTGTCCTGGATCGCCTGGACCACGTTCTTGATCGCGATCGGATCGCCCGCGCCGTGATAGGGGATTTCCCGAACTTCCAGGTTCTCGGAGCGGGCCCGCTGGCAGAGGGGGCTTCCCTTGGGCGTCAGGATCACCGACCTGTGGCCGCTGGCGGCGAGGGCGCGCGCGAGATAGAGGACCTGTTGCTGTCCCCCCCGCCATTCGCGCCCCGTGTCGAGGTGCAGGATGCTCAAGGAGCGGTCGTCTGTCTGGTTCAATCCGGCCATCCTTCTTCGGTGCCGCTCAGTATAGCCGGAACGAAGGATCGAGGGGAGGGAATCCGTCGGGGGGCGCGTGGTTGCGACCCCGCCGGCCGCGTCAGTCGCGCCATGGCCCGCTCGGCTCGCTGAGTCACAGGGCGCGAGCAGTGCGGGCCATCAGCGCTTCACGAGCCGGAGGGCCTGTGACCCCGCCGGCTCCCTCAGCCCCGCTATGTTCGCGTTCGCGGCGCGGGGCTTCGGGAGCCGCCGGGGTCCCTCGACAGGAAGCGGGAGGACACATGGCCCTATCTCAGCAGGACGATGCTCCTCGCCCGCCGCTGCCCGCCGTCAACCGTCAGCCGGCAGTAGTAGATCCCCGAGGCCACCTGCATCCCCGCGTCGTTGCGCGAGGACCAGGTCTCCTGATGCCACCCCCCCGCTCTGTGTCCGGCGAAGAGGGTCTTCACGAGTCGACCGTTCACATCGAAGACACGGAGGTCGATTTCTCCATCTCGTGGAAGGGCGTAGCGGATTGTCGTCTGATCCCCGAACGGGTTGGGCCTGGCCGGAGCAAGCTCGAGGGACGGGCCATCGGCGGCCTCGCGAGACACATGCGACGCGCCCCTCACTCGGACGCACAGCGTGATTCCGCCCGTCTCCCGCACCAGGACTCCCGACGGCGTGTAGAGGAAGCACTCCACATCGACGCGGCCGAGCGGCCGGGTCACGGTCGGCGTGACGGTCGCCCGGCAGGGAATCATCTGTCCCGGGCCGAGCGGGATCGGGACCCCCTCGGGCAGGCTGAGCGTCGCGGACCAGTCCTCGGCCCCTTCCTCCCTGTCGATGCGGAGAACGACCTCCATCGGCCCGGTCTCGGGATTCTCGACCGCGAACGTCATCCCGACGGGGGCGCCGATGTCGGTCTCCATGGAGAACTCGCCAAGGGCCGCGTGGTTGTTCTCCCCCTGCGGCCAGTCGCTCTGCGGCATCTCGCCCGGCGAGTGGATCGTGCTGAAGAAAGAGAAGAAGGGCTCGCCGAAGCTGTTCGCCGGCGGCGATGTCCAGAAGACGGGCCCGACCGTCAGGGAATCGCCCGGCGGCAGCGATGGAATCGGAATCAAGCCGAAGGGGCTTCCCGCGCCGGCTCTCTCCGCGGCGTTCGGATCGCGGTACGAAAACTCGCAGTAGCCGCCCGCGGGAGTCGCTCCCGTGCCGTAGTTCGCCACGGTCGCATAGACCTCGTACTGGGACTGCCCGATCTTGCGGATCTCGATCCCGGTGGAGCCGGCCCCTCCGCCTCCTCCTCCTCCGCCGAAGTCGCCGAAGCCGCCGTGGCTCCACCAATCATCGCCGTACGGCCAGCCGTCGTGCCCGGCGTCGGGCCCCTGGATCTGAAGACAGACCGTGAGTCCCTTGCTCTCGATCGCCGCGCCGCCGAGCTTGTCGGCGTACCCGACATAGGAGTGGGACGAGGGGGAGGGATTGAGAGTCCCCCAGGCCGCAGTCGCGGCGGTCGCGACCAGCGGGTTGCCGATCCAGCCGCCCCACTGCACTTTCCAGGTCGAGAAGTCCCAATCGCCCGTGCTCGAGATGTTGGCGAGGTTGTGCGTTTGCACTTCGCCGCCTTGCAGACCTCCATTCGTCAGGGTGAGCTTCGCCTGCGCGTTCTGGACAGGGAAGAGGCCGTCCAAGGGTTCGGCGCCCGTGTAGGTCACGAGGAGAGAGCCGTCCTCCTTCCCGCTGTAGCACCAGGCGGGAGCGGCGAGCCACTTGAGCTCCCAGGGCGCGGCGAAGATGAATCGCTTGCTGGTCCAGACCTGGTCCCAGAAGACCGCCTGCGGGATCCAGGCATACTTCGCGACCGCGGGATCGTGGATCAGGAAGGCCCGCCGCTTCCCCGGCCAGGGCTGCGCGCTCCACGGATTGCCCGGGCATGTGCCGGCGTTGTCGAAGCCGACCAGCAGAACCGCGTGGCCGCAGGCATTGTCGGTTTCGGGGGAGACGGACGTCGTGTCGACGAATCCCTCGTACTGATCCGCCTTGAGCCACTTGAGGTAGTTCTGCGTGGAGATGAAGGCGACGATCGGGTATCCGGAGGCGAGGAAGGTATCGAGCGCGCTCGGGTAGACCGTGCTCGTCGTGTCGACGTCGTCCGATGGCGCGACATCGGTCCAGATGGAATCCACGGCGCTGTAGCCGAGCGAGCGCCACGTGTATCCCCAGTTCCCTCCTCCCGCCTGCGGGCATCCGACCGGAGGGCATCCCGCCCGGATGGCGGTCGCCGCCTGCGTCAGGCTCGAGAAGTGGGCGGCCCGACGGCCGTCGGTAATGTATGTGCCCTTCCAGGCGCCGGGGCAACTGTCGCGGTCGTTCGTGTTGGCGGCCGCCTCGATTTCTTCCTGGGGCCCAGCGAAGTTGCCTCCCCCGACCGGAAGGATGTCGCCGAAACGATCGAAGAGCATCTGCAGGCAAGCGACGACGCAGCGCCCGTTCGGTCTGTTGGGGCAGCAGGGCTCGCTCAGCGGGCTGCCCGGGATCGTGTACTGCCCATGGAAGGGGACGAGGGGCGGCTGCGCCCAGTGCGCGGCGTTGTTCTCCGGGTCGACGAAGATGCCCCGCGGCGGACTCGCGTAAGCCTGGGGCTCCTCGTACCCCTCCACCGAGAAGTCGTCATAGTGGGCGTCCAGATAGTTGGTCCCCGAGTGATTGTCCTCGAACCAGAACTGCAACGAGGGGACGACCGTCGTGTTGTAGCTGACCGTTCCCATCAGGGTTCCGTTCACGAAGACCGTGTACTGCCTGAGGGAGGGGCGGCAGTGGACGGTGATCCAGCCCCACGTGCTGGCGGCCAGGTATGAATCGAAGGAGCTGTTCGAGACGCGGTTGCCGACGAAGGAGTTGTTCCCGACCGGGTCATAGAGGAGCGGCAGATTGGGGTAGTCGAGGAGCAGCCGGATATGGCCGAAGACGAAGAATCGATTCCAATGGAACGAGGAGTACTTGAATGCGCACCGCACCGTGTAGTCCCTGGTCGTGTCGACGGGGACCGACCGCGAGGTGGCCGTGGCGCCTCGTCCGGCCATGGCGTTTCCGATCACTCGCAGAGAGTGTGTGCCTGAGTTCCCGACGGCCGGGTCGAGCGCGATCGTGGCGCCATTGTTGGCCAGCGTCCAGCAACTGGTGTTGTTGTCCTCGAAGTCGTCCGACCAGAGGGCAAGGGACGCGGCCGAGGGGGACGGGGAAAAAAGGGCGATCGCCTGCAAGAGAACGATCGCCGGCATCACGCGGGCAGGAGTCGCGGCTCTCATCTTGAATCCTCCAACCACATTCGTGGTTTTGAGATATCGATCGCCGCAGGGACGAAAAGGTTACAAGACGCCGCTCGAGCGCGTATCATGAGGCTCAGTCACGAGTTCGCCGACGCAAGTCGCGGTCCGGCCGCCCTCGATGGCCGGCCGGCCGAATGGCAAGAGGAGGTAACGATGGTCTTGGCAAGGCGGTTCTGGTGGGTGGCGGTCGTCGGGATCCCCTTCGGTCTCGGGGTTCTGGGGCTCGCGGGCGTGTCGGTTGCGGCTCCGCAGGAGTTGATCGCGGACGGGGACTTCAGCGCCTGCGCGACCAGCAAAGTCCTCCGGCAGGACAACAAAGGGCCCGACTGGTGCGAGACGCGCAAGGACGGCAAGGAGGGGCGCAAGCTCCTCATGCTGAGCAAGAAGGATGTGGCGGGCAACGCGACGCCAAAGGCGATGCTGAAGGCCCACCCCGACCTCAACACCTACCTGAGCCAGAGATTCGCCGCGCCGCAGAAGGACGACTTCAGCATCCAGTACGACATCTGCGTGCGCGAGATTCTGCCGGACGACAATCGTTCAGCCTTCTGCATGGTGGGCAAGGACTCGGACAAGAAGGCCGGCCCCAACTCGACCGGGGGCGAGCGGTTCGTCTTCCTGGGCTTCGAGAACGCCCCCGAGAAGGGGAAGATCAATCTCTTCGCCCGCCAGGGCAAGACGCCGTGGGAGCAGAAGACGATCGTCGCCAAAGGCCTCGATCTCAACAAGTGGTACACGATCGAGCTCGCGATCTATCCCTCCGCCGCCGCGTACGAGGTTTCGGTCAAGGGGATCACGCAGCCGGTGGAGCTCGACGCGTTCAGCCCCTCCGGCAAGGCGCCCAAGCGGCTCACGCATATCAGCTTCGCTTCGTGGAACGACGGCGCGGGCACCTTCTACATCGACAATGTGATCGCGCGGGCGCTCTAGGCCCGCGGACCCCGACGGGAGGAGACGATGAGGAAGCCTGAGGCCGCGCTCGGCCACTTCGAGAAGAACTTCGATTCCTATGTCGAGAGGCTCAAGACGATCACGCGGATCCCGAGCGTGAGCGCCGAGGGATTCCCGCGGGAGGAGGTCGCGCGGTGCGCTGAGGCGGTGGCGGCTGAGCTGCGCGCGGCGGGGCTGGAGAACGTCCGGACGATCGTGTACGAAGGAAGCCATCCTTACGCCTACGGCGAATGGCTGCACGCCCCGGGCGCGCCGACGATTCTCCTCTACGGGCATCACGACGTGCAGCCTCCGGGACGGCCGGAGGTCTGGGAAAGTCCCGCGTTCGAGCCGACGGTTCGGGCCGACGGACGCCTCTATGCGCGAGGAATCGCCGACGACAAGGCCGGCGTGATGATGCACGTGGCCGCGGCCGACTCGTTCCTGCGGGCTGAGAAGCGCCTTCCCTTGAATGTGAAGGTGATCATCGAGGGGGAGGAGGAGGTCGGCTCGGGGCATCTCGAGGACTTCCTCCGCGCCAATCGAGAGATGCTCGCCGCGGACTATCTTGTCCTCACCGACACGGCGAACTTCGAGGAGGGGATCCCCGCCATCACATTCCAGCTCCGGGGCATGGTGGCCGTCGATGTCGAGGTGGCGGGCCTCAGGGGGCGCGTGCACAGCGGAAGCTGGGGCGGCCCCGTTCCCGATCCGATCATGGCCCTTTGCAGAATCCTCGATCGCCTGGTCGACGAGGACGGCGTCCCCTGCGATCCCGATATCAGGGCCGGCATCAGGGAGACTCCCGACGCGGCGCGCGCGCGCCTGCAGGCGCTCCCCTTCGATGAGGCGGACTTCATGAGGCAGGCCGGCCTGCTGCCCGGCGTCCGGATCGCGGGCGAGAAGAAGTACAGCGTCTACGAGAGGATGTGGACGCGCCCCAGTCTCACGGTCGTGGCGATGGAGGCGAGCCTCATGAAGGACGCCACCAACCAGATCGTCGATTCGGCGAGGGCGCGCGTCACGGTGCGGATCGTCCCGGATCAGGATCCCGAGGCCGTGCGGGACGCGCTCGTCGCCGCTCTCCATCGCGATCCTCCGTGGGGAGTCCAGGTCCGCGCGAAGCCGCTGCACACGGGACTCTGGTGGACGACCGAGCCGAGCGGTCCCGCGTTCGACGCCGCGATGCGGGCGCTGCGCGCCGGATACGAGCAGGAGCCGGCCCTCATCGGCTGCGGGGGATCGATTCCATTCGTGAAGCCGTTCCAGGACATCTTCGGCGGCATCCCCTGTCTCCTCCTCGGGGTCGAGGATCCGACATGCCAGGCGCACGGGGAGAACGAGAGTCTGAGCCTGAGGGACTGGCGCAAGGCGATCCGTTCGGCGATCTATCTCTACGCGGAGCTGGCGGAGCTGCGCTAGATGTCCTTGACTGTATCTGAGACGCGAGCGGCCGCGCCGCGAGGCCCGGCGCCCCCGGAACCCAGCCGGGCCGAGCGGATGCGCCAGGCGAGCGTGTCAGTTGCAGTCAAAACGGTCCAGGAGCCGCGGCGACACGAGAGGAAGGACGTCAGATGAGTCGAGAGACCCAGCCGCCCGCGGCGGACAGTCGCCTCAAGGCGAAATACGAGTGTCTCCTTGAGTGGTTCCGCGAGGCGGGAAGCGCGGTCGTGGCCTATTCGGGCGGAGCCGACAGCGCCTTCCTTCTGATGGCCGCCCACGAGGCTCTCGGCGACCGCTGCGTCGGCGTGACCGCCTTCTCGCCGAGCATGCCGCGCGCGGAACTCGAGAGCGCCGTGGCGACGGCGCGGGAGATCGGCGCGCCTCACCGGGTCATCGAGACGCACGAGCTCGACGATCCCCAGTACCGAGAGAACAGCCCGATGCGGTGCTACTTCTGCAAGGGCGATCTCTTCGATCGGCTCCTCGAGTTCGCGAAGGAGAATCGATACGCCGTCGTCGCGGACGGATCGAACGTGGATGACATCGGCGACCATCGCCCCGGGATGCAGGCCGCGCGCGATCGCGGCGTCCGGAGCCCTCTGCAGATGATTGGCCTCGGGAAGCAGGATATTCGGGCACTGGCGAGGCAGCGCGGGCTCTCCACCTGGGACAAGCCCGCGGCCGCCTGTCTCTCCTCCCGCATCCCCTACGGCACCGAGGTGACGGCGGAGAGGCTCGCGACGATCGAGAAGAGCGAGATGATCCTCAAGGAGCTGGGGATCCGGCAGCTTCGGGTGCGGCACCACGGCGAGATCGCGCGGATCGAGGTCGTCCCGGAGGACTTCGCGCGCGTGATCGAGAACCGCCGGCAGATCCTCGAGCGGATGAAGGCTCTCGGCTTCCTCTTCGTCACGATCGACCTGGAGGGATTCCGCAGCGGGAGCCTCAACGCGGGGCTGGATCTCGGATGAACGAAGAAACCCTCCGCAGGATGCTCGAGGATGTCCGGTCCGGACGGCTGGACCTCGACGGCGCGCTGCATCGATTGCGAGATCTGCCTTACGAGGATCTCGGCTACGCGCGCCTTGATCATCATCGCGCGCTGCGAACGGGAATGCCCGAGGCGGTCTTCTGCCAGGGGAAAACGCCTGAGCAGGTCGCGGAGATCTTCGTGCGCCTCGCGGCTCGCCACGTCCAGGCGATCGGAACGAGGGCCAGCGAGGAGGCCGCCTCCGCTGTGCGGGCGCGGCTTCCCGACGCGACCTACCATCCGGTGGCGAGGATGATCCTCCATGTTCCCCGGGGGGTGGACGCGGCGGGGCCGGGAGGCGGCGCTCGCGGCGGGACGCGGCCCGTGGCGGACGGAGAGGACCAGGGCCGGCGCGAGCCGGTCGATGGAGAGGGTCCGATCGTCCTCGTGTGCGCCGCGGGGACCTCCGATATTCCGGTCGCCGAGGAAGCGGCGCTCACGGCGGAGGTTCTCGGATGCTCCGTCACCAGGCTCTGGGACGTCGGGGTGGCGGGGTTGCACCGTCTTCTCGATCACCGGCGACTTCTCTCTCGAGCCTCGGTGGTGGTCGCGGTCGCGGGGATGGAGGGCGCGCTCGCAAGCATCGTCGCAGGCCTTGTCGCCTGTCCCGTGATCGCGGTGCCGACGAGCATCGGCTACGGCGCGAGCTTCGGCGGGCTGGCGGCGCTGCTCACGATGGTCAACTCCTGCGCTCCGGGCGTGAGCGTGGTCAACATCGACAACGGATTCGGAGCGGGAGTCATCGCCCACAGGATCGTCTCCCGTCCTGAGCCGCCGTCCCCGCGTCGCGACGCCGGCGCGGTTTGATCGAATCCGGGCCGCGAATCCCGGCGCCCCCCCTTCCCCTCACGGCTTCGTTGCTGTACAATTACAGTGGCTTGGATTGAGCCGGTTCTCGCGTGGCCGCAGGGTCGGTTTGCCCGCGGCTG
>Ga0194112_10006044_pt1 | contig 16136 bp, 13 predicted proteins | sample TA2MahC400mmetaG_FD_146191 | JGI IMG/M metagenome (GOLD analysis project Ga0194112, IMG submission 146191) | Freshwater microbial communities from Lake Tanganyika, Tanzania - TA2015016 Mahale Deep Cast 400m | ecosystem: Environmental > Aquatic > Freshwater > Lake | place: Tanzania: Lake... | reverse complement strand
CGCATCTGCCCCCGAGAGCTACTTCGTGTTCGGCTCAGCTCGCCTTCCCGCCCCGCTGCCGGCCAAGTGTTTCCTACGCCCCGAGCCGGCGGGTCACTTCACTCTCGGTAACACTTCAGCCGACTGAAGTGGAGGTTTGGAGTGCGGCCTTTAGGCCGTATCCTGCGCCCCAGATACGGGCTAAAGCCCGCACCCCGAACTCGGCGCGCCATCCGAGGGCGACGGTTGGCTCTCCACTTCATTCGGCTGAAGTGTTACCAGTTTCGATGTGGGGACGCGTGGGTCTTGCGATGACCACTTGACTGGCGTTGACGCGCCCGTTGGTGTGACACGACCCGGTCACAACCGCATGAGCGCGCATTGAATGCGCTCAAGCGCGCTATGCCACCCGCGAACATAGCACACGACCACCGGGGGCCTGCGTACCGCGTCCAAACAGTTGGTTGTCAAGAGATTGCGAGCAGGGAAGGCGGAGACGCTCCAGCGCCATCCGGCACCGCATGGAGCCGTCAGATGCAGGAATTCCGGCAGAGGAGTATCACAAGACCGCTACAGAGAGGGTGCCGTGCGTCGTTGATGCTGGAGCCCTGAGTCGAGGCAGGATAAGTCCTTACGTCTGATCGGGGCGGCGGGACTTGAACCCGCGACCTCTTGAACCCCATTCATGGTTGCGGCGGGGACTGTCGGATTCGGGGTGGTCTGGGGGGAGGTTTTGTGAGACAGGTCTTGATGGGAGAAGGGCTTCTCCGCACAATGGGGGTAGTTTCAGCGAGGCGTGTGGCTCGGAGCACTCAGGAGTGAGGAGAAGCCGATGGTTCATTCTATGCAGCCGTTGGACGTTGTCAATGGGATGTATAGTGCTCGTGTGCGTGGGCACGGGTGTGTGGGGGCGTATCTTCGCAGTGTGAGGGTGCCGCGCTCGACAGGCTACGGGTGGGAGAAGAAGTTGCGTTGGCTGGCGGAGTTTGGGTTCGAGGAGTTGCGCCGTGTGCGGCGGGAACGGGACCAACTGGGAGCGCTGGTGTCGTTGCTGGCAGAGGCGGCTGCGGCCGGGCCTGTGTGGAGCCGGGAGTGTGAACGAGCGTTCGGTCGGGGCAGCACCCGCAAGGGCAAGACGGCGGCGGAACTGGCCGGCATCAGGCTGCCGACGACCGACTGGATCGAACTCCTCGACCTGACCGCCAAGCCACCGGCCCAGGCGAGCGCCAAAGACGCCTGACACCACCCCTTGTGTGCAGAGCATGGCTCGCCACAAGTCCTTATGTGACCACCACTTATGACTCGACTCACTCCCGGATCGCCAGATTCCGACAATCCCATCGCCGACATCATGCCCGGAAAAAGTAGAATGTCCCCTTTTCCCCTCGTTGTTCACCTGGGGGGAACTTCGCCTCGACCTTCACGGCCATGCGCTCGCGCGTGAGGGGCTCGGCCAGCGCGAGCGCGGCGCGGCGGATGAGCCACACGGCCCCCGCCGCCATGCCTGGGAGCGTCGCGAGCCGCACGAGCATGGGCAGCCGCAGCAGGTTGTCGAGCACCATCACCGTGCCGACGGCGGCCAGGAGCGCGGCGACGAAGAGGCCCGCCGCCTCGCCGAACCACACGCCGCGCTGGTGGTCCTGAAGCGACTCAAGCCGCCGCCTCAGCCGCCCCGCCGACGCGGCAATCTGCTCCTTAGGGGCCATGACATGCTCCTACAGGCCATTGCACGTGATCGCCGGAGCCAACATCGGCGCTTGTTCTCCTGGCAGGGGTCTCCCTGACGCCAAAACGAGGTCGGCAGACATGGCGCACCCCCGACTCAGGGCTTGGGGACGTCCCGCAGCGGCGCAACCTGCCGCTTGCATGACACGCCTGTCTGCGTGCGCATAAAGGTGAAGTCCCAAGTCTCGTCCCTTTCAACGGTGGGGTGGAACACAGCGATCTCGAAGCCTCCACCGAGGCGGGCAACGTAGCTGCATGAGTAGCGTCCCTTCTTGAGACGGAGCTTCTTTGTCTCGCCCGGCTTCAGCTTACCAGTCTGATCAGCCCCGCATCCCGTGATGTGCAGGCTCTCTAACTCCCCGCGTTGGGCCTTGTCGATGGTCATAACGACAGTGACCATGTCGGCGTCTTCGTCGGGCGCATCAGGAGCCTTCTCAGCGGGTTTGTCGGGCGCGCCTTTCTCCTCCTTCGGGGCCTTCTTCGGCGGGGGCTCGGGCGTCGCGAGCTTCAGGTGCTCGTTCTCGATCCACCCCGTGATCGCCTCACCTGCGCCCTTGACTGTCACCTTGACACGCCTCTCTTCGACATCGACTGTGACCAATTCGGCACCGGCCTTCAGCACGGCCAGGGTCTTCCCGCCATCTGTTACAGGGGCGGGGCCGATGGTGATCCTCACCCTGTCTCCCGGCTTGATTCCCTTCGCATTGGGCACCTTCTCCCCAGCCCTGAGTGGGCACAGCCCTTGAGCCAGGAGCAAGGCCAGGAAGGACACCCGCAGGGTGCACAGGACTGACTGTTCTGTTTTCACGGTCACCCTCCTGCGGTGATTGCCAGTGCTTCGGGTCTAGACCCTGCCGCCTTGGTCTTCAGCGCGTCGCCGACCTTGGCGGCGATTCTGCGCTCGATGGTGTCGCGGAACTGGGACCAGACGCAGATGGGGATGGTCTTCACCACCCCGTCGTCGGGGTCCTCGTAGGCGAACTCGCCCTTGCAGAGGGACAGGCGGGCGCCGTCAATCGAGTGATACTCCTCGAACGACAGGACGATCATGTCCAGCGCGTTCGTGACCTTGCAGTGCCTCGTGAGCTGGGTCTTAAGCGACTTGCCCATCATCGCCCCGCCGAGGACCCGCAGCAAGGCCAGGGCGGGGTTGCCCTTCAGGATCATGCGCCAGCGGAAGGACTTCTTGACGAGACCGAGGAACTTGCGGAACACAAGCAGGCGGCCTCGGAGGCGGCTGAAGCCCTTCGCCGCGTCGAGCCGGTCCAGGCGCGGGCCGATGGCCTCGAGGCGCTTGACGAACTCCTCGCAGAAGTCGAAGAGCGGCACCTTCATGTACGAGCTGAGCGGGCGGAAGCGGGTGCCGTCGGACCAGAGGATCGTGACCGATTCGCAGTTGGGGTGGACCTCGGCGAAGGTCATCTGCACGCCGCCGAAGAAGCGCAACGCCCGGTTGATATGGCGCGAGAAGCCCATCGGGAGGAAGGCCACCTGCTCGTCGGGGAACGCCTCCTGGATGATCTGCTCGGCGTCCTCGATGGAGGTGTGGGCCTCGACCTCGACCTCGCCCTTCTTCCAGCTCTCGGTGAGGGGGATGAGGTGGAGGCAGCGGATGAAGGAGCGGTTCTCGTGGCAGAAGTCAATGAGGCCGCGCATGTGCTGGTCGTTCACCTTGCGGGCGACGCAGCACATGATGGTCTGGGGGCGCAGGCTGTGCTTCTTGAGGTTCTTGAGGGCTTCGAGCTTCTTGGCGAGGGCGTTGGGGGCCTTGCGCAGGCGGGTGTAGATTTCGGGGTCCAAGCCGTCGCAGGCCATGAGGACGCGCACCTTGGTCTCGCACAGGCGGCGGCAGTAGTCCTCGTCGGCCAGGCGGAGGCCGTTGGTCTCGATGCCCATGTTGAGGCCCTTGGCCTGGCCCATGCGGATGATCTCGAAGAGGTCCTCGCGCATCGTCGGCTCGCCGCCGAAGAGATGCACCGACGGCTTGGGCGTCATCCTGGCCAGGCCGTCGAAGACGCGGCCGAAGTAGTCGAGGGGCGGGTGGAAGGTGAAGCCCATCGCCGGGATGTTGGCGATGCAGATCGGGCAGTTCATGTTGCAGCGGTTCGTCACGTCCACGAAGACCATCCGCGGGTGGTGCTCGGGCTGGCGGGCGCAGGTGGTGCAGCGCAGGTCGCACGTCGGCTCGACGGCGGGATCGTAGCGGAACAGGTCGCGCTTGCGCTGCCAGGCGGCGGCATGCTGGGTGATGAGGGACTCGGTGGTGCCGCAGTCGGGGCAGTCCTTGCAGAGATAGACGCTGCCCTGGCGGATCTCATGCCGGGCAGGCACGTGTTTGCGGCAGGTTTCGCAGACGGCGTGATTCGTCGGCGGCATGACACTCCTCGCTGGGCTCAGTAGGCGAAGCGCTTGTCCTTGATCGTCTTGTTCTTCGTGGCGACGAAGTCGCTGTACTCGCTTGGCGTCATCGGGCGAATGGACACATTATCGAACCAGGCCTCGCCGGGCATGTAGGCGTAGAGCTTGACGCTGATGAACTCGAACTGGTACTTCTTGGGGGCGACGATCTCCTTGGTGAACGTCTCCCACGAGGCGGGGCTGCCGCAGTTCACCTGAGCGCGGTGGCTCCGCTCCAGCCCGTCCTTCGGCTTTGCGGGGTCCATCGGGCCTTCCCAGTAGCGGCTCCGCGTGCTCTGGGGCGGGCGGTAGCACTCGGCCCAGACGCGGGCGATGGAGCCCTTGGTCCTGCAGCTAAAGGTCATCACGTAGCCCCAGGCGGGCTTGACCTTGATGAGGTGGCTCATGATGCGGACGCCCTGGTTCTCGCCTGTGGACTTGTCGAGGGTGAACTTCACGCAGTAGCCCGGGCCATTGCGGTCAAGGGAGACGCGCTCGTGGTTCTGGACGTACCAGGCGCCGCACTCCTCGCCGCTGATGAAGCCGGAGCACTTGGGGCACAGGAGGCCGCACCAGGGCTTCGCGTCGCCAAGATCCTGCCCGCAGGCGCAGATATACCTGTACCGCATCGTCCCGCCCTCGTCCTTGCCCACCTCTTTGGGCATGAAGTCGGTGAGCTTGCAGTGCCAGGCCTCGGGCAGCTTGCCGTCGCTCTTCTCGAACCCGCCGTTCTCGACGAGATTGGCGGCGGCCAGGGCCGAAGCCGCGCTGAGGAGCGGGAGGCAAAGGGCCAGCATGCGTGCCGCGTGCCGCGTGCCGCGTGCCAAGAACTGCGGCGTGGCCGGGCGCTGGGGACGCGGGACGCGGGACGCGGGACGTGTCGGTCTCATTCCAGTTGTCTCCTTCGTCGGAGGACCCACTCGGCGCTCATCAGCGCCAGAAAGGTGAAGAACACCCACCACTTGTCCCAGACCTCCTTCTTCTCGGTCCAGGTGTGCTTCTTGGTCTGGATCGTGATGTCATCCGCGATTCTGCCTGCTTCCAATCCCTCATAATACTGCCCCGCGCTCGATACTGCAAGCCTTTTCAGCAGTTCGCGATTGGGGTCAGTCTCGTTCATCTCGACCGATGTGTCGCCCACGATGAGCGACAACTCGTCGCGGCCCAGGTCGGCCCCGCCGGCCTGGGCGGAGGCGACGACCTTGAACCTGCCGCCGACGTGGGGGACGAAGCTGGCCGTGTAGCCCTCCGGCGCCCCTTCGGCGCCCTTCCTGGCCGCGCCGGGCAGCTCGATCACCTTGCCGTCAGGCGCATGGACGTGGCACACGACCCGCGCGTTCGCCACCGACTTCCCGTCCGCGTCCAGCGCCGTGATCGTCAGGTTCACAGGCTGGTTCAGCTCGTAGGAGAGGCGGTCAGCCACGAGTTGGACTGCCCGCCGCTCCTTCTGCGCCTGCTCCTCGGGCATCAGCCAGGTCACGAGCTGGCGCCAGAAGAGCGTCTGCACGTCGTCCTGCATCTGGCCCTCGGCCATGCCCAGCTTCCAGCGCCACGTGCAGTCGGTGAGCACCACGATGGCCTTGCCCCTCATGTAGTTGTGGGCGACGGCCAGGGGAAGGTCGGAGCCATCGGTCGTCTTCATCAGCACCGTGGCCCCCGGCTTCACCTCGCCCACGGCCATCAGGCTGATCAGCTCCGGGGCCTTCGCCCACGACTGCGTCACGCCCTGGAAGGCGGGGTGCGCCCGCCCCTCAGGCGTCAACTCGACCTGGAACCGCCTCTCCATATATGCTGGCAGGCGCTGGAGTTGGACCGGGAGCACGCGGGCCAGCGGGGTGCCGGCGAAGCCCTCGGTGCCGAAGCTGGCCTTCCCGCCCATCAGGAGCACGGCGCCGCCCTGCTCGACCAGGGCGGCGATGGCTTCGAGTTGCACGGGGGTGAAGAACGTGCTTGGCACGTCGCCGACGATGATGGCCTTCAGACGCTGAAGCTCGGGCACGGTCATCGTGGCGATGCGGGCGGAGTCGGCGGGGTTCGTCCCCTGTATCGTCATCTTCCCCGGCCCCATCCGAATCACGGACGTGTGCTCGACGTTCTTGTAGGCGGCCAGGACGCGGCTGAGGAACTTGAACTCCCAGCGGGGCCGCGCCTCGACGTAGAGCACCCGCGACACCGGGTCCGCCACGTACACCTGCATCGGCTTCTCGTTGTTCGCCCTATCCCCCTCCGACGGATCGGGCGGGACACGGACCGTGTAGACGAATTGCCCGGGGCTGGTGGGCTTGAGCTTCATCGTCACCTGCCGCTCCGGGCGGTCGGGGCTGAGCGAGACGGCCGATTGCGTAATGACTGTGCCGTCGAGCACCAGCTCCACCTGCGCCTGGCGCGCCCCGAAGCCCTTCATCCCCACCGTCACCGTCACGTCCGCGGTGTGCCCGACCACGATACGCTTGTCGTGCGACACGCTGACGATGGCCAAGTCGCTCTCTTTCTCCTTGACTACCTTGGGCTTAGGGCGGCCGAAGGCGACGGTGAAGATGGGCTTCTCAAGCTCCTTGGCCGCCGTCAGGGGGTCGCTGCCCGTGTTGTCGCGCCCGTCGGTGAACATCACGACGCCCGCGATCTCCTCGCCCCGCAATTCGTCCCTCACTTGGGAGATGGCGAGGCCCAGGCTCGTGCCCGTGCCCCCGGCCTTCTCAAGGGTGTCGAGGGCCTCCGGCTTGAGCCGCGTGAGGCCGGTGGCGAACTCGAAGAGGTCGAGCTTCGCCTTACCTCTCAGTTTCTCAAGGAGTTGCGACGACCGCAGGGCGTCCAACGCCTCCCGCAGCCGCGGCTTGTCGCGCCCGGCGTCCACCACGCTCATGCTCCCCGACGTGTCGAGGAGGATGGCCACGTGGGGCTTCACCTCCTCGCTCCTTGTGCGTATAAGGCTAGGCTGCAAAAGGAGATACACCAGCATGGCGAGCGACCCGGCCCGCAGCGCGATGATGGCCGCCGAGGCGACCGTGAGGGGGAACAGCTCGCGCCACACAAGGGCCAGCGAGCCGGTGAGCACCATGAGGACGCCCACTACGATGAGCCAGGTGAGGGCGGGGGACCAGGGGTACTCAAACGACCAGTGCACTGTGTGCTCTCCAGCCGCGAGCGTCGAGCCACGAGCTTCGAGCTTCGGAGGCTCGCGGCTCGTGGCTCGCCGCTCGCAGCTTCTTCACAGCACAGGATGTTGCGGCGTCTCCCTCTGGCGCAGCAGGGCCGGCCAGTTCGGCGGCTCCACCGCGTCGTCCTTCAGTATGTCAGCGCCGAAGAAGCCGCCAACGAGGTCGGCGAACTCGACGATGTTGAAGCCGAGGCGGACGTTTACGAGCCAGCACAGCCAGAGGCCGATGGTGAACTTCTCGGCCCGCATGGTCCCCTCGCATGGCTTGACGGAAGCGTCGTATTCACGGGCACTTACGAAGATGCCCTTGTGCTCGATCATTGGCGGGGCGCCGGCCCACTCGGTGCCGCGGGAGAAGGGGGCGCCCTGGCCCCGCTCGATCTCGGAGCCGGCGGCGGTGTAGCGCCCGTGCCAGCCGAGGGCGAAAATCGTCTGGTTGTCGCCCCCGCCGAGGACGAAGTAGTCGGTGATCTTCAGGCGAATGTAGGGCACCGGGCCGGCGAAGCCCGTGCTGGCATCCCAGCAATCGCCGAAATCCAGAAGTCGTTTGCCCCAATAGGTTTGCGTTGGGTTTGCGCACCCCGCGGCAAGGAGACAAAGAGGGAGCATGACGCGTGACGCGTGACGCGTGAGCAGAAACCGGATGCTCATTGTCGCGGCTCCTTGCGTTGCCATGAGTCGTCCTTGAGGAGGTCGTAGCCGGAGAGACCGACAAGTGCATCGGCTAACTCGACAAGGTTGAACTCCAAACGGAAAGCGACCAAGATTGTGGCGGACAGGCCCAGCCAACTGCGCTCGGCGACCAGGCTGCCCGGGCCGGGCTTCGCCGCGTCGTAGCTGCGCCGCGTCTTCACCAGCCAGTCGGTGTGAACCGTCGTGCCAGCGACCTCTTCGTGGTTGCGGTAGATGGGCAGGCCGGCTTGAACGGCGACGGCGGAGCCAGCCCGGCGATAGCGCCCGCGCCAGCCGGTGGTCACCGGCTGGGCGTAGCCGTTGCCGAACACGAAGTAGTCGGTGAGCTTGAAGCGCATGTACAGGTTCGGCAGGGCGAGGGCGCGGGACCTCGGCTTGGCGTTCTCGACGCGGATGGGCGTGCCGCCGGCGTCCTCCATGGTGTAGCCCATCGCCTTGGGGAACAGGAAGGGCGCGGCGGGCCAGCCCAGCCCCACCTCGGCCTCGACGCAATCCGCCAGGTCCGCCCCGCGACGTGCGAAGTACTTGCCCACGGGTGTCGAACAGCCCGCGAGGGCGGCGCAGGCCAGCAGCATGGCAAGGCCGCATCTCGAAAAGGCCCACCTGCTCATGTCTTCGTCTCTCCTTTCGGAGGCTCCTTCGGGGTTTCCTTTGGCTCCGACGGCCAGTCGTCGTCCCCCCACATGTCCCATCCGAACCAGCCGACCACGAAGTCGGCGAGTTCCGCCGGGTTGAATCCCAGCCGCGCATGGAACAGCGCGGCCAGTGACACGCCGAACCAGAACTGCTCCGCAATCCGTCCCCCCGGCCCTGGCTTCCGGAAGTACTTACGGGAGGTGAAGCATGGCCCCCGCGTGTCCACGATGTAGTCCGGCGGGAACGCCGCCGAGAAGCTCGCCTCCACCTCCGCGTTCCGCCCAAATGGGAACCCGTACACGCCCTCCGAGATTGGCGGGACGTAGCGGCCGCGCCACCCAACCAGCGGGCCGCACAGGGCGGCCCCGCAGCCGATCACAGCATAGTCGGTCGCCTTGACCCGCGCATAGGCCCCCAACCCCAGGCCAGCACTGGCTTCGACGCAGTCGGCCAGATCGGCCCCTCGCCGCGCGAAGTACTTGCCAGCGGGCGCCGAGCAGCCCACCACGGCACAAACGGATAGGGCCGTGACGAGTCGAGACGCAACGCGGGCACTCATCGGTCACTCCTCCCTCACGTTCGAAGTGCAAAGAGGAGCGGGCAGAACCCTGTCATTCCGAGCGGAGCGCAGCGAAGTCGAGGAATCTCTCTTGCCCCGTGCCTGGGAGAAGAGAGATGCCTCGGCAAGCTCGGCATGACCGAAGCCGCAGGGCGCCTTGTCGCGCCGTTTGCCACGCGACGGAATCACTGTGAGACCCCCGGGTTGCGGCGGCGGAGGACCTCGAAGAGGGGAAGCTTGAGGCCGCCGGGCTTGCCCGCGCGGCTCACCAGGTTGCCGAAGAGCGATTCGACGACGAAGACGAGGAGCGCGAGCTTGAAGATGAGGGGCCAGTAGTCCTGCCCCTCGCGGGACTTCTTGACCTCCTCGACGACGTCGCGCTTGGGGCCTTCGACGAACTTGAGGAGGCCCGAGGGCGCCGCCGCCGCTATCTTCTCGGGGTCCTCCATCGTGATGATCGACTCCTGAACGTTCAGGTTTGCGCCAAACCCGCCGCTGTGGGTGAACGCCGGGTCGGCCTTGACCTGGTAGAGGCCCGGCACGTCGGTGTTCTTGAACACCCCCTCGGCGTAGCCCTCCTTGACCGCGACGGGGACGCCGATGGCTGTGCCGCCCGGTGGGGTGACGGTGATCCGCTCCTTGTAGTGCGTGGCCAGGGCCTGGAACTTCACCTCCTCCTTGAGCTTGAAGGAGCTGCCGCGCACGTCGGCGCCCGAGAGGTAGTAGATGGCGTTGTGGACCCAGGGGAGGTAGGCTCGGCGGAGGGGGAAGTTGCCCCAATCGCTGTCGGCCGCGCTGGTGAAGAGAAGCACCTTGCCCTTGCCGCCCGGCCCCTGCCCCTCGACGAGGGCGGGCTGGCCGTTGGTGAAGCTCTGGAGGACGGCCGCGCCGGGCTTGAGGCTCGCCCGGTCGGTGCCCCAGCAGAGCCAGAAGCGGGCCGCGCGCAGGTCGAGTTTGGTCTTGAAGAGGGGGTGGCCCTCGCGGGTCTCGCCGAACTCGAAGGTCTGCTTCTTCGTGGCGTCGCCCACGGGCTGGGTGAGGGTGGTGGGGAGGAAGCTCCACTGCGGGGAGTTGTATTCCTGGGCGTTGGCCTTTCCGCCGAGGAAGACCCACAGGCTGCCGCCCCCGCGGAGGAAGGCGTCGAGCCTGACGGGGTCGTCGCTGCCGAGCGAGGCCACGTTGCACAAGAGCACGATGCGATAGTCGTCGAGCTTGACGGAGGGGAGCTCGGCGATGGAGACGACGCGCGCGTCCACGGGCGGCGGGCCGTCCACGCCCGCGGCCGCGCCCCCGGGGTTCAGGGCGTTGCCCAGGTAGAAGGTCTCGGCCAGCGGCCCGATGGCCGAGGGATCGCCGTCCACCACCAGCACCTTCGACCGCTCGCCCACCTTCACGGTGAAGAAATGCTTGTCGTCGGCCGTCAGCGCGTCGTCCTGAAGGCTCAGGACGCACCGGAAGCTGCCCGCGGCGCCCAGGCGGGTGGTGAGGGTGACGGGTGTGGGCGCGCCGGGGCGGACGGCGAAGGTCTCCTGGGCGACGGGCTTGTCGTTGACGCTGAGGGTGGCGACGCCGCCCGGGGCGCCGGCTCCCACGGCCCACACCTGGGCGGTCACGCTGCACTGCTCGGGGCCTGCGCCGGCCACGGCGACCGATTCGACGAAGCAGTTGGCCGAGCCCTTCCGCCCGAAGCTGGTGACGTAGATCGTCGCCTTCGTGTCCACGTTCTTCAGATAGCCGCTCTTGAGCACTGGCTCCCAGGCCAAGGCCTGTAGGTCGGTGAGAATGTGGATCTCGAGCCGCCGCCGCTCTTTCTTGTCTGCATCTGGAATCTGGGATCTGGAATCTGGGATGCTCGCCGCCTTCGCGGCGAGCCGGATGGCCTCGCGGAGCGCGGGGTCGGCGTTGGTGCCCAGGTCGGAGAGCTTGGCCCCGCGGAGGGCGGCCCTGGCGCGCTCGTGGTCGGCCGTGAAGTCAGGCAGGAGCGGCTCGCACTGCTCGTTCATCAGCAGGAGCGCCACCTCGTCGCCGGGCTTGAGGGTGCCCAGGAGGCCGAGGGCGGCCTCCAGGGCCTGCTCGAAGCGGCTCCGCCCCTTGTCCACGTAGCCCATCGAATACGAGTTGTCGAGCACGACGACCATCGAGACCGGGGCGTCGGGCAGCACATCGGTCTGCTCCTCGAAGCGCTGCGGCTTGGCCATGCCAAACGCGATGAGGGCGATGATCGCCATCCGCATCAGCATCAGGATGATGTTCTTCAGCCGCGTCCGCCGCACCGCCTTCTTCTGGCAGGCCTTCAGGAAGCGGATGCACGGGAAATCAATGATCTTGGCCGTGGGACTCTGGAGCATGTGGATGACCACCGGCACGCTCACAGCGGCCAGGCCCCAGAGAAACCACGGAGCCAAGGGCGTTAGCCCAAACATCGCAGTCCCTCAGCCAGAAAGCCGCGAGCCGTGAGCCGCGAGCGCCGAGCTTGAGGGAGAACAAGCTCGTGGCTCGAAGCTCGCCGCTCGTGGCTGCTTCTCATCTCACCTTTTCCCTTCGGGTCAGGTACGCGCTCAGGAACGACGCGTGCGGGGTCTTGGTGTTGATCGTCACGTAGTCAATGTTGTTCTCGTAGCACGCGCGCTTGTAGTGGGCGATGAAGGCCTCGAGTTCCTTGCCATAGTCCTCCTTGAGGTCCTTGGGCGCGATGCGGATTTTCTCCCCGCTCTCCATGTCGCGGAAAGTGGCCACCTTCTCGAAGGGGAAGTTCAGCTCGTGGTCGTCGAGGACGTGCAGGACCACGACGTCGTGGCGCTTCTGCCTGAAGTGGGCCAGGCCCCTCACCACCTGCTCGGGGTCGTCCATGAGGTCGGAGATGACGATGATCAGCCCACGCCGCTTGATCAGCTCGGCCATGCCGTGGAGGGCCGCCGCCGTGTTCGTCTTCTTCTGCGGCTTGTAGCGTGCCAGGGCGTCGAGCATGGCCCGCAGGTGGCTGAGGGACGAACGGGGCGGAAAGTAGTCCTCGATCTCCTCGCCGAACAGCACCATCCCCGCGCAGTCGGCTTGCTTGATGACGACATAGGCGAGGCCGGCGGCCAGGTGGCAGGCGTAGTCGTACTTCGTCACGCCGTTCGAGCGGTAGGCCATCGAGGCCGAGGAGTCCACGAGCACGTAGGCCTTGAGGTTCGTGCTCTCCTCGTAGCGCTTGATGTAGTAGCGTTCGGTGCGGGCGTAGACTCGCCAGTCGAGGCGTTTCAGGTCGTCGCCCTTCACGTATTGGCGGTGGTCGGCGAACTCGGTGGAGAGGCCCTTGTAGGGGCTGCGGTGGGAGCCTGTCATCGCCCCCTCGACCAGCGCGCGCGAGGTGACAGAGCAGTGCTGGAGCTGGCGCAGAGCATCAGGATCAAGGAACCTCGAGCTGTCAGCTTTCGCAGTTCGCACGGTTTGCTTCGTCTCTCCGAGCGATGGCCGGACGCGTGACGCGTGATAAGAAGAGAGCGGGCCTCCTCTCCTGTCTGGTCACGCGTCACGCGTCGGCGCACACGCATTGGGCCATCTCATCGCGCCAGGGCTGCTACCGCGCCACCCTCGATGATTATAGCGCCCTGGGGCGTGAGTTTCACCAGCGTGGCGCCGTTGACCTTCTCGCCCTCGACGCGGTTGACGGCCGTCCGCGTCTTATCTTCGGCGAAGGCAATGGTCGCGGTGAGTTGCGGCCCCGCGGGGATGCCCCTGAGCAGGAACTTCTTCGGCAGCGCCTCCGTGGTGGCCAAGGCGGCCTTGAGCGAACGGCTGTCGCCCTCGATGGCGCTGCACGACAGCGTGTAGGCCTGCCGCGGCAGGTCTGGCCTGGCCTTCAGCGGGCGCGCGGCGTAGGCGAACGGCTTGCCCCAGGGGTCCACGAGCAGCTCGGGCGGCACGAGCTTGCGCTCGACGAGGGCGTCGAGCTTCTCGGGGTACTCGATCTTGTCGGTCCAGTAGCGGCGGAGCGCGGCGTCGAGCTGCACCATCTGGAGCCGTGCGAGCCAGCCGCGAGCCAGGTCGCGCGTCGCCAGGCCGAACTTGTCACCGGCCGCCGCCTTCGCCGCCCGCAGGAACGCCTCGCGTGCGGGCGCAGCCTGGTTGAGCTGGCGCAGCAGGATGATCCCCTGAAGCGCCGCGGCGAGAGGCGCGCAGGCATCGCTCTCACTGGCCGCCGCGAATGCGGCATACGCCTTCGCCGCCTCGGCCCACTTCTTCTCTGCGCCCAGGGCGCTGGCCTTCTGATGGACAGCCAGGAATGGCGCCAGGTCCTCCCCCGCGGCGGAGGAGAAAGGCAAAAGGAAAAAGGCAAAGGGCAAAAGTCGGAAGCGAGAGCGCCTTCCCCCAGGGGCATTCCGAGCGGACAGGCCAATGATCAGGCACGGACTCAGCATACCTGGCACCCGCGAAATCCCGTCGCGCGCGAGCCGAGTGGCATGACCCGATGAACTCTATCGGCTGCTATTCTACCGCGATGCGCCCTCTGCCATCAAGCCCCGCGCCGCCGCTGGGTGCATGGCGGACTTGCGCGCGTGATGGCGGCTGCCCTTGGCGGCCCTCCCGGCCGCCACGGCCTCCCCCTCTCAACCCATCCCGCGCCACCGGCCACGCCTTGCCCCCCTCCCTTCCGCCCCGCTGCCAAGCCAGCGGGCGGTCGGCTGCGGCCGTGGCGCCAATGGCTTGCGAGGGGCGGCGCGCGGAAAGAATCTCTTTGCGTCCATTCTTGGGGGGCATTGCCTTTGTACATGGTGGAGGGGGAGACTCGAAGACAGGCGGCGTGAGGGAGGTTCGAGGACACGGTACGATGGGCGAGGCCGATTGCCCCCCGCGCGCGTGTGTGTGTGGCGCAAGGGTGCGCGACTCTGGCAAACAGTGGCCGACTCTGAGCCGGAAGGGCGAGAATCGCCAAACGGCGAGGGCGCGGCTGTGAGCGACTCTGCGCGACACTGGGTTGGATGGCCGAGGATCGCCGAATGGCGATTGACAGGAGCGTGGCTACATGGCAGGATGATGGGCAAGCGGCGCTCGGGTGCGTGACGCGAGCACCGGGAGGCGGAGAGGCAAGGGCATGAGAAGGCTCATTCTGCTGGGCGGGTGGCTGTGGTGCGCGGCGGCGATGGCGGGTGAGGAGGCGAAGCCGACCGAGGGGCTGAAGCCGCCAGAGGGCGCGATTGTGCTCTTCGACGGCAAGGACGCCTCGCGGTGGGAGAGGGCAAGCGTGACCCCCGAGGGCTATCTTGAGGCCGGGGCCACCACGAAGGAGAAGTTCGGCGACTGCCAGCTCCACCTGGAGTTCAACATCCAGCCGGACCCGACGGGCAAGAAGGTGTCGGGCAACAGCGGGGTGTACATCCAGCGCCGCTATGAGATCCAGATACTGAACTCGGCGGGCGGGCCGCCGCAGAAGGGGGGCTGCGGGGCCATCTACCAGTTCAAGGCCCCCGACACGAATCAGGCGAAGCCGCCGGGCGAGTGGCAGACGTATGACATCACGTTCCGCGCGCCGCGCTGGGACGATGCGAAGAAGAAAACGGCGAACGCCCGCGTCAGCGTGGTGCACAACGGCGTGAAGGTGCATGACAACGTGGAGGTTCCGCGCAAGACGGGTGCTGGGAAGGCGGAAGGCCCCGAGCCCGGGCCGCTCTACCTTCAGCACCACGGGAACAAGGTCTTCTTCCGCAACATCTGGCTCCTGCCGCTCAAGGCCGAGGAGGTGGCGCGATGAGCAAGCGAGGACTGCGTGTGTGCCTGGTCTGGCTGGCGGCGGTGGCGGCGGGGCCGGGGTGCATGGTGCGCCTGAGCCCGGGGCCGGTGGAGCTGAAGCGCTCGACGCGGCCGCCCATCTTCCGCCTGGGGAGGATCACGGAGGAGCTGACCGGCTCGTGGGCCGAGGGGGCGCGGAAGAACGACTGGGGCGGCAAGAACATCCTGGCCGCCCTCCTCCGCCAGAGCGAGGCCGCCTCGCTGTTCAGCAGCGACCCGAGCAACCTGACGGTGGACATCCACCTGGTGTCGAACCACGAGGACGACGGCCCGCGCCTGGCCTTCCTGGCGCTGATGAGCGTGTGCACGCTGGGCATCATGCCGCTCCACTACCGCTCCGAGTGGGCCTCCGACGTCACGCTCACGTCGAGGATGTGCGACGGCTCGGTCGCGGACGAGCGGGCGCTCCAGGTGAAGGGGGTCTACGACATCTGGGCCATGCCGCTCACCATGTTCACCTTGGGCGCCGCCGCGCTGCGGGGGCCGCTGGACGGCCAGGAGGTGCGCAACCGCGTGGCGCGCAAGGGCGTGGCCGACGTGATGGCTCTGGCGGACCAGGAGTACGACCGTCTGGCCAAGCTGAAGGCGAAGAACGCCCAACTCCTCGCCAGCCAGCCCGTCATCCCGCCCACCACCCCCGGGCCGGCCATCGGCACGCTACCGGTGCCCATCTCGAAGCGCTACGCCGTTGTAATCGGCATCAGCGAGCACAAGTTCCGCGGCAAGATGGGCCTCACCGACCTGCGCTACGCGGCCCGCGACGCCCAGGCCCTCGCCGCCCACCTCCGCAGCGACCAGGGCGGCCGCTTCGACCATGTGACGCTGCTGTGCAACCAGGAGGCCACGACGCAGAACGTCAAGATCGCCCTCCGCGAGCGGCTCCGCGAGGTGCAGGAGAACGACTTCGTGGTCATCGCCTGGTCGGGCCACGGCGGCCCCGACCCGCGCGAACTCAAGCGCCTCTACCTCATCACCCACGACAGCGACCCCGAGCACATGGCCGCCACGGCCTACGCGATGGAGGAGTTCCGCGACGACCTCAACCGCCTGCGGGCCAAGAACATCCTGGTCCTGGCCGACACTTGCCACTCGGCCGGCATCACCGACCCGACGGTTGGCCTCCGCGGCCCGAAGGACAACAAGATCGTCGAGGGCCTCCGCGCCCTCGAGGGCGAGGCAAAGGGGCCGGGGGACGTGCCTCAGCTCCGCCTCATCTTC
>Ga0194112_10006042_pt1 | contig 16141 bp, 15 predicted proteins | sample TA2MahC400mmetaG_FD_146191 | JGI IMG/M metagenome (GOLD analysis project Ga0194112, IMG submission 146191) | Freshwater microbial communities from Lake Tanganyika, Tanzania - TA2015016 Mahale Deep Cast 400m | ecosystem: Environmental > Aquatic > Freshwater > Lake | place: Tanzania: Lake... | reverse complement strand
TCTCTTCATGGGGTATCTCGCTGCCATAGTGAATGTCAATGACTGCACTGACGCAACCGTCACGTTCGACGGTCTCCAGCGAATGATTGTGCGGGAACGCGTGCTCGAGTCGCGCCCGCACATTATCCAATCCAGATCCACTCCCGTTCGGGCCTGCGTACACAGCCGGTGACGGAGCCACCCATCGACCGGTGTTTGTAACGGATATCCGTAGCGATGCGCCGTCCAGAGCGCTCGCGATCCGGATTCGCAGCGGCATGGTGCTTGTCTGCATGCCGTACTTCACCGCATTCTCGACGAGCGGCTGAATGAGGAAGCTGAGCACCGGATACTGTTCCGTCCCCGGCTGGATATCGAATACCACCTCGAGCTTCTCTTCATACCGTTTCTTTTCGATGGAGAGATAGTGACGGACAGCCTGCAGCTCGTCCTGAACCGTTACGTCGGAGCGATTCCTGCTGACGAGTGAATACCGCAGGAACTCGGAAAGCTCGGTGATCAGGGTTCGCGCCTGTTGCGCATCCTCATCAATCAGTGCCCTGAGGGAATTGAGAGAATTGAAAAGGAAGTGCGGATTGAGCTGATATCTCAATGTATGGAGCTGGACCTGCTCGGCCTCTCTCTCTGCATTCTCTGCCCGCTCCCGTTCGTTGATCCAATCCCGCCAGAACTTGATGCCGAAGTAGAGCGAACCCCAGACGAGCTTCTCAGGGTAAATGAGCGCGATGGTCCGGGCAGCTTGCCCGATCTGCAGCAATCTTTCAAGAACCGCCGGTCCGTAGTAAGCGAGGGAGATGAGTATGAACGCCCCGTACCAGACCGTGGTCATCAGAAACGCACCGACGACAATTCGCACAACGATGGAGGGCAACGAGACCGTCTGGTAGGGAACCCTTCGGAAGTATTCGCGCAGGACAAGCGAGAGGAGGAACCCGGCGAACACTTGAACCAAGATGTTGGTGACAAGAACCCAGCTGAGTCCATACGCCGTTGCGTTCACGACGATGTGAGCGAGGGCAAAGATCGGCCATCCGACGGCTTGATAGTGCCAGAACGTCCAATCTCGTAAACGACGAAAGCGAATAGCCACGGGACTTATGCCTTCAGCTCTTTGTAGATATCAATCGTGATCCCAACACTCCCGTTATTCCGTTTTACAGTGAAACGGTGCCTGCCGGGGTAGGCGTTCTCCAGCCGGGTTCGGACGTTGGTGAGACCCGTGCCCGTTCCATCCAGGGTTCCTTTTCCATCTTCCGGTCGCGAGAGCCAGGAGCCGGAGTTGTTGACGGCAATGCGAAGGTTCCCTTCTCGCATAGCGGCTTCGATGTGAATTTTCAGGGGCATGGGGCTCGTCTTCATTCCATATTTAATGGCGTTTTCCACAAGCGGGTGGATCAAAAAGCTCAGGACAGGATAATCCTCCGCTTTGGGATCGATATGGAATGTCACCTTCAGCTTGTCTTCGAAGCGTTTCTTCTCGATCGAAAGATAGTGGCGTATGGCATCCAGTTCCTCGCGCAGCGGCACGTCGGAATGATCCCGGTGGATGAGCGAGTACCGCAGAAACTCGGAAAGCTCCGTAATCATGTCTTTCGCATGCTTCTTGTCTTCCTGAATCAGCGCGCGCACCGAATTCAGGGCGTTGAAGAGGAAATGTGGATTCAACTGATAGCGTAGCATCTGGAGCCGCGCGCGCTGGGCAAGCGCAACTGCTTTGCGGGCCCGGTCCTTTTGATCTTCCCAGTCTCGCCAGAACTTCAGGCCAAAGTAAAGGGAGCTCCAGCCAAGCCAGATCGGAACGAAGTAGTTGATCCAGCGGAGAGCAACTCGATAGTCGAGAAACGAAATCGCAGAAGGTCCGGTCGCGAAGAACCAAAGCGTCGCGATTGATGCGTACCAGAGCACCGTGAACACCAGGGACCAGAACGCGATGTAGCCGATGAGCGCAAGAATTGTGATGCTCCTGTAGTCCACCCGTTTGTAGATCTGACGGAGCAGAAGAGAGAGCGTAAAGGCCAACGGCACCTCGAGAGACTCGGTGACGATATCCCGAAGAGGCATCGGTTTGAACGAGATAAGAGCGAAATCAGCAAGCCAGAGCGTTGTCCAGCCAGCGATCTGGTAGTGCCAGAAGGAGAGCAATCGGAGCTTAGGAAGCGCGGATCTCATGCGTCGGTTGATTTCAAACGACTGTACGAGGGGGAGAGGAGCACAAACACCTCTCAGGCTCGGCCCAAATATGCAAGATTTTGGAGACAGAATGAAGCGGAGTTGGCCGGAAGGCGGCAGATGTCGACGAGCGGAGACCTATGGGGTTGAGCGGCGGCGGATGTCCGAATTTCGGGATCTTTGCCTCGTGGTTGAGGCCGGTTCCCTCCTATCGATCTTCCCGTCGGCGCTCCCTCGGTCGGACTCCCCTGGAAGCGTAGGCTGTGGAAGGGGCTATCGGGGTGTCCAAACAAAGCAAGCGGGCAAGCCTCCACGGCTCTGCCCGCTGCTTCAGGGTCTGGTTCTCAGTGTTCCGACACACCCTATCGTGACGAAAGCTGCATCGTGGGGCTCACGGGGGGCGTGAAGGCGAACGTACCGCTCTGAACATACAGGTTGTAATACCAGGCGCAATGGCTGCGGACCTTCTGGCTGTTGTCGAATCGGGCGGCCTGCTTCACAGCGTAGACACCCCTTCCATCGCCGATTCTGCACAGGGCCCAGGCGGCTGCGATTCGCTCACAATCGTCTTTGGCGTTGCGCAGGCCAGCCATCAGGGGGATAATCGCTTTGTCGGCCTGCAGCTCGCCCAGCATATATGACGCGCTCTTTTTCAACCCGCAGTTGTCCGACTTTAGAGCGACGAGAAGGTTTTCGACTGCCAGATCAAACTTGGCCGCTCCGATCTTGGTTTTCACATCGTCGGCCGTCGCTGGACAGGTCAGCATAACTGCGAGGGCAATCACGCTGGCAATCAACGTTGTTCTTTTCATGGCTTCCTCCGTTTGGGTGGTTTGTTGGAGACGAGTTTGAGACCGGGATTCACTTTCGTCTTTGTCTTCCTATACGCTTCATTCTTTCCGGCACTGCAAAGAAGTGGACGAAATGCATCAATTCTGTGACGAATACTCCGTAACTGCTGACGAGCAACCTCTCTCAGGTGACGCCCGTCTTTGCATGCAGGGCGACGGTGAAACCCGCGTGCGTCTAATGGGATATACGGCCTCCCTCGAAATCGGTCGGTGAATTTCGACAGACGGCGCGAGCTCGGACATAAGCGGTGTAGAAGATGGACGAGCGGCTCCCGCGCCGCGGATCCATGTTTGGTCCATCCCGTGTAGCCTTTTACCTCGGGAGATGACGCCTTTTGGCGATTTCGCGCACCGTTCGTCGATTTGCGGTTTCTTGAATCACACGATCATCCTACATTTACTCTGTAAACTTGCTTCGCGATTAACCATCTAGTGGAGTGTGACTTATATTTTCTGACACTGATACCATCCACCGACAAGGTTAGAGCTACGATGACACACCCCTACACCCCTCTCTCAACCCGCTTGCTCTCACAGGAGAGGGGACAAAGGGGTGTGTGATTTAAGCATAATGATCAATGTAACAGTCCACTAGCCCCCGGTCCGCCATTATGAGCTCTCTGGCTGGTAAGGTGAAGGCAGAGATCGTGTGTACCCACTGCACGAAGCGTATCAAATGGGCTTGGGTCATCAAGTACCGATCGTACCGATTCACGCAGTACGTGTACGTGTGCAGCCAGTGTGGTCGTGCGATCAAGACGGCGAAGAAGAGGAGCAAGCACGGGGAGCTTCAGAATGTCTCGGAACTTGCAGTGACGTCAGACGTCGCGTAGGGCCGTTGATTGGTCTGCCGTCAGATGTCGACGATATTGAGACGCCATAAGGCAGAACAGGGAGATGCAAGCAATGAGCGAAAAGACGAGATCAAAAGGACTCCGGGCATTCGTTGTTCTCTTCCTTCTGGCTTTGGTGTGCGCAGTTATCTATGTCCTGTTCGTATTGGGTAATTCGCAACCCATCTCGTAGGAGGTCTGTACAGACGAAGGGGGAAGGAAGTGCCGTCCCCCGATGGACCGGTAAGGAGGAATTCCTGTGGGTTTTCTCCTCGCGCTCTTCGGAATACTTGCCATTTCAGCGATCCTCCTGGTTTCTCTGAACCTGGATTCTGGATCCAGCCAGAGGTCGAACGAGGCCTGGAAAACGTGCTGGAGTGGGATCGGTGTCAGCATTGGCCTGAGCCTGGGCACGTCGATTGGCATGCTCTGGGGGTTCGCTATCGGAAATGTGGTTGCGGGACTTTTGCTTGGTCCTACCATGGGAACCGGGAGCGGAATGATCCTTGGTGCAGGCTTGGATGCTCGCTTCGGTCGCGCCGGCCACGTGAGCGGCATCGAGAACATAAGCAAAGCTGGTGTGACAGTTCTCTGCGCTGCAGGAATGGTTGCACTTCTCCTGTATCTTCTCGCTGCCTTCTCAGGTCTTGCACCCATACGGTAGCTCGATGGCGCTCTCGTCGGGTCCTCATACCCCGCACCAGAGGCAAATGACACGGCTCTTCGCACCTGCTCACCCCATTAATCCAAACTGGCTACGAGTGCCAAAGCCGGCAGCCTTGCCGGGGAAGACAACTCCAGTCCATCAATTCTCCCTTCCCCCATACTTCTTGGAGCCCAAAGATGAATCGAATAGATGGGTCCACCGTTTCTCCCTGGTCCGTTGGCAGCACGTCGCTCAAGGAGAAGAGCCACCGTGAGGCTACAGATTTCTTTGGATTGTGTCATGGACGTGAACCTACAAGCGAATTCGCATATTTGAGACTCGCAGAAGCCTTCGAGGGCAATGGTCAACTTGCTGAGGCCGTTGACGTATACCAAAAGGCCCACGATCTCGCAGCGAGAAAGAAGTCCCCCCACATGCACGTGCTCAAAGGGGAACTGGAACGCGTCAAGAAGAGGGCGTCTGAAGAGTGAATGTCACGTCGCCGTGAACAGGCTCCTGGACGAGACTCGTCGGCCGGTAGAAGTCGTCGTTTCCACATCAACCGTACAATCTAGTCCTACGCTATCACCATGAGCAAGAAAACCTCAACGCAGCTTTGCGGAGTATTGTGCTTTCTCCTCCTGAGCACTCCGAACTTCTCAGGTTTCCATTCACCCCATTCGTATTACTGGAACGTCCACGGGCGACCCTTCCAAGATTTGCGAGGGATGCTTCAAGCCAAGCTCGACTCGCTGCATGCGGTAGGTCAGTTTCCGGGTGCTACGGCAGGTTTCGCCCTGGCTGACGGAACGACGTTCGGCATTGCCACAGGATATGCCGATCTGGCCACGAAGAGAAAAATGGCTCCAACCGACCTGATGCTTCAGGGGAGCGTCGGCAAAACCTATGTAGCAGCAATTGCCTTGCAGCTGATCGACGAGGGTAGACTGAGCCTCGACGACAAGATTGAGAAGCATCTTGGCGCGGAGCCGTGGTTCAAACGACTTCCGAATGGACCCGACATCACCGTACGCATGCTTATGAACCACACCAGCGGCCTAGTGCGTTACGAGTTCAACGAAAAGTTCGTGCACAATCTCAAGAGCGATCCGGACAAGTTCTGGAAGCCCGAGGAGCTCGTTGCATACATTCTGGACACGCAAGCACCGTTCGCAGCCGGGAAAGACTGGGATTATTCTGATACCAACTATATTGTGCTCGGGATGATCATCGTAAAAATCACCGGCAAGAAGTACTACGACCTCCTCCGCGAGCGGATTTTCACCCCGTTGAAGCTACAGAATACTCTCCCGTCAGACAGCAGGACGATACGCGGGCTCGTGCAGGGCTACGCAGGTACGGGAAACCCATTCACGGGAACCGACGAGGTCATTCAAAATGGGAAGTTTGCCATCAATCCCCAGTTCGAGTGGACCGGCGGCGGCGTGGCATCGACGACGGAAGACCTCGCCCGATGGGGAAAGATGCTGTACGAAGGCATGGTGGTGGATTCGTCCCTTTTGCCAATGATGTTCGAAGGAGTGCCGGCAAAGCTCGGTCCTAACACGAAATACGGTCTCGGCGTCATCATCCGCCAGACACAGTTCGGAATCAGCTACGGTCATAGCGGATACTTTCCGGGGTATTTGACTGAGATGATGTATTTCCCCGAGATGAAAGTCGCAATTGCAGTGCAAGTGAACACGAGCGAATTTCAAAAGCTTGGGAGACCTCTGATACGCTTCATCGGCGAGTTTGTACCGATCATTCGGGATCATATGATGAAGAAATGATACTGCAAAGCCCATCGTGACGTCACCTTCTCAAGGTCCGTGGCTCCAGCGTCATACAGATCGAAAAGCTGTTTCTTCTGAAGGGGTTTGGAGTGCGATACCGACGCACGCGGGTCTCTTTTGAAATAGCACGGAAAGGGAGGAACCACATGAAATATGGCAGGGCAATCGTGGTCATCAGTCTAATGGTGGCGGCTACCAGTCTGTGCATGGCTCAGACGCGGGAGACCGTCAAGCTCGGAGAAACACCTCAAGTCCTCGAGCCGGAAGTGGATTTCCTCTCAGACGCGCCTGTCATCGACGGGGCGTTGGACAAAGGCCTGGAGACCCTGCCGATCCGGCTGTTTGCACTGGCTGAGAAGCAAAAGTCGGATCCTTTGGTCTCTGCCAGCTACCGCTTGGCGTATAGCATGGGATTCTTCTATGTCTACGTTGAAGCGAAGGCAGACCGGCTAACCTTCAGAGATCGCGCCTATCAGAATGGTGATGGATTCGTTTTGGCTTTAGCGAAACCCCGTCCGAATAATGAACCGACAGACGAATTCTATGTGTTAGCCTGTTCAGCCGTCAATCGACCGGCGTTGGAGTGGACACGGCGAATTTTCTGGTATTTCAACGTCGATAAGATCTTCATTCCAACGAGCGAAGACACCAAACTGGAGTTCCGTCAAGGGGAGGGGAAGATCAGCTTTGAGCTTTTGCTCCCGTGGAGCGATGTCCGACCCTACCATCCGTTGCTGTCAGAGGGGATAGGGTTCAATCTTGCGTTCACCAAAGCGGTAGAGCCGGACGGGAGAATGCGACTGATCGTCGTCGGTGACGAGATTGGCGCCGAGTACAGCAAGCGGAGGTACACCACCTTGCGATTTCAAAAGCCTGTCGTGAAAGGCAAAATGCAAACGTTCGTTGCTTTTGCCAATGGCCACCTCACGGAAGGGGATTCGTTACGTGGCATTGCAGTGACCGCGTCCGAAAGGACGAACACTGAGATCCTAACCATTCGTGTAGATGGCGGTGAGGGTCGTATTGCAGCGCGTGATCAAATCGAGTATCCATGTGCAAGTGGTGTGACCACAAAGCAGTTTGCGATAGGCACCGGACGGCTTCCAGAGGGTGGCTATATGGTGAAGTGGTCCACGACTGACCCGGAGTCACATGGGGCTTCTGGATTGTCCATTATTCCGAAGTTTCTGCCCAACGAACTCAACACGCGGGTGGAGAAATCCAAGCAGAACATATCCGCCGGGACTTACAGCACAGCTCAATTCTTGATTCAAGAGTTGGAGGCAAAGCTCACGGCCTTGAAACCCTATGAGACCTGTTTCTCCGAACGGCTCACAGTCGCCGGCTTTATGAGGATGCTGAACTCCGCAGAGCAAGGCATTGATCCATTCGACGGCAGGACCGGGTTCATCCGCAAGGCATATCGCTCAAAGGTCGATAGCACTCTTCAGCCATATGTGGTGTATGTCCCGGATAGTTTCGACAAGAAGAAGACATACCCTCTCCTCGTGTTTCTGCATGGGAGTGCCTCGACCGAGACGAACATCATGGGTTTCCACTCCCTGATACCCGATGGTTTTATCGCACTCGGCCCGTTTGGGCGGGGTCCATCGAATGGATTCGCGCGCGATCACGCTCAGGACGACATTGCTGAGGCGATCACTGCGGTTCAGGAGGCATACCCGATCGATGCTTCGCGCATCCTGCTCACCGGTTTCTCCATGGGGGGATACGGTGTATACCGTACATTCTATGAAACCCCGGCAAAGTTCCGAGCCGTGGCGGTGTTCAGTGGAGCGCCAGCCTCGGGAAGGCACTACGCGCCAGGGGAGAACCCTCCGGATTTCACTGAAGAACAGAATCTCCAATCGTTCCGCAATATCCCCATCTTCATCTTCCACGGCGAAAAGGATAGGAATGTCCCGATAGGAGCCACGAGGGACCTCGTGGGTAAGCTGCAGAAGGTCGGCGCCCAAGTGAAACTCTGGATCGAACCGGACAAAGGCCACGAGCGTCCGAGCAGGGAGGGAACCGAGGTCTTCAAAACGTGGGTGAGCCAGGTGCTGAAATAGAGAATCCAACAGGACCGAACTCGGATTACCCAAGTGATTTGTTCTCATCCGGGTCCAACGCTCGCGTGATCGCGTGGCGGTGTTCACCGGATGATTATCATGGGATTCACAATCAAACGAGAACAGAATTCCCACTCTTTCCGAAAGGATCGATCAACATGAATTCCACTCGAGTAGCTTTGTGCATGCTGGCAGTGCTGTCGTTCTGCTTCTTCGGCATGAGCCTTTCAGCTCAAACGCAATATGCCTCTCCACACAAGGCCTTCGAAACAGCTGAAGGCTTGGTGAATGATATCTACAAGTCCGTCTCGTTCGACTCCACAGGACCAAAGCCGGATTGGGAGAAGGTGCGATCGATGTTCATTGAGGAGGCTGTGATCGTGCTCCGCGTGACCCGGGACAGCTCGGCAATTTTTTCGGTTCAAGGTTTCATCAATGATTTCGTCAATTTCATCGAGCGATCGCCTGCAAAGCAAAGGGGATTCTGGGAGAAGGTCGTTCGGATGAAGCCGATGGTCTTCGGCGATATCGCTCACGTTCTTGTGCTCTACGAAGCACACATCCCCGGCTCACCGAGACCGCCGCAGAAGGGTGTGGACAGCTTTCAGCTCATTAAGAGAAGCGGCCGCTGGTGGATCGCTGCGGTGACAAATGAGATCCCCACACGAGACAGGCCGGTGCCGAAGGAATTGCAGGATTGAGCGTGAACCAGGAATTGTGATATACCTGCGAGAGACAAACAGCGGTTCACCAACATATGGCATGTGGGAGATGATATGGATAAGCGAAGGTTCACGGCTCTCGGTCTCCTGATCGCTTCTGTCATCGCGTTGGGTATTTCCTGCTGCAAGAACAAATCACTTTCGACCGATGATGAGTCACTCGGGAGTCTTTCAAGAGACACACTGAAGACTCTGCAGAGTCTCGAGAAGGTCAATGACTATCCCCTTTTCGTCATGACCTACTATGGTGACTATGGATTTCGCAGGCTTCTGAAAACAGATCGATCCCGCAATCCGGTGAGAGGTGAGGCGCGGAGTCCGGTCGAGGCGCCAAGCTGGCAATGCACGTGTTTCGCGGGCTTCGGCGACGGCAGCGCTCCTGTGTTCGGAAGGAATTTCGACTGGCGCCACCGAGCCTGCCTTCTGCTTCTCACCGATCCGCCAGACGGATACGCATCTGTTTCCATGGTGGATATCTACTATTGCGGCTATGGGTCGAATCCGGACCTGGCATCACTAGAATCGAGGATGGATCTTCTCAGGGCTCCCTTCCTGCCGTTTGACGGCATGAACGAGAAGGGTGTGGCCATCGGCATCATGGCGGTTCCGTACGTCGAACTTCCCTATGACCCCGGGAAGAGAACGCTGAATGATTTAGCGGTCATCAGGCTCGTTCTCGATTATGCCGAAAGCACGGAACACGCAGTTTCCTTGATCAGGAACTACAATATCCGAATGGATGAAGTCCCTCTTCACTATTTCATTGCTGATCGATCCGGAAAATCCGCCGTTCTCGAGTTTGTGAGCAGCGAGATGAAAGTACTGTACAACAACCTCCCGTATCAAGTTTCGACCAATTTCATTCTCAGCAACTACGCGCCGCATCTGACGGGCAGGTGCTGGCGCTACGATCTTGTGTCTGATGTCCTTCAGAACAGTGGGGGAAGCATCTCGATGTCCGGCGCGAGGGACCTACTCCGTAACGTCTCCCAAGGGAACACGATGTGGTCGGCTGTCTACAACTTGAAATCGGGAGATGTTCAGATCGTACCAGGCAGAAGATTTGCATCGGTGTATAGCACAAAGCTCACACCGAGCAATTAGAAAAAATGAGACGGTGGGGGTACGAAGGGCTGTCCTCACATTCGCCAGTGGTGGAGTACACCTACTACCCAGAGGCATAGCTGGTCAACTCTACCTGAGAGGGGCGTAGGAGTATTCAGCACGGGGCTGGGGAAATCAGTACATTGTAGTGCTGCCGGGCGTGGACATGGTGGTGGTTTTCACCGGAGGAGCATACTACCAATCGGTGCGAGATACTCGCCTGCAGTAATATTCTCTCATCGAGAACTACATCCTTCCGTCGCTGCCCTGATGTGTTGATCGTGCAGAGTACCTAAAAAGCCACTCACCTTCGAAAGGAGCGTTCTCATGTCTCCAACAAGGAACAATCTCGCTCTGCTGACCGTAGTTTTTCTGGTGTCCTTCGTCCGTCTTCAAGCGCAGGAGGTCCAACGGCCGGTCGTACTTCAGGAAATGACATGGACTGATGTACGAGATTACCTGAAAACGAACGATATGGTGATCATTCCGATCGGCTCAACAGAACAACACGGACCGCATCTTCCGCTCGGGACCGACTTCTACGAAGCATTCGGCGTCAGCAAAATGATCTCTGCGCGAACAGGTGTTGTCGTCGCTCCGGTTGTGCTGACTGGGTATAGCGTGTATCACTCGGGCTTTGCAGGTTCGCTGAGTTTGAAACCGGAGACGCTTGAGCAAGTGCTGTTCGAGACTGCCGAAATGCTGATGAAGTACGGATTCCGTCGCTTCATGTTCTTCAATTACCATGGCGGAAACGCGCTCACTGAAAGGAACGTCATTCACCGCATCAATCACACGACGGAAGCCGTCGCCGTGCCAGTCGGGATAGGAGCGCCCTTCCAGGGGGGTGTTGATCGAGTCCCCGGTGTCGACTTCGACGAGCATGCTGGTGTCAGTGAGACCTCCTTGATGCTATATCTGGAACCGAATCTCGTGAAAATGGAGCGGGCAGAGAAGCCTGTCCTCAACTTTTCTCCGAAGCTGCTGGAGATCCAGGAACTCGCGGCGAAGAATCGCGCTCTCGGGGCGCTGCTCGGTGCATACCTTGCAGTCCCGAAGGAGACCAGGAAGGGTGGAGCGAGTGATGAGATTTCAAGCAACGGGATCTGGTCCACCGGGGATCCGAAGACCGCCAACCGAGAGCTGGGGGAGAGCTTCGCGAGCAAGTACGCCGAGAACGCAGTGAAGTTTATTGAAGCGTGGAAGAAGGTGAAGAGGTAGTACGCAGGTGTCCATGAGCTAGGGCGTGATCACCGTACGCACGTTGTCGCCAAATTGTTCGAGTTCATCGAGCACTGCGTTAATTGCGTCGGCCTCTAAGGGCACTGCATCGGTGACGATCTCTGAAAGATCAAGCTTCTTCTGACGTGCGAGATCAAGCAACTGCGGCAGCTCCGAGAGCAAGTGATCTGACGAACCGATGATCTCGGCCTCCTTGCCGAGGATTTCTGCGTACGGGTACACCTCGAACGATTTGTCGGTTAGTCCCACCATAACAGCCCGGCCGAGGTTTGCCAGTGAAAGCACGGCCTGTCGCGCCGTCTGTGGAAGCCCTACGAGCTCAAGCGCCACATCGACGCCTTTCCCTTGACTCAATTGCCTGATTGCTGAAACGGGATCTATCTTGGCCGCGTCCAGCGGTATCGCGCCAAACCTCTCCGCCAGCTCGAGTTTCTTCCGGTTGATATCAACAGCGTAGATCCGAGAGGCGCCAAATGCCTTCGCTAGTTGAATGGCCGACATACCGAGGCCGCCAGCTCCGAAGATCGCTACTGTCTCTCCCTCTGTTAACCGGCCTTTTCGTAGGGCATGGAAGCTCGTCGACGAGGAGCACATGAGCACTGCGCCATGCTCGAAGGAAATCTCATCCGGCAACGGAACGATGCTTCGCGCGGGCATGAGAAGCTCTTCAGCGTAGCCGCCATCCCGATGTTTCCCGATCATCTGACCAGAAGGACAGAATTGCTCGTTGCCCCGGCTGCAATACTTGCAGTCCCCGCACGTCACAAGATAGTGTACGCATACTCTATCGCCAACACGGAGGCTCCTGACGCGTGAGCCAACCTGTTCCACCACTCCGGCAACCTCGTGTCCAAGGGTGATTGGCAACGGACCGGCAGGCGAAACCCCGGCCCGATAATGCGCATCCGAATGGCAGACCCCGGCCGCTTTGACTCGCACAAGAACGTCGCTCTGACCGACGGACGGAACGCGAATCTCCTGCGTCTGCAAAAGCCTTCCCTCCGCAACAAGACGGACCGCTTTCATATCATCTTTTCAATCGCAACAGTGTTGTTGATTCGAGCCTCACTCGCCGGCACCAGAGAAGCTATCAAGGAGAATCAGCCTCGGATAGCCCACCGAACAATGTTCGCCAGCTTCGGTGGTGTCCCTTGCATGAGAATGGCGACTCGGAAGATCCGTCCAGCCGCCCAGACGAAGAACAGCGTGAATAGGAGCACGCCGAGAAGTCCAGCAAAGGGCTGCCACGCGGGCACACCGCCCGGTGTGCAGAGCCTGAGCACCATAAGCAAGGGCGTAAAAGGGGGAACGAGAGACATCCACGTGGCGAAGCTACCCAATGGCTCCTTGACCACCGGGAAATAAATGAACATGGGAAAGAGTGCCGGAAGTATCGTGGGAAACGAGAGCGATTGGGCATCTTTGGCTTCGTTGCACGTCGACCCGAGGGCGGCAGACCAAGCTCCAAACATGATGATCGCGAGAAGCATATAGGCGAAAAACCATGGGAGCACATGCAGGGGAACATAGTCCTCGTACCCCATGACCTGCAACGCGATAATCCCACCGACGAAATAGACTGCAGAACTAGTGAGCGAAACGGCAATGCCGCCGACCAATTTTGCCGCCATGAATTCGAAGGGCTTGATCGATCCAAGCAGCACTTCAGCGATACGCTGTGTTTTTTCCTCCATCACAGAATGTAACATCCCGGGGACGCTCATCATGATCATCAAGAGCATCAGCATCATGATGACGATCGGTATCAAGATCGCCTCGAGCGGGCTGGCCCTTTTTCCTTCTGCAATCGCTCCTGTCGACTCGTCGAGTGAGACGAGGCCCAACCCGTCCACGCTGACCCAAAAGAACAAATCCTTCACATCGGACTCCTTCACGCCGGCATCGGCAAGTCGAACCTGGCGGAGGCGGTTGTTAATGGCCCACGCAGCCCACCCCCGCAGATCGTCCATCGCTGCGTTCTTTGCATAGTAGGAAATCTGGAAGGCCTCAGGATCTTTGCCCGGATGCACGACCTGCGGGCCGATTTCGATGAAGCCGTGCAGTTCGCCGCTACGCACTCGATCAGAGAGTTCGAGGCGTTGACCTTTGGGGTCATTCGTGCTTGGCTTCACTTCTTCAAAGAAATGTGCAGGCCTGATCTTCTTTCCGCTCTCCTTGTCAAGAATCTCGTTGGCATTGCGAAACTCAGCGGCGCTCACGAGAGCTCTTGTCACAAGCCCTGAGCGGTCGACTACTGCAACGCGCTTATCGGTGGTGTCAACCCGGTCCTTGAGCAGTAAGAAAGCGATGAGACCGCCGCCCATCACCAGCGGTGCCAACAGAAGGCCGATGATGAAGCCTTTGGTTTTGACCGCTGCCTTGTACTCGCGTAGAGCGAATCTCAGAATCTTACGCACGTTCCACCTCCTTGGCCTGCGGCCCGGCGATCCTGACGAAGATGTCGTGGAGCGACGGTTTCACAATTTCAAAACTTCGGACGTATGTGCGCTTCAGGATTTCCTGGAGGATCTTCTGGGAGTTGCCCTCCGGCGCCAAACGGAGCTCCTGCACCTGTCCGAAGTCGTTGACTCGCTCGATACCCTCGAGGTTCTGGAGCGCACTCATCCCGTCCCCGGTTTTCACACGAACGGTATCGGTTCCGTATTTGTCCTGAATCTCAGCCAATGTTCCATCCAGGACTTTCACCCCCTTGAAGATCATGAAGATGTAGTCGCACATCTTCTCAGCCATGCTCATATCGTGGGTGCTGAAAATGACCGTTGTCCCCTGTGCCTGGAGTTCCAGTATAGCATCTTTGATGACGTCCGTGTTGACCGGGTCGAGTCCTGTGAAAGGCTCATCGAGCAAGACGAGCTCCGGCTGTGAAACGACGGTTGCGATAAACTGGACCTTCTGGGACATTCCTTTGCTCAGAGTTTCGACTTTCTTGTTTGCCCAGTCGGCGAGATCGAGCCGCTCCAGCCATCGATCGACCTTCGCCCCGATGCCATCCCCGTTCTTGAGGCCGCCGAAGAATTCCAGCACTTCCCGCACTTTCATGCGCTTGTACAAGCCGCGTTCTTCGGGCATGTAGCCGATCCTGTCACAGCTGGCCGGCCTCAGCGGTTCACCGAAAATCGTGATTTCGCCGCTGTCCGGATAGAGTATGTTCATAATCATCCGGAGCGTCGTGGTCTTTCCGGATCCATTGGGACCGATGAAGCCGTAGACGCTCCCCTGAGGCACGGTGAGGGAAAGACCCTCGACGGCAACATGTTTGCCGAACGTTTTGGTGACATTTTGGAGTTCAATCGTGGGCATAATACAATCCGTGGTTGATGGAGTCTAGATCATCAAGATGTGGTGGTGTGCCAATCATACATTTCGATCGCTAGTGGACAAACTCGCTAATCAGCCGGATCCCCCAGTAGACAATCCACACGATGAGAAACATGGCGATGACATCTCTTGCAGGTTTTGCATTCGTCGCGAGCCGTATCCTTTTTCCCGTGGCTGCTTCTACGGACCACAGGACGGATGCCAGGAGTATTCCCGTAAGCACGAGAGGTCCCATCAAATGGTATCGCAGAGATACGACCAACTCTCCGTGAGACGCGGCGTGGAGCGAACGGGTTAATCCGCACGTCGGACAGCTGTGGCCTGTGAGATCGCGAAAAGCGCAGGACAAGTACGGGATATTCTCTGGAGCCAATAGGAACAGTGCCCACACTCCAAGTAGCAATCCTGCGGCTGCTAGAGCTTTTACGGTGCGATCGCCGCGTGATAGGGCGTTATTCCACGTTACTTGCATTTCTGCCTCGCCGTTCAGGTCTGCTTTGTTTCCGTGACTATCTGGCTGGTCTCAGGCCTGGGAAAAATGTGATACTCAGGTCCAAACTGCTCAAGGAATTCGACGCTGAATGCCCGCAGAGTATACGAAATGGGCAACAGGACCACGGCGTTGACGTACGGGATAATTAGAAGAACAAAGCCGATGCAGCACGTGAGAAAACCCACGATGACGATTCCAACAAAGATGAGAATGCTCAGAAAGAGAATCAAGAATCCGTATCCAACGAAATAGAGAAAGTGCGACGAAAACAGATTGAGAAACATTCGCAACGCTTTCAGCGTGGTGATCCTGTATTTATACATGATTGGGACAACAAAGTCGTACAGGAGAAGCTCGACGTAGCTCGCCAGGATCACGATGGCAAGCAGCCCGAGGATCATCAGGACGGCGGGCACGATGAGGACAGCCGTGTCTACACTGCTTTCGTACAGGCTGTAGAGACTTGAGAAACAGACGACCAGGTACAGAATCACAATCGCTAAGACAAGGAGCCCGTAACAGAAGCTCCAGACAAACAGCGAGTTTCCTTCGGTCCGGTACTTGTGCCATGGATTGGCAACCTGTGCGCGTTCGTGAACCACGTTGTCCAGAAACATGAACTTGCCTCTGGAGCTCAACCAGGTGAAAAGGAGCGCCAGCAGGAAGACCACGAAGATGCCAAAGGCGATGACCATGAACCATATGGGATTATCGAGAAGCCAGTACCATGCTCTCTCGGGGAAGTAGATGATGTCCCCCCAGCCGCATCTTCCTCTCCCTCTTGCTCCGGAACCACCGACTCCATGGCAATCAGTTAATCCGGCGAGAAACGCCGTGAATCCGACAACAAGCTATTTCTTCAAATCGAAGGGTT
>Ga0194112_10006040_pt1 | contig 16143 bp, 10 predicted proteins | sample TA2MahC400mmetaG_FD_146191 | JGI IMG/M metagenome (GOLD analysis project Ga0194112, IMG submission 146191) | Freshwater microbial communities from Lake Tanganyika, Tanzania - TA2015016 Mahale Deep Cast 400m | ecosystem: Environmental > Aquatic > Freshwater > Lake | place: Tanzania: Lake... | reverse complement strand
ATGACCATTGCACCTCTCTGTTCGCAATCCAGTGCCTCGAACTGCACATTCCTGAAAGCGAAGGGATTGGTTGTCCGACTCTTCATCGAAGCCTCGGTATCTTGCTTCTCCTTTCTTAAGGCCTCGACAGCTTGCCGGGCGTCCTCCACGCGATCGAAGAGGGCCAGGCATCTCTTCCGAAGCCGGCTGCTGGTCACGGACACCTCCTCAGCAACCCAGGAAGGTTTGGCTCCAGCCAAGTCTGTGCCACGCCCCTTACGTATCTCAACAGATACCGGGGAGGAGGACACGCGGGCAAGGAGTTCCCTGAAACCCTGGCTTCCAGCCACGGTCTTGTCCGCTGGAAACCTGCCAAGGAGCATGTCCCTCACAGTTGCCTCAGGGCCGGAGTAGATACGACCTTCCCTCATGCCGAGGCTCTCCCCGGTTGCCCCCCCGCTGAACCACAGTCTCGCGCCGCCGGCTAGGTCCTGGCTCGACTCATGGGCCTTCTGCCGCAGGAGCTTCATCAGCTCCGACTGATCGGCGGGACACTGTGCGACCACTCTGCCCCCATCGGTTTCCACAGTAGCCACGACACCCTGCTTGCCAAAGGGGTTCAAGCTAACGCACTTGTAGTAACGAGGGGGGACCTCATCCCCAAGCTCCCTCATGGCATCAACGTCAACGAACTCGAACTCGTCGCCCGCGGGCAGCTCGGCGGCCAGGCTGGCTGGCGATGCGCCGCCGCCCCCGGCCAGGAACAGAAACGCCGCGACACCGCCGGCAACCGCCACGGCGGCCAGCGCCACAAAGAGCACCACCTTGCCGCCCCGACCCCCGGCCGGGCGCGGCATCATCATGGGCGGGCCCATCGGCGGCGCCCCATAGGGAGCCATGGGCGGGGCCTGTGGCCCGGCCATCGGCGGCTGCTGGTACGATGGACGCTGCGGTGGCGCCTGATACGATGGCAGCGGCGCCATCGGTGGCGTAGGACGGGGCGGCGCCATCGGCGGCGCCGGACGCGGCGGGGGCGGAACCGGGGCCGGCGCCGCAAAGAGCTGCGGCATCGCCTGGCCGGCCGGCACATAGGTGCGCCCGTCGCCGCACAGCGGCGTGTCGGGCCGCACCGTGCCCGCCCGCACCATCGCGGCAACCTGGTCCGCCGTGAACGGCCCCTGCACCTGCCCGTTGATGTACGCATACCAGTAGGAAGGGTAGGACATGACTGGCGCTCTCCTATCCAAGGGGTTTCGGGCATCCTGGGCGGGTTGTTCCGCGACATGGCCCACTTGCATTGCAGCCGCCCGGCGGATTATAGGCGTGTCCGGCCGACTTGTCAAGAGCACGACTTCCGGTAACACTTCAGCCGAGTGAAGTGGAGGTTTGGAGTGCGGCCTTTAGGCCGTATCCTGCGCCCCAGATACGGGCTAAAGCCCGCACTCCGAACTCGGCGCGCCATCCGAGGGCGACGGTTGGCTCTCCACTTCATTCGGCTGAAGTGTTACGACTTCCGGTATTGGCGCAGGCCCCCTGAGGCATCTTCTCGTGCCCGTCGTCGTCCTCGTCGTCGTCGATTCTCTTGGCTTCCCCCTCCTCCACCCTCGACGACGAGGACGACGACGACAACGACGACGAGCGTCAATTGTGGCGAACGCCAATATTGAGAGTCATGCCGGCTTGTCAAGGGTGCAGTAACGGATTTGCACGCCGAAGCGGGCGTTCCTGTTTGTAGTTCGGCCTTCAGGCGGTCTTCAGGGCTGCCAGGGCCGACAGAGGAACCGCGTAAACGCCGAACTACGAACGACGGCAGGCGGCGCACAAATCCGTTACTGCACCCGCTTGTCAACCCTCGCTTGAAATCGGGCCACGAATGCGCTATAATTAGTTTCTGTTGCGGAAAGCCAAGACTGCCTGAAGGCAGGGCTCCAAACAAGGAACGAACGCGTTCGGAGTCCTGGCTTCAGCCAGTCTTTGGCTTCCGAGCGCGGCGCGAGTTCGGCGAATTCGGCTTTCCGCAACAGAAACTAGTTACATGTGCTCCATTGCGCGGGGGACCCCCGAGCCGCTCAGGTGCCCCCTCCCCACCATGATGGCTCGCCCCCGCGCGTGGAGCATCCCCAATCGGGCCGCCGCGCCTTCCTTGCCGCACTTCGGATGGGAACGCCTGTGACGTCGGGACTGCTTGCGCTCCTGGTGTGCGGCGCGACGGCAGAGGCCGGGCAGTGGAGGGTCGAGAGCGACGGCGGGCGGGAGGACCTGGTGCGTCAGGTGGCCGAAGCGTTGCCGCGCGCGCAGCAGGAGTTGGAGGAGAAGCTGGGCCTGGCACTGCGGGGGCACGCCCTGGCGGTGCTCTGCTGCTCGACGGAGAGCTTTCGCCGCGCAACGCCCGGCATTGACCACCGCCACACGCTGGGCGTGGCCATGCCCGCCGACAAGGTGATCTACCTGAACTGCGTGGGGATCGAGCGAGGGTCGCTCCTGGAACCCGTCAGCATCACGGTGCGCCACGAGGTGAGCCACCTCATCGTCGGCGAGGTGATGCGGCGCGGCTATCGGCGGGTGCCGCTCTGGTTCGACGAGGGTGTGGCGGTCTGGACCTCGGGGAAGCTGCCCTTCTACGACAGGAGCGACTACCAGCGTGCCGTGGCCGCGGGCACGCTCTACCCGCTCGCCGAGCTGACCGACCAGTTCCCCCTCGGCCCCACGGAGCGGGGCATCGCTTACGAGCAGAGCGAGAGCGCCATCCGCTTCCTCGTGGAATCCCGCGGCGAGGAGGCGATTCGGACCATCCTTCAGGCCGCGGGACGCGGCGTCGAGTTCCCCGCCGCGTTCCAGCAGGCCGTGGGGATGGACCTCGCGGCCTTCGAGCGGGAGTGGCTCAAGGCCATTCGTCCCAGCGTGCCGTGGCTGAGCTGGCTCCTCCACACCGTGTCGCTCTTCGGGCTGATGAGCCTGCTGGCGCTCTACTCGTTCTGGGTCTACCGGCGGCGCCGGCGGCGCAAGTACCAGGAGTGGGAGGCGGCGGAGCGGGCCGAGATGGGCGGGGGGAACCCATGGCTGTGAGTCACCCCCGTCTCACTTGGCGGGTGCGCGCGCGGCTGATGTGGGGGAAGGCGCGGCGCTTCGGCCTGGGGCTGTTCCGCCGGGGCTACGTTCGGCGCAGCGCCGCTCGGCGCGAGGGCGAGTGCCGGCGCTGCGGCGCCTGCTGCAAACTCGGCTACCGATGCCAGTTCCTGCGCGACGTGGGCGACCTCACGGAGTGCCGCTTCCACCGCCTCCGCCCCCACAACTGCCGCCTGTTCCCGATAGACGAACGCGACCTGGCGGACCGCGACGCCGTGGCCCCCGACGTGCCCTGTGGCTACCGTTTCAACGGGCCCGAGTGAAGGACGTGTTGCCCAAACCCCATTCAGGGGATCGAGCCCGTTCGGAGTCCCGCCTTTAGGCGGATTGGGAGAGGAGAAGACCGCCTGAAGGCGGGACTCCCAACGGCTTCACCATTTGGGCAACACGCCCCAGAGATCTGACACCAGCCCACCAGAGGACAGCAATCCGTGGCCTTGAAGACGGCGAAGTTGAGCGTGTGGCAGCGCCTGAGGCTCCTGTGGGGCCGGCCGCGCCGCCTGTTCATGAACATCTTCCGGCCCGGCGTCGTGCGGGCCAGCCTGGCGCGGCGGCGCGGGGAGTGCCGCCGCTGCGGCGCCTGCTGCCAACTGGGCCTCAAGTGCCGCCACCTGAAATATGGGGCGGACGGCCTCTCCGAGTGCGTCCGCTACCAGAAGTGGCGTTCGTCGAACTGCCGGAACTTCCCGATGTCCGAGCGCGACCTCGCCGAGCGCGACCTCGTCGCGCCCGACACCCCGTGCGGCTTCCACTTCGAGCCCCGCGGGCCCAAGGCGTAGGGTGCCCTGTTGAAGAAGGACTGCCGTATAGCTGCGGGTGTTGCTTGGGCGCTGCTGTGTCTCGCCGCCTCTCCCGCCTTGTTCCAGGCAGGCGAGGTGGCCTGGCCGATGCCCGACTGGGCGAAGGCCACGCCGGGCGAGATGGGCATGGACGAGGCGAAGCTCGGCCGTGCCCGCGACTACGCGCTGGAGGGCGACGGCTCGGGCATGGTCATCCGCCACGGCCGCCTCGTCCTCCACTGGGGCGACCTGCGCCTGCGCTATGACCTGAAGTCCACCACGAAGTCCTTCGGCGCCGCCGCACTCGGCCTCGCGCTCAAGGACGGCAAGGTAAAGTCCCTCGACGACAAGGCCCGTCTCTACCACCCCACCCTGGGCGAGGGCAAGGACGCCAACGCTCAGCCCGGCTGGCTCGACAAGGTCACGCTCCGCCACCTCCTCACCCAGACCGCCGGCTTCGAGAAGCCCGGCGGCACGTGCCGGATGCTCTTCGAGCCGGGCACGAAGTGGGCCTACAGCGACAGCGGCCCCAACTGGCTCGCAGAGTGCCTCACGCTCGCCTACCTGCGGGACCTCAACGCGGTGATGTTCGAGCGCGTCTTCACCCCCATGGGCATCAAGCCGGCCGACCTGACGTGGCGCCACAATGCCTACCGGCTGCGGGAGATCAACGGCATCATGCGGCGTGAGTTCGGCGCGGGCATCTCCGCCAACGTGGATGCCATGGCCCGGTTCGGCTACTTGTTTCTCCGGCGCGGCCGATGGCAGGACCAGCAGCTCCTTCCCGAGGACTACGTGGCGGCCTGCGGCAGGTTGCCCGATGCGTTGCGTGGCGTGCCCACCGTGGAGCCGGGCCTATACGGCAAAGCGTCGAGCCACTACGGCTACCTGTGGTGGAACAACGCCGACGGGACGCTCGGGGACGTGCCGCGCGACGCCTACTGGTCGTGGGGCTTATACGATAGCCTCATCGTTGTCATCCCCAGTCTCGACCTCGTAGTGGCGCGCGCGGGCAAGTCGCTCAAGCCCACCCCCGAGCACTATGCCAAGCTCATCCCCTTCCTCGGGCCCATCGCCCAGTCGGTGAGGGAGAAGTAGCAGACCAGAGTTGCCCCCAGCCGCGGCACATCGGTTGCGGGCAGGCCCATGCTGCGGCTAGATAGCTCGCCACGATTCCCGGTCGTTCGCTCACCAAACCCCACTGGGCCTCTTGTAGCGGCAGGCGTCCCGCTTGCCCGCCAGAGCACTTCCCGCCGCTGTCCACAAGCGGGACGCTTGTGGCTACAACGACCGGGAATCGTAGCGAGCTATCTAAATGGCTTTCAGCGATTCGGCGTCGTACCGCATGACATCAAGACCGCCTGAAGGCGGGACTCCGAACGAAGATGCGGCTGTTGGGAGTCCCGCCTTTAGGCGGTCTTCCGGAGCAATGCTCCGAATCGCTGAAAGCTATCTAGGCTTGGCAAGACAGAGCACTCGCCCGTCTGTTGTGGCGATGTAGAGGCGGCCGTGCGCCGCCGCCATGCCGTCGAAGACTGGCACGCCGTCGAGCTTCAGCTCGGCCTTCTTGGCGCCGTCGGCGGCTGAGGCTGCCCAGAGCGTGGCGCCTTCGGCGCCCACGGGGCCGTAGGGGCCGCGCGAGCGGATATGGGCGCGGGCCTTCTCCACACTCGCGGCGTCGCGGCCGAGGCCGTGGACGAGGTAGCCATCGTTCGCACGCAGCGCGGCGGTGAGCGAGCCATCGCCGCAGCCGAGGTGGACGACGAGGCCGCCTCGCACCCCCGCGCCCGCCAGAATCTCCTTTGCCTGGTCCCCCTCGCCCGCCCGGGCGGAGCTCAGGGCCACCAGGCCCAACACTGACAGGCCGGCCGCGAGGCCGACCCGGAGCCGTTTCGTCGCGTTGTGCATGGAGCGCTCCCTTCTCACTTGCCCTCGATGGTGACGGGGCCGAACTCCGAAGCCACGCTGTGGATGCAGTAGCCGACATAGGCGATGGATTTCAGTGGCCGGTCGAGCACGGCCTCAACCGTCTGGCCGAGCACAGTCACCGTGACCTTCTTCGTCTCGAGGTCCACGGTCGCGGAGAGCTCGAGCACCTGGTGGACCTTCGGCTCGATGGCCCCAGTGGTGATCTTGCCGGTCAGGAGTGGCCCCTGGACAATGGAGGCCGCCTTCCCCTTGCTGCGGAGGCCGCACTTGACGAGGTTCTCGTCCTCTGGCCCATCGCCGAAGGCTAGGAAGGCGTTGGCCGGGGGCAGCGGCGTGTTGTCGTTGGGGAGCATGCGCAGTCGGAGGCGGAACGTCGCCTGCTTAGCGAGTGAGGCGGGGAGCTTGCGGAGTGCGAAGCCGACCGCTCCCGAGGGCGTCTGGAGGCGATGGCCCAGCTCGCATGCGGTGATCCGCACTTTCGCGAGGTGCTGGAAGTCGGGGTGGCTCGTTGTCTCGTCCACTTTGACGGGAGGGGTGACAGGAGCGGCGGGCCGGTGGGCCGGGGTGTCCGTGAGTTCCGCACCGGCGGTCGCGGCCAAGGCCTGGCCATCGCCGGCGAAGCAAAGCACCTTGCCGTCGAGCGTGGAGAGGAAGAGCCGTCCGTTGGCGGCCGCCATGCCGTCGAAGACGGGGGCGGAGTCGAGGCGATACGCCGCGAGCTTCTTGCCGTCGGGGGCCGACACTGCGAGGAGGAGCGCCCCTCGGGCCCCGTCCATCGCTGCCGCTTGTTCGGCGAGCTTGGCCTGGGTGGCCGCGGAGCCCAGGGTCCGTGCCCCGTCGTCCTCATCCACAACGTCAGGCGGGCCTGCGACGAAGAGCGTGCTGCCGGCGAGGACCATGGCCCGCACAACCAACGGAGCCTCCTTCGACCATTCGCACACGAAGCGCGTGAGCGGGGGCCGCGCGGGGCCTTTGCCTTTCGCGGCAGGTGGGGCAGGCTTGCCGTCCGGGCGCGCGGGGTCAATCACCTTGGCGCCCTTGGGTGCCGCGAAAAGGTGGTACTCCATTGGCGTCGTGTGGGCGAAATACTGCCATCTCCGCCCGTAGCCGTAGATGGTGGACTCGCCGACGGCGAGGATGCGGCCGGCCGGGACGAGTCGCCCGGCCATGAAGAAGTCGTGGTAGCCGCCCCCGAAGGCGCGCCCGAACACCCAGTACGAGCGGTGCCACCAGGCGTCGTCGAGGAAGCCCGTGGGCGAGAACAGATGCACGTCGTCCCCCTGCTGCTCGGAGTAGGGGATGTGCTTGATGTAGCGGCGCTGGCCGTCGAGGCCAAAGGCGAGCGAGCGCATGTACACGTTCCGCCCGTCGCACGACAACACGTCGGGCAGCGCCACAGGAAGGTTGGGCCACTTGAGGTCCGTCTGGAGGTTCTTCCCCGTGGCCGGGTGGCGGTCGTCGAGGTCGGTTTCGGAGAGGCAGGCGCCTGTCCGGGGGTCCAGGCGCAGCATCCGCAGGCCGCCGTCGAGGAACATCGAGCGCCCGGCGACGCAGTAAAGGGTGTCGTTGTGGACGAGGACGCTTCCGTGGACTGGCCAGACGCTCTCGACCTGGTCACAGGCGGTCATGCGGCGGTCGTCGGGCGCGGCGCGGAAGCGCCAGGCGAGCTGCCCGTCGGCGGCGCGGAGGCAGTAGACGTGGCCGTCGGCCGAGCCGAAGACCACGTGGCCCTGCCACACGGTGGGCGGCGAGTCCACCCGCCCGCCCGCCGTGTAGCTCCAGAGGGACTTGCCCGATGCGGCGTCGAGGGCGTGCACCGTATGGGCGTCCACGGAAGCGACCACGGCCTTGCCGTCGGCCGCGACCACGCTGCTGAGCCTTCCGCCCAGCTCGGCTTGCCAGGCGGCCTTCAGCTCGGCAGGCACGGCGGACGGCGTAGCGCCGCTCCGGGCGGGGTCGTGCCGATACGTCGGCCAGTCTTCGCCATTTCGGATTTCGGATTTCGGGTTTCGGATTTCAGAAAAGGCAGGGCCACGCTGAAGGCGCTCGGCGGAAGGGGCGGCGGCGCTGCGGCGGGCAGCGAGGGCGTTGAAGCCGTTGAGCTTCGCCTCGATGTAGCAGGCGCAGTCGTGGGGCGGCGTGTAGAGGAGCCCGTTGCAGGGCATAAGCCCGTAGAGGCAGGCGCCGCGGACCCAGTGGTGTGCGATCCAGTGCTTCGCCGCCACGTCCACGAATTCCACCCCTGTCCGCCCGGCGATGTAGTAGCGGTCGGTCGCCTTCGCGCGGTGGCAGCGGTGGTGGGGCATGTGGGGCCAGTCGTCGGCCGGGAACTCCGCCCTCACCTCGCCAGTGCGCGGGTCGCGTCCCGTCACGATGCCGGTGTGCCGCGGCACCGTGATGTCGCCCGACCACACGAGGCCGGCGAAGACCAACACGTCCTCGGGCGATTGGTATCCCGAGCGCGGGTGGTCGGCCGACCAGAGGATGCGGCCGTCCTTCGCCGACACCGCGGTCAGCTTATCCCTCGCGCCCTGGTGGGGCGTGTAGTTCTCCCCGCCCGCGAAGAGCACGACATCCTCGTAGAGCACGAGGGTGGGCGCGAAGTGGACGGGGATGGCCTTCAGGCGTGTGATGGGCGGGGAGGCCCAGAGCTCGCGGCCATCGCGGCGGTCGAGAGCGGCGATCTTCTCGCCGTCGTGGTAGCACACCCGCTGGGAGTCGGCCGCCAGGGTGAGCGGCACGACGCGCGCGGCTTTCTTCCACAGCGCCTTGCCCGTCGCGGCCTCGATGGCCAGGACGGCCCGCTGGGCCTCATCCCAGGAGCGGCGCGCCGCATCGGCCCGGACCTCTGCCACGGAGCCGTGGGCTGGCCCCGGCTTGCCCGCCTCGTTGATGAGGAGGAACAGCACGCCGTCGGAGTGGATGACCTCCTCGGTCGCCTGGGAGCCGTCGAAGGTGCGGAGGGTCTCGCCCGTCGCGGCGTCGAGCGCGCTCAGGGGGGCGTGGAGCCCGAGCGTGGCGTACACGCGGTCGCCCGCGGCCACGAGGCGTCGGGGCAGTTGCGCCGGGCCGCTCTTGAGCGGCCAGAGATGCGTGTGCCACTCCGCGATGGGCCGCTTCCACAGCAGCTTGCCGTTGAAGGCGTCCCGGGCGATGAGCGACCAGCGTCCCGGCAACATGATCGATGCCGTCGAGCCCTCGTCGAAGATGCAGAAGATACGGCCGCTGGCCGACACCATGGCGCTCGTGCTGGCCATGTGGTCGTGGTGCCGCGACCAGGCGGGAGCGCCTAACCATTGATAGTGCCGAGGTGGGCCGACCACCGTGTCGTGCGCAACCGCGTTGTTGCTTGCGTCGTGCAGGTAGTGCGTCCACTCGTCAATCTCCTTTGGCCACGGCTTCAGCGTCTTCTTCTCCCCGATGAGCGCCACGCCGCCGGGCGCAAGCACGCGCAGGATCTCTCCACTCGACACTTGCCCCTCGCCACCCGCCACCACTAGGTTCACCAGGTTGTCCACGTACGGCAACTGCTTCCCCGTCCACAGCTCTGCTGCGACGGGGCCATAGAGGCCAAGGGAGCGGATGTGGGCTCGGGCCTTCTCGACATTGGCGGGATCGGTGTCCAGGCCGTGGACGAGGTAGCGGTCATTCACCCGCAGGGCTGCCGTGAGCGCGCCGTCGCCGCAGCCGAGATGGACAATGAGGCCGCCACGGACGCCGCTGGCCGCGAGCATCTGCTTCGCCAGGGCCTCTTCCCCGGCCGCGCCCGCGCCGTGAGCCACCGCCCACGCGACAAGACCCAGCACGACGCCGCCCCAGGGACCCCGAAGAACCGCATGCCCGGATACCTGTCTCACGTTGCGTCTCCTCAGCCTGCGCGTGCATCTTGCTGCCAGACGACGGCCTGAAGCGAGTGTAGCAAGCTCGGCCAGAGCTGTCCAACGCGCCTCCGTGCGTCGGGGCAGAAAAGGGGACATTCTCCTTCGGCTTTCGACTTCGATGGCTACCTCGACTGGATGGCGAAACTCGACCACAACTTCATCCGGCTGTGGGCCTGGGAGCTGACGACGTGGGACGCTCGCGAGGGCCGCGTGGCGTGGTTCCACCCAAAGGTCCACCGCGCCGCGCCGCAGCCGTGGCCCCGCACGGGGCCAGGGGAGGCGCTCGACGGCAAGGTGACGGTGGACCTATCGGCAGCAAAGGGCGACGCGGTGGCCTACATTGCCCCCGCCACTTGAACTCCGCACGGGAATGGCGGTATAATTCGAGGTAGCCGTAGGCAATGCCCCATACTGAGTGCGCAGCCACCGAATGAAGATTACACTGCTCCCCGCCGTGGTTCTCATCGCGGCCGTCGGCAGCCAAGGGGCGCAGCCGCGGGGCGCCAACCCCTTCGAGACCGACGCAAGGCAGCCTTCCAGCAATCCGATTGACACCCACGTGTCGGCGCTGCTGCGCGAGCGCGGCATCGAGCCGGCGCGGCTCTGCTCCGACGCCGTGTTTCTCCGGCGCGTGTACCTCGATGTCATCGGCACGCTGCCCGAGCCGAGCGAGGTGCGCGCGTTCCTGAAGGACACCCGCCCCACAAAGCGCTCGGTGCTGATCAATGAGCTGCTGACGCGGGAGGAGTTCGCTGCCTACTGGTCCCTGAAGTGGTGCGACCTGTTGCGCGTCAAGGCGGAGTTCCCGATCAACCTCTGGCCCAACGCGGTCCAGGCCTACCACCGCTGGATTCGGGACGCGCTGCGGGAGAACCGGCCCCATGACAAGTTCGCCCGCGAACTGCTGACGTCGAGCGGCAGCAACTTCCGCGTGCCGCCGGTGAACTTCTACCGCGCGGTGCAGAGCCGCGAGCCGGCGGCCATCGCCGAGGCGGCGGCGCTCACCTTCATGGGCACGCGCATCGCCGCCTGGCCCGAGCCGCGGCGAGCCGGCCTGGCGGCTCTCTTCTCGCGCATCAGCTACAAGCCCACGGGGGAGTGGAAGGAGGAGATCGTCTGCCTCGACCCCAAGCCAGCCGGCCCCCTGGAGGCCCTGCTGCCCGACGGCTCGAAGGTGCGCGTGGCGGCAGGGGAGGACCCCCGGCGGGCCTTCGCCGACTGGCTCATCCGGCCCGACAACCCCTGGTTCACTCGTAACATCGTTAACCGCGTGTGGGCGTGGCTCATGGGCAGAGGCATCATTCACGAGCCCGACGACATCCGGCCCGACAACCCGCCCGTGAACCCCGGGCTCCTGGCGTTCCTGGAGAGGGAGCTGGTGAACGCCAAGTACGACCTGCGGCACATCTACCGGCTCATCCTCAACTCGCGCACCTACCAGCAGTCGCCGATTCCCCGCAGCACGCGCCCCGAGGCCGAGGCGCTCTTCGCGCACTACATGGTGCGGCGGCTCGACGCCGAGGTGCTGATTGACGCCTTGAGCTGGCTGGCGGGCGACGGCGAGGGCTACTCCAGCCCCATTCCCGAGCCCTTCACGTTCATCCCCGAGCGCGAGCGCACGGTGGAACTGGCCGACGGCAGCATCACCAGCCAGTTCCTCGAGATGTTCGGCCGCCCCGCGCGCGACACCGGGCTGGAGTCCGAACGTAACAACCAGCCGACCGATGCTCAGGAGCTCCACCTGCTCAACTCGACGCACGTGCAGCGCAAGCTCGAGCGCAGCGAACGGCTGCGCCGCGTGGTCAACGCTGCGAAGGGCAACGCCCGCGCGATCATCGGCGGCATCTACCTCACCATCCTGTCGCGCGAGCCGGCTCCGGCCGAAGTGGCCTCCGCCGAGGCATACTTCAACAAGGCAGGACAGCAGCGGGGCGTGGCCGACCTGGCCTGGGCACTCGTGAACTCCAAGGAATTCCTCTACAGGCACTGACGCGAAGGGCAAAGGAGAGAACGGAGCATGGGCACGCCACCAGAGAAGGGCGCTCTTTCGCGGCGCGAGGCGTTGAAGCGCACGCTCTTTGGGGCCGCCGGCGTGGCGCTGGCCGAGCGCCTGGGCACCCAAGCCCTGGCCGCGCCAAGAGCGCCGCGCGCCAAGGCCGTCATCCAAATCTGGATGTGGGGCGGCCCCTGCCACATTGACACCTTCGACCCCAAGCCCAAGGCCGGACAGGATTATTGCGGCCCCCTCAGCAAGGCCATCCCGACGAAGGTGGACGGCATCCAGTTCGGTGAACTTCTGCCCATGCTGGCCGAGCAGGCCGATAAGCTCGCCATCATCCGCAGCATGACCCACGGCAACAACAGCCATGAGACGGCCTCGTACATCGTCCAAACGGGCCGCCAGCCCGGCCGCCTTGTTTACCCGGGCGTTGGCGCCGTCACGTCGGTCTTCAAGGGCTACGACAGCGGCTACAAGGGTCTCGTGCCCCCTTATATCGTGCTCACGCAGACGCAGGGCCGGTTCTCCGAGGCGGGCTTCCTCGGCCAGCGGCACAAGCCCTTCGCCACCGGCGGCGACCCCAATAGAACGCCGTTCACCGTCGAAGGCCTGGTCGCCCAGAGCATCACTGACGAGCGCCAGCAGGACCGCCGCAAGCTGCTCGAATCCCTCGACACCCTGGGCAAGGCCATGCCCGGCAACCCCCACTTCGCGAAGCTCGAACAGTGCCAAGGCAGCGCCTACGACATGATGTTCGGCGAGGCGCGCAAGCTCTTCGACTTGGCGCAGGAGAGGGACGAAACGCGCGACCGCTACGGCCGCAACACCTTCGGCCAGTCGTGCCTCGTGGCCCGCCGCCTCGTCGAGCACGGCGTGCCATACGTGACGATCAACTACAGGGGCTGGGACACCCATAAGCAGCACTTCGAGGCGATGCGGCGCATGCTGCCGGACCTCGACCGGGGCATGGCCACGCTGCTGGCTGACCTGGCCGACCGGGGCCTCCTCGACAGCACGATCATCTGGTGGGGCGGCGAGTTCGGCCGCACGCCCAAGATCGCCTGGGAGGCGCCCTGGAACGGCGGCCGCCACCACTTCGGCGCCTGCTTCTCCTCCGTCGTGGCCGGTGGGGGCTTCAAGGGCGGCCGCGTCGTGGGAGCCTCGAACGACAAGGGCACCGAAGTGGCCCAGCGCCCCGTCTACCCGCGAGACCTGCTCCGCAGCATGTACGCCCTGCTGGGCATAGACCCCGAAGGCCCGCTGCCCAACCCCAGAGGCCTGAGCGTCAAGGTGCTGCCCGCCAATGAAGAGGGCGAGAAGACCGGCGGCCCGCTCACCGAGATCGTGTGATATGCGCAGAGCAACCTCCCCACAATCTCTCATCCTTGCGCTCATCGCTTGCGCCGCCAGCGCGCTCGGCGGCGCGGCGTCCCGCAGGGACCCGCACATCGGCTATCTCTTCCCCGCCGGCGGCCGGCAGGGCACCGCTTTCGAGGTCCTGGCCGGCGGCCAGGCGCTCCGGGGCGCGGCCGAGGTCATCGTGTCGGGCGACGGCGTGCGCGCCTCAGTTGCCCACTACTGCCCGCCCGTGCGCAACCTCCAGCCCGAGCAACGCGAGGAACTCATCCGCCGCCTGGCCGAGGTGAAGGCGAAGCGCGTGGCCGAGCTGCCACCCGAGCAACGCACCCGCGTCTTCGTCTTCCCCGGAGAGCGTCCTGCCAGGAAGGACAGCACGCCCCCAACGAAGGCCGAGCCCGTGAAGCTGCCCGACCACTACCTGCTGCGGGACCTCGACAGCAAGAACCTCAGACACCTCCTCCAGGTGGCCAACGAGTTCCTCAACTTCAGAGAGCGCGAGAAGAAGCGGCCCAACGCGCAGCTCGCCGAGGTGGTGGTCCTCCAGGTCACCATCGAGGCGGGCGCGGCCGCCGGCGACCGCGAGCTGCGCCTCCGCACCCCCGCCGGCCTCTCCAACCCCATCTGCTTCCAGGTCGGCACCCTGCCCGAGGCCCGCGAGCAGGAGCCCAACGACCCCGGCGCCCGCGACCCCCTGCCGAAGGACCCCCCGCTTGCTCTCCCCGTCGTGCTCAATGGCCAGATTCTGCCGGGCGACGTGGACCGCTTTCGCTTTCAGGCGAAGCACGGGCAGCAGCTCGTCCTCGAGGTCCACGCCCGCCGCCTCATCCCGTTCCTCGCCGACGCGGTGCCCGGCTGGTTTCAGGCCACCGTGGCCCTCTACGACGCCAAGGGCAAGGAAGTGGCCTTCGCCGACGACTACCGCTTCAGCCCCGACCCCGTGCTCCTGTATCGCGTGCCGGCCGACGGCGAGTACGAGCTGGAGGCCCGCGACGCTATCTACCGGGGCCGCGAGGACTTCGTGTACCGCATCGCCATTGGCGAGCTGCCCTTCATCACCCAGATCTTCCCGATGGGCGGCCGCGCGGGCATCGAGACCGTCGCAGTCGTGGGCGGGTGGAACCTCCCCGCGAAACAACTGCCGCTCGACACCCGGCCCGGCGGCGACCCCATCCGCCAGGCCGCCCTGTGGCTGGGCAAGCGCGCGTCGAACGCCGTCTGCTACGCCGTGGACGCCTTGCCGGAGACCGCCGAGGCCGAGCCCAACGACGACGCAAAGGGCGCGCAGCGCCTGGTCCTGCCGCGCATTGTCAACGGCCGCATCGGCCGGCCCGGCGACCTGGACGTCTTCCAGTTCGACGGCCGCGCCGGCGACACCGTCGTTGCCGAGGTGCAGGCCCGCAGGCTCCACTCGCCGCTCGATTCCCTCCTGCGGCTCACCGACGCCGCGGGCAACGTCGTCGCCTGGAACGACGACCACGTGCGGAAGGACGGCGACCTCTACAAGGACATGGGGTCGCTCACCCACCACGCCGACTCCTACCTGACGGCCCGGCTGCCGAAGGACGGGGCCTACCGCGTGCAAGTGTCCGACGCGCAGAACCAGGGCAGCGACGCCCACGCCTATCGCCTGCGCGTGAGCGGTCCGCAGCCCGACTTCGCGCTGCTCATGAGCCCCTCGAGCCTCAGCGTGCCCGCCGGCGGCCTCGCGCTCCTCACCGTGCATGCCCTACGGAAGGATGGGTTCGCTGGCGACATCGAGCTGGCTCTCAAGGACGCCCCTGCCGGTTTCGCCCTCGACGGCGGCCGCATCCCCACAGGGCGCGACCGCGTGCGCATCACCCTGGCCGCGCCGGCGAAGCCCCTCGACCGCCCGGTCGTCCTGCGCCTCGAAGGCCGCGCCGAGCTTGGCGGCAAGACCCTCACCCGGCCCGTCAGCCCCTCCGACGACGTGATGCAGGCATTCCTCTACCGGCACCTGGCCCCGTCGCGTGAGCTGATGATGGCGGTCACGAAGAGCGGCCCCCGCGGCCTGCCCGCCGAGCTGGCCCAGCGCGGCCCCGTGCGCGTGCCGGCCAACGGCTCCGTCCAGGTGCGGCTGAAGACCACCCAGCGCCCCGGCGGCGACATCAAGCTCGCGCTCAACGAGCCACCCGAGGGCGTCACGCTTCACGACGTCAAGCCACTGCCCGATGGCTTGGCGTTCCAACTCAGGGCCCAGGGCGCTGCGGCGAAAGTCGGCTTCGCCGACAACCTGATCGTCGAAGTGACCACCGACAACGCCGCACAGCCCAAGGGCAAGGGCGCCGGGAAAGGCGGCGGACAGAGCCAGCGCATTTCCCTTGGCCTCCTGCCCGCCATTCCATTCGTAGTTGTCCAGCCCTGAGCCTGCCCAACCTTGACAAGGGGCCGGCCGGCGCGGTATGCTTTGGGGAACAGCCCTTTGCGAGAGTGGCGGAATTGGTAGACGCGCAGGACTTAGGATCCTGTGGGTAGCCCCGTGCGGGTTCGAGTCCCGCCTCTCGCACCAACACAGTGTAGCAGCCGACAGGGGCAGGAGTTACGATGGTAACTCCTGCCCCGTTCTGCATTTGGGGAGGCGAGTTCCCGACGATGCCAACGCCTGCCTGAGACGCCAGTGGGCGACACTGGCCGCCACTGAACGACAGCCGTACCAAGAGCACCCGCGGCGCGGGTGCGGCGCGGGGCCTGGCGCCGGACGGTTCGAGGGGCTGCCCCCCTCCCCCCCCGGTGGGGGTCCTATGTGGCCGGCTCAGGCCGGGGCGGGTAATTATTTCGGCCCCGCGACATTTGTGCGCGCGATTTTGCGATTTCGTATTCGTATTGAGGCAATGTTGGCGGCTGGGACCTGCGCCTAGAGAGGCCCAGAACGGGCAACGGCGGGCACCGGCGACCGGCGCGGGGCGCTACGGGGGGCGAGCAATGTGTGGGCGGGGGATGCGAAATTGCGTTTCTGAGTTTCGTATGCAAGGGAGCCTGGCGTGAAACCACCCGCGAAGCGATTGGACAGCGCCGGCTACGTGCTGCTGAAGGTGGGGAGCCAGTGGCGGCAAGAGCACCGGGTGGGGGTCGA